>Ga0068855_100000771_pt1 | contig 39483 bp, 32 predicted proteins | sample KBSCornC52_FD_66592 | JGI IMG/M metagenome (GOLD analysis project Ga0068855, IMG submission 66592) | Corn rhizosphere microbial communities from Kellogg Biological Station, Michigan, USA - KBS Corn C5-2 | ecosystem: Host-associated > Plants > Roots > Rhizosphere > Soil ...
AAACTGCACATCAACTTATTTCCTGAAAACAGCGCAGAAAATAGCTAAGAAAAAAACAGAATGGCATCAGGACGAAGAAAAATGCAGCCATGAGCTAAGACAGGTGAGCGACGTTATCTGGATGAGCAAGAATGAGGTTTTCCAGGTTGAGTCGCTGGACTGTTTTGTAGAAAGTGGCCTGAAGCTTTTGGAATGGTATCATAAATTCGATGAAAGGGTTAACGACTATTTTAACGAACGCTCGCACGAACCGCTTGGCGGGCTTAATTGTTCGCCATACCAGTGGCGCGAGTGCATCAGGTTTATTTTATATAAATACCCTACCGAACGGTATGAGGTAGTTAAAATAATCCATTATATACCAGTTCAAATTGTGCTTGCACTGGGCGGCGGCGTGCTCGACGAATACAACCAGGGATTGCTGGAGGTTTACGAGCCTGGCTACAAATTAAATGTGGTGTCCGAAGCAGACAGAACAACATCGGCGGAATGGTGGCATTATAATCACAACGGCAAAACCCGCGAAGAAGAATTACCCGAACTTTTGTATGACAATGCGCTTTTACTGGAGCGCCTAAAAAAAGCTACGGTTCCGGTACCTTTTGAAACTTTGTTGAACGACGAACTAAATCAAATTGAAAAAAGGAGGGAAGTCCGGTTAAAGGATAAGCCTAAGGAACATAAATCAAAATTAAGTAAAGCCTTTTCCGAAAAAGAAAAAGCATCTGCCAAGCATTATAATACCAACGATCCGCTAAGCAGGGCAAAATCCATGCATTTGTATGGCCTGGCTTTTTCGGGCGGGGGCATCCGCTCGGCCACCTTTAATTTAGGCATCCTGCAAAAACTGGCGCAGGAAAATCTGCTAAAAAAGTTCGATTTCCTGTCTACCGTATCGGGCGGGGGCTATATCGGTTCCTGGTTCGAATCATGGGTACTGCGTACACGATCTATCGATAAGGTAAACGATCGCTTAAATCCGGATAAATCTGCTGACCCACTAGGAGAAGAGGTAAGGCCGATCCGCTGGCTGCGTATGTTCAGTAATTACCTCGCACCAAACAAAAGCGTCATGTCGGCCGATTCGTGGACCATGGGTATCACCTGGTTTCGTAATACCATTATCAACCAGGTCATTTTACTGCTGTTACTATGCTGCGCTTTATGGGGCATTAAACTCACCTACGAAATTTGGAAATACCTCGTAAGCTTACAGGTAAAATTAAATATCCTGAATATACATCAGGAGCTGTCCTTTGGAAAAGTCTTGGGATTTAGTGCGCTGGTATTTTTGCCTGCAGCCTTTTTTGCAGGCTGGGGCATGCATGCATACAATCCGCAATACAAACCACGCAGCCCTTTTAACCGCGAGAAAAATACGCTGCTGGCCAATCTTTTAATCGCCTGGGGATTTATTTCATCTTTTTGTGTAAGCTCATGGTTGTTCATGAATGACCTTAAAACGCAGGGCATAATGATGAAGGTAAATCTTTTATGGCCTGCCGGATTAATGGGTTTTATTGCCCTTTTGCTGGTTGCATGGATGGGCCGGTACGATAAATGCCAGAATGAAAACCTGACTCCCGGCAACAACATAGCAAAAAATAAAAACAGACCGCTGACTATAGTTTTTATCATCCTATCCTCGGCTATTGCGGCCTTAGCGGGCCTTTTTTTACTGGCCTGCAGCTGGCAACTGGCCAATAATATAAGAGGTATAAAATGGGAACATCATACCGAACTTGGCTTTGTAGTAGGGCTTCCGCTTATATTGGAGGTGATCAGCGTTATTGTGGTTGTGCGGATGGCCATTTTAGGGAACATTTTCCCGGACGAGCGTCGCGAGTGGTGGGGACGGGTTGGCGCCATTGTACACCGGTTTATGTTCTTATGGATACTGGCAATTGCGGCGGTGATGTATCTCCCGCATTTCGATAAATACCTTTCGGATATCGGCTTTGTTTCCAAATCGGTAACCGCATTTGGTGGCTGGGCAGCTATTATAGGATATGCGGTTAAATTAGCATTTAGCCCAAAAACATCGGGCGATAAACCGGCGAAAGGGGCATTGTCAGCCAGTGAAGTATTTATCAGTGTGGCTCCTTATCTTTTTGGGGCCGGCTTTTTAATACTGGCTGCGTTTATCACCAATCATGTTGGCGACACACTCGGCCACATCCGGCAAATTAAAAGTATGCCTGATTACAAATTGAAATTAGCGCATTATAAATCTATCATTATGTACCGCCAACTGGCCGTGAACGCCATTTTGTGCGTTGCCACAGGAATTGTAACCCTGTTTATAAGTATGCGGATAGGCGTAAACGAATTTTCGCTGCACCATTTTTACCGCAACAGGTTGGTGAGGGCCTATTTGGGCGCAACCAAGGGCCGTAAAGAAAGGGAGCAAAGCGTAAATAGTTTTACCGGCTTTAATAAGGGCGATGATTTAAACCTCACCGATCTGGCGAGCGACAAATACACTGGCCCTTATCCCATCATCAACACAACGCTTAACGCAACGGTGGTAACTGATTTGGACCGGCAGGACCGTAAGGGGGAGTCTTTTGTATTTACGCCGGCGTATTGCGGTTTCGATTTTAGCCGTACGCGGCCATCCGCCCGTTCAGCAAAAAAATCGTACGATTATGCGTATCGGCCCACTGCCGATTATAGTGCACCGGGCGGCCCAACCTTAGGCACAGCAATGGCGGTGTCGGGCGCAGCGGTGGATCCCAACATGGGCTATCACTCGTCCCCTGCAACTGCCTTTTTGTTAACCGTTTTCAACCTGCGGCTTGGCCGATGGATCGGTAACCCAAGGAAAGCTCACTGGCAGGAATCGGACCCCCAGTTTGGCTTGCTTTACCTCGTTAAGGATTTGATAGGCAGCTCGGATTCCAGTTCAGATTTTGTTTGCCTGTCGGATGGCGGTCACTTTGATAACATGGGTATTTACGAGCTGGTGCGCAGGAGGTGCCGATACATTTTATTATGCGATGCAGAAGAAGATGAAGATTCTATCTGTGAAGGTTTGGCAAATGCGATCCGTCGCTGCCGTATTGATTTCGGTGTCCAGATTACGATTAATGTTGAGCCAATAACGCAAAAAGATCCTGAAACCAAATATTCTGCCGAACATATGGTTACCGGTCATATCTGGTACCCCGATGACCCGGCCGGAAAACCATCAGGCACATTGGTGTATGTAAAAACGTCGGTTAGCCTTAATCAATCTGTTGACGTAAGGGAGTATTTTAAAACCAACCCCGATTTCCCTCAACAGTCAACCGGCGATCAATTTTTCGACGAATCGCAGTTTGAAAGTTACCGGGAGCTTGGCTATTCTTCTTTTGACTAAATAACGGGTTTTATGTTTTTATAGAATTATCAAGCACCCTTCCCTGGGGCGCTTGTCGCAATTTCCCCCTTGTATTGTCATTCAAGGCACCTTTGCAGTCAGGTAAATTGATTTAGGTTTGTACTGCAAATATTTATCAGGACAAAAAAATAATATTACTTTGGCGTAAACCATTTAATGATGAGAAAGATAATCGTATCGAACTTCGTTTCACTTGATGGGTATTTTGCAGGCCCTGGCGATGATTTAAGCTGGCATAACGTTAATGACGAATTTTTTGCGTATGCCGAAGAGATGCTGAATTCGGCAGATACTATGCTGTTTGGCAGAATTACCTATGAAATGATGAAAGCTTATTGGACCATGGAATCGGTTAAGATAAGTGACCCGGTTATAGCAGGTAAAATGAATAGCCTGCCTAAAATCGTTTTTTCAAAAACCCTTGATAAAGTTGATTGGGAAAACTCAACACTCATCAAAGATGATATTGAAGAAAAAATGACACAATTTAAGTCGGACTCCGGGAAAGATATGGTAATATTGGGTAGCGGCAGTATTGTATCAGCTTTTACACAAATGGGTATAATAGATGAATACAGGATATTTATAAATCCGGTTATATTAGGGGGCGGAAAACTTCATTTTACGGGATATATCGACAGAAAGAACCTTACACTTACTGATGTAAAACGCTTTAAGACAGGCCTTGTAATGCTAAATTACCAACCAAAATAAAAACTAAAAAACAATCACGATGAAAAAAATTAACATTATTTACTGGATCGCAACCGGCCTGATATTGGGCTTGATGCTGTTTTCGGCAATCGGCACTTTTATGCCAAATCCGGATAGTGTAAAAATGCTGGCGCAGCTAAAGTACGATGCTTACATAATGCACTTTTTAGCGGTGGCCAAAATATTGGGCATTATCGCTATCCTGGTTCCGGGTAATCCCCGTTTAAAGGAATGGGCATATGCAGGTTTTACATTCGATCTTATCGGCGCAACTTATTCTATGTACGCAACTGGTTTTCCGGTTAGTAACTGGGCGCCAATGTTTTTATTCATCGGCATACTGGCAGTTTCGTACATTTTCTATCACAAAAAATTAGCTTTAAAAGGAACGGCGGCATAAGGCACCTGCTGTAAAAACAATATGACGGAACGAACGCCCCTGGCAAAATTTAAACGCTTTTTTACGTTACTCCGCCAGGCGGTGGTAGGCAGCGAGCAGGATTACACTACAGGAAGTATCCGGGTAGCTGTTTTCCTGCTTGCTATCCCTATGATAATCGAGATGATGGGCGAATCGCTTTTCGCTGTCGTTGACATTTTTTTTGTCGGCAGGCTGGGCAATGGGGCAACAGCAACTGTTGCGCTTACCGAATCGGTGCTAAGCCTGGTTTATTCAATTGCAATGGGTTTGGGCATGGCGGCAACTGCGCTGGTAGCACGGCGGGTTGGCGAAAAAAATCCGGAGGGAGCCGCCGAAGCGGGCATGCAAACTTTGTTTTTTGCGTTAATACTCTCAGTCATTATTTCTGTCGTGGGCTTAACCTTGTCTCCGTCTATTCTGCACCTGATGGGAGCTAATGACAGGATGATAGCCAACAACGTACGCTATACGCAAATTATGTTTGGCGGCAATATTGTAATTATGCTGCTTTTCCTCATTAACGGCATATTCCGCGGCGCCGGTGATGCCAGTATTGCCATGCGCAGCCTTTGGATAGGCAACATCTGTAACATTATACTTTGTCCGCTGCTTATTTATGGCCTGGGTCCAATCCCGGGATTTGGTTTAAAAGGCGCTGCTATTGCCACAACCACGGGGCGCGGAATCGGTGTTTTATACCAGTTATACCGCCTGTTTATTAAAAAGGGCCTGCTTAGCTTCTATTTATACCAGCTAAAGCCGCAAAAAGCACTATTGTTACAAATTATCAACATCGGGGGTACTGCAACATTGCAATTTCTCGTTGGCTCGGCAAGTTGGGTATTTTTGGCGCGGTTGGTTGCCGGTTATGGCGAAGCACCTATGGCTGGTTACCAGGTTGCAATACGCTTGTTATTGTTTTTTATATTGCCGGCCTGGGGTTTAAGCAACGCCGCCGCTACATTAACGGGACAAAACCTGGGTGCAGGAAAACCCGAACGGGCCGAAGAAAGCATTTGGATAACGACCGGATACACGGTAATATTCATGCTGGCGGTAAGTTTGTTTTTCTATTTATTCGGCGAGCCGATAGTTAATTTTATGAATAAGGATGTGCATGCCCGGCACTATGCATTACAGGCGCTTCGCATTATCAGCCTTGGATATGTGTTTTTTGGTGTCGAAATGGTGATGCTAAATGCATTCAATGGCGCCGGGGATACCCGTACGCCAACGTACGCAAACCTCGTTACCTTCTGGCTGTTTCAAATCCCCTTCGCCTGGGTGATAACACATTATTATATCAAAGAGCCTAAAGGCGTTTTCATCACGGTGCTGATTGCTCAATTTGTGGCGGCATTGGTGGGATATTTCCTTTTTAAAAGAGGGAGCTGGAAAAAAGTAAAAGTTTAACTTCCATTAATAAATTATCAGCTTATTCCGCAACCCTTATTTTAATAACAATTTTCTTCACCGTATCATACCCGTCAACTTTAATATTGGGCCGGTGTGCATCGCCGGGGAAAAACAGTAAAAATGTTCCTGGTTCAGCAATATAATACTGCCCATCAGCCGTATAATTTGCACCATCTGTTTTATCGTTATAGGGCTTTATCACAGTTGCCGTAGCCACCGGCGCAACACCTATTTTTTCTTTGCCTTTTATTACATATTGCAAATCGATATACTTCCGGTGCGACTCCCACGCCGATTGCTCAAATGTTTTTTCGGGTCCCTCGGTTATCGTCGCATAAACATTATCGCCATCAATTACATACTTACCCGGTTTCAGCGCGTTCAGGTCGCTGTCGCGCAAAAAGGCAAAGGCTTTATCCCAAATCGTTCTGTTTTTATGATATTGTTGTGCAAAAACGATTTGGTTTACTGATGGATGAACCTTCAGTTTCAGGCCGTTGCGCCATTCCTTGCTATGTACCCATTTCGAAGCTGTCTTTTCATTCCAGCCGGTAGTATCCTGTGCAAAAACGGATGCTGTTAACAATATCGACACGAAAAGCAGGGTTAGTTTTTGGCAAGCTGATTGATTATTCATACCATTGAGTTTTGATTGATAAAATTTTAGCCAATGTAAAAACTATTTTACCTTTTTTTTGATAACCTTAATAGTAACTTTGAATTAGGGTAACGAAGTTTCGCCGAACGCGAAACTCCCCAAAGTTTTACATCCATTATAACCCAAATAAAACCTTGAAAGTTATTCATAGCGTACATCCTGACGATTTTAAACAATACGATACGTCCCTGATCCGTGAGCGTTTTTTAATTGACGGCATCGTTTCAAAAGAAACCTTAAACTGTGTTTACACCCATTACGACAGGATGATAGTTGGCGCTGCCAGCCCTATAAATACCGAATTGTTGCTGCCAAATTACCCGAACCTGCGTGCAGAATATTTCCTCGAACGCCGCGAGATTGGTATTATTAACGTTGGGGGCGAAGGCAGGGTAACTGCTGATACCGATGCTTACCAGTTAAAAAAACTGGACTGCCTTTACCTGGGCAAAGGCGTAAAACGCGTTGCATTTTCAAGTGTGGATGCCGAAAATCCGGCTGTTTTTTATTTGTTGTCTGCACCGGCACATGCTACTTATCCAAATGCATTAATGCCTATCGAAGCCGCCGCAAAAGTTGAAGCGGGCAGCGCCGAAACTGCAAACCTGCGTACGATTAATAAATACATCCATACCGACGGCATCAAAAGCTGCCAGTTGGTAATGGGTTTAACCATATTAAAACCCGGGAGTGTTTGGAATACGATGCCTGCCCATACCCACGACCGGCGCATGGAGGCCTATTTTTATTTTGATTTGCCGGCAGGACAAAAAATAATCCATTACATGGGAAAAGGCGACGAAACAAGGCATATCACCATTAATAACCACGAAGCCGTAGTTTCGCCGCCATGGAGCATACATTCGGGCTGTGGCACCAGCAACTATAACTTTATATGGGGCATGGCCGGCGAAAACCTGGATTATACCGATATGGACGCAATACCGATACCGGATTTACGATAAAAACATAAAAGAACTTTCTCCCCCTAAACTTAGGGGGAGATGTCGACGATAGTCGACAGAGGGGGTAAAACAGTAATATTTTATAAACATGAACGACAAATTTTCATTAGCAGGAAAAGTAATAATTGTAACCGGCGGAACCGGTATTTTGGGAAATGCCTTTGTGAACGGCATTGTTGAAGCCGGCGGCACGGTTGGTATACTGGGCCGAAAAAAAGAAGTTGCCGAGGAACGAGCCAACGACATCAACAACAATGGCGGTAAAGCCATAGCGCTGGTAGCTGATGTGTTAAATACCGCGGAACTGGTTGCGGCAAAAGATAAAGTATTGGATGCCTTCGGCAGAATTGACGGATTGGTGAACGGAGCCGGAGGTAACATGCCGCAAGGCGTTTTACAGCCGGACGAGGACATTTTTAAGATGAACCTGGAAGGGATGAAACAAGTGCTTGATCTTAATTTATGGGGTACGCTATATCCAACCCAGGTTTTTGGCGAAGCTATTGCCAAAACGGGCAAAGGCAGTATTGTGAATATATCATCCATGAATTCAAAGCGGGCCATTACCAAAGTGTTGGGCTACAACATGGGCAAGGCTGCGGTTGATTGCTATAACCAGTGGTTTGCCGTGGAACTGGCTAACCGTTACGGCGATGCTATCCGGATGAACGCGCTTGCACCAGGATTTTTCCTGACCGAACAAAACCGTAACCTGTTAACAAAACCCGAAGGCGGCTATACCGAAAGAGGGGAAAAGGTGATCAGGAATACCCCTTTTAAACGCTTCGGTCACCCTGATGAATTAATTGGCGCGCTGGTTTGGCTGCTGAGCGATGCATCGGCATTTGTAACCGGATCCATGATATGCGTGGATGGCGGGTTTTCTATATTCGCTGGAGTATAGTTGGTTCAGTAGTTCATTGGTTCATTGGTGGGACGGTGGTTAAAGTAGAGGGGCAAATAAATTGAATCACGGGCCGTAGAGACGCAATGCTTTGCGTCTCAGGCAAATAGGTAAATAAATGTTTTGTGTAGAGACGCAATATTTTGCGTCTCTGATAATATAAATAACCAAACAACATGGATCGCAGAAAATTCATTCAAACCACATCGGTTGCGGGGACAAGTTTCCTGATGGCGCCGGCTTTAGGGAAGGCTGCTGGGTTTTTCAAAGGATCGCCTAACGAAAAGGTGGTTATCGGGATGATGGGTACGCATAGCCGCGGCCTCTATCTCGCCCAAAACTTTGCCAAGCTGCCCAATGCCGAGATTGGCTATGTATGCGATGTGGACGCCAATGTGGTGGCCAGTACCATTGCCGACATTTACAAACGCACCGGCAAAAAGCCTGAAGGGTTTACCGATATCCGCAAACTGCTGGAGAGAAAAGATGTTGATGCCATTGTTATTGCCGCGCCCGATCATTGGCACGCCCCGGCAACCATTATGGCTTGCCAGGCCGGCAAACATGTTTATGTTGAAAAGCCCTGCGCACATAACCCGCACGAGGGTGAGTTAGCTGTTGCCGCCGCAAAAAAATATAACCGCCTGGTTCAAATGGGTAGCCAGCGCCGCTCGTTTTCCAATGTGCAGGGAATGGTTAAGGAATTACACGATGGCGTTATCGGCCGAACTTATTACGCCAAAGGCTGGTACTCCAATCACCGGGCAAGCATTGGTTTTGGTAAGGAAGCACCTGTACCTGCAAATCTTAACTACGAACTATGGCAGGGGCCTGCGCCGCGCAAGGCGTACAAAGACAACCTGATTCACTATAACTGGCATTGGTTTTGGAACTGGGGTACCGGCGAAGCTTTAAACAACGGCACGCACGAACTGGATGTGATCCGCTGGGGGCTTGGGGTCGATTTCCCCAATAAAGTAGCCTCAACAGGTGGGCGGTTTCATTTTAAGGATGATTGGCAAACACCCGACACGCAAAATATTTTATACAATTTCCCTAACGATACCGCGGCACAGTGGGAGGGACGCAGCTGCAACGGTTACAATACCGAGGGCCTCGGTCGCGGTGTAATTTTTTATGGCGATAAGGGCACAGTGTTTTACCAGGGCGGCAACGGTTATACCGTTTACGATGGCGACAATAAGTTTGTAAAGGAAATAAAAGACGATACCGTTGTCGATCCAACCAATAAAGTTAGCCCCACAGAATCATTGGATGGCCTGCACATGAAAAACTTCGTTGATTCGGTACGGGGACTCGCGCATTTAAATGCACCTATTGAAACGGGCTTTAAATCAACATTACTGCCGCAATTGGGCAATATTTCGTACAGGGTGGACAGGGTTTTACATATCGATACTAGCAACGGCCATATTTTAAATGACCCGGAAGCAATGGCCCTTTGGAAGCGCGAATACGAACCGGGTTGGGAACCGAAGGTGTAAGCCCGGTTCTTCTCCCCAATTTGTCATCTCGAGCGATAGCGAGAGACCTTCTCCGCCAAGCTTTTGCGCCGTGTATGGCGTTAATGCAGAGTCGTAAAAGTTTTCTCACTACGTTCGAAATGACATGATTTATATTGTTTAGTTTGATAAAATAATGTCCATGAAAAAGAAAATAACCCTCACCGTTGTATTATTTGCAGCATTGATTTCCCAAAAATCCAATGCCCAGAGCACCCCATCCCTATTCAACGGTAAAACCCTTAAAGGCTGGAAACGCCTGGCCGGTACCGCTGATTACAAGGTTGAAAACGGTGCCATCGTAGGCACAACCGTCCTTAATTCCGGCAATACATTTTTAGTGACCGAGAAAGAATACGGTGATTTTATTTTGGAAATGGATACCAAAATTGAAAGTCCGCTTAGCAATTCAGGGGTCCAGGTGCGCAGTCATTTTGATGCTACGGCAAACGGGGGTAAAGGAAAGGTCTTTGGTCGCCAGTTTGAGATTGATCCGTCAGCGCGAAAATGGTCGGGTGGAATTTACGACGAAGGCCGGCGGGACTGGATCTATCCACTGGATTTAAACGCCAAAGCAAAAGACGCCTTTAAAGTGGGTGTTTACAACCACATCCGCATGGAATGTATCGGTAACGAGATGCGCACCTGGATAAACGGCATCGCCGTTGCCGATGTGGTAGATACAGTAGATAGTAAAGGTTTTATAGGTTTACAGGTGCACGCAGTAACAACGCCCGAACAAGCCGGCAAAAAGGTATATTTTAAAAACCTGCGTATCCAAACACAAAATCTTAAACCCAAGCCGTTCCCGGCTGATATTTACACGGTAAATTTCACACCCAACTGGCTTTCGGCACATGAAAAAGCAAGTGGCTGGAATTTATTGTACGACGGGCATACATCTAAGGGCTGGCGTGGCGCTACACTTACCACATTCCCGGCAAAAGGGTGGCTTTATGCGGATGGCACCATGCACGTATTACCGTCGGAAGGCAAAGAAGAATCTGGTGGCGGTGACATTGTTACCGATGACCTGTACAGCGCTTTTGACCTATCCTTTGAGTTTAAAATAACACCCGGCGCCAATAGTGGTGTAAAATACTTTGTAACCCTGTCCGAAGTAACTAAGGGTTCGGCCATAGGCCTGGAATATCAGGTGCTGGACGATCAATTACACCCTGATGCTAAACTGGGCCGCAACGGCGACCGTACCCTGGCCTCGTTATATGATTTGATTCCATCCAATAAACCGGCCCGCTTTATAAGGCCTGTTGGCGCGTGGAATACCGGCCGCATCATTGTTTATCCCAATAACCATGTAGAGCATTACCTTAACGGCGTTAAGGTGCTGGAGTACGAACGCGGCTCAAAGGAGTTTAAAGACCTGGTGGCCATCAGTAAATATGTGATCTGGAAAAACTTCGGCGAGGCTCCTGCGGGTCACATATTGTTACAGGATCATGGCAACGAGTGTTTTTTCAGGAGCATCAAGGTGAAACGCCTGGATTAATTGCTAGAAAGGGTTAACATGGGTTAACACAATTTATGTTAACCCTTTTTAAGTATTTGTAAATGAGTTAATTATAAAAAACGGATGTTAACCAGGGTTAACATCCGTTTTGTTTTTATATCGTTTTACCTTTTTTAGATTTGGAAAACAGGCTCGTACCCGCATTTAACGTTCAAAAGAAGCAATTGCGCACTTAATCGTGGTTCGGACTAGTTTGGAAACTATAATAGAGGTAATACAAGGAAGGAAGTATCAAAAAGCTGCCAATAAAAAGTGCCCAGCCCAAATCGTCGATCGTTTTTGCGTTGGCATGAAGCTGCATCAGGTTGAGGTTATGCCCGCCTTTTATCATGATGAAATAAGGGAAATGCATATAACCAACGGCCAGCAGTATCATAGTTACCTGGAAGCCGGCAAATACCCTGATTATCTTTTTCTTGCCGCGCCCAATCAGCACCCAAAGCATTACCAGCGAAATGGTAGCTGCTATTACCGCGACAAGGCTTACCGGGTTGCCGAATATCCAGTGCGCCAGCCGGATGTTTTCCAGCTCCGCGGCGATAAATACCAGTCCGCCAAACAGGAGTGCCATGATATTCATCAGGCGGGCTTTTTTAATAAAACGTTTTGCGTCACGATCATCTTCAGCCTCGCCAATCAGGTAAATTGCAGCAAGATACCCGCTGAGCGCAACCGTAAAAAGCCCTACTGCGACGGAGAAATAGTTTAGCCAGCTAAAGATATAACCGGCGGCAAACGATGCCGGATGAAGATCAATTTGCCTGGAAATAGCGCTCCCGGCAATAATGCCCAAAAATAGCGGCGTTATAAAACTGGAGTAGACAAATACATGGTTATACAAGTTCTGTGTTTTTTCGCCTTTAATGGCATCATAGCTCCTGAAAGCAAAAGCGGTTCCGCGGGCGGTAATGCCCATCAGCATTATCAATAGGGGGATATGCAAATAGGTGCACATATCACTGTAAATAACCGGGAACCCTACGAACATAATTACCACGGCAATAACGAGCCACATGTGGTTGGCTTCCCATATGGGGCCAATGGCCTGGTACATGGTTTTCCGGGTGTTCGATTTGTTTTTCTCAGACGTAAACAGCTCTATAATGCCCGCGCCAAAATCGGCCCCGCCGAGCAGGAAATAAAGCACAATGGCTAAAAACAGGAAACTAATTACTACGTACAACATACCTTATAAACTAACGGTCGTATAACTCCGGAACCATTTTTATTTGCCGGCTTAATAAAAAGATGACAGCAATACTCAATACAAAATAAACGGCCGTAAACAAGTAAAACGAATAATGGATGCCGGGCATTGGCGTTACAGCCTGACTGGTGCGCATAATACCCTGTATGATCCATGGCTGCCGGCCAACTTCGGTAACCGTCCAGCCGGCTTCAACCGCGATAAAACCGAGCGGTGTAGCTATTATAAACAATTTAAGGAACCAATTTCTTAACAGCCAGCTTTTCTTTTTCCATATCGCCACAAAATAAATTACCCCAAGCAGCATCATTGCCGATCCGATGGCGATCATCAGTTCAAAAGCAAGGTGCGTAACGGTAACATTGGGCTGATCGTTCACGGGTATTTTGTCCAGTCCATTAACCTGTTCTTTAAAATTATCATGCACCAAAAAACTCAGCAGGCCGGGTATTTCGATGCCATAATTTACTTTTTTGGCAGCGGTATCGGGTATGCCGCCAATAACCAGCGGCGAGTAAGCCTGCGTATGATAATAGGCCTCCATAGCACCCAGTTTTGCTGGTTGCGTTTTGTACACGTTTTTGGCCGATATATCGCCGCTGAATGGTTGCAGGATTGCAGCAACAGCGCCAAAAATAATGGCAATTTTAAAGGCCTTGGTATGAAATACAACGTTTTTCCTCCGGGCAATCATCAAAGCATGAATCCCCGCTACCGCAAAGCCGGTAGCCGCAAACGCAGCAATGGTCATATGCAGCGCTTCCGAAAACCATGAACCGTTGAACATTGCTTTTATAGGGTCGATGTTGGAATACTGACCGTTTAAATAATTGAAACCCGATGGGTTATTCATCCACGAATTGGCCGATACCACCAATATCCCCGAAATGATACCACTTACACCGACGATAAGGCCGGTAAACCAATGGAACCATTTGTTAAACTTATTCCATCCATACAAAAAGAAACCCAGCGCAATCGCCTCGATAAAAAAGGCAACACCTTCCAGTGAAAATGGCATACCGAAAATAGGGCCGGCATGTTCCATAAACTTTGGCCACAGTAAGCCTAGTTCAAAAGAGAGGATAGTGCCCGATACAGCGCCGGTAGCGAAAAATATGGCAACGCCTTTGCTCCAGGCCTGGGTAATGTTTTTATAAACGGGTTCACCGGTTTTTATCCATTTAAAATGCGATACCGCCATAAAAAACGGCATCACCATGCCGATACAGGAGTATATGATATGAAAGCCTAAGGATATGGCCATTTGCGACCTTGCAGCAATAAAGTCGTTCATTTGTTACAAAACTATTATGTACTGCAAAGATACCTATTCATTTATCCGGCAAGTATGCCGGTTGTAATTGGCTGTAATATAGAATGATTCTAAAATAGTTTAACTGTTTTTAGGAATTGTAATTTTTTTCTTACAAATGAAAAAAATATTTATACTTTTAGCCAAACTATAAATCTGTACTAATACCTGGTTAATTGAAGCGTTTTTTTGCCATAGCACTTTTGTGTGTTCACCTGTTCAATCTAGGGGGATATGCTTTGGTTTATCAGTATTTTATTAACCAGGCTGATGTGCAAATGGTTAAGCAGATGTATACCAACCAGATCAACGATTCAAAATACATCGAGTTAAAAATTCCGGTTCATATGCCTACGGTAGATAACTGGACAGAATATGAGGTGGTTGCCGGTCAAATTCAGCTTAAAGATGCTTACTACAACTACGTTAAGCTAAAAATGACACGCGATACCATGTATTTTGTGTGTTTGCCCAATAAAACCAAAACCAGGTTGGTAAATGCAAAAATTATTACAGCCAAAGAGGTGGCCGATGTCCCCTTAAGTAAAAAGGCCGACTCATCATCCAAAAAAGTAAATTCCCTGAGTGAATATAATTTACAGTCTTTCACTTATCAATACACCGTTATTGGCACTGTGTTTAAACCAAGCTACAAGCCTGTATTAACCCGTTTAAACAGTCCCTATATTGAATCTCCGGGCAAACCGCCCAACTATACCAGCTAATACTGCCTGTTAATTTATTTCCGTGCTTTTTATTTTTTGCGTAGCTGAATGCGCTTTATTTATTTGCGAAATCGGCCTGCACATGTTAAAATGCGCCTTGTATTAGTTATTAAAACTTTTCGATAAAATTCCCGGCAGTTACTATCTCCAACAGATGGCGATATTTTGCTATTCCCTGTGCATTAGTGCGCAGGCAACGCTGCAATATCGATCCATCCTTTAATTTTCAACCTTTTAATTAACTTCTATAAAAAGATTATGATGAAATCTTTACATCCTTATGTGATCAGGTACACCTTAATTACTTGTTGTTTAGTGGCTTTAACGCAAATATCCAAAGCCCAAACAGAAGCGGATGCCTTAATGATCCCCAAAAACTATTTTTGCGCGGCCAGTATGTATTCCACCAACTATTGGACCAATTACTGGGAAGGCACCCTTAAGCGCAACAACCTTAATTTAGGTAAAGTTACCACCAACGCGTATATGCTGGGCGGCAACTACGGCATTACCAACAAGCTCGATGTGCTGTTTTCGGCGCCTTATGTAACAACAAAGGCAACTGCGGGTACGCTTAAAGGGCAAAAAGGAGTTCAGGACCTTAACATCGCTTTAAAATGGCTTCCTTATCAAACCGAGATAGGTAAAGGCATTTTTGGCGCTTATGTGATCCTTTCCGGGTCGATACCACTAAGCAACTATGAGCCTGATTTTTTGCCGCTATCAATTGGATTGCATAGCGAAACCGCGTCACTCCGCGGATTGGTAAACTACCAGGTGGGCAGGTTTTTTGTGGCCGGCGCTGCTCAGTACACCATCCGGGGCGATGTTACGCTCGACAGGCAATCGTATTACACAACCACGCTGATAAACAGCAACCGGGTTTATATGCCTAATACCAATAATTGGCTGGTTAGCACCGGCTACCGCAGCCTGAAATTGAATGTTGAAGCTATCTTTTCGCAGGGCACCACCCTGGGCGGTTTCGATATTCGCAGAAACGATATGCCATTCCCAAGTAACACCATGAACATGACTACAGCGGGCGGGCTCGTAAAATACAGCTTTGATGCTGTAACAGGCCTTGAATTAACCGCTGGCGGCAATTATGTATTAAAAGGACGCAACGTTGGCCAGGCCACAACCATTTTTGGCGGCGTTAACTATGTATTCGATTTTTCACCCAAAAACCACAAATAATTAAAACCATGAAAAAACAAACTACTTATACTATGTTGCTGCTTGCAATAGCTGCACAAGTTTTTTTAGGGTCGTGTAATAAAGAAGTTGTTGATCGCTCTGCTTCTTATCCAACCCTTGCACCTATGAGCGAGGACGTTGATGCAGATACCTGGAAAACCGTATTGATTAACCCGGCTTCGTTTACCGTTGCTGCACCAGATGCCGTAAACTCGGCCGCTTATACTGCCGATCTTAACGAAATAAAAAGCGCACAGCAAAACATAACCGATGCCGACAGAGCCATCATTAAATACTGGAGCGCCGGCGCCGTACTGCGCTGGAACGAAATATTGCGCGACCTGGTGGCCAAACATAATTTGCCTCCTTATCAAAATGACGATGGAAGTTACCCTTTCCCCAGCTCAACAAATCCGTTTGCTTATCCGCAATTTCCATTTTCAAATCCGCCGTACGCCGCACGTGCTTATGCCTATGTGAGTGCTGCGCAATACGACGCATTAGTTGCGGCATACCGCTTCAAAAAAATGTATCACCGCGCAGCGCCTTATAATTTGCCGGGTATTCAGGCGCTGATCCCGAAATCGGGGCTGTCATCATATCCTAGTGAAGATGCCGTAGTAGCCGGTACTACAGTTGAAATAATGAAGTTTTTGTTTCCCACGGAGAATGATTTTATCGCTCAAAAAGCTGCCGAAGAAATGCAGTACCGCATTTTGGTTGGTGCAAACGTAAGGGGAGAATTAACGGCCGGCCAGGCACTTGGCTCACAAGTAGCGGATGCTTTTGTTGCCCGCGGAAAAACCGACAAAGCCGGCAAAGCAATTGGTTCGCCTACTGAATGGGTTTCGCTTCAAACTAATGCAACCTCCAGGGGCGACCAATACTGGACAAGCCTTGAAACGCCCGCCAGGCCGCCAATGCTGCCTTTATTTAGCAAGGTACGCCCATTTTTGTTCGATACGCTTACTGTAGTTGCACTTAGGCCCGGACCTCCTAACGTGGCAGGTTCTGCAGCATTTAAAGCCGAAGAAGCCGAAGTGCTTAATTTTAGCCAGCATCCTACCCGCGAACACCAGGCGATAGTGCAGTTTTGGGCTGATGGTGTTGGCACCTATACACCGCCGGGACACTGGAATGCCATTGCCGCCGACGAATTTGTAAAAGAAAGATACAGCGAAGTACGCTGGGCACGTAATTTTGCGCTTTTAAATATGGCTGAAATGGACGCTGCCATCTGCTGCTGGGATACCAAGTATTTTTACTTTAATATGAGGCCATCGCAGGCTAACCCGCAAATTAAAACGTTAACCGGCGTTCCTAACTTTCCGGCTTACACTTCGGGACACTCTAATTTTAGCGGCGCGGCAGCAACCGTTTTAACATACCTGTTGCCTGACAGGGGAACCAAGTTTACCGATATGGCCAGTGAAGCATCAATGTCGAGGTTGTACGGGGCTATACATTATCGCAGCGATATTGAAGTTGGATTGCAGACAGGTATCAAGGTAGGCCAGTATGCTATAAAGAGGGCACAAACCGACGGTGCAGGCCGATAAAAAAAACTACAGATTTTAAAAAAAGCTTTAAATATGTTAATGCCGGTTAATAAAAATATATACTACGTGCTACGCATCGCGGCAGCAATGTGCTTTATCGGGCATGGTGCTTTCGGTATTATTACAAAACCAATCTGGTGTAATTATTTCGCCGTTTTTGGAATAGGTAAAACTGCAGCCTACGCCCTGATGCCATGGGTTGGTTCAATGGATATTTTAATGGGCTTATCGCTATTATTTTATCCTACAAGGACAGTTCTGTCATGGCTGGTAATATGGGGCTTTTTTACTGCGATGTTGCGGCCTATGTCGGGCGAAGCATTTCCCGAGTTAATTGAACGGGCCGGTAATTACGGTGTTCCACTAGTGCTGCTGATCCTTTGTGGCGATGGTAAGCCATTCGCAGGCAAATGGTTTGCCGGCTTGAAACCGGTAGAACAAATCAGCGCTAAAACACTGGCTAAAATAACCATTTGCCTTCGCGTAGTTGTTTTGCTGCTTTTAGCCGGCCACGGATGGTTAAATATTATCGAAAAGAAGGGTATCATGGGCCAATACATTTCACTTGGCTTTTCAAATCCTGCATTTATTGCCCATGCGGTCGGCTTGTTTGAACTTGTGGCTGCTGTCGCGGTGTTAGTAAAACCGATTCGTGATATCCTGATCGTATTCCTCGTTTGGAAAATAGCCACAGAGCTGTTTTACCCGCATTGGGAAGTTTTTGAATGGATCGAACGGGGCGGCAGCTACGGGGCAATACTGGCTTTATGGTTAGCCTTAAAACCGGCAACAATAAAGGAAACAAGTAACAACCTGCAGCAAAGCCGTGCATAAATTTTAAATACTAAATAGTTGATTAATAAAAATCCTGTATGAGAGCGGGTTCATGCTCCGGGTTCGTCCCGGAGCATGATTAACAAATTAAAACAACAAACTCACACAAATAAATTCACAATAAACCCCACAACAACAACCCCACTATGAAATTCACATTTAAAATCTTTACAACATTATGCTTATTAATTTTACTTACACAAACAAAAGTTTTTGCGCAGGGCTGCGTTGCCATCCGGAGCACCGGCGGTATCTGCGCGATGAACGAACATCCCGATAGCAATGCTACTGACAAATCGGGCGGGTATTGGTTGTATAACAGCAACAACCGTTACTACAAATCATTCAGGCACTTTGTAGGCAAGCAGGAGCAGTTTCAACGTATTGCTATGCATAACAACGTGATAAATAAAGTTGTTACCGAAGATAATACCTTCACCCGCATATTTAATAACCGCTGGTCTTTATCGATTGATATACCTTTTGCCGATAACAGTCGTTCGCAGGTAAGCGGTAACACCCGTTTCAGTACCCACTCCGCTGGTGTAGGCGATATAAATGCTACAGCACTCTATTGGCTGTTTAACCCTAAAACCTCACCTAACGGTAACATACAAGTAGGTATGGGCATCAAGTTCGCCACAGGGCAGGATAACTACCAGGATTATTTCCTTAACGCTGCCGCAGGTACCCGCACATTGGGTCCGGTTGACCAATCCATACAGTTGGGTGATGGCGGTACCGGTTTAATAGTTGATGTTAATGCCTACTACAATTTCACCCACAAATTTGGCTTCTACGGCAATTTCTTTTACTTAGCTAATCCAAGGGACGTAAACGGTACGCCAAGATCAGTGAATACCCCAAGTGCAACTACTATTGCCGCCACAGGCGATGTGGAAAGCGTTCCTGACCAGTACCTGGTAAGGTTTGGCGCTGATCTGGCTGTAAAGAAATTCAACTTCTCGCTGGGTGTTCGTGACGACTGTTTGCCTGTACATGATATTGTTGGCGGCAGCGACGGTTTCAGAAGGCCCGGTTACATTTTATCAGCTGAACCAGGCATCACCTACTCATTTAAAAATATTGCTTTATACGCTTATGTGCCAATTGCTATTTTGCGCGACCGTACACAAAGCGTTCCCGACATCCGCACAACAGAAATAACCGGTAATTATACGCATGGTGACGCTGCATTTGCAGATTATGTGATAAATATCGGCATAACAGTTAAGTTTCAATAAAGGTTGATTAATTTGATTTAAGAGAAAGCCGGGCCTGAGATACCCGGCTTTTTGTTTTATGTTTGTTATTAAATTATTGTCTCAAAAAAATGAATACACCTGATGAAAATTTCGCGGCATTGGGCCTAACCCTTCCGCCGGCGCCAAAACCTATTGGCGTTTATAAACCTTTTTTAATTGATGGAAAACACGTGTACGTATCAGGACATGGTACCGTGCAAAATGACGGTACTTTAATTATTGGTCGCATCGGCGAACAATTAACACCCGAAGAAGGTAAACTGGCCGCCCAGCAGGTTGGCCTGGCCATACTGGCAACTTTAAAAGCCAATTTGGGCACATTTAACGCCATAAAAAGGGTTATTAAAGTTTTAGGAATGGTTAATTCCACCCCCGATTTTGAAAAGCACCCGTTTATCATCAATGGCTGCAGCGAATTATTTGCAAAAGTTTGGGGTACCGATAACGGCATAGGCGTACGCAGTGCCGTAGGAATGGGCTCATTGCCTGATAATATCCCGGTAGAAGTTGAAGCTATGTTTGAGTTGATCTGAGTACGGAGACGCCGTGGTCTAAAAAATATTGTTTAAATAAATAATCATATATGCCTGGTAAAGAATGGTATATCATTGATGATATTAATAATTTAGATACCCCTGCATTAACGGTTTACCCTGCAAGGGTAAAGCAGAACATTGGTTTGCTGAAAACCATGATCGATAAAACATCGAGGCTGCGTCCGCATGTAAAAACCTACAAAAACAAAGAGGTAACACTATTGATGCTGGATGCCGGTATCAGCAAGTTCAAATGCGCCACCATTGCGGAAGCCGAGATGCTTGGGATGTGTAAAGCGCCCGATGTTTTGCTTGCTTACCAGCCGGTGGGCCCAAAGCTGGAGAGATTTATCCGGTTGATAAAAGCCTACGCGGATACCAAATTCTCGTGTTTGGTGGATAACATTGCTGCAGCTGTTGAAATATCAGCTGCGGCTGTAAAAAACAAGGTGCATGTGCCTTTATTCATTGATCTGAATGTGGGCATGAACCGCACGGGCATTGCACCGGGAAAAGCAGCTTTTCAGCTTTATGTTGATTGCACCCTGTTACCGGGCATAAAACCGGTGGGATTGCACGCCTATGATGGCCATATCCACGATACAGACATGAATATCCGGGTTGAAAAATGCAACCTGGGTTATGAGCTGGTAAGTAAATTAAGCGCTGAAATTGCAGGAGCGGGCTATCCCGAACCGATCATTGTTGCCGGCGGATCGCCCACATTTCCCATCCACGCCAAACGAAACCATATTGAATGCAGTCCCGGTACTTTTGTTTACTGGGATGAGGGATATAAGAGCGAATTGAATGAACAATCCTTTTTAACGGCCGCATTGGTTGTTTCGCGTGTAATCTCGCTGCCCGATGAAACTAAAATATGCCTCGATTTGGGCCATAAGTCAGTCGCCGCCGAAAAGGACCTTGGTAAAAGAGTATATTTTCTGAATGCACCCGAATTGGTATTCACCGGCCAAAGCGAAGAGCACCTGGTGGCTGATGCCGGAAAAGGGCATCGTTATAAAGTTGGCGATGTGCTTTATGGCATACCTTATCACGTTTGCCCAACAGTGGCCCTATATGAACGCGCCATCACAATTGAAAATAATAAAGCAACCGGCGAATGGAAAAACATTGCCCGCGACAGAAAAATAACAATTTGAGGTATGTTAAGACTCCAAATCAACAACTTAATACAACTTATTCCAACTCATTCTAACTCAATCCAACTTATTCAAACTTACTACAACTCAATCCAACTTATTCAAACTTACTACAACTCATTCCAACTTATTCTAACTTACTCCAACTTAACACCCCCATGTTCACCATCGACGCACATTTAGATTTAAGTATGAACGCACTGGAATGGAACCGCGATTTGCGGCGCCCCATTGCAGAGATAAACGAACGCGAAAAAGGCCTGACCGACAAACCCGACCGCGCAAAAGGTGTCGTTTCGCTGCCTGAGTTGCGCAAAGGTAACATAGGACTTGTTGTAGCCACACAAATTGGGCGTTATGTAGCGCCCAACAACCGCTTACCCGGTTGGCACTCGCCTGAACAGGCCTGGGCCCAAACACAAGGGCAGGTAGCCTGGTATAAAGCCATGGAAGAAGATGGCGAAATGGTGCAGATAAATGATTTGGACGGTCTTGAAAAACATCTGCAATTATGGAGTTATGGTAACGCAAACGAATCAAAACCAATTGGCTATATTTTAAGTTTGGAAGGCGCCGACTCCATTGTCACCATTGGTCATTTGGAGCGGGCCTGCAATTATGGTTTACGCGCTTTGGGGCCTGCACATTACGGCCCGGGACGATACGCAAATGGCACCGATGCCACCGGTCACCTGGAAAAACCGGGATATGACCTTTTGAAGGAGATGGAGCGGCTGAATATTATCCTGGATGCCACCCACCTATGCGACGATGCATTTTGGGATGCGCTGGATAGTTTTAACGGCCATGTTTGGGCCAGCCATAACAATTGCCGGGCACTGGTTAATCATAACCGGCAGTACAGCGACGAAATGATAAAAGCGCTGGTAGACCGTGGCGCCGTTATCGGAGCTGCCCTGGATGCCTGGATGATGGTTCCCGGCTGGGTTAGGGGCGTCTCGGATCCGAAGGGGATGAATTGTAACCTTGAAGTGATGATTGACCACATTGATCATATTTGCCAGGTTGCCGGTAACGCTTTGCATGTGGGTATGGGCACCGATTTGGATGGCGCCTTCGGCCGCGAGCAATGCCCATACGACCTGGAAACCATTGCCGATCTGCAAAAGGTCTTAGGTCTGTTAAAAAAACGCGGCTATACCGATGCCGATATTGAAAACATGATGCACGGAAACTGGTTAAGGTTTTTACGCAACGCCTGGAAGTGATGATTTCACCGATTTGGGGAAGATTTCACAGATTTTCTGACTATCGGTGCAATCGAAAAATAATAATCGGTGAAATCATGACAAAACAAATCGGTGTAATCACAATATAATAATCGGTGTAATCGTAAAGATATGAATGCAGAACAAACCAGGCTAAAAGACGCCAGTTGGAAAAAGTGGGGGCCCTATGTAAGCGACCGCCAGTGGGGTACCGTGCGCGAAGATTACAGCGGCAATGGCGATGCCTGGAATTTTATTACCCATGAACTGGCCCGCAGTAAAACTTACCGCTGGGGCGAAGAGGGTATAGGCGGTATCTGCGATAATGAGCAATTGCTATGCTTTGCAGTTGGCCTTTGGAATAAAAAGGACCCCATTATTAAAGAGCGTTATTTTGGTTTGAGTAACCCGCAAGGTAATCATGGTGAGGATGTTAAGGAGCTATACTATTATCTTGATAATACGCCTACGCATTCGTACCAAAAAATGCTGTACAAATATCCGCAGGCCGAATATCCTTACGCATGGCTGGTGGGCGAAAATGGCCGCCGTGGTAAAAATGATCCTGAGTTTGAACTGATTGACACCGGTATTTTTGACCAGGATGCTTACTTTGATGTATTTATTGAGTACGCAAAAAACACCCAGGAAGACCTGCTGATAAAAATAACGGTACACAACCGCGGCACACAGGATGCCGCGCTAAATGTGTTGCCTACTGTTTGGTTCAGGAATACATGGGACTGGGGCTATAACAGCTATTTGCCCGAATCAATGGCCGATTCGCACGGCGTAATCGAAATATATCACAGTAAGCTGGGCCAATACTGGCTCAATGCTGAAGGTTCGCCTGATCTGCTTTTCTGCGATAATGAATCAAATACCAGGCGGTTATACAACTACGATAATGGGAAACAATTTTACAAAGATGGCATCAATGATCATATTGTACACGGCGCCAATAGCATCAACCCGAAAAAAACTGGCACAAAGGCATGTGTAAATTTTGATGTGAATGTACCGGCTAAACAAAGCGTTACCCTGCGATTACGGTTATCAAAAGATGCCAGCAATGCTTTTGATGATTTCGACACCATATTTGACGCACGCGTTAAGGAGGCTGACGAATTTTACAGCGATATACAAAAAGGCAACACCGATGAGGATCGCAAAATGATACAGCGGCAGGCGTTTGCCGGCATGTTGTGGAGCAAACAGTTTTATTACTATGATATAAACCACTGGCTCCACGGCGACCCGGCTGAACCTTTGCCGCCGGCCGAACGATTGGATAAACGAAACAGCAAATGGACGCACCTGAATACCCGCGACATAATTTCCATGCCTGATAAATGGGAATATCCCTGGTTCGCATCGTGGGATTTGGCTTTTCATTGTCTGCCCTTATCAACATTGGATATGGCTTTTGCAAAAAGCCAGCTTTCGTTACTGGTAAAGGATTGGTATATGCACCCTAATGGCCAGTTGCCGGCTTACGAGTGGGATTTTGGCGACGCCAATCCGCCGGTACACGCCATGGTTACCTGGAAAGTTTATCAAAAAGATAAAGAAGCCAATAACGGGCAGGGTGATACCTATTTTTTGGAGCGGATATTTCATAAACTGATGCTCAACTTCACCTGGTGGGTCAACCGCAAAGATGCCTCAGGCAATAATATTTTTGAAGGAGGCTTTTTAGGGCTGGATAATATTGGCGTCTTCGACCGGAATGCGCACTTACCCGCCGGCGAACAGTTGGAGCAGTCGGACGGGACAAGCTGGATGGCGATGTATTCACTTAATCTGCTTCGTATTGCAGCTGAACTTGCGGTAACCAACAAGGCCTACAACGACATTGCCAGCAAGTTTTTCGAGCACTTTATCTATATAGCCGGCGCAATGTCGAACCTGGGACAAGATAATGAAGGCCTGTGGGACGATGCTGATGGTTTTTATTACGACCAGATCCGGATGCCGGACAACAGCACCCAAAAGATGCGGGTGAGGAGCCTGGTAGGTTTAATTCCGCTATTTGCGGCTGAAGTATTGGATGAGGAGGACATCACCAATAACCCCATATTCGCCAACCGGATGAAGTGGTTTTCGGAAAATCGGCCGGACCTGGCCGGGCTGGTTTCGCGATGGAACGAAACTAAAAGTCCGGGCAAGCATATGGTCAGTTTGTTGAGGGGTTACCGGATGAAATCATTATTGAAATACATGCTGGATGAAAACGAGTTTTTAAGCCCTTATGGCATCCGTGCACTTTCAAAATATCACCTCGATAACCCTTACCATGTAAAGGTCGACGGCGCCACTTTCAGCATAAAATACACACCCGGCGAAAGCGACAGCGGCTTGTTTGGCGGCAACAGCAACTGGCGCGGCCCGATATGGCTGCCCATGAACTTTTTGCTGATTGAAAGCATGCATAAGTTTTACCAGTATTACGGCGATGATTTTAAAATTGAATGCCCCACCGGCTCGGGTGTTTTTATGACCTTGCAGCAGGTCGCCAACGAGCTGTATAGCCGCGTTAGCAATATTTTCCTTCGTGATAAGGATGGTAAGCGGGCCGTTTTTGGCAACTATCCAAAAATCCAGACCGATCCAAACTTTAAAGATTACATTTTGTTCCACGAGTATTTTGACGGCGACAACGGCAGAGGGGTAGGCGCCTCCCACCAAACCGGCTGGACCGGGCTGATTGCGAATTGTTTGTATAAGTAGGAAGTATCAAGAATTTCCCTCCGTGGTCTGTGTCCTCACAGACCACTATCGGTACAAAACTTTTCAGCACGATGCCCTTTTTACGCCGTTTTAACGTTCACGTGTTCACGTTTTTTTGCTTTCACGCTTTTATTAACATATTGATTGTCATTATTTTACGACATTCTGTTCACACAGCAAATAAGCGCTTACTGACAAAATAGCGTCACCAAATGACAACTCGCATCTTATTATCTTTGCACCCGGAAAATTTATCCGTAAAAACGCCGTCATTTTCCACGGTCTGAGTCCCTCCGTGGTCTGTGTCCCCACAGACCACAGAACAGGAGCATCACTATCAAAATCCGCTATTGTGTAAAAATGACACAATAAATTTCTTAATTCAATTTTTATCATTTAGTTTTACGTAACCAGATAAACTAACTAATTATTGAATATGAATTTCAACAGGCGCAAATTTTTGCAAAGTACCGGTGCGCTGGTACTTGGCGGTATGGTGGCACAAAGTAAAGCCGCTTCACTGCTTAGTTTTAAACCACCGCACGCGGTTGGTCTGCAGCTTTATACATTTTTCGGTATTATTGATGAAGATGTAAAGGGAACATTAACCAAAATCGCTGCTATCGGCTACAAAGAGATGGAGTCGGCATTTGGCAAAAAGCCCGGATACTACGGCATGAAACCCGTGGAGTTTAAAGCAATGGTAAACGATTTGGGCATGACCTGGAAATCGCACCATGTACTTGGCGCACCGTTTAAACTGCCTAAAGGCTACAAAATGCCAACCGGCGCCGACGGCAAACCCATGACTTTTCCACCGATGCGCAACCTGAGGGATAATATGCAGGAATTGGTTGATGAGGCGGCATCAGGGGGCCTTGAATACCTGGTTTGTGCCAACGCGCCCACTGAAACGCTGGAGGACCTGAAAAAAAGCATCGAAACATTAAACAAAACCGGCGAAGCGGCCAAAAAAGCCGGCATCCAGTTTTGTTACCATAACCACGATATGGAGTTTAAAGATGTGGAAGGAAAAATACCTTACGAATTGCTGCTGAGCGAAACCGATGCCAATAACGTAAAAATGGAACTCGACTTATGCTGGGTTACCAAGGCCGGCAAGGATCCGGTTGAATTGTTTAAAGCCAATCCCGGCAGGTTCCCGTTATGGCATGTGAAGGACTTAGATAAAGCAACCGGTGGCCCGGCGCCGGTGGGCACAGGCGTAGTCGATTTTAAACGGATCTTCCAAAACCAGGAAATAGCCGGCATGAAACACTTTTTTGTAGAGCACGATATGCCGAAAGATGCTTATGCAAGCGTAAAAACCAGCTACGATTATATCACCGGAACGCTGAAAGCATAGCTTTGGGAGGTGAAAGGCGAAAGGTAAAAGGTGAAAAGTGCTTTGCGTTTTAAGTTAAAAAGTCAAAAGCCTTTCCAATGTGGAAAGGCTTTTGATTTATATAAGGACAATAAATTTATACTTGTGTTCACAAATATCCCAGGAACGAAAAGGCTTATGACCTTTCGCCTTTTACCTTTACCCTTTAACCTCTTTAAAACTAGTTCTTCATGAACGAAGCCGAAGGCTTGATAGCCATACGGATACTCCGTACCCGGTTTTTAACCCATGTATAAATGGACGAATATTCCAGGTAGTTGCGTATGGTATCATCGTTCCTGATAGCTGTTACCATATCCCTCAGCATGCTTCTTAAAGGCGAATTTTTGCTCACGTTGGTAACAATTTCTTCCAATTGGTCGGCATAAACAACTGCTTCGTCTTCGTTATCAAATACAAGTACGGTGTCGTTTTTTCCACGTGCTTTAACGCCTTTAGAGGGAAGAGGCAAGCGATATTTCACAAAATCAGCAGAAGTTACACGGATAGGCCCGGTAGGTGGTAGATTGATGCGTAACATAAAATTAAAAATTTATCATTTATTTTTATTTCGAATAGCTTTGTACAAACTCATCATTCGTTATGGCCAAAATTATATCATTCACGGCCATGTACTGTGTCGTTGTTTTGTCATTTATTTCACCGGCCATATCTTCCAGTTCACCAGCGTAGGTTATGGCTTCTTCCTCATCCTCAAACCTCAGGATCAAATTGTTATTAATTTCCTGGTCAACGCCACTTGGTGGCGCGGGAATGCCAAACTCCTCAAATTTTGAAAAGGTAAGCCGCGATTCACCGTCCGAAGGAACTATTATATTCAGCATTTTATTGTATTTAAAATTTCCGGTAACTCACTAATCTATAAGCATTTTAAACGCAATGCATTTTCAATAAATTAACTTACGAATTAAACGATTAAATAGTAACAATGTTTATCTTTTTTATGAACAAATTGTTAACTCTTATAAAAAAAACAAAAATAAGGTAACATTTGCCGTCGCATGGCCAGCAAACCATTTGGAACGGGTAAATACAGCAGTATATTACCAAAATAAATACTGAACATGAAATTTAGATGAATAGTCATCTTAATTTTGAAACAACACTCGTTTTAGCTATTTTAAGGCAGAAATAATTTATCAGATTAGCCGATGGCAAATACCAAACCCGATCAGTTAAAAAGAGTACTAAAACCGGTGCACCTGTGGGCCATTGCTGTAGGCCTGGTGATATCCGGCGAATATTTTGGATGGAACTACGGTTGGGGCGTTTCCGGGACTATTGGTTTCCTGGTAGCCACCCTCGTGATCACCCTGATGTACATTACATTTATTTTTAGTTATACCGAATTAACTACGGCAATACCCCATGCCGGCGGTGCATTTGCTTATGCCTACCGGGCTATGGGACCGTTTGGTGGCTTAATAGCCGGGTATGCTACCCTGATTGATTTCTTGATTGCCACACCAGCCATCGCCGCTGCCCTGGGGAGTTACCTGCATTTTTTGAATCCGGATATCGGGGTACTTTCCTCGGCCTTGTTTTTTAACGCAGTATTTATCCTCATTAATATATTTGGTATAAAGGAATCCGCTATATTTTCACTGGTGATCACCCTGCTGGCTGTGGTTGAATTGCTGATCTATATGAGCATCGTATCCCCGCATTTTAAAATGAGCAACTACTTAAGTCACCACATACCTTTTGGCTGGAGCGGCGTATTTGCCGCTTTACCATTTGCAGCCTGGTTTTACCTGGCCATTGAAGGCGTCGCCATGGTTGCCGAAGAAGTAAAGGATCCCAAACGAAACATCCCAAAAGGTTATATACTGGGCATAGCCACGCTGGTTGTTTTGGCGCTTGGTGTAATGGTTTTAACAGGCGGCATAACCGACTGGCATAAACTAAGCGCTATCGATTATCCGCTGCCCGAATCCATTGGCATTGTACTCGGTAAAGCCAACCAGTTTACAAAAATATTTGCAGGCATTGGTCTGTTTGGGCTGATTGCATCATTTCACGGTACCATCATCGCATCATCGCGGCAAATATTTGCAATGGCCCGGGGCGGTTATCTGCCACGGTTTTTGGCACAGGTCAATCATAAATTTAAAACACCACACTGGGCTTTAATCGCCGGGGGGATAATCAGTTGCGTGGTGCTCAAACTGTGCGATACAAGCCAGATTATTGTACTATCTGTAATGGGCGCCATCTGCATGTACATCATGAGCATGATCAGCCTTTTTATACTCCGTGTTAAGGAACCGAAACTGGAGCGGCCTTTTGCATCGCCGTTTTACCCGGTATTTCCGGCAATTGCATTATTAATATCGGCGATCACTTTGTTTGCTATCATCTGGTTTAATTTCAAACTCAGCCTTTATTTTTTTGCCGGGCTGATCATCATCATCGCTATTTTTATGCTGATGGGCAAACACAAGGTTAAAATACTGGACGATGTGCTGCTTGAAAAAGCAGAGGCAATGCTTTCCTGATCATTATGGCCTACCAATATACCATACGGAATATAGTTTACCGGTTTGATGACCTCAAGGCTTTATTGGCAAAAGCTTCGCCATATCGCACCGGCGATGTGCTGGCTGGTATATGTGCCGAAAGTTACGAGGAACGCGTGGCGGCACAGATCGTTCTGGCAGACGTCCCCTTAAAAACCTTTCTGGACGAAGCCATTATCCCCTATGAAAATGATGAGGTAACGCGTTTAATAATTGATAGCCATGATGTTGACGCATTTAGTTCGATAAGCAGTTTAACAGTTGGTGAGTTCCGCGACTGGCTGTTGGCTGATGAAACCGATACCGCAATTTTACAAAGCATAGCTTCCGGCATAACCCCCGAAATGGCCGCCGCAGTATCAAAATTAATGCGCAACCAGGACCTGATTGCGGTAGCTCAAAAATGCGAAGTGGTCACCCGTTTCCGGGATACCATCGGATTGAAGGGCCGCTTTTCTACCCGGCTGCAACCCAACCATCCTACCGACGATCCAAAAGGAATTGCCGCCAGTATGATTGATGGTTTGCTTTACGGCAGCGGCGATGCTGTTATCGGTATAAACCCCGCAACCGATAGCCCTGCAGCCGTATTGAATTTGCTGCACCTTATTGACAATGTGAGGCAGCAGTTTGATATACCCACGCAATCCTGCGTTTTAAGCCATATTACCACCACGCTGGAACTTATTAAAAATGGGGCTCCTGTTGATCTTTGTTTTCAGTCCATCGGCGGCACCGAACTTACCAATTCAAGTTTCGGGATAAACCTGGCTCTGCTTGATGAAGCCTATGAGGCAACACTATCGCTAAAGCGCGGCACTATAGGGCAAAATGTTATGTACTTTGAAACCGGGCAGGGCAGCGAACTTTCGGCAAACGCCCACCATGGGGTTGATCAGCAAACCTGCGAGGTGCGGGCCTACGCTATAGCACGAAAGTATAAACCACTGTTAGTCAACTCCGTTGTGGGCTTTATCGGACCGGAATATTTATATGACGGCAAGCAAATTACACGTGCCGCGCTCGAAGATCATTTCTGCGGAAAGCTGCTGGGGTTGCCCATGGGGGTCGATATTTGCTACACCAACCACGCCGAGGCCGACCAGGACGACATGGACAACCTGCTTACATTATTAGGTGTTGCAGGGTGCAATTTTATCATGGGTATCCCCGGATCGGATGATATCATGCTTAATTATCAATCCACATCATTTCATGATGCCTTATATTTGAGAAAAGTTTTAGGATTGCGGCCGGCCCCCGAATTTGAACAATGGCTGATGAAGCAGGGGATTATTGACGATAGCGGTAACCTTTTGCAGGTTAATCCTTCGCATAAATTGTTAACACAGTTTTATTAAACGGAAGAAAATATAAGCCGTACAGCGGCAAATAATCTCCTTTAGCATGTCGGAAATTCAGAAGTCAGATCCATTAAAATCCTTAAAAGAATTCACAGCTGCCCGAATTGCTATAGGGCGGGCGGGAACCAGCATCCCCTTAAAACACTCCCTGGAGTTTAAACTTGCCCATGCGCACGCGCGCGATGCTGTTTATTCAACACTCGCCACCGAAAGTCTTTTTACTGGTCTCGCTCAATTCAAACTACCCATTTTGCATCTTCATAGCCAGGCATCCAGCCGGCATAAATACCTCAAACGCCCTGATTTGGGTCGTCAACTTAGCCCGGAAGCTCAAGATCAGCTAAAAGATTACCACACCGGTTACGATGTCGCCATCGTAATAGCCGATGGCTTATCGGCATCTGCCGTTAACGAAAATACGATTGAATTGCTGCAATTGCTGGTGCCCATGTTATTAGCTTCAAAATTCACATTAGCACCCGTGACATTGGTTGAACAGGGGCGCGTTGCCATTGGCGATGATATCGGTTTTAGCCTGAATGCGAGGTTGTCGCTGATATTAATAGGGGAAAGGCCGGGTTTGAGTTCGGCTGATAGCATGGGCGCTTATTTAACTTACGGTCCCAGGCCGGGCTTGACCGATGAAGCGCGCAACTGTATTTCAAACATACGGCCGCAGGGCTTAACACATAAGCCTGCGGCCGATAAATTATTTTACCTTATTACCGAAGCCCTAAAAAGAAAGCTTTCGGGCGTAGCCTTAAAAGATAACGCCGGACTGATTGATCATTAACCAATCTTTACTTTCGGATTTTCCGAAGCGGTTAATAATCTTCCTGCTTGATATAACCGGCAAAAGACAGCGGGTTACCATTGCCGCGCACCACCTGTAACATGGCGTGGCCCATGGGGGTAATCTCCATTTTCATTTGTTTCACATCGGTCATTCGGGTATCTGGTTTAATCACTACCTCCCAATTACCATTTTTGCCACGCCAGGTTTTGTAATCAAAATGGGTACAATCAAATTTTACCGGGACGCGTCCGCTTGATAATTCGGCAATAAGCGTGTCTTTTGCTATGGCCACATCATATTTATGGTATCCTAAAGGTACGCTACCTTTGTTTGTGGCTTCAAAAACAAAATCCTTGCTGTTTACCAGGTTTTTCACTTCGGCGGCTTTATTCGCTTCATCATCCTTTAATGAGCTTTGAGCCTTAAGGGTATTTACGCCGCATAAAAGCAGGGTAAATACCACCAATAACCTACTGAAGCTTTTCATTTTAACAGATTTTTAAGGGTTACTAAAAAAACAAAAACCTGTTAAATAAGAGCAAAAATTATACCATATATAACTAAAGGTTAATTACATAATACAATAGTTAATTTTTACTGGCAAGCTCTCCCGTGAAGGAAATAGGGTCGCGGTTACTGCTGATCACCACCAGCGAAGCAAACCCATCTGGAGATATGTTCAAAACCATCTGCTGAACGTCGCGCCAGTCGCTGATGTTGTTGTCTTTCGGTTTTATGGTGATTTCCCAGCCGCCTTTTTTTAACTCCCGGCGTTTGTAATTAAAATTGGTAGATGTAAATTTTATCCCCCCGTCTTCCGAAGCAGGCATCGGCGCTAAATGTGCTACGCCAAAGTAGGGCAGATAAGCAATAACACTATCTTTTTTAACCCTCAGGTCATAAAGGTCCGTCAGGTGATGATTACCACCGCTTTGGGGGATCGCAAAATCAGCTTCGAAACTATAGCTGTTGCTATCAACCATCTTTTTCACCTCCGCTTCTTTTTTTGCCTTCCGCTCACTTCTTGAATTTTGGGCGCCTGCCACCTGCCAGCAACAAAGTACCATTACCGACACCACAACTAATCTTGCTAATTTTTTCATCTTCTGTTTTATTTAATAAGTACAAATATGTAATTACCATATAAGATGCTAGGTTTTGCTAAATTCCATATAAAATTAACTACAAAATAACCAATTTGTGTATCAGCTCTTTAAAAAATAAAAAGCCACCGGTTTTTCCGGCAGCTTTTTATTTTGGTCATTGGGTCATTAAGTCATTTTTAACACAGTAGCATAATACGCCAGCCTTTCAATGACTTAATGACCCAATGACGCGAAGCAAATGACCAATGATTATATAAGGCTAACGCTCCGGTTAACAAACTCGGTCAACTCAGCGCCGGTCAATAATCCCTGTGACAGGAGTGCCAAATCGAACGCTTGTTTTGATAGCTGCGCCTGCACTGCTTCATCTTCCTCATTCGCTATCCGGCTGATCAATTTATGGTTGCCGTTCACAATTACCTTATAATTATCGGGCATGCTGCCGTAAAAGCCCATTCCGCCGCCCATTGCTGCCATTTCTTTCATGCGGCGCATAAACTCGTCCATAACTACGGTAACCGGCAATTCCTCAGGGTTTAAACTTTCCAGGTCAACTTTGTAGGCTGGTTTGTTAATGGCCTTATCAAATATCGCTTTTACTTTAGTCGACTGTTCTTCAGTTAAAACATGCGCAGGTGCGTCTTCCTTTTTAATCAACTTGTCAGCAACATCAGCATCTACACGTTTAAACGAAGTTTTTTCCAGTTTTTGCTCCAGGTGGCCAATAAAGTGATTGTCAATTGGCGAGTTCATCACCAATATATCATAACCCTTTTTCTCGGCCGATTGGATAAATGCATCCTGTTTCGACGGATCGTTGGTATAGATATACACCAGGCGTCCGTCTTTATCTGTTTGCTCAGGTTCAACCTTATCCTTATACTCGGCTAAGGTGTAGTTTTCTTTTTTGGTGTTGGTTAGCAGCACAAAGTCTTTGGCTTTGTCATAAAACTTGTCTTCGCTCACCATGCCGTATTTAACAAACAGGCCAATGTCGGTCCATTTTTCTTCGTAAGCTTTGCGGTCGTTTTTAAACAGCTCTGCTAATTTGTCAGCCACTTTTTTGGTGATGTAGCTGTTTATCTTCTTTACAGCGCTGTCGGCCTGTAAAAAGCTGCGCGATACATTCAGCGGGATATCCGGCGAATCAATTACACCATGCAGCAACATCAAAAATTCAGGTACAATATCTTTTACCTCGTCGGTAATAAACACCTGGCGGCTAAACAGCTTAATTTTATTGCGTTGTATTTCAAAATCGTTTTTCAACTTAGGGAAATACAATACGCCTGTAAGGTTAAAAGGATAGTCAACATTTAAATGGATCCAGAAAAGCGGGTCTTCCGAAAATGGATAAAGCTGCTTGTAGAAGTTCAGATAGTCTTCGTCTTTCAGGTCAGCAGGCGCTTTGGTCCAGATAGGGGTGGTATCGTTGATGATGTTATCTGTTTCAACCGATACATATTTGGTTTTGCCTTCTTCATCAACGCCGTCTTCTTCTTCCTGGGTATTGGTGCCAAATTTGATGGGCACAGGCAAAAATTTGCAATACTTGTCTAATATCTCCTGCAGCTTGTGTTTGCTTAAAAACTCCTCGCCATCCTTGTTTATATGCAGGGTAATTTCGGTTCCGCGCTCTTCCAGGCTGCCTTCTGTTATCTCAAATTCGGTGCTGCCATCACAGGTCCAATGCGCAGGCGTTGCACCTTCCTGGTAGGATAGTGTCTCAATTTCAACCCTGTCGGCCACCATAAACGCCGAATAAAATCCAAGGCCAAACCGACCGATAATTTCGTTGGCATCTTTTGCTTCCTTAAATTTTTCAACAAATTCTTCGGCGCCTGAGAATGCTATCTGGTTGATATACTTTTTGATCTCGTCGGCTGTCATACCCAAACCTCGGTCCGAAACCGTAATGGTTCTTGCTTCCTCATTAAAGGATACCTCAATCTTCAGGTCGCCAAGCTCGCCGTTAAATTGTCCCAGGGAACTCAACCGTTTAATTTTTTGGGTTGCGTCGACAGCATTTGACACCAGCTCGCGCAAAAATATCTCGTGATCCGAGTATAAAAATTTCTTAATAATCGGGAAAATGTTTTCGGTGTGGATCGAAATCGTGCCTTTTTCTTGCATAATCTATAAAATTATTTCAGTTATTGTTTTTGTGATAACCAAGCACATCAATGCCCGTTCCAAAAGACAATAGCTTGACAAATTGGCAGATGGTCGTCTGAATCAGAATTTACAGAATTAATGAATTAACAGAATGGGTAATTCAGAATCGATAATCAAAGGGCTGGCAAGTATTCTGAAAATTCTAAAATTCTGTAAATTCTGATTCTGACAATAACCTTGCAAAAGCCTTTTCCAATTTATTTTTTGTTTCCTCATCCGAAACATTCCCATCCCCGTCCATTTTCGACCTTATAAACGAAATCAATAAGGTCGCATTCTCCAAAACATTTGCAGATAATGCCCCTAATATCAGCAGCAATGCCCTATGGGCATTTTCGCCGCCCGTCGATGCAGTTATCAGCGCCAGCGGTTTATCCACCAGCGATCCGCTTGAAACGGTCCAATCCAAAGCATTTTTGAGAGATCCCGGTACGCCGTACGCATATTCGGGTGTGCAAATGATAATGCCGTCAGCCCCTGCAAGGAGCTCGCGCAATTCAGTTACTTTTTCAGGTGGATCGTCGCCATCTAGCCCTGGATCAAAATGAGGTAACGAGGCAAGGCCATCGTAAATAACATAATCAATGGTCGGCGGCGTCAGCGACTTCAAAAAATTTAAAATGGCATGGTTTGATGAGCCTGCACGAAGACTGCCCGAAATGGCCACGATTTTTTTGTGCGTTTGCGTCGACATTTTTTTTTTGAAACACAATAATAATCCAGTGTCTCTTATAAATCCCTGAGCTTGAAAAATATGATGATTTATTGACGGTGAACAAAAATGAATTGGCGATTTAATTGCCTTTTTCTTGTAACGATATATGTCAGATGGACGTCTTATCGAAATGAAACTGACTTATGCGCTCTTTTTAACCTTATTTTCACTATTCATTTTAAACACCTCCCGGGCACAAAGCACAGGTGGCAAAATTTCAGGTTCGGTTTTAGACGAAGCCAAAAAACCGCTTGATGGCGCCACCGTGATCCTGCTTATCGCAAAAGACTCAACAGTAGTAGGTTCGCAATTGGCTAATACCGATGGCACTTTTATCTTTCAAAACGTAAAAGACGATACCTACATTGTAAAGGTAACCTATATCGGCTACAAAAATTTCCTGAGCAGCAATGTGGTTATCAGCGGACAGAAACCGGTTAGCTTGCCTCCCTTTGCTTTATCTCCAGCGGGAAAAAGCCTAAAGGAAGTGGCAGTGACTGCACAAAAATCTTTTGTCCAGCAAAAAATTGACCGTACGGTTGTTAATGTGGGTGCGTTGATATCCAACACGGGCGCAAATGCCCTCGAAGTACTTGAAAAAACACCCGGCGTACAGGTTGATGCCGATGGCAATATCACCTTTAAAGGGAAGAGTGGTGTAATGGTTATGATAGATGATAAACCCACTTACCTGTCGGCATCAAACCTGGCAACTTATCTGAAGTCGTTACCGGCATCATCGCTTGATCAGATCGAACTGATGGATAACCCGCCGGCTAAGTATGATGCAGCAGGCAATGCAGGTGTTATCAATATCAAAACTAAAAAAAATACGCTCAAAGGTTTTAATGGCGTAGCTGCGGCTGATTACGCGCAGGGTTTTTATGGACGCTATGATGCAAGCGTTAATCTTAATTACCGGGTGAACAAAGTTAACCTGTTTGCCAACCTGGCTTATAATGAACAACGGACCTGGAGAAGGCTGGAAATTGACCGCGAATACCTGGATGCAAGTGGTAACCCAACTTCATCATTAAAAGATATTTCGTATTTCAGGCCAACCAATCATAATACAGATATTAAGGCTGGGATGGACTTTTTCGCTTCGCCGAAAACAACCTGGGGTTTTGTATATACCGGCAATTTAGAGTCAGACCATGACAACAGCCCCGTTTACAGCTTACTATACGGCCAAAACGGTGGCCTCGACTCAACCATCAATACCCTTAATTCTTCAAAAAACTCCTTTCACAGCAACGGTATAAACTTAAACTACACGCACAAGTACGATAGCACCGGCAGGCAGCTTAATGTTGATTTGGACTATATTCGCGACGTGGCCGGCAGTAACCAGTTGTTTGTAAATAACACATATTTGCCAGATAATACTTTAACAAATTCGCAAACGCTGAATGACAATTTACCTGCTACCATTAATATTTACTCGGCCAAAGCTGATTATGCTCATCCGCTAAAGGGAAAAGCGAAGTTTGAGGCAGGTGTTAAAAGCAGCTACGTAAACACCGATAATGCCGCCAATTACTTTAACGTGATTAACAACGTAAGCACCATTGATTATAGCAAAACCAACAGGTTTTTATACAAGGAAAATTTAAACGCCGCTTATGTTAACTTCAACAAAAACTTCGGGCGCTTTTCCCTACAAACCGGCCTGCGGGTTGAGAATACCAATGGCAACGGGCATCAGTTGGGAAATGCGCAACGGGCCGATTCATCGTTCATTAATCATTACACCAACCTGTTTCCTACAGCTTATTTCTCCTATAACCTGGATACCGCCGCGCATAACGTTATGGTGGTTTCGTATGGCCGCAGGATTGGCCGCCCTAATTATGGGAGCTTAAACCCCTTTACTTTTTTTGTGGATGAGTTTACCCAATTCTCCGGCAACCCGTTCCTCAAACCGCAGTTTACCGATAATTATAAACTGGCTTACAGTTTCCGGAGCCTGTTTACCATCGCGCTTGCCTACAATTATACAACCGATGTGCAGGGCGAAACAATTCACCGCAACGGCGATGTATTTATCAGCACACAGGGCAATATAGGGCAGCAAAAAACACTTGATTTTTCGGTTAATTCCAATTTTTCGCCAGCTAAATGGTGGTCAGTAAATTTGTATGCCGAAGTATATAACAATACTTATAAGGGGGCTTTTTACACCGGTTACCTCAACCAGTCGCAGGTTACTTTTGCCGGCAATGGAAGCAACCAGTTTACCATATCAAAAACCTGGACAGCAGAATTGAGTGGTTTTTACGATAGCGGCGGCACCTACGGACAGTTTGTGACCTTGCCAAAAGGCATGTTGAATGCAGCCGTACAGAAAAAGATATTGAACAACAAGGGGTCTATAAAGCTAAATGTTAGGGATATCCTCCATTCGTTTAGCCCAAGCGGTACCATTACCAATATTTCAAATGCAACTGCAAACTTCCACAACACTTTGGATACACGTGTAGCTACGCTTGCATTTACGTATAGCTTCGGTACCTCAACCAACGTACCGCAAAAACGCGATACCGGCGGCGCTGACAGCGAACAAAGCAGGGCACATTAATACAACCCGTAGAGACGCGACGCATCGCGTCTCTACGATTACCTATCAGGAAAACCATGGAAGAAAAAGGGATTGATTTTAAGCACAGAAAGGCTTGATTTTTTAGCAGCTTTCGGGTATAACTATTTATCGTCAGGAATTTATAAAATCGTTCATTGGAAAAATCTGTTACGCCCCCTGAGAACTAAACTGTAATATAAACGCTGCGCCGGCTCCCTCGGTTGATTGTACCTGTATGTTGCCTTTGTGCAACAGCATGATCTGCTTACACAAACTTAACCCGATGCCGCTGCCTGATTTGCGCGTACTGAAAAACGGAATAAATATTTTATCCAGCAATTCCGGCGGCATACCCATACCGTTATCAATAACCTTTACCAGGGTTTTGTTATTGTTGTGTACTTCGGCTGCCAGCGTGATGCGCGGGTTTTCCCTGTCTTTCACAGCTTCAACAGCATTTACCAGCAGGTTTATCATCACCTGTTCAATCAGGTTCAGGTCGGCTTCAACGGCCAGCGTAGGGTCGCGGAGGATAATTTCCAGTTCGATATTTTTTTTCTCAAACGATGGCCGCATCAGGCTGTTGAGGTTTTCGAACAAATTGCGCACCAGTATTTTGGTAAGATCCAGCCGGGTGATCTTATTAAGGCTCCGGTAGCTCTCGGTAAATTTCAACAAGCCTTCGCTGCGACGCTTTATGGTATCGATACCCAACTCCAGGTCTTCCAGCTGGCTGCTCAAATGGCTGTTCGCTATTTCGGGGCTTTTGAGGCGATTTTTCATCGTATCAGCCAGCGACGATATGGGCGCTACCGAGTTCATGATCTCGTGCGTCATCACATTCAAAAGCTTTTGCCAGGCTTTTGATTCCGTTTCGTCCAGTGCCTCGCTAACATTTTGAAACGCTATCAGTTTATATATCTTTTCGTCGCTGCGGATCATACTGGCTGTAACCAAAATTTTAACCAACTGTTGGTTACGGGTAAGCGTGATGATTTTAGCATCGCCGGGTTTTAGCTTAACCAATTCCTGGTACAACGCGGCTTCGCGCTTTTCCAATGAGTGGATAGTTTTGAGATAGGGGACACCGATCAGATTTTTAAAGGCTTCGTTTATCCAGCCTGTTTCGCCGGTTTCCTGTTCATAGGAGAGGATGCCGGTATCAACCAGTTCGAGTATCTTTTGCAGGTAATGATATTGGGTTTCGCGCTCACGGCTGATGAGTTTAAAGGTGGTATTGATCTCGTTAAAACCTTTTCGCAGTGGTTTAAGCTCGTTCGGCGCCTTGCGTACATCAAAATGGCGCGAAAAATCGCGGTAATGTATCGATTCAACAAACTGGCTTACTTCGTCCTGTGCTTTTTTCTGGAAACGGATCAGGTCGATAACCTGGTATATAGCCAGCGGAACGGTGATCAATAAAAACAAAATGTTGTTAAGCACCAGCCATGATGTGGCGGTAAGCGTAATAAACATCAGTATTACGCGGAGCACCAGCCGCCATTCGTATCGCTTAAATATCATATTTGCTTAATCTGCGGTACA
>Ga0068855_100000772_pt1 | contig 39468 bp, 40 predicted proteins | sample KBSCornC52_FD_66592 | JGI IMG/M metagenome (GOLD analysis project Ga0068855, IMG submission 66592) | Corn rhizosphere microbial communities from Kellogg Biological Station, Michigan, USA - KBS Corn C5-2 | ecosystem: Host-associated > Plants > Roots > Rhizosphere > Soil ...
GATGTGCTCGTAGAGCATGGCGAGCAGCGCATCGCTTTCTGGCTTCGACAGCCCCTCGATGCGCGTCGTCCACTGCGAGTTGACGTTGAGCGACTTGCGCCCAGTATCGGGATGGACGTGGACCACCGGATGGGTGACCGGCGGCGCCTTGGCGATGCTGTCCGGCACGTCGTAGAGGCCGGAATTCCGCGTCCGCTCGAGCAGCATATAGGTCTCGTGGACCGCATCCAGTCCTTCGAGCAAGCGCTGCATCGGCGGCGAGAGCAGCTCATATGCGGCGTACATGCTGGCAAAGAGCGTGTCGCCGCCGCTTTCGGGGAGGACATGCATCTGCAGCATCGTCCCCTGCGGCGGGGCGAGGTGATAGGTCGAATCGGTGTGCCAGTGATCCGAGCCCTGGCCCTTGGGCGCGATCTGGTCGAGCGTCATCACCTCGGGGATCGCCGAGGCGTGCGTCTGGAAATCGTCGACCTCGACCTCGCCGAACTGGCGGGCGAAATTCGCCTGTTCCGCCGGCGACAGCGGGCGCTGGCCGGTGAAGAACAGCACGCTGTGAGCGTGGAACGCCTCGGTGATCGCGGCGACGGTGGCAGCATCGAGCGGCTGGGAGACATCGATGCCGGAAACCTCGGCGCCGATCCGGGCAGTAACCTTTTCGACCTTCATGCGCGACATCCTCTTCCGTCCGCGATCATAGCCTATCGCGGCCCGGCTGTCAGGCGGCCGGCGCCTCGACCCTCGTGACGAACAGCCGGCCACGGCGCTGGCCGATGTTGACCGCCGGGTCGACCGAGGGCGCGGTGCAGATCAGCAGGTCGCGCCCATCGGGTCCGCCAAGCGCGCAAGCGAAGACCTGATAGTCGTCGGGCGGGCGAACCTCGGCGAGGATGTCGCCGCCTTCGGCGATATGGCAGACCCGGCCGTTGGAGGCATCGGCCGCCCAGATGCAATCCTCGCGGTCGATCGCGCAGCCGTCGGGCGACAGATCCATGTGGTGGAGCAGGTCCATCGACCAGTCGGCCGGCGGCGGGGTCGGGCCGAACTGTGCCCAGATGCGCCGATCGGAGAGGCTGCCGTCCGCGCCGATGGTGAAGGCGGTCATGCGATTGCCGAGGCTCTCGCCGACGATCAGCGTGCCGCCGTCGCGGGTGATCGCCATGCCGTTGGGAAACAGCAGATCATCGGCGACGATCCGGCCGCTGCCGTCGGGATCGATCCGGCAGAGGGTGGTGAGGCCGGGCTCGCCGCCGTTGGGCAGGTCGGCGCCGAGATTGCCGACATAGGCGCGACCATGCGCGTCGACGATCATGTCGTTCAGCCAATAGGGCGAGAAGGGCGCGAGATCGGCGTGGACGCTCAACCGGCCGTCGCGCCCGCGGCGCAGCAGCGTGCGGTCCTTGATCGAGACGATCAGCAAGTCGCCATCCGGCAGCCAGCCGAGCCCCGACGGCCATTGCTCGACCTTGGCGGTGACCTCGGCCTTGCCATCGGGTGCGATCCGCCAGACCGTCGCGCCGAAGATGTCGGACACCCACCAGGCGCCGTCATGCCAGCGCGGCCCCTCGAAGAAATCGCCATCGGCGAACAGCAGCTTCATCGTCAGCCGGCAGCCCTCGCCAGGTCGTCGAGCGACAGCAGCTCGCCGGCGAGCAGCTGCTCGAGCGTGATCACGGCGAGCGCCGTGCCGTCGATATCGTTGACCTCGAAGACGCCGCCGCCCGCGCTCTGGAGGCTGAAGAAGACGACCGAGCCGTCCGGGCCGGCATGCTCCCAGTGCATCTCGCCGCTGCGGGTACAGGCATAATGGCCGGGTGGCCGCGCGCGTCGCGAGCCGTCGACTTCCTCGACGTAGTGCGGACCCTCGAGCACCACCGAGACCGTGTCGCCGAGATGGCGGTGGAGCGGGCAGTAGCTGTTCGGCGCCCATTTGGTGAAGAAATCGACGCGGCCGGCGGCAAGGTCGCCGCCGACCACCGCAGTCGAATTGTCGACCGGGCGCTGGGGATCGGAATTGTCGACCTGGCGAATCCAGTTGAGCTTGCTCAGGTCGTAATCGGCCAAAGCCGGCACCGCCTCGGTCATGCGTCCTCTCCCCATCGCGCAGGATCGAACATAGGCGTCAGTCCGGCTCGGATGCCAGCACGAAGAAATTATGGCTGCCGTCGCGCTCGAGCTGGGCGACCAGGCCATATTCCCAGTCGAAATAGGCCTGCATCGCCTCGCGCGGATTGTCGATGCCCTCATAGGGCCGGCGGTAGACGTCTTCCGCCGGAGACAGGGCCGGGGCAAAGCCGGTCTCCAGGGCTTTGCCCGCGGCGATCCAGGCGGCCGTGCCGCCCGCCAGCACGCGTGGCGCGTGACCGGTCAGCGCCCGCACCTCCGCCGCGGCGATCGCCGCGAGCCGGCCATCCGGCGCGGTGAGCGCGATCGGCCGTGCTCGCGCCGCATCGTCGAGATCGGCCGCCATCCGCCCGCGCATGACGAAGATCGCGCCGGGAATGTGGCCCGTGCGAAACTGCGTGCTGCTGGCGAAATCGAGCAGCAGGCCGCCTCGGTCGAGCAGCGCGGCAAGCGCCGCGACGTCGACCGTTTCGCAATCAGGGGTGCCGGCGTCGCCCGCGGGCTCCGGCTTGTCGAGCCAGGGAATCGGTGACTGCGTGTCGAGGACGCGGGCATCCCAGCCCATCTGCGCGAGCCAGCTGGCGGTCATGTTGGCGCGGGTCTGGTGGTCGTCGAAGACGGCGATCACCGCGCCGCGTACCGGCGCGAACATGTCGGTTTCCTGGACGAGCTGACCGCCCGGCGCGGTGCGGAAACCGGCGGGATGGTTCGCCTCATGCTCGGCCGGCGACCGCACGTCGAAGGCGTAAACCGTGCGCGTCGCGCGCAAGGCCTCGACCTCCCGGAAGCTGATCCATCGCACGCCCGCGCGTTGCGCGATGCGCTGTGATCGCCTGGCCGCTTCGGCGATGCGCGCCGCATCCACCTCCGGATAGGCGCGGGTCTGGCCCAGCTCGAGCTGCTGATCGTCGAGCATCCAGCCCATCGTCCCGTTGGCGAGCGCCTTCACCGGATTGGGCAGGCCCGCATTGATCAGCGATTGCGCGCCGATGATGCTGCGTGTCCGCCCCGCGCAGTTGACGACGATGGTGGTCGCCGGATCGGGTGCGATCGCCGCCGCGCGCAGCACCAGCTCGGCGCCGGGCACGCTGATCGAACCCGGGATCGTCATCCGGTTATATTCGTCGAAGCGGCGCGCATCGAGGATGACGATATCGTCCTTGTCGTCGATCCACCGCTGCAGCTCGGTCGCGCGGACATGCGGCGTTCCGACATGGTGCTCGACCAGCTCGCCGAACGCCTTGCTCGGCGAATTCACGTCCGCAAACAGCTCCAGCCCGGCTTCGCGCCAGCTGGCAAGGCCGCCATCCATCGCCGAGACATTGCTGTAGCCCCAGCCGGTCAGCCGCTGGATCGCGGGCGCGACCAGCCCCTCGCCATCGTCGTAGACGACGATGCCCGTGTCGGTTCGCGGGATCCGGTCGCGCAGGCCGAGCTCGAGCCGGCTCAGCGGCAGGCAGGCGGCGAACAGTGGATGCGCGTTGGCGAAAACATGCTCTTCGCGCAGGTCGATGAGCGCGATCTCGCGGCGCTCCTTCCAGGCGCGATGGATTTCGTGCGGCGTCATGCCCGCGTTAGCGCCGGCGGCACGTCGGAATAACCCGAGACGAACAGCTGCGGCACGCCGTCCTCGGTAAATGTGTGACGGGCGATTGCGCCGATGTCGGCGCCATAGGCGTGGATGCTGATCGAGACCTGATCGGCGAGCGCGTTGGCGACGCGGTGGATGTCGCCCTCGGAGGGTTTGAGCAAATCGATGTCGCCGGGCTGCATCAGCCGGGTTTCGCCGGCAGGCTCGAGTCGGCCAGCCGCGGTCCGGCGGAAGCGCTGGCCGCGCTCGGCGCCGCGCAGCATGCCGATGACGCCCCAGACGCCGTGATCGTGGATCGGGGTGAACTGGCCGGGCCCCCAGACGAAGCTGACCACCGAAAAGCGTCCGCCCGGGTCGATGTAGAGCGGGTGCTGCTGGTAGCCGGCGGCACCAGCTTGCGCCCAAGGACCCGCGAGCCAGCCGTCATCGCTCAGCAGGGCAGGAAAGGCGCCGGCGACCTCGTCGGCGGCTGCCTCACCCTTGCCGTAGCGCGTCACCGCTTTGTCGACCGCGCGGCAGAAGCCGGCGAGCGATGCCGCATCGCCGAAATCCGGTGTGGCGATGAAATCCTCCATGGCCGCATATTCTCGCCGCGCGGGTCGCGAGGCAATTGCCCGATTGGGCAATCGCCGGCTAGGCTCGGCCAAAATCAGCCCGGGAGGGCAGCAGGATGACCGGTGCGCTGACGATCCCAGACCAGGAAACCGCTGCCATCACGCTGCGCCGCCTGGCCGGATGCTTCGGTGCCCAGGTCTCGGGGATCGACCTGTCCCAGCCGCTGAGCGAGGAACAGGTGAAAGCGGTTGCCGATGCGCTCTATGATTATCGCGTCCTCGTCTTCCGCGATCAGCATGACGTCGGCCCAAGCGCGCTCGAGCGTTTTGCGCGCTATTTCGGCGCGCCAGAGGTCGAGCCGCATCCGCAGCATGCCGACCATCCCGATACGCCGGCGGTGAAGGTGCTGCACAGCAACAGCGACCGGATCGACGCGCCGGTGGTCGAAAGCTGGCACACCGACGGCGCCACCCGGCAGGACACGCGCTATCTGAGCGTGCTGCAGGCGATCGATGTGCCGCCCTATGGCCGCGACACCATGTTCGCCGACATGGTCAGCGCCTATGACCGGCTGTCGGAGCCGATGAAGGCGATCGTCGAGGATCTCGTCGGCATCAACTCATGGGGCAATCAGAAGCCGGGCGCGCCGCCGGTCGAGCATCCGATCGTCTTCCGCGATCGGCATAGCGGCCGCAAATCGCTCTACGCCAACAAGATCTACACGATCGGCATCAAGGGCATGCGGCCCGACGAGAGCCAGGCGATGCTCGATTTCCTGCTCGCTCAGCCGCGCATCCCCGAATTCCAGCTGCGGGTGAGCTGGGAGCCCGGCACGATCGTCCTGTGGGACAATGAGACCACCCAGCATTACCTCGTGCTCGACAAGGCCTATGACCGGGTGATGCACCGGGTGATGGTGAACTAGCCCTTCCGCTGATCGACCTGGACGTAATTGCCGTCGGGATCGCGCAGCAGCGCGCCGCGGATGATGCGGCCCGACGGTTCGCCATATTCCGAGGTGTCGTTCTCATTGGGATCGACCACGACAATCTCGCCCAGCGCCTTCATCCGCGCGACAATCGCGTCGACGTCGTCGACCCAGAAGCCGTAGTGGTGAATGCCGAGGTCGTAGAATTTGAGCGGGCTCGCGCTCTGGTCGCGGTCGTGCTGGTCGAGCACGACGAAGCTGTCGTCGTCGCCGTCGCGCCAGCGCAGGTAGACGCCGCGCCGGCGCGCGGCCGGAAGCTCGTCGCCGTAAGGCGGAAAATCCTGGGTGGTATCCTGGGTTACGCTCAGGCCGAGCGCGTCGCGGTAGAAGCGTAGGGCCCGATCCATGTCGGTGACGCCGATGGCGACATGCGAAACCGCGCGAACCGCCATCATCCTCTCCCGACCAGGTCTCTTCTCCAACCCAGCCTAGGATCGCTCGGATCGCGACGTCAACGCCGGCGGTCGCCACCATGGCCTTCGCGGGAAACCCCGGTTAATCTTGCCGGATTTCTTCGCGGGGGCGGCACCATGTGGAAGATCGCGATCGCATCGGCCTTGGCGATCGTCGCAGCACGGGCCTTCGCCCAGGGCGGGGGCGACTGCAACGCGTCCGATCCCGATGCGGCGATCAGCGGCTGCACGGCGATCATCGAATCGGGCACCGACGATCCGAACGCGCGCGGCATCGCCTATGAGAAACGCGGTCTCGCCTATGAGAAGAAGGGGCTGCATGATCGCGCGATCGGCGATCAGACGACGGCGATTGCGGTCCGCCAGTCTGCGGACGCCTATGTCAACCGCGGGATCGTCTACTATCGCACCCGTGAATACATCATGGCGCATAGCGACTTCACCAAGGCGATCGAGCTCCGGCCGACCATGGACCGCGCCTATTACGATCGCGGTATGGTGTTCGAGGCGCTCGGGCGCGGCGAGCATGCGATCGAGGACTATCGTGCCGCGCTGCGGATCAATCCGGGCCATCAGGCAGCGCGGCAGCGGCTGGCGGCCTTGCGCGCATCGCCCTGACGGGATGGCGCTTCAATCGTCGGGTCCGCACCAGCCCGGCAGATAATCGGCATGCTTGCGGTGCGCGAGGTCCAGCGCTTCGGCGAGCGCGCGCTCGAAATCGCGGTCGATCAGCTTGCGCGAAATGCGATCGCGCAAGAAATCGGCCCAGAGAAATTCCGAATAGGGTGTGTCGACCTTGGCATAGCCGCCGACACGGCGCAGCTCGCCGGCGAGGGATCGATAGGGATCGTCGGTCAGATCCTCGATCTTCTTCGGGATCTTGTCATCACCGTGACGCGTGCCCTCGGCGTCGAACGGATGAAGCCAGTTGCGCTTGTCCATATAGGTCCAGAACAGCGGCTTTTTGAGATCGGCGAGATCGGCGACGACGCTGACCAGGACATGGCTCACGCCCTCCTCGTGCAGCGCGCGAACGAGATGATGCTGGTCGATTACATAGATGCGCCGGCCCGGGCCGATCACCGCGGGAATCATATGCTCGCCGAGGAAATCCGGGCGATCACCTTGCGCGCGCCTGCGCCAGGCGAGACGCTTGCGCTCGACCTCGCGAAATCCGACGGTCATCTGCGTCGGCCGCAGCGCGGTGATCTTGATCGGGTCGAGTTGCGGTTCGAGATCGCGTCTCATCGCTGTTTCTCCAGATCGGCAATCAGCGGTTGCAGTGCCGCGACAGCATCGTCGACGCTGAAGCTGCAGCGCTTCTGTAGATCGGTCTCTGGCGAGCGTGCCAGCAGATCGCGCACATGATCATGCGCCCGCGCGAGCTGGACGCGGATGTCGAGCCTGCGCATGGCATTGTCGAATTCGATCAGCGCTTCGAGCGCGGTGCTGTCGAGATCGAAGCTTTCCTCGAGACTGAGGACGATCGCCCAAATCCCGGTCTCGTCACGCGTACCGGTTCCGATCGATGCGAAGATGCGCTCGGCATTGGCGAAGAACAATGGCTCGGTCGGCCGCCAGATCGCGATGTGCGGCGGCGCGATCGCGCCCTCATGGCGCGAGACGTCGACGAAGTTATGGCTGTCACCGAGCCGGCCGAGCCGGGCGACTTGCGGCGTCGCGAATCGGTGGATCAGCGCGGCCAGCGACAGCGCGATGGCGAACAGCATGCCGTTGAGGACGCCGAGGCCGAGCACGCCCGCGGCGGCGGCGAGGGCGATGTAGAGATCGCGCTTGAGCAACCAGAGCCGGCGGAATGGCGCCGGATCGAAGGCATGGAGCAGGACAGCGATCACCACCGCGGCCAGCACCGGCTGTGGCAGCAGCGCGATTGCCGGCGCTGCGCACAGGACGAGGAGGGCAAGCCCGAGACTGGCGAGGATCGCGGTCCATCGCGTCGCCGCGCCGGCCGCTTCGCTCGCCGTTCCGGCGGAGAAGCCCGCACCGACCGGCATGCCCTGGACCAATGCGCTGGCGAGATTGGCGACGCCCAGCGCGCCCAGCTCGCGCTGGGCGGTGACGACGTCGCCATGGCGCAGCGCCAGGGCGCGGATCGTTCCCCAGGATTCGGCAAACAGGATCAGCACCAGCGGTAGGGTGAACTGGGCGAGCCGCGACGCTTCGTCCCAGTCGAGCCGCGGCATCTCCGGCCAGGACATCGGCAGCGCGATCGTGCCGACGACGGCGACTCCGCGCGCCGGCAGGGCTAGCCACCAGGACGCGGCAATGCCGGCCGCCAGCACCAGGAACGGCCCGGGTATCGCCGGATAGCGGCGCAGCACGAGCAGTATGGCGAGCGCGATCGCGCCGACCGCGGCGCTCGGCAAATTCCACATCGGCAGAGCAGCGATCAGTCCTGCGGCGAGCTGAACCAGATCGCCGGCATGGACTGGCACCCCGGCAAGCAGCGGCAGCTGCCGCATGATGATCGTGATCGCCAGACCGAGCGCGAAGCCGCGCAGCACCGGCCGCGAGATGAAGCCGGCCAGCCCGCCGAGACGCAGTGCCGTGGCGGCGAGGAAGAAGACGCCGGCCAGCGCCACGACTACCGTCGCAAAGCCTGCCTTGACCGCAGCATTGCCCGGCATCGTCGCCAGCGTCGCGGCGAGGATCACCGCCGAGGAAGACGTCGGCGAGACGATCGCAAAACGGCTGCCGCCGATCAGCGCATAGGCGAGGCATCCGACGATGGCGGCGGCGATCGCTCGCTCCGCCGGCAGGCCGGCGACCCCGGCATAGGCGACCGCTTCGGGCAGCATCAGCCCGGCGACCGACATGCCGGCGATGAGATCGCCTCGTTCGATGCGGTCAAGCAGCACCTGGTCTCCCTGCTGTGCTGGCAGCCTAGAAGTCCGCGTAGAGATAGATGTTGTAGCGGCGTACCTCATCCTGCTGGACGCTGTTCGGGGCAATGATCTTCCACGACCTCTTATCGAAGATGTTCTGAATCGTGATGCGGTAGCTGAACGAGGCCTTGCCGATGTGGAAGTTCTGCCGCGCGCCGATGTCGAAGGTGGTCACCTGCGGCAGCATGAGCTGCTTGCCGCCGAGCTCGGCATAGGGCTGGGCGGAGAGCGCGCGGCGGCTGTCGTGGAGCATGGTCGCGGTCAAGGTCAGGCCGCCGAAGATGTCGGTGCGGTAGTTCGCGTCGATCCGCGCGTGCAGCTTGGGCGTGCCGGTCGGCAGCTTGCCGAGCAGCCCGGCCTTGATCGCCGGCCCGCTCGCTTCGGGTTTCATCAGCACCGCACCGGCGAGGATCTGGAGCCGTGACGTCAGCTTGCCGGCGGCGGAGACCTCGAGGCCGCGATGGCGCAAATTGCCGACCTGGGTGTAGTCGCCACTGGTGTCGAAGCTGAAATAGGGCTTCCTGATCTCGAACAGGCTGGCGACGAGCTGGACATGGCCGACATCGACGCGGATGCCGGCGTCGATCTGGCGGGTCCTTGTCGCGGGGAGCTGCTCATTGCGATTGCGCGCGTTCTCCGGTGCGCTGCCGATATCCTCGAGGCCGGTGACATAGCCGGCGTAGAGCGCGACATGGCGGGCCGGCTGGACCATCACGCTGGCGTTGTAGAGCCACGGTCGGGTCGATGAGCCGGTGGTGGCCAGCGGCCCGCGGAACGATGCCTTGTAGCTGGCCCGCGTGACACCGAGATTGACCTGTCCGACGCCCGCCCAGCGCCCGATATAGCCGAGCGTCACACTGTCCTGGCGCAGCTTGCCGACCGAGACCTTGCCGAAATTGGTGGCGGGCTTGGGATGGCGGTCGCGCTCGCCGTATTCGACATCGCAGGGATCACTGAGCTCGTCGCAGAAGGTGACGACATTGGCGCCGCCGCTTTCAATGCGGCGCTGGCGGCCCTTGTATTGCAGCATCAGCGTATGGCGCAGTTTGCCCTTGCCGAGCGTGTAATAGAGCATCGTGTCCCAGCTGTTGGCGCGACTGTTTTGCACGGGATCGATGACGATGCGATGCGAGGCGAGGGTGGTGGCGTCGCGCACGCCGAAAAGCTCGGTGTAGTTGTGCTTGCGGTCGAGCAGCGACTGGAAGAAGCCGCCGCGAAAGCCGAGCGTGCCGATGAGCGGCACGCGGACGATGATGCCGGTGACCGAGTTGTCGTTCTTGTTGTTCGCCCAACTCTGGCCGAGATAGCGGCCGGGCTTTGGCACCCGTGGCACGGTCGGTCCGATCGCAGTGACGATCGGCCTCGCGTCCTGGGCATATTGGGTGAATCCCCCATAGAAAGGCTTGATCTCGATATTGCCGATGCGCAGCCGCAGGATGATGCCCTGGTTCGACACATTGTAGACCCCGCCATCGGCATTATAGGCGTGATTGTGGCCGATACCGCCGCCAATCCCGAGCACGCCCTTGACGATCGGGATCTGGAAGAAGCTTTCCTTGAAAAGCCCGCCATATTGCAGCGGGTGCAGACCGAGGTTGGCAGCGAACTTGTCGCCGACCGGACGCAGCCGGTGGGCGAGGATGCCGGTTGGGGCGGGGGAGGCGAAGCCTAGCGCGGTAAAGCCGACGCGAATGTCGACGCCTTGGCGCACGCGTCCGGGAAAGACGGTCAACTGGTCGAAGTAGAGCCCGTCGATGCGGGCATTGCCGGCCTTCTGGGGATTGAAGCCGCGGACGTCGGTTTCGGTGTAGATGCCGACCGATTCCAGCCCGACCGCGCCACCGAAGGCGTCATCGGCCTGGGAGACCGCATTGGCGGCCGAGAGCTTGGCCGCGGGCTTCGCCGACTGGCCGCCATCCTGCGCCGGAGAGGGTTCGGCGGCGAGCAGCGCCGCCCCGCCGATCAGCGCGGCGCGGATCGATGGTCTGGTTGTCGCGCCGGCGAATGCCCGGCGATGCTCCCCCGGTCGCACGCGCCTTCTCGGTCCCCGTTGTACGCACCGACGCATGGGAATTGCGCCAGCTTGTCCCGTGCATGACCGGTTAGAAAGCCAATGTCACGCGCCGGCGGGGCGTTGAGACGGAGCGGAGCCGAAAATCCACATTTGCGGCGATCGGTCGCCGGGCGTGGATCGGCGCCTCTCAGGAGACGCCGATCCAGCGCGACGAAATCAGAACTTCAGTTCGACGGTGCCGCCAATGATCCGCGGGGTGCCCGGATTGTTGAAGGTAAGCGACGTCGGACCGAGGCCCGAGCCGAACACCCAATAGCGTTTGTCGAATACGTTGTTGACAAAGACATAGAGCCCGAGACGGTCGTTCATGACCGTCACGCCGCCGCGAAGATTGACCAGCGAATAGGCCTTCTGCTCCGCTAGCGGGTTCTCGGTCGCGACGAAGAAGTGGCTGCTGATGTAGGAGTACAGCACGTTGGCCTTCAGCCTGGTGCTGTCGTTGAGCGGCTGATCAAGATTGACCTGAACGCCTCCCTGCCATTTCGGCGCCAGGATCATCGTGTTGCCGCTGGCGTTGATCGGTTGCAGGAACGGGTTCGCGCCATCCAGATTGAACGCGGCCTTCTGGTACTTGGCGTTGAGATAGCCGATGTTCGCCGAGATCGTGAGTGGCTGAATCACGCGCCAGACGACCGACGCCTCGGCGCCATAGGTCCGCGCCGTGCCTAGGTTCACGATCGCGTTGGAGATGTCGGTATTCAGCGGGGCCGTCCCCGAATCCGTGACGTGGATATTCTTGTACTTGTTGTAGAAGATCGCGCTGGTGAACTGCACCTTGCGGTCGAACAAGGTGGCGCGATAGCCGACCTCGAAGGTATCGACGGTCTCCGGCTTGAGGATCAGGCCGGTCTGATTGTTTGGCGGCAAGCGATCGGGACGGACGAGCGGGTTCGGGCCACCCGTCTTGAAGCCCTTGGCGTAGCGCGCATAGATCACGCCGCCAGCAACCTTGTAGCTGAGCGTCGCCGCGGGAATGAACTTGTCGACCTTGGTTGTGCCGGTGATCGCGGGACGAGCTGTATTGGAGTTGTCGAAAGTCGGGCCAATGCTCGCCGGGAAATCGACCGTCTTCTTCTCGTTGGCGTAGCGCAGCGAGGCCTGGAAGGTCAGCTTGTCGGTGATGTCATAGGAGCCCTGGCCATAGATCGAGTAGTTGACTGTACGGTACTGTGATACCGTCGGCGACCCGACGATGCCGAGGTTGATTCCGGCGATGAAGACGTCGACATGATCCTTGAAGTAGGTCGCGCCGCCCAGCCACTTGAACGGGCCGCTGCCGTTGGAGACTGCGCGCAGCTCCTGATAGAAGTAGCGGCGCTTGAACCGTGTCGTGAAGCCGGCGATCGGCACCGGCCCGGCACCGACGTCGCCCTGGAAGTGCGAGTTGTTCCAGCGGAAGGCGGTGATCGAGGTGAAGTCGGCAAAGTCGGTGTGCAGCTCCGGCCTGATCGACCCACCATAATCCTCGGTCCAGGATGCATAGGGATAGGCGCCGTAGACCTTGCCCGATTTGATCGAAAGCTGCGGCCATGGCGCGACCGGGTTCTTTATCCCGAACAGGCCGGCGAGGAACAGATAGGTACCGTATGAGACCGCAGGGTTCTGGTCGAGCCATCCGTTGCCGTCGGTGTCATGCTTGTCGGTATAGTCGAACGCGCCCGTTATCTTGAGATTGTCGCCTAGCTTCACGCGGAGCTTGGTGTCGGCGGACCAGAGGCTCTGAGCGTTGATCTTGCCGGGTTTGGAGAACTGATTGAAGAAGGCATCGGGGCCGGAATAGGGGGTCTTGTACGCGACGTTCTTGAGATAGGGGTCGTGCCGGTTGCGCGTGATCGAGAAGTTCCACGCGATGCGGTCGCTGAGCGGCATGTTGACATAGGCCGAGGCCTGCAAGGTGCCGTATTTCGCGCCGGTGGCGCGCACCAGCGCCGAGAATTTGTCGCTCGGCTGCTTGGTGATGATGTTGATCACGCCGCCGCTGGCGTTGCGGCCGTAGAGACCGCCCTGTGCGCCCTTCAGGATTTCAACGCGGTCGACGTTGACCAGGTCCTCGACCAGCGAGCCATAGACATGCGGGACATCGTCGATGAAGGTCGCGATCGATGGGTCGGCGCCGACGAACACGCCGTTGCCGATACCGCGGATATAGATCTGGGTGTAGCCGGTGCCGGCAGCGGAGATGAAGCCGGGCGTGGTGAACTTCACCTCGCTCAGCTGCTTGATGCCGCTGGCCGATAGCGTCGCGCCAGTCTGGGCGCTGATCGAGAGCGGAACCGAGGTCAGATTCTCCGCGCGGCGCTGGGCGGTGACGACGATGTCGCCGATGCCGCTGTTACCCGAGTCAGCTGCGGGGGCCGGGGCGCTGTCGGCCGCCGCCGGCGGCGTATCCTGGGCGAAGCTGGGGGTGGCGAAAGCGAAGGCGCTGGTTGCAAAAAGCAACGCAGAACAAGTCCTGGTCATGGATACCCCTCTCACTGGCCGATTGTATACAAAATGTCGGTGTTGCGGCGTGGCTACAGAGACAAGGTTCCGGCTGTCCAGCACGCAACAGCGGAAGATAATCGAATCTCCGGCGATGAGACATTTTCGGCACATTTAACTGATCAATCAGTCATAAGGCTGGTCACTGATTGAAGCTGCTCACTGTGCCGGCTATGACGCCGCAAGGAATAGGGACGGCAGCCGATGACCGATCTGGTTGAGCAACGCGCCAGCTTTCACAATATGGCCGCAAGTACCCAGCACGACTGGGATATCATCATGCCGCTGCTCGATGAGCATTCGCGCGGCGGGAGCGCGCGGGTGCTTGATCATCTGCAGCTGCTCGCCGGCGATTACAGCGGCTATGCGGTCGATCGGCTGACCCACAGCCTGCAGACCGCGACCCGGGCGCAGCGCGACGGCCGCGCGGAAGATTATGTCGTGATGGCGCTGCTGCACGACATCGGCGACACGCTCGGCGCCTATAACCACCCCGATATCGCCGCCGCGATCGTCAAGCCGTTCCTGTCGGAAGAGTTGCACTGGATCACCCAGCAACACGGAGTGTTCCAGGGCTATAATTTCTTCCACTATGTCGGCGGCGACCGTAACGCGCGTGACCAGTTCAGGGGGCACCCGCATTATCAGGCGGCGATCGACTTCATCGGGAAGTACGACGCCCCGGCCTTCGACCCGCATTACGACACGGCGCCGCTCGATTTCTTCAGGCCGATGGTGATGCGGATTTTCGCGGCGCCGCGCGAGACCTACATCCAGAGCGCGCGATAGCGGGCAGTGCCAGGCGGCCGTCCAAGCATCACCTCGCTAGGACGGGAGAGCGACATGGACCGAGTACGCATATCGATCGGCAAGGCTGGGCTCATTCTGGTAGCCACGCTCGGCACGCAGGCCGCTCATGCCGAAATCTCGCCCCCCGCTGCCGGCTCGGCGAGACCGCCGCTGGTGTCGCGGGTCGATCTCCAGCGCCATGATCTCAGCATCCCAGGCCGTGAGGCGGTCCAGGTGCGGGTCGATTTCGATCCGGGCGCGATTGCGCCACGGCACAGCCATCCGGGCGAGGAAATCATCTACGTGCTGCGCGGTACGCTGGAATATCGCCTCGACGGCAAGTCGCCGGCGACACTGAAGGCTGGCGATGTGCTCTTCGTCCCGGTTGGGGCGGTCCATGCGGCGACCAATGTCGGCAGCGACAGCGCCTCCGAGCTCGCCACCTATGTGGTCGAAAAGGGCAAGCCGCTCAGCAGTCCAGCGAAGTAGCGGCCCGGCCGCCGTTCAGGGCGTCAAGTTGAGCAGCCCGACGGGTAGCGCGCCGCTGCGCTCCAGCACGAACAGGGTGGCGGTCAGGACAAGTCCTGTCAGGAAGGTCCAATAGGCATAGCCGAGGAAACGGTATTTCTTGCGCTTGAGCACGGTGCCGTTCTGGTGGATGTCGCGCAGCATCGTCCGGAACATCCCGCCGTCCGAGCGGAGCTGCTCCAACACCCGATCGGTGAACTCGTCCTCGCTCATCTCGGCAAAGACGCCGAAGAACAGGATGTTCGGATTGGATGGCGTGCGCCGTCTGCGCGGCTTCACCGCCGGCAGGATCGCCGCCATCGCCAGCAATGCCGAGGCGAAAGCGAACAAGGCGAGGACGGCGAGCGACAAGGGGAAGGGGCCGCGGCTCGCCTGGCCGATCGAGATGGTGAAGACGACGAAGGTCGCGCCCATCATGATGCTCGCCTTCTGATCCGCCAGCTGGCTGAGCGCGATATTCGCCATGGTGACGGTGCGGACGAGATGGACCGCCTGCGGCGCGTAGACCTCGGCTTCGGCGCTGACCGCCGCAGCGGGTTTCGGGTCCGCGTCGTTCATCGCGATGCCATCCTAGGCCCGGCGGGAGGCCGGCCCGGGATCGGCCGTTGTCCGAGGTCTGGCGATGTCACGGCCCCCCGATCGTCGAGCTGAAAGCTGCCGCGACCCGTATAAGCCATACGACTCTCAGGGGTAAATGGCCGGCTATCCGTTGCAGGGATAGCTGGCGCCGAGAGCGGCGGGGATCGCGACCGATGCGTCCTGCTGTCGTGCGTCAGGATGGCTTCGGAGATAGCGGACCGCGACATCGCGGATCTGCCTGACGTTGATGTCGTCCGGCACGCAGACGTCACTCCCCGACTTGCCGTCGAGCGCATAGGCATAGGCCAGCAAATAGCCCGTGCAGAAGCCGTCCTGATAATCCTCGGCATCGCTGGCGCAGAACTGCACGAGGCGCTCCGTTGGGGGCGCGGTGACCTTGCCGGTATCGGCCTCTCCGCAGGCTTGCAGCCCCAGCATCCCTGCGACCAGACTGACGACTGTCCGCTTCATGACATTCTCCCCCAGGAATTGCCTCCGTTACGGCAGAGTAATGGTCGTGGCCAGCATGCCGCGGCGGCGAAGGTCCGTTGCGGTCGCCCGGCTGTCATGCGAAAGTGCGATCAGAACAGGCTCGCGCGCTCCCGGGGGATCAGGCCGGAGGAAGCGACGGGCGCGCTACAGGAGAAGTCGATGTCGAACGTCACCCAGCTCAAGCCGACCGCCCGCGATCTCCTCGCCGGGATCAAGATCATCGATGTCGACACGCACATCAGCGAGTCGCCGACGCTGTGGACCGATCGTGCCCCGGCCAAGTTCAAGGACCGCGTGCCGCGCATCGTCGGCGAGGGCGCCGACCGCAAATGGGTGATCGACGAGGACAAGTTCGTCGCCATCCCCTGGGCGGTCACCGCGATCAAACATGGCTATGAGAAGGTCCAGCGGACCGAGGACGCGGTCGAGATCCAGTTCCAGGACGCCGACCCCAGCTGCTACGAGCCGGCGCTGCGGGTGAAGATGATGGACGAGCAGGGCATCCACGCCCAGATCGCCTATCCCAACATCCTCGGCTTTTCCGGCCAGAGCGCGATGAAGACCGACCCCGAGCTGCGGCTTGTCGCGATCCAGATCTTCAACGATGCGATGGGCGACGTGCAGAAGGAATCGGGCCAGCGCATCTATCCGATGGCGATGATGCCCTGGTGGGATGTCGATGCTTCGGTCACCGAGCTCGAGCGGGCGCTGAAATGGGGCGCGCGCGGGATCAACTGGAACCCCGACACCCATGTCCACGGCCTGCCGTCGATGGCCGATCCCTATTACAACAAGCTGTGGGAGTGCTGCGTCGCCAACAAGGTCCCGGTCAACTTCCACGTCGGCGCGTCGGACGAATCCATGTCCTGGGCGGTGGATTCACCGCTGCCCGAATTCACCCTTACCGAGCGCGGTGCGATGGGCAGCGTGATGCTGTTCATCGGCAACCTCAGGGTGATGGGCAACATCCTCGCCTCGCGCTTCCTCGAGAAATGGCCCGAGCTGAAGATCGTCTCGGTCGAGAGCGGCGCGGGCTGGATCCCGTATATGATCGAGGCGCTGGAATATATGAGCGTCGAGGCCGGCCTCGAGTATGAGACCTCGCCCTGGGATGTGTTCCACCGCCAGTTCTACGCCTGCACCTTCTTCGAGCGGAAGAATTTCGTGAAGACGGTGCGCCAGGTCGGCGCCGACAACATCATGTTCGAGACCGACTTCCCGCATCCGGCCTGCCTGTTCCCGGACGGCATCGAATACATGACCGATGCGATCGCCGAGCTGACCTATGAGGAGCGGGTCAAGATCTTCTCGACCAACGCCGCCAAGCTCTACAACATCGACATCAGCTAGGTGGATCGACGGCCGGTCGCGGGGCCGTCCTCGTCCTGAAGCATCCTCGGGCGGCGTGGATCGCGCCGCCCATGGTCGTGCGCCGCATGCCATTGACAGTGCGGTCGCAAAACACCCAATTTGGACTTATTGCAGAACAAGCCGCCTGTCGGCCGGAATGAGGATGCAGCGATGGATACCATCGGCGAATATACCGGCAATCTGCTGAACCATGTCGAGGCGCTCTATCGTCCCGGCGAGCGCGAGCTGGCGGTCGAGTTCGCCGAAATGCTCGGCTGCGCGGTCACCGATACCGGCTTTCCCAGCCTTGCCGGCACGACCTTCCTCGCGGTCCATCCCAACAAGCGCGACCTCAACGTCGAGCATAACGTCTTCTACATCTCGGAGATGAATCCGGAGCAGGTCGCGATCGAGGCGATGCTGAAGAAACATGCCGAGGAAAATCCGGCGTTGCGCGCGCAGCTCGACATCTACACCGATCGCGCCCGCGGCATGCCCTTCGGCATTCCGCATTTCGCCATGCGCTATCGCTCGCCGGCCGAGCTCGATGCGATCGAGGCGCGCCTCGCCGCGCATCCGAAGCTGAAGGATCGCTGCCATCTGCGCATCTATCGCCCCGGCGAGGAGGGCGCGGCGATGCCGATCATCCAGGGCTTCATCCACCAGGACGTGATTGTCTCGGGCAGCATGCTGTACGGCCAGCTGATCGAGCTGCAGAGCACGGTGAATGGGGAATTCGAACACGCCGCATGACGGGCTGATGCTGCGACAGGCGACCGCCGATGACGCGGTTGCGATCGCGCAGATGCACATCGACAGCTGGCGCAGCGCCTATCGCGAGATTCTCGACCCGGCTTATCTCGCCGGGCCGATCGAGCAGGAGCGGCGCGAGGTCTGGACGGCGCGCTTCGCACAGCCGAACGCCGAGATGGCGGTCACCCTCGCCGAGGATGCAGCGGGTCCGATCGGTTTTGTCTGCACCTTCGGCAATGACGATCCGGTATGGGGCGCGATGGTCGACAATCTCCATGTCCTGCCGCGCGCCAAGGGCAGGGGGGTCGGCCGCGCGTTGCTTGCCTCGGCTGGCAGATGGGCAGCGAGCCGCTATCCCGGCGCCGGCCTGTACCTATGGGTGTTCGAGGCGAACGAGGCGGCTCGCCGGTTCTATGACCGCATGGGAGGCGTCGTAGTCGAGCGCACGCTTGAGCCGGTCACGGGCGGCGGCGAGTCGTTCTCGCTCCGCTATGCCTGGCGCAATCCCGCGCTGCTTCAGGCCTCGACGAAGGGCGACGAGCCGGCGGCCTGACTCCGCGCATCCGGCAGCGGATGGAGCGTAACTTCCAGGCCGGAATAGCGCACCATGCCGGTCAGATTGTCGACCTCGCGTGATCCGGTCAGGCGATTGACGTTCATCTCGTACGACCAGCCGTGCGGCACGTTGACGACGCCCTTGCGCAGCGTCGCATCGTATTTCACCTCGCGCCGGATCCAGCCGTTGACGCTGCGCACCTCGATCTTCTCGCCTTCGGCGAAGCCGGCTTCCTCGGCATCTGCAGGGTTGAGGAAGACGTAGGGCTTGTTGCGCATCGCCTTGGTCGGGGGCGCGCCTTCGATCTCGATCATCTTGGAATTCTCGTGATATTTCTCGCGCCGCGGGATCAGCACGAGCGAGCCGGGCCCATCGACATTCTCATGGGTCTTCAGCCGTTCGAGCTGGTCGGCCAGCGGCGGCGGCGACAGCCGCCAGCCGCCGACCTTCTCATCGACATAGCGCTGGACCCAGCCGATGTCGGGCGGCTGGGTGACGACGCGCTCGCTGGTCAGTTCCTCGTAGGTCAAATCGCCGAGCGAGGTGTCGAGGATGTAGCGGATCACATCGTCGTCGTCGGCCGTATCGACGTCGAGGCCGGGGTAGAAATCGATCCCCAGCCGCTTGCCGAGCTGGCCGATGATCCACCAGGTGCTCCTGCGCTCACCGACCGGCTTGACCATCGCTGGGGTGTATTGCGTCGCGATCATCGGGAAATAGGTGTCGGTGACATAGGTCATGTCGGCGCGCTCGAGCTGGTCTTTCACCGGCAGGATATGGGATGCGATGTCGGTGGTGCGTGTTGGCCGGACATCGAACACCGCCAGCACCTCGAGGTCCTTCAATGCCGCGTACATCCGGGTCGTATCCGGCAGGCAGGTCTCGAGATTGCCGCCCCATACGATCATCGAGCGCAGGTGCTTGGCCGCGATCTCGTCCGGAATCGCCGCGCAGAAATATTCGCCGACGATTCCCCGGGCCTCGCCCGCTCTGCTCTCCGGTCCCGGCAGGTTCCAGCCGTTCTCCGGCGCCGGCGGGATGTCCATCTTGTCCATCCGGGTCAGCCGGCCGGGGCTGATCCACGAGCCGCCCTCGCGGTCCATCGATCCGGTGATGATCATCAGCGCCCAGCTCAGCCATTGGGTGACATTGCCGGCGCGCTGCATGGTAATGCCGGTGCCGGTGTCGACGGCGATCCGGCCGGCCTTGCGGATCGCGGCGAGCAGATCGGTGAGCTGCTGCGGATCGATGCCGCATAATGCGCTGGCATGATCGAGGGTGAACCGCTCGACTGCGCTGCGCAGCCCCTCGACGCCCTGGCTATGCTCGGCGATGAATTGCTGATCGGCGCCGTCGCGCAGCAGTTCGCGGATCAGATAGCCCATGATGACATAGTCGGTCCCGGGACGCGGCTGGATGTGATGGTTCGCCCGCGCCGCGGTTTCCGTCGCGCGCGGATCGACCACCCAGATCTCGGTGCCGCGCGCCCGCATGTCGCGCATTGCGGCGGTCGGGCTGCACAGGGTCCAGCTCTGGCCGTGCGAGATCACCGGATTGGTGCCCATGAAGATCGCCAGCTTGCAGCGCTCGACGTCGACCCGGCTGCTGAGCCCCGGAATACCGCAGACCAGCTCGGCGGAAATGACCTTGGCGACGCTGTCGATCGTCATGTCGCTATATTGCGAGGGCGTGCCGACATTCTTGATGAAGCTGCGCTGGCTGAGAAAGCTGCCGGCCTCGAGATAGCCGCCGCCGCCGATGAAGGTGCCGACCCCGCGCGGGCCCGATTCCTCGATGATCCGCTTCAGCTTGCCGCCGAGATCGTCGAGCACCTCGTCCCAGCTGGCCCGCTGCATCACCCCGTCGACGCGCATCATCGGATACTCGAGGCGATTGGGCTGGTGGTGATGCTGATCGAGCGCACGCCCCTTGGGGCAGGTGTAGCCACGGGTGATCGGATGATCGACGTCCGCGCGGACCTTCACGACCTGCTCGCCGTCAAGCTCGACGACGATCCCGCAGGCGGAGCCGCAAATCCGGCAGAATGATTTCTTCTCGGTCAGTGCCATGCGCCAACATCCCCATCCCATCGGAACGGCGAATGTTCCGCGCTTCCCGCCGTTCGGCGCGGCCGAGCCGTGCCGGGCGGAGATTACCCACGGGTTCCGGTGGCCGGAACGGAAATTACTATGAGAATTGAGACATTTTGGGAGACTGCGGCCGGCCCGCCGTGTTGCGGCCGCTGTATCGATCAATGCATAGCGGCCGGCGGCCGCCGCAGGCGCGGACTCGCTACTCGATGATCTCGATGCTGACGAACACCGGCAGGTCGCGGGCGTCGAGGTGGATCTTGTTGATCCGATAGCCCTGCCATTCGGCCCGCTGAGCCATGGCGACGACATGCTGGAAATCGGCCGCGCCGGTCGGGCTCTGTTCGTTGCGCGTGAGCGTGACCTGCCAGTCGTCACGGTGCGCGCTATGGGCCGAGGAGCCCTTCAACAGGATATCCAGAACCGAAGCCATCGCGAAACCTCCCCTGCGGGCAGGGGGGATTTTGCGACGAAACGATTTCAAAATGGTTAGAGGGCCGCCGGCACCGCCGAGAGGGTGGCGACCGGCTCCGCGCGGCCGCTGCTCCCACGCGCCCAGGCCCGCGCCGCTTCCGAGGCGACCCAGGCAACGCCATTGGCCAGCATCCGGCGGAAGGCCGGATTGGCGTAGGCGGCAGGCGAATCGCCTGCCTCGCTCGCCAATATTGGGCTGTTGCGCACCCGCTTGGCCCAGACGATGACGTCATTGCCCGGCGGATGGGTCCATGGCTCGCCCGGCTTCAGCGCCGAGGGCAGCGGATTGAAGTTCTCGGGAACAAAGGAAAAATTGCTGCGCAGCAAGGGGATGATATCCTCGCTCGGCGCCATCGGCATGCGTAGATAGAGCTCGTCGTTGATCTCGAAGCCGCCTTCCAGCCCGGCGACCACCGGGTGGCCCGGATCGACCGGCGTCAACCGGTGAACCGCGCCGCGATGGCCTTTGGTCTCGCCGAAGCCGTCGCAGCGATAGCCCGAGGGCGGCACCTCCTGGCCGTCGATCACCCGCGGCTCCATGGTGAAGGTCGTCCCCGACAGCTGGCGCCACAGCGGCCAGGCCGGCCAGCCGGCGAGGGCATGGTTGAGCAGGATCAGCCCCTTGCCGCTCTCCAGCAGCGCCTCGATGCTGCGGACATAGTCGGGCGGCGGAGTGGGCTCGCTCGTCGCCCGCCATCCCGGCAGCCCCCACATGTCGTAGAACAACACCACGTCATAGGTGGCGACATGCTCGGGACGCATGATGATCTGCGCCGCCGGCTGGTCGACGAAGGTGGCGTCGAACGCCGGATTGTCGTCGAAAATCGCGTGGAAGCCATTGTAATCATACTGATGGCCCCTGGTAACGACGAGCAGCTTGACCATCACGCCTCTCCCGGCCCTGCGCGGCTGATCCGCAGGCTACGCCCCATCGGGCCGATTCTCAAAGCGCGCCGGCCACGTAATTTTCGGCTTGGACCGGGCCAGCCGCAGGGTTCATATTGGCGCGGTGGATAACCATTGTCGCCACAGGTGAGAGAGGAAGCTCCCATGCAGGTTCGGCGCCTAGAGCATTATAATATCCGGACGACCAAATTCGACGAGACCGTGAAGTTCTACGACGACGTTCTCGGCATGAAGGCGGCCAAGCCGCCGATGATGGAAGGCGATTGGCCGCCGAGCTGGATCTACGATGATTCCGGCATCGCCGCGATCCATCTGACCCCGGTCGATCCCAAGGATCCGCAGGGCTCCTATGCCAAGATCTCGCAATATCGCGGCGGTGAGCCGGATGCGACCTTCCATGGCAGCGGCGCGATCGACCATGTCGCGTTCGAATGCGAGGGCTTCGACGAGATCAAGAAGCGGCTGAAGAAGCAGAAGGTGGAGTTCGTCGAGAACAGCTTTCCGAACTTCAACCTGAAGCAGATCTTCTTCAAGGATCCCAACGGGGTCACGCTGGAGCTCAATTTCCGCTGAGCGGGAATTCGAGGTGAGGCAGATGCGAAACTGGCTGGCGGCGCTTGCCGCCGTGATGACGGCTGCGATCCAGCCGGTTTCGCCTGCCCATGCGGCGGTCATCGCGACGCTGCAGGACGGCCAGGTCCTCCACCAGGGCGACCTTTATCCCTCGTCCAACATGGAGTTCTACGCCGAGCTGCAAAGCGACGGCGACCTCGTCATTCATCGCGGCTCGACGCCGAGCGACGATCGTGGCGCGATCTGGTCTGCCGCCAAGGCCGCCGGCTACGCGCCGCAGCCGGGCAGCTATTTCATGATCATGCAGGGCTGCCGGCTGTCGATCTATCGGGGCACGGGTCCTGGCGACAAGCAAGGGCTGGTCTGGCGTACCGACGGCGGGGGCGGGGGCCGCTGCTTCGCCATCCTTCAGGACAGCGGCGTCATCGCCGTCTTCCGCGGCTCGCGGCCGGCCGACAATCGTGGCCAGGTGTGGGGATCGGATCGCGTCGGCGGGCGGTAATTGTACGAAGCAGGAGAGGCGCCATGGACATCGAGGCGAAACGCGCGGCGGCGATCGAGTTCTGGCTCGGGGCATGCAGGGGGCAGGTCGACGGCATGATGTGTACGGATGACTTCACCTTCTGGAATCCGCAGATGGGCACATTGTCGCGCGATGACTTCCTCGCCGCGGCCTCAGGCTCGATGGATATCTTCGACGGCCCCCTCAATATTTACGTCGATGCGACCACCGCGGAGAACAACCGCGTCGCCATCGAGGCGCATTCCGAAGCGAAGCTGATCAACGGCGCGCGCTACGCCAATCGCTATCACATGCTCATCGTGTTCAACGACGAGGGCAAGATCCGGCGCATGGACGAGCATCTGGATTCCCAGCACATGGCCGAGGTGGTGACTCCGCTGATGATGCCGGAGACGCAGGGCTGAAGACCTATCGAAGCTAATCTCTTCGTCATCCCGGGCTTGACCCGGGATCCAGCTTCTTCTTCTTCTTGCCACCGCGGAGATTATCGCCCGGACCTGAATAGGCAGCGGGATCCCGGGTCAAGCCCGGGATGACGAGAAGAAATATGCGTTTCATCGAGACCGCTGCGTGTCTTGGCGCTTGCCTAAACCGGCGGGAACAGCACCTCGCCATTGGTGACGAAGAACTTCTCGAACACCGCCGGGCCATGGCGGTCGAGCTGGGCGGTGAACTTGCCCATCGGATCCGAGCCGCCCTCGATGTGCGGATAGTCGCTGGCGAAGCAGTAGACTGTGTCGAGGCCATAATGGTCGAGGTAAGTGCCGATCGGCTCGAAATCGAATGGCGTCACCCTGACGTTGCGGCGGATATACTCCGACGGGCGCATCGGCAGCTTCCGCCCCGGCGGGCCATTGACGTACTGCTTTTCGTGCAGCGAGTTGTTGTTGTCGTGCCAGATGTCGAGCATCTGGGCGAGCGGCCCGATCCAGCTCGCGCCATGCTCGGCGGCGAGGACATGGAGATCGGGATGGCGGTCGAATACGCCACCGGTCACCATCGCCGCGATGAAGTTCTGCACTGAGAGATGCACCGCCGATAGCCACCAGGGATTGGTGCTGATCTCGGCCGTAGTCTTGAAGCCCTCGAAGGCGGCGGCATCGCCCCATTTATGGGTCGAGAGGAAACGGCCGTAGCCACTGATGTGGAAGTGCAACGCGACCTGCGCCTCGGCGAGCAGCGCGTAGAACGGATCCATCGCGTTGTCCGCCGGCGAGAGCCCGGCCGGCGGCACGCCGCTGGTCAGCCAGATGCCGGCCAGGCCTCTGTCGATCGCCCAGCGCGCGCGGGTGATCAGCTCTTCGACGCTGTCGCCGTAGATCGGCGCGATCGCCTTGATCCGCTTCGACTCCCTGGCGACGCCGACGAGCCATTCGTTATGCGCGTCCATCATCCGGCGCGCCTGGACGAAGCCTTCCTCGATGCTGCCGCCGCCGACATGGCGCAGGATGTTGCTCTCGGCCGGCATGTTGAGCAGCGAGATGCCCCATAGCCCGACGCTGGTCGCGAACAGCATCTGGCTCCGGATTCCCATGACGTCCATCACGTCGACCCGCCGGCCCATATCGGCGGCGGCTGGCGCTTCCGGGCCCTTGGTCGACCAGATCGTGTCGCGCTCGATCGGCGCATTGTCGGCAACGAAATGCGGGATGTTCGGGTGGTTCTTGTTGCGCTCGGGTACCGTCATGACCATCTCGGCGAGCGGCTTGGCGACGTCGCCGAACACCTCGATCCAGAGCTGTGCGGGCATCAGCTCATGGCTGTCGCAATCGACGATGCGGCCGGCATAGGGCGCGACCTGCGGCGGCAGTACGGCGGTGGTCATCGCCAGCCTCTCCTGATCTTTGCCGCAGTCTGACTCGCTTCAGGTGACCAGGCAACCGGCTTGGCGCCTGCCATCGGCTCGCTGGCCTTCGGCAACAGGTCATGACAATGGCGGACGGTGATGAATCGCCGCCAATTCCTGGCTGCATTTCCCTTGGCAGGGCTCGCCGGTCGGCTGCCCGCCGCACGCTCGACGGCCAGGTCATGGTTTCAGCCGCGGATTGTCGCGACCGGACTGCATTTTCCCGAAGCGCCGGTCGCCATGGCCGATGGTTCGCTGCTGTTCGTCGAGATCGAGGCGAGGACGATCGCCCGGCTGTCGCGCAGCGGGATCGTCAGCCGGGTCGCCCAGCTCGCCGGCGGGCCGAACGGGCTGGCGATCGGGCCGGACAAGGCACTCTACATCGCCAACAACGGTGGCCGGTTCACCTTCCCGCACCGTGGTCCGATGAATTTCGTCGGGCCGCCGCCGGCCGACCATAAGGGTGGGATGATCCAGCGCATGGACCTCGCGTCCGGTCAGCTGACGACGCTCTATCGCAGCTGCGACGGCCGGCCTCTGGTCGCGCCCGACGATCTCGTCTTCGACCGTGCCGGCGGCATGTGGATCACCGATCTCGGCAAGGCGCCAGGCGACGGCGGCGTCTATTACGCCCTGCCGGACGGCTCGGCGATCCGCCAGGTCGCGGGCGGGATGAATGCCAATGGCATCGGGATTTCGCCCGACGGCAGGCGGTTGCACGTCACTGTCGGCAGAACGCTGCGGAGCTATGACATCACTGCGCCCGGCGTGCTGGCGACAAGCTCGTCCTACCCCGACGGGGTGCAGGCCCGGCTCGCGCAGGGCGCTGTCGCCGACAGTCTGAAGGTCGAGGCGAATGGGCGGGTCTGCGTCTGCACCCTGTTCGCCGGCGGTGTCAGCGTCATCGACGCCGCGGGGGAGATCCACTTCATGGCCTGCGACGATCCCTGGACCACCAACCTGGCGTTCGGCGGCCCCGATCTGCGCGACGTATGGCTGACCTATTCGGCGAGCGGTCGCATCGCCAACGTGCGTTGGCCGCGGCGTGGCCTCGCGCCGGTTTACTGGGGCTGAGGCGTTCCGGCCTGCACCGGGCGACTTGTTTCGACTGACCCGCCGGCTAATGAGACACGACCAAGGGGCGCGAGTGCTTCATGCGGGTGATTTACGACTATGAGTTGAGCCGCGCGATCGCTGCTTCCCGCTCGTTCAGCGCCTATCCGATGGCCGACAGATACAGGGAGCTGGCGACGCGATTCGGACATGACTTTGGTCCATCGATCGCTCTTCTGGAGCGATTGCCGGCTTTCATGGATGGTGACGCCCACCGCGCCATGCGCGAGGCGATGGCTCGGGCGTTCGCGGCTATCAGGCAGCCGCAATTCGCCGCGGCCAAAACTTTCCTCGCTGAATTCGGCGCGGCCAGGCTGCGGCGTGGCAGCCGCTTTGATCTGATGGATGATTTCGCCGTTCCGCTCTTTCAGCGAATGAGCGAAGTCGCCGTGTCAGTTCGGCAGGTGCCCGACATAGTTGTCACGTTGACAACCGACGTGCCCTTGCTGTTTTCGCCCTTCACTGCGCTGAAGACTCGGCTCGCGATCAACGAGCGGCTGGCCGCGCTTATCGCGGAGCAAGGTGAGGATGTCATTTGCGACCTGGGCCTGCTCGTGCTGGGGGTGCGGCCATTGACTGGCGGTCTTGCCCGGTCGATCCATGCCATCATCTCCGATCACGACGGGAACCTGCTCAGCGCCATGGCGTGGCCGTCGCACCTGATCTTCAGCCCGGTCACCTATGTCGATCGCATATGTCACGAGGCGGTGACTCTGCACGGTGAGGATTTCGCCGTCGGTGATTATCTCCGTTGCGAGATCCAGCCTGCGGAATGGTCGCCCGAGCAGCGCCAGGTGACGATGTTCGGAGTCGGCGCGCACCTCTGCCTCGGCCGGCCGATCTCCGAGCAAATCTGGACGCTCTGCGTTACGCTGTTCGCCGCACAGGATCTGTGCGCCACCGCCGGGCCGCTGACGATGCAGCAAGGCAGCGATCCCTTCGCCATGCCGGCGCATTGCCCGATCGCGATCGAGGGCTGAGCGCATCATGGCGAAGCCCTTGGACTTCGAGCATCCCTACCAGCACACCCTCGAAGCGTTCGACCGCCTCTCGACGCAGGCGCGGCAGGACAAGATTGCGCCGCGCGACGCGCTGAAGCTGGCCGGGGAGATGCTGTCGCACGGCCATCCAGACATGCTGCGCGTTACCGCCCAGCTCAAGGAGAACCCGCACCGCGACATTGTCGCGGTGGGCGTGCTGTTGGAGAAAATCTTCGAGCAGCTTCGGCGGCGGATTCATATCGAGGGCCTCGATCGCAAGCAGCTCGCCAGGGCCTATCGCAAAGATGGCTATCTCCTGTTCGAAAGCCCGCAGAAGAGCGGCAAGCTGCTCGTCGTCTTCACGACCATCTTCAACAACTTCTACATCTCGCACCTCAACCTTTACGGGGTGCTGAAGGATCTCGGCTGCCATCTCCTGCTGCTCAAGGAGACGACGCTGGCGAATTATCAGCGCGGCGTGGCGAGCTTTGCGTCGGACTTCCCCGGCATCGCTGATCAAATCTGCGCGGCGGCGCGGCGGCTCGGCGCCGACCAGATCTACCTCAGCGGTTTTTCGAGTAGCGGCTATGCCGCGCTGCTGACCTCGCTCGCACTGCCCTGTCAGGGCTATCTCGGTTTTTCGCAGAACACCGACCTGAGCCCGCACAGCAATCTATCGCGCCCATGGTTCCTGACGGACGAGGTCTATTGGCAGCTCGATCCGCGCTGGCTGATCGATTTGCGTCCTCGCCTGGCCGACGCCGATCCTCGCATCCCGCGTATCCTCTGCTACGGCAGCCGGTCGATTATGGACACGGAGCACGCGCTCAACCTTGCAGGTCTGGCCTCGGTGCGCCTCGTGCGCCTGCATCGCTCGGCGCACAACACGATCCAATTTCTCCTGGCGAAAGGCCGGCTGACCGCCGCCTTCAGCGCGCTTGTCGCTGACCGATGAGTGTGGCGACGTCGGCCAGAGTGGAGTCCATCGGCACCTCCTCGACTCGCAGCTCGATGCCGGCCCGTTCCTCGACCAGCATGAGCAGCTCGAGCAGCGTCAGGCTGTCCAGCCCGAGGTCCGCCAGGGTGACGCTGGCGGGCTCGCCATGGCCCTCCGCCGGATAGCCGACGTCGATCAGCATTTGTTCGATCAGCGCGAGATTGGCGGAAAGGGTCATAATCGTATCGCTCCCTCGGACGCTGCAAGCATCTGCCTGAGCGCGGTTTCCATGTCTTCGAAGACTGTCTTCCAATTGCCGTCCTCGGTCTGACGGAACAGCCGCATTGTCGGATACCAGGGGCTGTCGGCGCGATCGAGCAGCCAGCGCCAGTCCGGCACATAACGCAGCGCGACCCAGGTCGGCCGGCCCAGCGCGCCGGCGAGATGGGCGACGGCGGTGTCGGAGCTGATGATCAGATCGCAGCTCTCCATCACCGCTGCCGTGTCGAGGAAGGCGGAACCGTCTCCATCGAAATCCTCGCCAAGCAGTTCGAGCGCCATGTCATCGGGCAGGTCGCCGAGCTGGGTCTCGCCGGCTCCCTTGTGAAGGCTGATCAGATGGACGCCGGGAATCTTTGAAATCGACCGGAATTCGGTGACCGAAAAGGAGCGTCCCTTGTCAAATCGCCTGACGCTGCCCTGCCAGCAGATGCCGATGGTGAGCTTGCCGCGGCCGATCCGGCCCGCCCAGCGTTCGACCCGCTCGGGCTCGGCCGCGAGATAGGGAATCTCATTGGGGATCGTGTCGATCTCGCCGCCGAAGGCATGCGGCAGGCTCATCAGCGGAATGTGTACGTCGAACGACAGGCTCTTGTCCTCATCGTCGACCAATTCGATCCCGCCCTTGAGCGACTGCATCAGACGGACCAGCGGCCGTCGAGGCGAGAACAGCACGCGCATGCCGCGCTCAGCGAGCAAGGGCAGATAGCGGCAGATCTGGATCACGTCGCCGAGACCCTGCTCGTCGTGCACCATGATCGTCTTGCCGGATAGGTCCTGAACGCCAAGCCACAAGGGTTTGTCGAAGGTGCGATTTCCCACCGGCCGCTTGACGTAACGCCGCCATTCGTAATCGTCGAACCCGCCGGCCAGATCGCCGAGCAGGAGGCGGAGGATGCTGCGGTTGAAGATCGCCTCGGCATGGTCGTCGCCACCGAGCTTGATCGCCGTCTCGTAGCTCTCGAGCGCCTCGTCGAAGCGGGCGAGGGCGAGCAGCGCATTGCCGCGATTGGCCCAGCTGTGGACATCGCCGGGCTCGAGCCGCACCGCCTCGTCATAGCTCGCCAGTCCGTCCTGCGGGCGATCCAGGTAGAGCAGCGCGGCGCCGCGATTGGACCAGATATCGGCCATGCCGGGATCGAGCGCGATCGCCTTGTCGTAGCTCGCCAGCGCGGCATCGAAGCGCTTGAGCTCGTCGAGCACCATGCCGCGATAGAAATGCGCCTCGACGTGGTCGGGGTTGAGCACGATCGCCATGTCATAGGCGGCAAGCGCCTCCTCATGGCGCTCGAGATTGCGCAGTGTGTCGCCGCGGTTGAACCAGGCGGCGGCGTAATTCGGCTTGAGCGCCACCGCCGCCGCGAAACATTCCTCGGCGTCGCCATATTCCTTGAGCTCGAGCAGCGCGGTGCCGCGGTTGTAATGCGCTTCCGGCATCTCCGGGTTGAGCGCGATGGCGCGGCCGAGCAACTCAGCCGCCTTGCGATACTGGCCCGTCTGGCCGCAGGTCAGCCCAAGGAAGTAATTGGCCGGGAAGCTCTTGCGGTCGATCCGCAGAATCTTCTCGTAACATCTCGCTGCGCCCGCGATCTTGCCCTGCTGATGGAGCGCAAGCCCGGCCTTGAGGAGATCTTCGGGAGTGTCGCGGCGGCCACCCACGAACGATCAGTCGGCGAAGTCCGGCGTCATCGCCTTGGCATCGGCGTCGAAATAGCGGCCGGTGTTATAGGGGTTGGCGAGCGTCGTGCGCAGCCCGAAGCGTTCATCCTCGGTCTTGTGGCCGGTGGCGGCGTGCATGAAGCGGAAGTTGTCCCAGATGATCGCGTCATTCGCCGTCCATTTATGGCGATAGACATAGTCGGGCCGGGTCATGTGCTCGGTCACCGCGGCGAGCAGCGCGTCGCTCTCGGCCTGATCGAGGCCGAGGAAGCTGTCGACATAGCTCGGGCTGATCAGCAGGCACTTCCGCCCCGTGTCGGGATGCTGGAGCACCGCCGGGTGAACCACGGACGGGTAGCGGTCGATCACCGATGAATTGTGCACCAGCGTCTGCTTCTCGCGGGGATATTCCGCCTCGGTCGCGGGCCGCATCGTCTGCCACAGCGCGCCGGCCGGGGTCTTGCCGCTATAATCGATGCGGATCGTCGCCTTGGTTTCGAGCCCTTCCAGCCGCCGCTTCAGATCGTCCGGCAGGCCGTCCCAGGCGCGGGCGGTGTCGGCGAACAGGGTTTCGCCTTCCTCGGCGGTCGGCGTGACCATGCGCAGCATCGCGCCCTTGCACAGCTCGGGCGTGTAGGCGGTGTCGCGATGGAAGGGGATGCGGTTTATCCGCAGATCCTTGCCGTCATAGACATAGGCCGGCGGCCGCTTGCTGCCACCGAGCTCGATCAGCAGCGGGTGGAGATCGGACCGCAGCTCAGGGTAGGGGTGCAGCTCGAGCTCGCCGAAGGCGCGGCTGAGCGAAAGATGGTAGTCGATCGAGTCGACGCCGCGGAACAGCAAGATGCCATGCTCGCGCCAGGCGGCGCGCAACGCCGCGGCGACCTGCGGATCCGTTTCCCGGCCCGGGGTGAGCCCGGTGATCTCGGCGCCCACTGCCATGGGCCGTACCGAAAAATCGCTGTTTGCCATGACGATATCCTCTGCTGATGCCGCGCAACCCTTACACCAGGCAGCGTCGCATCACGAGACCGGCATTCGGGTCAGTCGATTCAAGCGATATCGTCGAGCGAGACGATGACGAGATCGTCCGAGCCGATGTCGCTCTGGGCCGCCTTGCGCGCCGCGATGTGCTTGGCGACATCGAGCGCCTGCCGGCCATGCTGCCGCTCGAGCTGACGGCGCGCCTGATTGTCGAGCGAAACCCGCAGCGGCCGATCGCCCCAGGCCGCCTGGAACAGTGTCGCTGGGCTGTCGGGCTGCTGCTCCGCTGCACGCAACATCGTGAATAGCTCGGCCATGCTTCGCCCCTCGGTCTGTCGGATTCGCCGGCGCCGGCATTGGCGCCGCGGGCGACCTTATCGTCGGCGGCGAAATGAGTCGAGCCGGGGGCCGCGCTCAGTCGGGCGAGGTCGGCGTGACGGGCCGCACGCGATGGTCGTTGCTCGCGGCAGCATCATTCTCGGCGCGGCGCGCGCGGTCCCGCTCGGCGCGCTCCTTGGCGAGCGATGGCGCTTCGGGTTTTTCGGTCTTGGCGACCTCGGCGAAACTGATGACGGGCGTATCGTCCGGGTTGCTTTGCTTGGTCGGCTGGTCGGCCATGACGAACCTCCATTCCCCGACAAGAACCCGCGGCTTTCGGCGGGGTTCCGGCGCGTGGAGGCTGCTAGCGGAAGCGCTTGCGCAGGGTGATACGGAAGGTTCGGCCGGTCGGATTGGTGTAGGATTCGGTGTAGGGCAGGGGCACGTGGCCGCTCGAATCATGCACTTCGGTATGCGCCCCGAAGAGATTGTCGAGCGACAGGTTGAGATTGCCGCGCAGGAACGGAAGCAGGTGCGTCAGCCAGTGTTGCTCGGCCAGGTTGATTGTCAGCCGCAGGTTGAAGGTGACGCCCTGCGAGAATGTCAGATGGTCGTCCGACATCAGGCCGGCGCTGGACTTCGTCGGGCTTTGCCAGTCGGCGTTGATCGCAGCGCTCCAGGCGTTGGTCGAGACCGTCGTCTGAAGCTCCAGCTCATGGCGCGGCGTGCCGCCCTTGTCGCTGATGATGTCGCCGTTGAGCAGGTCGAGCTTGGGCATGCCGTTGCGCAGCCGGACGTCATCCTGGAAGCGCCAGGTATGGTAGAGCGCGACCTGGAAGCTGTTGCGCACCGGCGGCCGCGACGGATCCTTGGCGCTGCCCTTGGCCGGGCGTGGCCGGCCGAACGGGGTCGTATAGTTGATGCCCCAGCGCAGCTGCTGGCGGTCGCGTCGGGCGAGGTTGACCGGGCTGATGTCGATCCCGGTGAGGGTCCCGTCGGCATTGCGGATGAAATGGTCGGGGAAGGCGGCGGTCGCCGCCGGCGTGGCGGCGGTGACGCTGGCGATCGGATTGCGCATCCGCTCGATCGTGTAGTCAGCCGAGAGCGACAGCTTGGTCTGGTGGAACGGGCTGAGTTGAAAGCGGAAATTCGCGATCCGCGACTGATTCCGCCGGAGCGTGGGATTGCCGCCTTCGAACCGCGTCACGATCGAGGTGTCGTCGTTGGTGAAGTCGAACTCGCGCAGATCGGGCGTCTCGAGCCGCGCCTGACCGAGTTGCATCAGGTTTGGCGCATCTTCCTCGCGGCTGATCGAGGCGAGCAGTTGGGCATGCTCGGCTGGTGACCATTCGACGGTCGAGCCCACGGTCGTGAGCGTGCCGAAATCGGAGGTTTGCCGCGCCTCGCCGTTGACCCCGACCGAGACCTTGCCCACCGGCGAATGGGGCGAGATGATCGGGAAGTCGAGATTGGCCTGGGCGCTGCCCTCGCTGCGCGAACGGCTGTCGGTCGCCGGCTGGTCGAGCGGCGAATGGCTGCGGATCCCGGAGAAGGCAAAGCCGGCGCGCAGCGCGGCGGTCACCGGGCCGGCCGGCAGGGCGAAGAGATTGCCGTTGAGATAGAAGTCGCCGGTCGCGTCGCGGCTGCTGGTCGAGACGCAATCGGCGATCGTGCCGCTGTGGCAGCGCAGGCCAAACAGATCCGGCGGCGGCAGCAGGATCGCGGCGAGGTCGTCGTGCCCGCTGGCGTCGCCGGTGCGCACTTCCCGGGTCGAGGCATCGAGCTTGCCGACGAACGACCAGCGCCAGCTGGAGAGCTTGCCGTTGAGCGTCAGGCTGGTCTGGGCGCCGACCGTGCGGTCGGTGCGGTCCAGCGGCCCGTTGATCATCCCGGCCTCGCCCTGGTCGGTGAGCAAATTGCCGTCGGCCTGGGAAAGGCCGGGCCGGCTCTGCAGCGCATCGAGGTTGAGGCGGCCGGTCAGCTCGGCGTTGACCGTCCCGAAGTTGCGGGTCGCCGCACCGCTCACCGACAGATGATCCTCCTGGGCGGCAAGCGTGTGGTCCGGGGCCTTCTCGCCCGGCGGCGCGCTCGGGTCCGGCAGGGTGTCGCCGGCGAAGATCGGATCCAGGTGGCGATAGTCGAGATCGATGTTCCAGTGCGAGTTTTCACCGATGCGGACGAGGTCGGTCTTGGCCCGATAGATCCCGCGCCAGTTTTCCGGCGCGAGCGTATCGCGGCCGAGCAGGGTCAGCGCGTGATAGCGGCCGCGCAGGACGACGTTCACGACCCGCTGGTCGGGCCCATAGCCATATTCCAGCGCGACCTTCTCGGGAAAGATCTCGATCCGCCGGACCGCCTCGGGCGGCAGATCCTTGATCGAGTTGAAACCGGCGATGCGCTGGCCGTTGACCAGCACGATCGACGGCGCCGCTGTCTTTTCGCCCGCGTCGCTCTTGCCGCTCTTGATCTCGGGGGCGAGGTCCTCGAACACCTCCGTGAGGTCAGCGGCGCCGAGCGCGCGGATCGCGGTCGAGTTGAGCGTCGTCTCGGGCTTGATCGTGGTCGCGACCGCGCCCTTCTGACGATTGGCGACGACGAGGATCTCGTCCTGCGCCTCCTCCGCCGCCTCCTTGGCGTCGGCCGCGCTTTCCGCCTCGTTCGGCGCAGCGGCAGTGATGGTCGTGCCGTTCTGGGCGAGGGCGGGCGCCGCATGGAGCAAGCTGGCCAGGGCAAGCGACAGCACGCCCGCGCTCGCGGATGCGCGCGCTGCTGCCACGGCCATGATCGGACGCCGACTGCTCATAGACGCGATCCTGCCCTTGCCGCAGATGTCGTCGTCGCCTGGCGCGGCGGCGGCTATGGTACCCCGGCGGCGGCTTATAGCGTCATTGTAGATTGATACAACATTACATCATAATCCGGAAAAATACTGTCCCGGACTGGGTGCTTGTGACGCTCTGATGGCCGGTTTATCCGGCTGGGACACAGGTGATGGAGGCGCGAGGATGTCGGGCGAGACCATGCTCAAGGACGGGATCCGCTTCTACGACCCGATGGAGACCCCGGTGCAGGAGGCGGTTGTGCAAATGCATGGCGACCGGCGCGTCGGCGTCCATATCCGGGTGATGGAATGGACCGCGGAACGAATGGTCGCCTACACCTTCTACGACCCCGGACTGGTGCTGCCGCGGCACACCCATGGCAGCGACTCGCTGGTCTACATCCTCGATGGCGAGGTCACGATCGATGGGCGCAGCTGCCCGGCGGGGACCCAGATCGTCCTGCCCAAGGGCGCGGCGATCGGCCCGCTGATCGCCGGCCCCGAGGGCTGCACCTTCATCGAAAGCTATGCCGGCGACGTCACCGCCCGGGACGTCGACCCGGCCGAATATGACGCGCTGATCGCCGAGCGCGGCATCACCGTCATTCCCAAGGCCCATCTCAAGCCGGAGAGCGGGCAGGGGCGCTAGCGCGCAGCCTGTCCGGCATTTGCCAGGAGATTTCGACGTGCCAGTGACGATGTTCGGCATCCCGAACTGCGATACCATCAAGAAGGCCAGGACCTGGCTGGACGCGCATGGGGTCGCGTTCGATTTCCATGACTACAAGAAGGCCGGCGTCGATGCTGGCGCGCTGCGCAGCTGGGTCGACGAGCTGGGCTGGGAAGTGTTGCTCAACCGCGCCGGCACGACATTTCGCGCCTTACCCGACGCCGACAAGCAGGGCATCAACGCCGCCAAGGCCGTCGCCCTGATGCGCGCCAATCCTTCGATGATCAAGCGGCCGGTGCTCGATCTCGGCGATCGTCGGATCGTCGGCTTCAAGCCGGACGCCTATGCCGAGGTGTTCGGCGCCTAACGCACGGGCGGCGCGGTGGTTTTCGGCTGCAGCAGCGGATCGCTCGGACGGCTGCGCGCGAAGGCGATCATGCGCGTCGCGAGACCTTTGTCGTCGACCGTGAAATGGTCGATCGAGACCAGCATGTGACGCGGCTTGCCGTCGATCTCGACGCCGACTGAAAGCTCGACCATGCAATCGGTCTTGTTGCCGACATAGGCGACCGGAATGATCTGCGGCTTGATCATGCCGATCTTGCGCTGCGCTTCCTCGATCGCCGCGCGGCCGCGGGCAATTTCCTGGCTCGGTTCGTAGAAAATGCCGTCGGGCGCAAAGAGCGCGGCGATATCGGCGTAGCGCCGCGTATTGACCGCCGCGACATAGCGCTCCGCCAGAGTGCAGGCCGTCGCCGGATCCGCCACCGCTGCAGTCGGCGTGCCGATATAGACGTCGCGGGGCCGCAGCGTCGGATCGAGCGCGCCGCCCGCGACCATCAGCGGCGCCGGATCGGGTGCTGCCCAGGCGCTCGCCGAGCAGGCTGCGGCCATGACGATGAGCAGATAAGTCGGGCGCGCGGGCAGTTTCATCTCAATCCTCCCCCTGTCGGGATCCAGCCTATCGGAAAGTATCCGCAGCAGCCAATTCTTGACCCGCTGCTGCGCTTGGGAACAGGATCGCCGGACCAACCAGCGGTGGAGAGCATGATGGGCGAAGGTGCGGTGGCCGAGACCGGGAACCTCCTGCGCTGGCGGATCGGCGATATCACCGTCACCCGCGTGCCCGAGGTCGAGATGCGCGTGCCGGTCGAGCAGTTCATTCCCGACGGCACCGCCGAGAAGCTCAACAACCATCCCTGGCTGATCCCCGATTTCGCCACACCGGAGGGGACATTGCGCCTCTCGATCCATGGCCTTGCGATCGAGGCACCCGGGCTGCGCGTGCTGGTCGATCCCTGCTTCGGCGAGGGCAAGACGATTCCGGCCTATGAGATGGATCTCGACGGGCAGAGTGATTTCCTCGCCGGGCTCGCTTCGATCGGTTTCACGCGCGAGGATGTCGATGTCGTGCTGTGCACTCATCTCCACATCGATCACGTCGGCTGGAACACGATGAAGCAGGACGGCCGCTGGGTGCCGACCTTCCCCAATGCGCGCTATCTCTTCGGCCGGGTCGAATATGACTTCTGGAGCCAGTCCGGCGAGCATCAGGATCTGCACGGCGGCGCGATCGTGATGCGCGAATCCGTCACCCCGGTCATCGAGGCGGGGCTCGCCGATTTCGTCGAGACCGACCATCGCCTGTCGGACGAGCTGCGGCTGGTGCCGAGCATCGGCCATTCCCCGGGCCATGCCTCGCTGATGATCGAGAGCCGCGGCGAGAGCGCGGTGATCACCGGCGACATGATGCATCACCCTTGCCAGATCCCGCATGGCGATTGGTCGATGCCGTTCGATGCCGATCCACAGCAGACGATCGCGACACGCGAGCGTCTGCTCGGCGAATGGGAGACGAGCGGCATCCTCGTCATCGGCACGCATTTCGCGGCACCGACCGCGGGCCGGATCGGCCGCGAGGATGGCGGGCTGCGCCGGCTGGTTTGCGGCGGGGATGGAGCGCATTAATCGCTGACCGCCCTCGGGCTCGGCAATCGGGAGGACAATCAATGGATCTGGGCATCGCCGGGCGTCGCGCGCTGATTTGCGCATCGAGCAAGGGATTGGGCCGCGGCTGCGCCGAGGCGCTCGCTGCCGAGGGCGTTCACGTCACGCTGAATGGCCGCGATGCAGCGGTGCTGGCGGAAACCGCGAAAGCGATCCGCAGCGCCAATCCGAAAGTCGAGGTGATCGAGGTCGCCTGCGACATCACTACGCCCGAGGGGCGGGATCAGGCGCTCGCTGCCTGTCCCGAGCCCGACATATTGGTCAACAATGCCGGTGGGCCGGCGCCCGGCGATTTTCGAAACTGGAGCCGCGACGACTGGCTGAAGGCGCTTGACGCGCTGATGCTCGGGCCGATCGAGCTGATCCGGCGCACGGTCGACGGGATGATCGACCGCAAATTCGGCCGCATCGTCAACATCACGTCATCCTCGGTGAAGGCGCCGATCCTGTTCCTCGGCATGTCGAACGGCGCGCGCAGCGGTTTGACCGGCTTCGTCGCCGGCCTGTCGCGCCAGACCGTGCGGCACAACGTCACGATCAACGGGCTGCTGCCCGGCTCGTTCGAGACCGATCGGTTGCGCGGCATGATCACCCGCAATGCCGAGGCGGCGGGCAGCAATTTCGAGACCGCGGTCGCCGCGGTCCGCGAGCAGAATCCCTCGGGGCGGCTCGGCTCGCCCGAGGAGTTCGGCAAGGCCTGCGCCTTTCTGTGCAGCGTCCATGCCGGCTACATCACCGGCCAGAATCTCCTCATGGACGGCGGGCAATATCTGCTGACGCAGTGATGGTTATTCGGCAGCTTCGCGCTGCCGCTCCGCCGGCTGCGCCGCGCTGGTCGCGCCGAGCAGGTTCTTCTCGAACTTGCCGTCCTTCAGGATGGCGTGGAGATTGGCCTTGTCCTGGAGGATGCGGATGTCGTCGAGCGGATTGCCGTCGACGATCAGCAGATCGGCGATCATGCCGGTCTTCACGTCGCCCAGCTCGCCCTTCTTACTCATCAGCTCAGCGCCGTTGCGTGTGGCCCAGCGCAGCACGTCGAGCGCCGGGATGCCGACCAGGTTGACATAGAAGTCGAGCTCGTCGGCATAGGCGCCATGCGGCAGAACCACGCCGCCGCCATAGTCGTCGCCGGTCAGCATCTTGACGCCCGCCTTGGTCGCCTTCGGCAGGATCTTCATCATCGCCTCGGACTCGTTCTTCAGCGTCCGGGCATAATCGTTGTCATAGGCCTGGCCCATCCGATACGGCCACAGGATGCTCGGGCAGAGGAAAGCGTCCTTCTCGAGCAGCAGATCGATGCACTCATCGTCGAGCCCGTCGCCATGGTCGACCACGTCGATATTCAGCTTAAGCGCGTTGAGAATGGTGGGCTTGTTGGCGATATGGGCGCGGACTTTGGCGTTGCGCTGGTGCGCGGTCTCGATCGCCGCGGCCAGCTCCTCATAGGTCAGCTCCATGTCGAGCGAGTCGCTCGGCGCGCCATGACCGGGGCTGAGGAAGATCTTGATGATCTCGGCGCCGCGCTTGACCTCCTCGCGCATCCCGCGGCGGAACTCGTCGGGGCCGTCGCAGCGATTGATCTGCGGGCCGCAGCCTGGGCCCCAGTGCCATGCATAGGACAGATCCTGCGAATGGCCCGTGGTGCTGACGTCGCGGCTGCCGACCATCATCCGCGAGCCGCGCAGGAAGCCACCGTCGACCGCCGCGCGCAGGGCGGCGTCGATGCCGTGAGGCGCGCCGGCGCTGATGACGCTGGTGAAGCCGGCGTCGAGCGCTAATTCGAGGTGATGCGCTGAGCGCAGAGCCTGGAGCGCCGGCGAGGCTTCCATCCCGACCGGCACCCCGGTCGGGCCCGAGGACATGCCGTAGCTGACATGGTAATGCGAGCTGAATAGCCCCGGCATGACCGAGCGGCCTTCGAGGTCGTAGACCGCGGCGGCATCGGCGGGCGCGGGTGCGCCAAAGGCCACCGACTCGATGCGATCGTCGGCGACGGTGATCGTCGCATTGGGCTTGGCGCCCTCGTCGAGGTCGATCAGCGTGGCGTTGGTGAAGGTGACCTGGCCCATCAATTCTCTCCAGCTCTTTGCGCTGGAGTGTCGGCCATTGTCCGACGAGTTTCAATTTGGCCCGACATGCAAAAAGCGGCCAAATCGTGGCTTTCAGGACGTTACGATGCCTTGGCCGCTGCTGAATCCGGATAACGGCCCAGCGAGACGATCAGCAGGATCGTCAGCACGATCGCCGGGATCGAGCCAATCAGGAACAGGCGATAGCTGTGAGTTGCGTCGAAGATGTAGCTCGCGGTCTGTGGGCCGGTGGCGAAGGCGAGCGCGCTCAGCGCGGAGAGCACGCCAAACAACCGGCCGAAGCTCTCCAGCCCGAAATAGCGCGAGGTCAGATAGGGGAAGAGCGGCGACAGCCCGCCGAGGGCGAAGCCGAACAGGAGGACAGCGGTGATTGGCACTGCGATCGGGCGTACCGGCAGCAACAGCAGCGTGAAGCTGATGATCAGGATCGTGAAGCCGATCGCGGCGACCAGACGCGCCGAGACGCGATCGAAGGCGACGCCGCCGACCAGCTGGCCAGCAAGCATCGTCAGGCCGTAGGAGCCGCCAATCACCACCGCGGTATTGCTCGGTAGCCCGCCGGCGGTGAGCAACGGAATGAGATGAATGGTCATCGCCAGCGGCACGAAATTGGCGATGAACATGGCGATGCCGAGCTTGATGAAGGCGAAGGAGCGAAGCGCCTCGCCGGTCGTCATGCCGCGCGTGCCGCCCGCCGAAACCGGGGCATGTCCGCCGCCATGATGCGCTGGCGTCTCCGACGGCGCCGATCCGCCGCGATCCAGCGCGAACCAGCAGATCAGTGCGACGACGAGGCCAGTGCCGAGCCCCATGATGACGAAGGCAGACCGCCAGCCCTGATGGCGGATCAACAGATCGGCAACGATCGGCGCGAAAAACACGGCGGCGGAGCTGCCGCCCCAAATGATCGCCATCGCCAGGCCACGGCTGGCGCTGAAGGCGCGCGCGATCGCCGCCGTCCAGGCGGTCATCATGATCAGCTGATTGGACGCGGCAAAGAGCACCCACAGGATGATCCACGG
>Ga0068855_100000773_pt1 | contig 39456 bp, 33 predicted proteins | sample KBSCornC52_FD_66592 | JGI IMG/M metagenome (GOLD analysis project Ga0068855, IMG submission 66592) | Corn rhizosphere microbial communities from Kellogg Biological Station, Michigan, USA - KBS Corn C5-2 | ecosystem: Host-associated > Plants > Roots > Rhizosphere > Soil ...
TATAAAGAGATAGTTAAAGAGGACAAAGGAATCCATCGTGAAGACCGTAAAATATAGGGATATATTTTACGATCATAGGGATATGGGTTCGTCTGAACGATGATTCCTTTGTCCTCTTGTACACTCTCTGCGAAACATGAGTGAATAAAATTAAGCAAAACTTAAGGATTCGGGTATACAATTACCCTGTTAACCTAAAACAATAACTAAACGGGATAGCGTACATCACTAGAGAGAATTGATTAAAAGGCACAACGATATGTATAGCAACGACATCATTTGGTCAAAATTAAACGCTGATGCAAATAAACACCACCAGCTTATTTTTTCTCAAAACATAATTGATTATAGTTTTGAAAGCACGACAGTTTTTACTCAATCTAACATCTCTCCATTTAATGAGAGAACCCCGGAAGTATTAGCGAATCAGTGGAAAGAAGATGCAAAAAATTCACCTGAGTGGTATTTAACACCTCATAGCAATATTAATCAGGCTATCCTAGCAGAAAAATTACCTAAAACTAAAATTACAAAAAAATATGAAAATTACGGCGTTCCTGATTTAAAAATTAATCAAGCTACAGACTTTAACCTAGTTGACCATATAAATAACGCATCATTATTGCTACCTGAATATTTCTTTTTAACCTACCGCGATGGAGATTCTTCTCAATTATTCTTGGATACTGCAATGAGCGAATTAGGTTTGAACGCGTTCATGGATTGTTATGCTAATAAAATGTCGATAACTGGAAAAGCATTTAAAACTGTCGATGAGTTTATTAAAAAACTTCCTGAAATCAAAACTCAAGCTTATACTAAACCTGTAGCATGCCTTGTATGTTTGTGGGAATCTAAAAGGCATGTGACAGGGCTTTATTTTAAAAATGAAAACAATCAAATTATTGCCTATTCATTCGACACAACAGGATTGACATTACCCGCATTTCCTTGTGGTTTTAGATATAGTTATTCTTATCAACAATCTTTTCCCTTGATATTAGAAGAACTTGAAAAACATCAAATTACAATAGGCATTATGCCAATCAATACAGTACTTAGCATTCAAAATGATAAATTTTCCTGCCTCATGGCAACAGTATTATTTTTCGAAGGAATGCGATTAAACAAGTATACAATACTAGAAACACCTGGTATTACCGATTGTTATGGGCATTCTGCTTTCTATTGCGACTCCGAAAATAAATTTTATAAATCCGATAACTACAAAAATTATACTGTGACAATTTACACAACTTCATATTTACCTCTTTTAGTAGGATGTCAAAGTAGATTAGCACTTTTATTCATGATTGATCCTTTGCAAAATCCAGATGATTTGCTACCGAGTATAATTAAATATCAATCAGATTGGCAGCGCAACACATCAACCTCTAAACAAAATTCCCATAATGTGTATTGGCAAAAATCTTATGTTGAATTATTGGGATGGTTTAATCACACCTATGCGTATAAAAATACTCAAGCCATATTTCCAGATTTTGAAAAAATAGCTCAAAATGGATGTTCAACATATAGACCAAAAAGTCTTCTCGAACGTCGAGTCGAAGAGCTATCCCAAAAAGCACCAACCATCCCCAAAAAATTTACACTCTTGGGTGAAGATTCTTGCAAAACCAGGAATGACAATGATAATGATAATGACAATCTAAATGATAAAAATGATAATAGAAAACTTGAACAAGATTCGTCCGAAAGTGTTTGTGTGCTCTTTTAAGTTACGACAACTTCAAAGCAGCATAATATCTATTATTCAAACGCTTCTCATAAACGCTCGGATGATCTTTTAGTAAAAACATACAAAATTTCCATTTATTTTTAATATTTTCAGCTTGAAACTGACATTAAAAGACTTTTGTTCTTCTCAAAATCCTGCAAAAAATTCTATAATATCATTCAGCTTTTGATTACATATATTGATTGTTTCCTCATCAGGATTATTATTCATTAAATCATTCAACAAGAATATTTCAAATTGAATTTTACCGTATTGTCTATAGCTAAGATATATAGCGTTTAACATATAGATTCAGATAGATCTTTCAAAACTTTTATGGCTGCGTTTTCAGGTGTTTCTCCTTGCTCCAAATGCATTGTTCAAGCCACTATTAATGGCAGCATATGCATTGGGATGATTCAAAATAGTGAAAATTTTATCACTATTGGATTTTTCAATATTTGGGTGAGCATATATTTGACGAAGCTCATGGTAGATAGTATTTTTATACGAATTAACATCAAGGCGGCTTTGGTGATTGGAAAGGATTTTATCTAAAATCTCTAACATTTTTTGATAACCAGAAATTAAAAGTTCGTGACAACTCGGGTTTTGGCTTTTTCTCATAAACATTGTGATGTTAATAGCATCCTCAAGTAAGGTTAAATCACTAAACCCATCCTTTTCATAGTAGTTTAAATGCAACATAGATAAATCGCATTCATGCTTAAAAAAATTCTCGTATGATAATTCTATAGCCCTAAAATGTAATGCACAGTTAGAATAAAGGACAGCTTCATTTGCATTTTCATTCTTATTGATGTCAAGTTTAGCTTCAAATCGGTCTAACAAAGATACAGATGAGAAAACAGCAGTACTGGGATACTTTAACTTAACATCAACATATGCTTCATTAAATTTGTGTGTATCAAATTTTTCAATGACTGTTACAGGAGGAGCATCGTAACAAACTGAAGGAAGATAGGTTAAACCCGTGGTTTGATTTTTCTTATTAGACGCCAAACTGAATCCCATGGAAATCATAGAACAATATTGACTATTTCGCCTGTAAGCAGTTTGGTACATTTTTTGGAATAATTCTATTGCCGTATTATGGTAAGGGTGTCGCTCAGAAAATAATTTCGCATGGGCAATAGACCCTTTAAGCTGTTCTTCATTACCTGTTAAGTTATAAACATTCAAATTATGCGTCGCGATTTTCATCAAATAATGTGAAGCAATAAGTTTCTGGCTTCTAATTTGTAAAGCATATTGCACACACTTATTTGATTGTGTCGTATAACTTTGATTTATCAGTCCAGTTACATACTGCAATTCTTCTTCAACTGTTTTAAAATTTCGTAAACGTATATCTTGTTCCAGTAGCATTTTTGCTTCAGAAAAATTATTAACATTGGATTGAAGAATTGTTAATGGTTTTGAGAAACTCAAATTTGAAGTTGTCATCACGTGCACAGAGCGAGCATCAGATATTTTATATGATCCTGGATTATATGTGGTTGTCGGTACTGCTGTATTTGTGTTCGTTGTTATTTGCGTCTTATTACCTAAAACATTAATGTTTGTACTTTGGTTTTGCAATACGTCATCACATTTTTTTATATTTCTCTGAGTCATCTCTGATAATTTAGCATTACCGGTTTCAGAGAATATACTATATGCCACCTTAAAATAGGCTTTCGCACTAACATAGTCATTTAGCTCTGAAAAGCAAATACCTGTTACATTATAAAGTTTTGCCGTATTATCACGTTTAATCACGCTGCCGCATGTATTTATTTCAAATAATATGGCATCATTAATTGCTGACTGACAAATGTTAATTGCCTGAAAATTATTATCAGCATTATAAGGGACCGTACCATAGAGATTTCGCGCTGTTTTTATAGTATTTATGGCGTACGTATTCCACCTCGCCTGTAAGAGTGTACGCAAGTCACTGATGTCTATATTTTCTTTGTATCTCTGAAATACACTCAGCAGTTTATTATCTTCTTTAGCCCTAGCATAAAAATCACGCAACGTCAGGTAACCTGAATCATTAAACTGATTCGCCAATGAATTATAAGCAGCTATGATTGTCTTATCTGAAGGTTCCAGCGTTTGAGTTGTTATATTTACAGTATTTGTGGTAGCAGTGGTAGTAGCGGTAGTTGCTGTTGTATTTGTTGTAGTCGTCATTGCTGTGGTGTTCGTTGTAGTCGTCACCGCAGTTGAAGTAGTTGTTGTTGTATTGTTGAAGGAAAGTAATGCGGTAGCGCAGGTTGTTTTACTCGCAGCATTGGATGTACCTTTATCGTACAGCACTTCTGTTGGTTGTTTTTCCGGCCCACATGCGAGCATTTTTTCCTTGGCTTTTTTTATTATACCTGGAGATATGGTACGACAAGACGCATTGTTATAACTTTCATAAGCGGTTTTGAAATCATCGCTCTTAAAATAACAATCTCCTTTTAGAATATATAACTTTCCTAAATTAATGTTTTCGATTATACCGAATATATCAGCATCACTAATTGCTGACATACAAATTTGGAGTGCCTCATTGAGTTTATTCTCTGCATAAAGCGCCGAGCTTTTTTTAAATTCATCTTTAGCGTGTTTTTCCCAACAGTATTTTAAGAATTCGCGCAAATTCTCTAAGGTTATTTTCTTATTTTGAAAAGGCTTAAGAAGTTTTTCATCTGCTTTAGCTTGACTATAAAAATCACGCAATAAAATATAGCTTTCATAATTATATTCTTTGGACAATACCTTATAGGCATTAATGGCATCATTATTTTCATCACTTTCACTTTCACTTGCATTCGTATTGGCATGTTGACTTTGTAAATCTATATTGCATTCTTTTATCAATTTTCTAGCGGCATTTGACACTTTTTCAGAAGCAGTTGAAGCGATTGCCTCGGAATAATGTTTCTTCGCCTTATCCATCTGCCCTTGCTGAAAGAAACATTTACCTGATAATATATATAAGTTTGCTAAGTCTATGCCTGTAATTGTACCTATAAGCTTAGCATCGTTAATTGCTGACTGACAGCTTTCTTGAATGTTGCTTGAAGATGTACCCCTATTGAACTCAACCTGCTGATTCAGCAAAACTTGTTTAGCGCGCTTTATCCAATTGCGACGTAACACATCTCGAAAGGTGAAAATGCTCATTTTGGAAATTTGAAAGATATTAAGAAGGCTGTTATCTTTTGTAGCATTAATATAAAAATCACGTAACAAACTGAATTGTTCATTATTAATATTATTTTTTATCGCTGCTCTATAAGCATCGATGATTTTGATTTTATCAGATTCGTTCATATTCCACCTCGTTTATAAATTTTATTCGAAGTCCTACTTCATAATACGCACTTCCCTTGCAGAAAAGATTATAATGTATTTTGAATATTTATTCCTACAATTCAGGTGGGTCGATGCAACCAATAAGAATTACACATTACTGGAATTCCCCGGTCGTAAAATAGAAGAGTTGGCATTAGAGTCTATGCTCTTGTTATCTAAACCTTCATTCTGCTTAATTTGTTCAGGAGATTTTAGCGAATGTTTTAAAACCCTATCCCTTCAAAGAATTTTTTTACACCATCAAACCATGATTTAGATTTTGGATTATGTGTATTCTCTTGTTTGAGTGATTCATCCAATTGATGCAGCAGATCTTTTTGTTGCGCATTTAAATTGACAGGTGTCTCAACCACAACTCTACAGATGAGATCACCAAGAGATCCGCCGCGTAATGGTTTTACACCTTTCCCTCTTAATCGAAACATTTTTCCGCTTTGTGTTTCGGGAGGAATTTTGAGTTTGACGCGACCGTCCAATGTGGGAACATCTAATTCACCACCTATTGCAACTGTGGCAAAACTCACAGGAACTTCACAAATTAAATCATTATTGTGACGTTGGAATATGGGGTGTGGTTTAGTATGAACTTGGACATATAAATCACCCGCTGGCCCGCCATTGTAACCCGCTTCACCTTCACCGCTTAAACGAATTCTATCACCATCGTTAATACCGCCAGGAATCTTTACAGACAATGTTTTATATTCTTGTTTTCTGCCATGCCCATGACAATCCGGACAAGGATTTGCAATCACTTGCCCACTGCCATGACAATCAGGGCAAGTTTGCTGTATAGAGAAAAACCCTTGTTGCATTCTTACTTGTCCAACGCCGCCGCAAGTTGTACATTGTGTTGGTTTTGAGCCTTTTTTTGCACCGGACCCTTCACACGTTTTACACGACACTATGGACGGAACTTGTATTTCAAGTGTTTTTCCAAATACCGCTTGTTCCAAACTTAACTCAAGATCATATCGTAAATCGGAGCCTTTTTGCGCACGCGTTTTCCCTCGTCCTCCCGAAGCTCCACCGCCTCTTCTGCCTCCAAAAATATCACCGAAGATGTCTTCAAATACATTGGAAAAATCACCACCCGCACCGTGAAAACCTTGGAATCCACCTTGGCCATCGAAACCTTGTGCACCTGCATGTCCAAATTGATCATAAGCGGCTCTTTTCTTTTTATCAGATAAAACCTCGTATGCCTCCTTAACTTCTTTGAATTTTTCTTCTGCAGATTTATCACCCGGATTTCTATCTGGGTGATATTTCATCGCTAATTTTCGATAAGATGTTTTAATTTCATCTTCTGATGCGTTTTTTGCAACGCCTAACAGTTCGTAATAGTCAGTTTTGGCCATTATTATTTATCTTTATCATCTTTGTCTTTATCTTTAATCTCTTCAAATTCCGCATCCACCACATTTTCATCAGGCTTTTTCTCTGCTTGGGCTCCAGTTTGAGCTTGTGCTTGACCCTCACCCGCAGCTTGTTGAGATTGTTGTTGAGCATTGATTTGTTCAGCCAACTTGGAAGAGGCTTCATTGAGTGATTGTATCTTAGATTCAATCAATGACTTATCATCTGATTTCACGGCTTCTTTTAACTCTGCAATAGCAGATTCAATACGTGATTTTTCATCTGAAGAAATTTTGTCACCCGCTTCAGTCAATGATTTTGTGACTGCATGAATTAAAGAATCAGCTTGGTTTCTTACACCCACAAGTTCATGAAACTTGCGATCTTCATCTTTGTGCGCTTCAGCATCTTGAACCATTCGTTGAATTTCTTCTTCAGATAATCCGCTGGATGCTTTAATAACAATAGATTGCGCTTTACCTGTTGCTTTGTCTTTTGCAGATACATTAAGAATTCCATTCGCATCAATGTTGAAAGAAACTTCAATTTGCGGCATGCCGCGCGGCGCAGATGCAATACCTGCCAAGTCAAACCTTCCAAGAGATTTGTTATCAGATGCACGCTCACGTTCACCCTGTAATACATGGATAGTCACCGCAGTTTGATTATCGTCAGCAGTTGAAAACACTTGACTTGCTTTCGTTGGAACAGTGGTATTTTTATTAATTAATTTGGTCATGACACCGCCCATGGTTTCAATGCCCAGTGACAATGGTGTAACGTCTAAGAGTAAAACATCTTTCACCTCACCAGATAACACAGCGCCTTGAATGGCAGCACCAATAGCCACGGCTTCATCAGGATTGACATCATGTCTTGCTTCTTTTCCAAAAAATTCTTTAACCACTTCTTGAACCTTAGGCATACGTGTTTGACCACCAACCATAATGACGTCACTTATCTTGGAAAGATCCAAGCCGGAATCTTTGAGTGCAGTTTTACATGGCGCTATCGTTCGTTGAATTAAATCTTCTACAAGAGATTCCAACTTGGCGCGTGTGACTTTAATATTTAAATGTTTCGGCCCAGAAGCATCTGCCGTAATATAAGGCAAGTTGACGTCCGTTTGTTGAGAAGAAGATAATTCAATTTTGGCTTTTTCGGCCGCTTCTTTTAAGCGCTGTAATGCTAAAGGATCATTATGTAAATCAATGCCAGAATCTTTTTTGAATTCACTGACAAGGTAGTCAATCAATCTTAAATCAAAGTCTTCACCACCTAAAAATGTATCGCCATTTGTAGCCAACACTTCAAACTGATGCTCACCATCTACATCTGCAATTTCAATAATAGAAATATCAAACGTACCGCCTCCTAAATCGTAAACTGCAACAACTGCATTACCACGTTTCTTGTCCATACCATAAGCAAGCGCAGCTGCTGTAGGCTCGTTGATAATTCTTTTTACTTCAAGACCTGCAATTCTTCCTGCGTCTTTAGTGGCTTGACGTTGTGAATCATTAAAATAGGCGGGAACAGTAATCACAGCTTCACTAACAGGATGACCTAAATAGTCTTCAGCTGTTTTTTTCATCTTGATTAATACTTGAGCAGATATTTGGGGAGGAGCAAGTTCTTTATCACCAACTTTCACCCATGCGTCACCATTTGTAGAGGCTTCAACAATTTGGTAAGGAACCATTTTAATATCGCGCTGGACGATATCATCTTTGAATTTTCGACCAATAAGACGCTTAATCGCATACAACGTACGTTTAGGGTTGGTTACAGCTTGTCTTTTTGCAGACTGACCAATCAAAATCTCGTCACTATCTTCAAGGTAAGCCACAATTGAAGGTGTAGTACGCGCGCCTTCTGTATTTTCAATAACTTTGGGTTTTCCTCCTTCCATCACGGCAACACAGGAATTAGTTGTACCTAAATCGATACCGATGATGACATTTCTAGATGTCTTGTTAGTCATGGATTGTTCTCCCACATAAAAAAGTAATAAACAAAGGTTTAATTCATTAATAAGGCCAAAAAATTATTTTTCAACAGGCGCTTTGGCGACCATCACTCTTGCAGGTCGAATTAATCTGTCGTGTAACTGATATCCCTTTTGCATAACCGCAAGAATAGTATTCGGCGGCACACTTGTGTTTTCCTGAGCCAACATCACTTCGTGCCATGAAGGGTTAAATAAATCACGGTTAATTTCAGGGTTTATCACTTTAACACCAAATTTTTCAAGCACTTTTAATAATATATTCAAAGTCATTGCCATACCATCACGCATATTTTTAACGACTTCATGATCAAATTCCGTAACTGTTTGACTTTGTTCTAAACTGTCTAACACTGGCACTAAATCTTCTAATATTTTGCTGATGCCATATTTATGTGCATCTAAAACACGTTTTTCGCTTTGTCTGCGAAGGTTGTCGAGATCTGCCATCGCATGCAAAAATTTATCTTCCCACTGTTTTGCTTGTTCTTGTAAATATAATCGCTCGCTAAATGCCTCATCTTCAGTTTCAGTCAGTTTTTTTTCCAATGCTTCTTTATCTAAATTTTCGATAAATTTTTCCTGTTGTATATCTGGGATATCGCCCATCATATCTTCTTCAGTAATATTGCCTGGTTTGGTCATCATTTATACTCCAATAATTAGTAAGTCAACAATTATCATGGGGACTTTTTCGTCGGGTTCAAGGCGGACCCTAATAATTTTGCCGTAATATCCACGACAGGAATAATTTTATCGTAGGCCATTCGTGTTGGACCAATAACTGCCAACACACCTACTCTTTGATTATCAATAGAATACGGCGCACTAATTAAACTATATTCGCCTAGGGGATCATAACCCGATTCTTCGCCGATGTAGATTTGAATTCCGTCAGCTTTTACACATTGATCCAGCAAATGTAAAATATCACGTTTTTGATTAAATGCCTCAAATACTTTTTTTAATCGATCTTTATCAGAGAGATGATATGAAGCATCAATTAAATTTACCTCTCCGCTTATAACAAAATCCTTTTCTGATTCTGATTCTTGTATTGCAGCTTGCAATAGTTGGTTTAATTCTCTTTTATCGACTTGCATTTGTTTTTTTAATTCTCTTTTTAATTCAGATAATGATTTACCTGCAAAATGAGCATTAATATAATTAGACGATTGTTGTAATTCGCTTGCGGAATAAGGCTTATTCGATTGTAATATTCTGTTTTGAATTTCTCTTTCGTTTAAAACCAAGACAGCTAAAATTCGATTTTCTGATAGCGGCAAAAATTCCAAATGAGACAATATAATATTTTTTTGTTTTGGTGTTGTGACAATTCCAGCAAGCGAGGTGAGATGAGAAACTAACAAGGATGCTTTTGAAATTAAATCTTGAGTGCTTAATTCTGGGGCCAGTAATTTTTTGGCTTTTTTAATCTCTTCAAGTGAAAGCGGTTGAGTAATTAAAAGTGTGTCTACAAATAAACGATAACCTTTTGCAGTTGGAATTCTTCCCGCTGACGTATGCGGTGAGTGCAAATATCCTTCTGTTTCTAAATCTGAAAGAACATGTCGAATGGTGGCAGGGCTTAAGTGCAGCCCTTTTTCTTCTGAAAGCGTTTTAGAACCCACCGGCTCACCAGACTGAATGTAACACTCAACTAATGATTTCAAAATAATATTCGCACGTTTAGTGCCGTCGTCGTTTCGCATATTTTATGGCTTTCACTTCATCCATCAGTATTGAATAAATAACTCATATAAGTTTTTAAGAGCACATATTTATCTCAATTATATATATTCGCATGAGGTAAAAGAGGCTTGGCATCATTTTGGGAGGGCTCCCAGTCATGATACCAGGCCTTTAAATCCTTTCTAGTGCTTTTCTTTAACAAAACTCAAGTTAATTATACTGATTTTTTCGTGATTTCAGAAATCTTGCTATAATTATTTTAACGTCTCACAAAGCCGGTTGGGGTACATCTAAAATTATGATGGATTTTGAATATAATTTTCAATGGGAGTTTTTAAAATCGCTTAACCCTCAGTCACGGGTGGTACGTGATGGCATTGTATCTAGCATCAAACCGAGCGTATTTGAAAAAGAACTTAAAGGGGGTGCTTTAACCCCAGCTGAATTAGAAATCAGACTTAAAAACCCCAACTCAACTGAAAGCCTCACGTTAATGAATGCCGCTATCATTGAATTCGCTAAACAACAACAAAATTTACTTTTGCTTATTCCTGAAAAAGTTATTGAAGAAAGTATTAACGTACAAAGCATTCCCCCTGTGGAATGGTCAGATCAAAAAATCGCACAAATATTGCCCGATCCCTATGAACTAAAAAATGAAAACGAAGAACTTGCCAAGAAATTAAAAGAAGCCTTAGAGTATTTGCATAAACTACAAAACGAGCATGACGAAATCAACAAAGAAATTCATCAAAGAGAAGAAGATCTCACATCAGAATACAACCAAGCCTATCCTAACAATGTTTATCTTATGACAGTTGAAAAACAACAAAATATTCGAGCATCCTATTCCCGAATCGATACAAATGCTCCCCAAGCAAAAAAAATGCATGAGGCATCAAAAAAAGCATACGAACAATCTGCAGGTATCCCGCCTCCACCGCCTCTACCTAGCAATCCAGCTGAAAGGGAAAAAATTAAAAAACAAGAAGAAATCAGAGATAAAACTCATGTTGAGGCACAAAAGAAAATTGAGTTTTACGGCATACTGACTAAATCAAACGACAACGCAAATCTAAAACCTTCCGAAATAAAAAGATTAGAAAAAGAAAAAAATGCAATTACTCAAAAAACACAATTTGATCAATCATTAACGATGGCCTATGATCAGCAGCACGCTAACCTTTGCGAACAAGAAAAAGTAAAAGCGCAGCAAGTTGCACAACAACAAAAAGTAGTTAATGAAACAACAGCAAAGTTGCATGAAAGTAATCAAACGACAAAAGCGGTCAATGATCCTAATACACTTGCAGAAAAAGATCCTAAAAAATTAAAAGAAAATGTAAAAACACTTGAAAAAGCGGCAGCAAAAGGTAAGTCACCCAGCGAAGCACTAAAGGCATTCAATGCAATTCTCACAGAAAAAGCAAATTTTGTTATTGGCGAAATTAAAAATGCCGCCGCAAATTTTTGCAAAAAAGTGAAAAACTTTTTTAGCAAAAAAAATGATCGGAATCTGGAAATGGATTCCACTCATAAAAACACACCATCTCTTGGAAAATAACAATGAAATATAAACCTTTCAAAAAAATCGTATTATTTGGTAAGCGGCGCTATGAAAAAAGTACGCACGAAACATTAGTCAAATTAAAAAAATATCTTGAAAAAAACCATCGAACGGTTTACCTCGAGCAAGGAACCGCAGAGTTATTTAAAATACATCATGGTGAAACATTACAAGAAGATTCAATTAAAGAACAAGCGGAACTTATCATTGTTGTAGGAGGTGACGGAAGCTTATTAAACGCTGCAAAAACCGCCGTCAAAAGCAACCTCCCTATTCTAGGTATTAATCGTGGAAAGCTAGGTTTTTTAACGGATATATCTCCTGATAACTTTACATCATTAGAGCATATTCTTCAGGGAAACTATAAAATAGAAAAAAGATTTTTATTAAAAGCCGAAATATTTCGCGGAAAAAAAATATTACACCGTTTAATTGCACTCAATGATTTTGTTTTATTACCCGGAAAAGCTGCACACATGGTTGAGTTTTTTTTAGACATTGATAAAGAATTCATGTGTGCCCAAAAAGCAGACGGGCTCATTATTGCAACACCGACAGGTTCAACAGCTTATGCACTTTCAGGTGGCGGGCCTATTTTGCACCCTCAACTAGATGCCATGGTATTAGTTCCCATGTTTCCACATAAATTGACTAGCCGGCCCGTTGTCATTTCAGGTAAAAGCCAAATTCATTTGACGCTTTCTTTGCGCAATGAAACCATTCCAAGATTAAGCTGTGATGGCCAAATACCCATTTCTTTAGAAAGCGATGATAAAGTCACTATACAAAAATATACTAAATCACTCAACTTAATTCACCCAGTTTCCTATCAATATTTTTCTACGCTGCGATCTAAGCTTTATTGGGAAAATAAACCTTATTGAACCTGAGTTCGGAGTTTTGAATACCCTACCTAGTTCATTTACCCAACTTCACCTTCTGTTTTTCTGAATTATCTAATTCAGTTTTAGCATACTGTATTAGGCCTGCAAAAGTACCGTATTTATCAAGTCCTTGAATTTGATCATACTTATTAATAACGCTGAGAATTTCTTGGGTAGATATGTCACTACTTTTTTTCGATCCTTGCAGTGAATCAAGTTCATCTACAATTTTATTTGCAATATCTTTATGATGTTTCCATGTAAAAAGAGAAAATTTGCTGTAATTCTTAAATCCCGATTTAATTTTTTCTATGCTAGAAGCAGTCGTATTATTCATTAAACCAACAACCTTATCAGCCTGGAAAAACATGCGGCGCATTTGCATATCTTTTGCCTGAAAATAATTTAAAAACTGTATTTTCGCTCTGGCTTTTACCAAGTAGTTGATAACATTTTCATGACCACTCATTGTTGCTACCAATAAGGGAGAATAACCTATGTTATCTGGTGCTTCATTAACATCAGCGCCTTGTTCTTCTACTAAGTATTTGACTATCTCAAGACAGCCGCGAGCTGCTGCTCTAAAAAGTAATGATCTATTTTCATGGCTACGGATAGTAATATCTGCACCCTTTTGTATCAAATATTTCACCATTTCTAGATCACCAGCGTCTACGACCATTGCAAGCGGTGAGTATTTATTATTATAATGTCTAATGTTAACATCAGCTCCGTTCTCTACTAAATATTTTACTATCTCGAAGTGATGGTGGCCTGCCGCATACGAAAGAGCTGTATCACCGAATCTATTGCGATGATTAATATCAGCTTTATTTTCTATTAAGTATTTAATTATTTTAAAGTTACCCCTCTTGGCTGCATATATTAAAGCCGTGGCACCATATTTGATGACATGATCAATTTTTGCACCTTGTTCTACCAAAAGCTGAGCTATCTCAACATGATTGTTTGCTGCTGCCTCAATAAGAGGCGAAACTCCATTTTTATTAGCGATGTGGATATCCGCACCCCATTTAATGAGATGCTGGACTAATCTTAAATGCCCATTTTTCGCGGCAAGATTTAAAAGTGTATAGCCATTTTCATTGACCAAATTAATACCGTTATTTTGTGTGCCCGCCAGACAACGTAATATTTCCAAATAGCCTTTTTTACTTGCAGTATATAAATATTTTTTAATCTTATCAGCGCTCAACTTTTTATTTAATGAATCTGATATTTGTTTGATTTGATCGGGAGTTAATTTTTCTAATAAAGATTCTGCTATATGATATTTTCCGATTAAGAGCAACTCAAAAATATTGGCTTTAATAATTTTAAAATCTTTTGAAACGTCGAGCGCAAGTAATAACTCTTCAGCAATAATTTTTTGATCGGGATCATTGTTTTTAAGGTGCTTTTGCACAATATCTTTCGCAAGTCTACGATCAGCTTTTTGTTGTTTTTGGGTATAAGGGGTAAATATGCGAGCAGGAGGTAAATAAAAACAGATAGGTACTGTATAAGAATCATCCCAATCAATATTGTTTTGTTCAGCAAATTTTTTTAACCGAATTCTTAGAACACGGGCATAGTCTTGTGCCAATATTCGTGCTTCAAGCGTATCTGTGCCAACAAAAACTTTGCATTCATTATAGGTTGTAAATAAGATTCTAGCCATTGCCTCATTATGTTGTTTGCTGTCAATGGCGTTTTCAAATTTGTCTAAATCGCTAAATATTAAATTCTTTTTTTTCAATTCGTCAAAATTGACTTGTGCACTGTTTGGATCCTCAAATTCATTGGGTCTATCAACAGTTCGTGCGTTTTTTGTGTAAAGTCTTTTGGTAAGTATAGTATGTGAGTCATCCAAAGGTACAACCACGCCTACGGCATATTCGCCCTCGCGTTTTGCTGGCGGTGGAGTTTTACTGAGTGACTGATTATCGGCAACAGTGACTAAAGTCGTTGATTGAATACGAGAGTATAACTTTTTCTTCGTATCATTTTTATTGCTTCCAGCTTTTTTCTTTTCCCTATTATAGGGACCATCTCCATCATAGGCGAATAGTTTGCGTGAACCGAATCTTTTTGGAGGCTCTTTTTCACCTTTAAGCTGAACAGCACCCAATGAAAAATCAGGATGAAAATTATTGGCAGCAACCGTTTTAATCAGGTAGCGTTGTTTTGCAGGCTTTGTTAATCCTTCTTTAATTATTTTTACGTATTCATCTAACTTCTCGATACTGAGTGTTTCAAGATGTTTAACATATATATATTTAGAGAGTATTGTTTTTATGCCAATATTCTCGTTATCAACAATTTTTGAACAAGCTCTTTTATTTTGACGAATAAATTTTACCAATCCTGCAACAATGTGTTTCGTATTATCTGGATCTTCAGGGTCAGGACAATTTGAATCTATGAGATATTGATCAAATTTCGCTAAAATTTCTTCAAGCGTAAAAAAAGGTGTGCTTTTTCTGGCAGCAAAATACTCTAAGGCATTTTTGGTTCGGTGTTCTATGCACCCTTTATCATGATCTTGAATTTCATTGATAAATCCCCGCATGAAATCTTCATTTTCGGGCGCTGAAAAAAAGACACTGGCGCCCTCAAATGACTCAACGAGATCTCTACAAAAATTATCTGTGACATGTTGAGCGCTGTTATAACCCATCATATGAAAAGACATGCCGTTAGTATCTCTGAGTATGTCAAGAGCAGCATCCTTGGGAAAGCTATATTTATAAACACGTGGATCAGTGCGTCTGTTATCAAACGCATAGGCAATATACTCTTTATTGATTTTAAAATATTTTAAACACTCGATAACATTTAACACAGCACGATATTTTGATTCCGTAATATCGCCATTTTTATAAAATTTAACTGCTGCTCCCAAGAGTTTATTGAGCGATTCAAATTGATCTTGATCAGGATCTTCACTAGGATTTTTTTCAATCGGTTTTGGCGAATATCCAATTAAATCACAGAAGTCACTAAATTGCTGATGCGTTAAGGCGATGGTGGGATATTTTTTTACTTTTTCGTAGCTGTTCTTGGGAAATAGTAAATTAAATTTTTTAAGTTCAGCATCGTTTTTAAATCTAATTTGAATTTTGTTTTTGACTGAATAAAGATGAAGTTCAGGGCTTGGTATAAACTCTCTACTAAGGCTTTCAGCACAGAAAGTAAAGAGTTTACCTTTAAACTCATCGTTAAGTTTTATTACAGCAGGATTTTGTTGATGATCATTGCTCATATTTTTCCACCGCAAAAGGTTCTATACTGGCATAAATGATAACATTGAAAACTTAAGAAAACCTTAAGGCATGTCTCTTGAAAAAATCTCAAGCTGCCTGTTACTTTTCAGCGCGCCGATAATTTCATGTGTACCACTATTAAAAAGATGCGTATCTGTGACATGGCAATCGCACTTAGGAAAATCAAGGGTGTGAGATTCACTGCGCATTGCCTGTCATCCTGAAAAATTTTCCTCCATTAATCATGAAAAGAAAAATGAGCTTTCAGGAAAATTTATTCAGGACCCAGGTTAAGAGTTGGAATATTTTTCCTCTAAGTTTTATAAAGTGTTTTTCCTGGGTCCCGGATAAATTTTTACGACATCGGGATGTTTATTATAATGTTAGTAGGTAAAAATTTTCCGGGATTGACAGAATTAAAATATTCATCGGACAGTAGTGGAGTTTTCCGGGGCGACAGAATTAAGACTTTTACCGAACTGTAGTGGAAGTATTCCGGGACGACAGGTGCATAGGACATCTTAAACCCTTGATTTTCCTAAGTGCGATTGCCATGGAGTAATAAGCTTATTTCTGATCCTTTATTTTTTCTCATTGACATACAATGGATATAATAACAAAGATTTTTCATAAAACAATTTACATTGATCTACAATTAAACTAGTAATGTCCAGCAAATCAAACGCTCCAGAAATTTTTTTCATATATATATAACTTAAGTTAAGAATTTACTTTAACACTTTTAACTTAACTATTGGCTGCGTGTTAATGTTATGATTTGATATTTTTTTTGATATTTTTCTGCCTTGGAGTATTCCTGTTTTATGACAAATATTGCGAATATCAGTCCTTCTTATTTTTTTAATTAAATAAGGGTCGTATAATAAATCTTCCCCATTAATGACCTCTTCAGATTCTAAGTTTGATATTTTATATTGATTATCTCTGAGGTGCTCAATGACACGAAAAATTTTTGCTTGTTTGATATACTTGTATTCATTAAGGGCGATTTCAACGAGGTCATAGGGATTAATTTCATAGGCAATATTTTCATCTTTTTCTATGTCATTATAGGTATATTTAGCAAAACTATGTCCGCCATATATTTTAAATCTATAAATATACATTTTTGATTTATTATCAAATATTTTTTTATCCAATGCCAAATGATACCTTGGTTTAATAGTATTAAAAAACTTGTTAAGTAGTCCCATTATTTTTAGCTCCATAATTTAACAAATTGGGCATAGGTATTATTAACAAACCGATATACCTTGAACCCAATGGATTTTACGATTTTTAATTCAATTGTTCCTTTTTCCCATTGTAAACATGTAGAAGGAGAACACTCTACCACAATATTATTATGCTTAATTGAATAATCACCGTGAACATGACCGCACATTATTAATTTTACGTTACTATGCCTATTTACAATATTCCAAAAATGACTTGAATTAGTCAGTATATATTGATCAATAAGAGGGGTATTAACCGTCACCGGATGATGATGCATAATAACACCGATAGATTTTTGATCATTAAAATTATTAAGTGACTCTTCTAGATACCGTAATTCGTTTTCTGATAGAAAACCTTTATCGCTCCCATTCATCTTTGTATTTAACAATATAAATCCCCATGTATTTAAGTTAATATTTTTTACGGGTAAAAATAAAGGGCTCGTACTAAATATTTTTTTCATTACTTCAATATTGTCATGGTTTCCTGGCACCCAATATATTTTTTTTCCAAACTCATTCATTTTTTCTACTATTTTAATATATGATTCTTCAGATTCATCTTGTGACAAATCTCCAGTCAAAAGAAATAAATCTGGGGTTATTTCTTTTTGCTCATGTAAATAATCCATCACAGAATAAAAATTTTTATTTGTATTTACGCCGAACATTTCATGTGTATCACTTTTAAAAAGATGCGTATCTGTGATTTGAATGACAGTGGTAACTTTATTTTTATCCAATTACTTTTTACTCCTATTGATATTTTCCGAGTAAAGATTTTTTCCTTTCTTGCTGCTATTAAACACTAACACAGGATTATACGATACTCCATAATCATAAAAATCTAATTTTTCTATATTTTTTACCAATCTTGCAATAAAAAAGGCTAAAGGCATAATGAAAAATGCAATTATCATTTTGTAGATAAATGTATTTAGACATAAATAAAATATTTCATTTACACTCAACTGACCATGAAAGTTGATAGGATAAGAAATACTTACTATAATCAATTTCCCACATATATTGGCAATAATATATCGTGAAAGAAAAAATCTTCCACCCCCCCTAATTTTTAAAGTTGACATAACAAAATCAGTCGTAAAATAAGCTAAAGGAACAGAAATACTAGACGCAATAAGAATTCTCCAAAAATTTTCATATAAATTTAGATATAAAAAAGGAGTGAGTATTTGTGTCGTATTTGATGGCAAAAGCACAAATAAATTAACCGTTAAAATAAAAAATGCTTGGCATAGCATTTGAATCCAAATTATTCTTCCCGCCAAATCATATCCATATACTTCTGTAACGATGCAAGCTAAAAAGAAACTTAATGGAAAAATTAAACCGCTGGCAGAAAAGTTAAATCCAAATATTGTGACAACTTTAAGCGATAAGGCGTCACAAACCAGCATGACGGTCACCATAAGGCTTGAAAAGATATTATAAAGTCTTAAATTGTAATTCATCCATGATTACCTTTCAGTGATAGTTTGTATCGCTTTAATAACAATTCCTATTATTTTAAATTCGTTTGGTTTTAAAATATTTTTTTCATTTTTTTCAGTGATAGCTTTAAAAAAGTAAGAATCGCCTTCAAGATAGACTATTCTAAAGCAAGGAATATTATTTCCAAATTTTACTAACACCATGTCACCATCATGAATTTTTCCTTCCTCAATTACTACAAAAATTGTTTTTTTTGAAAAAAATGGAGCCATTGAATTATTTTTAATTTCAATACAAAAGCCATTCCCACAATTAATGCTATTATCTAATTCCGTAGTAATAATTTTTTTGTCTTTAAATTTAATTGATTTATTAGTAAAATTTTCTGCTTCGTCTAATTCTATAAGTGGAATTTCATATATTTTTGTCATATTCTTATCAAGAATAGAAATCTCCTTTTCTGTAAGATTCCCGATTGTGACATTAAAAAAATTAGCTAGTTCTGTAATTGTAGAAAGTGTTGGATTACCATACCCTCTTCTTAGTCCATTGATAGTAGTTAAAGCAATACCTGTTTTTTTGCTAAGCGATTGAGAATCGATATTTCTGACATGCATTAAATGTCGAATATTTTTTGCCAAAACCTCATTGGCCGAACTATCAGCAGATAAAATTTTATTCGTAACGGGTTTAGCACTTGACATAATATTTTTAAAACGATAAATTAGTCATTATAACAACAATGTAGGCATTATAAAAACCATTATTTTTCCTAAAAGCATCTTGAGACTTGCGCCTCAAAGAGAATCACCGAAAAGCATTGTATCAAATTTTATGCTTATTTTCAGAGATTCTATCCATTTGAGTAAGGCTAACCTTTTGATTCTTACGATTCATTTTTTTAATTAATTATTGTTTTTTACGCGAATAAGGAGCATTTATGTCAACCCCAACAGCCGCTTTCCCAAACCCTAACCCCACCAACATTCTCATCATTGAAGGTAATCTTATAAATACATTCACCATGAAAGAAATGTTAAACAGTTTTGGTTTTTATAATGTCACTATTGCCAAGTCAGCTAAAGAAGCCATTCAATTATTTTCAGAAAATTTTCATTTGATTATTATGGATTATAATCTACCTGACATGAACGCAATTCAGCTAACCACACATTTTCGACAAGTTTTTCCAAAAGGAAATACCCCTATTATTCTCTGGAGCACACTTGCTGACCAAATAAGAAACGAAGGTATTAATGCTGGCATAGATGATTTTTTATCAAAACCAACTTCAATAGAAGAACTACAACAAATATTAGAATGCTGGACTTTTTATGGAATTTCTACAAATAAATCTAATTTACAATCTTTCAACGCTAAACGCACTAGCAAACATTCAGATTTGAAGCGCTATCATTCCGGCTAGCTCGCGCGATGGTAACAGCGATCATTCACGCTGCATTCAACACTCCTTTATGCCAAGCGAGGTCAGCCCACAGAGGCGAAAACCGTAAAATACAATGTCTTTTACGGTTTTTTTTCGATTGTTTTCCTTTTTAGAAAGAGAAAGTTAAAGAGGACAAAGGAATCCGTCGTGAAGACCGTAAAATATAGGGATATATTTTACGATCATAGGGATATGGGTTCGTCTGAACGATGATTCCTTTGTCCTTTTGTGCACTCTTTGCGAACATGAGTTATTAAGCTTTGCACACTGCAAAAATTATTGAGATACTATAGCGCCATGCTAACGCAACTGTTTATTGAAAATTTCGCCATTATTGAAAAATGCTCTCTTGAGTTTAATCAAGGGATGACCGTCATTACAGGCGAAACAGGCTCAGGGAAATCCATTATACTGGATGCATTATCATTGGTGCTAGGCGAAAGAGCTGAAAATCAACCTATTCGACAAGGCGAACAGAAGTGCACTATTCAAGCAGTGTTTGATCTTCAAAATTACCCATTGATCCAACAATGGTTAAAAGAAAAAGGGTTTGAACAAGATCAAGATTCATCAGAATGTTTTTTAAAACGCGTATTATTAACTGAAGGTCGATCACGAAGTTTTATTAATCACAATCCTGTACCCTTACAATTATTGCGCGAACTAGGTGAAATGCTGGTCACATTGCATGGACAACATGAACATCAAGCATTACTCATGCGAGAAACCCACCGGCAATGCCTAGACAGCTTTGGCCATCATGATGAATTATTACAACAACTCTCACAAGTGTATTACCAATATAAAGACACTGAAACACAATTAAAAAATTTCTCAACAAAAATTCCCGACAAAAACTCAAGAAAAGAATTTCTACTGTTTCAATTAGACGAACTACAACAAATCCACATTGAACAATTAACACCTGAAAAAATTCAACAGCTCGAAGCTGAATTTAAATCGCTTTCCAGTATTAAGAATCATGCGGAAAATTATGCTGCATTATTTAATATGATAGAAAATACGCTTTTACCCACCATTCATAAAGCACAAAATTTAATTCCAAACTCAAACGATAATTCACTCCTGCAATACTTTGATAACAGCGATATTCAACTCAATCACGCTTTACAAGAAATACGCTCCCTGATGGAACAAGGAGAGTCACATCCTGAAAAAATTGAATCACTCGAAAAACAAATTGATACTCTTTACCATTTATCAAGAAAACATCATGTTAAACCCGATGAGTTACCTCATCAATTTATAAAATTACAACAAGAGCTTAATCATTTAGAAAACTTATCAACAACGATTGATGCTCTTAATAAAGATCTTGAAAAGCTAAAGGAAAAATATTTAACCATTGCACATAAACTTTCACTGAGTCGAAAAAAATCCGCTAAAAAAATGTCTGATGAAATTGAAAAATATTTACATGAATTACAAATGGAACATGCCAAATTCTCAATATCACTCATAGCCTACCCTGATGATAGCGATATTCACCTACGTGGATTAGAAAAAATAGAATTTCATGTCAGCCCAAACCCCGGGCAACCATTAGAACCCATCACAAAAATTGCCTCTGGCGGTGAATTGTCTCGCATTAGTTTGGCGATTGATTTAGTTGCAGTAAAAGATCAAACATTACCGGTATTAATTTTTGATGAGGTCGATGCCGGCATCAGTGGATCAGCTGCATTGAAAGTTGGAATACTGTTAAAAACATTATCCCAGAAAGCACAAGTCATTTGTATTACACATCTTCCACAAATTGCATCTAAAGCTGGTCATCACCTTTCAGTTGAAAAAACAGTGGATGCAAAACAGCATAAAACACATTCCTATATACAATATTTGAATGCAGAACAAAAAATACAAGCGATTGCAAAACTTATTGGCAGTGATAAACTCACCGAAAAAGCTCTCTCACATGCGAAAGAGCTTTTGGAAAATTAAAAGATCTTTTTTAATTAACTCGTCTGCTTTATTTTGATTTTCAGTTTTAACCAACTTCAATTTGGCTCCTTGACTTAATTTAAACATATAATTTTTCTCGACTATAATAATTACGCACTGATTTTCAACTGTTCCATATATTTTTCATACAGACTGTCCAAATTACCGGGTGATGATTCAAATTGCCCGCGCTCAAGTGTTTTCGCATCAGGATAAATAATGGGATTATTGCGTAAATTTTCCGGCATCAGTTTTAATGCGGCAAGGTTAGGCGTTGCATAACCCATTTGTATGCTAAGTTTTTTAGCAATGTCAGGGCGCAATAAAAAATTTATAAATTTAAATGCGTTCGCTACATGAGGTGCATTTCTTGGAATGGTAAGAGAATCAATCCAAACTACAAATCCATCTTTAGGGTAAATGTACACAAGGTTAGGATTTTCCAACCATGCTTGATAAGTATCGCCGCTATAACCTAAACCAATAACAGCATCTTCATCGATGTAATTCACTTTTACTGCATCTGTATTGAATAGTTTAACATTAGGCAACAATTGTTTTAGTTTAAGATACGCTTGTTCAATGTGTGCAGGGTCTTTATCATTCGCAGAATATCCTGAAGCAATTAAAGCCATTGCGAATACATCACGTGTATCATCCAAAATCAATAATTTATTGTAAAATTTCGAATTCCATAAATCTGAAAAGTGTTGTACTTCATTCGGATTTATATAACTTTTATTGACAACAATACCCGTACTACCCCAAAAATAGGGAATGGAATATTGATTTTCGGGATCAAAATTTTTATTTAACAACGAAGGATTAAGATTTTTATAATTTGTCAGCTGAGATTTATTCAATTTCAATAACATATTCTGATCAGCCATGCGCCTAACAAAATAATTCGTCGGCACCACGATATCATAGCCCGCATTCGGAGCAGCTTTTAATTTCGCGTATAATTCATCGTTACTGCTATAAGTACTATAGTTAACATGGATGCCTGTCTCTTTTTCAAATTGAGCAATGATATTGTCAGGCATATAATTAGACCAATTGTATACGTTCAGCACTTTTTCTTCGGCTAATACTGAAAATGAAACAAATAGACTGAAAATAAAATAAATAATTCTCATTACTTTTTCCGCAAGACAAAATTAGCTGCAAATACAATGATCAACGTCAACCCAAACATGACCGAACAGAGTGCATTCACTTCTGGTGTAACACCTAAACGCACCATGGAAAATATTTGCAAGGGTAATATTTGAAATCCGGGCCCGGTAACAAAATAACTCACAATGACATCATCTAAGGACAGAGTAAAACTTAGCAACCACCCAGCAATAATCGCTGGAAGAAGCATAGGCACAAATATTCGTCGAAAAATCTGCGCATCTGTTGCGCCCAAATCTCTTGCCGCTTCAAAAATATTTTTATCAAACCCTGATGTTCGACTGTAAACTGTCACGACTACAAAAGGAATACAAAATGTAATATGAGATAACAACAATGTCCAAAACCCCAACGGCATTTTCAGACTTGAATATAAAATTAATAATGAAATACCCATCACAATTTCGGGTGATACGATCAATATAAAAATTAATGTGCGCAGTAATTTTTTTCCATAAAATTGATATCTAAATAATGCCACCGCAGCCAAGGTTCCAATAAACGTCGCTGTAGTTGCTGCCAACATCCCTACAATTATGGAGTGCAATGCAATTACTTGCAGATCAGTGTCTTTTGCAAGCTGCTGATACCATTGAAAACTTAATCCATGCCAAACCATAGAATAAGCTGATTGATTAAAAGAATAAGCGACCAAAATAATAATGGGAAAATAAAAAAATAAATAAATTGCTAAAAGATAAGAAAAACCAACCAATTTTTTCATAAGAAATCCTGTTTATTTTTATTTTTTAGAGCAGTTAAATTATAAGCTAACAATAAAAACCCCATAAATAATGTCAGGAAAATACTAACGGTCGATCCCATTGGCCAGTTATGCGCTGCCAAAAATTGATTTTCAATGAGATTTCCCACCAACATACTTTTTGCACCGCCTAATAAATCTGGAATATAGAACATACTCATGGCGGGTAAAAAAACCAACAAAGATCCCGCGAGAATGCCAGAATAAGTCAGTGGTAAAATAATACTGATAAAAATTCTTGCTCGTGACGCGCCTAAATCTTTTGCAGCGTCCAACAATCTTAAATCGAGTTTTTCTATATTGGCATATAACGGTAAAATCATGAATGGCAATAAGGAATACACCAATCCAATTAATACTGCAGTATTGGTATATAAAAGTTGTAAGGGTGAGTGAATAAAGCCCAAATACAATAATACCTGGTTTAAAATACCTTTTGTTTTTAAAATGATGACGATAGCGTATGTTCGAATCAACGAACTTGTCCAAAATGGAATCATCACCAATAGCAACAAAAGATTTTTATAACTATTTTTCATTTTCGCCAGTATATACGCAAATGGATATCCCAATATTACACAAATCAGGGTAACGCTTCCGGCCAAATAAAACGAATGTAAAAATATTTTAAAATAAACGGTATTGATAAATTGACCATAATTATCTAAAGTTAATTGTAATCGTATTAGTTCTAAATCAGCGGATTGTGCTAATAAGCTTGTCACAAGCACCAACAATGTAGGAATAAATGCAAATAGCACTAACCATAACCATATTAACCCAACGGAGAAATATTGGAATTTTCGATTAGTTTTCATCGGGTAAAATGACCTCCCACCCCGAGCGCCACTGAATCCATACAGCTTCACCTACTCGATAATCTAATTTGTCATCATCTTCATTAAAAAATTGTGTCGCAGAAAGTTGTTTACCGCTTTGAAGTCTAAGCATTAAGTCAACTGTAACGCCTTTATAGATTACCTGTTCTACTGTCGCAGGAAACATACCTTCAGTTTCATTAACTTCTGATTGCCCCCAAACTTGTACATCTTCTGGGCGAATTAACACTGAAATATCGTCGCCTGCTTTGTAGTTTTTTCGATTTTTTAACACATAGTTTAGATTCTCAATGTTTACCTCAAGTGTTTTTTCATCTGAACTAATGACTTTTGTTTCAAAGATATTTACCTCACCAATAAATTTCGCTACCCGTAAATTTTGAGGTTCTTCATAAACTTCTCTTGGAGTACCAATTTGCTCAATAACACCCTCTTGCATTACTACAACTCTATCTGACATAGATAATGCTTCTTCTTGATCATGTGTCACAAATATAAATGTGATACCTAATTCTGTTTGTAATTGTTTTAACTCAATTTGCATTGTTTTGCGTAACCGATAATCTAATGAGCTTAAGGGTTCATCTAACAACAATACCAGTGGTTTGTTGACAACCGCCCTGGCAATCGCAACCCGCTGCTGCTGTCCACCGCTTAATTGATCAGATTTTCGTTTAACAAAACTTTCTAATTTCACCATTTTTAATGCTTCAAATACACGATGATCGATTTCATCTTTGGGTAATTTTTTGCAGCGCAATCCAAATGCGACATTATCGTATACCGTCATATGTGGAAATAATGCGTAACTTTGAAAAACGGTATTCACATGTCTTTCTTGCGGGGAAAACCCCGTGACATCTTGTCGATTGATGAAAATTCTGCCTTGTGAAGGCTCTTCAAACCCTGAAATTAATCGTAACAATGTTGTTTTCCCGCAACCTGAGGGCCCTAACAATGTCAGAAATTCGCCGTTTCGCACTTCAAAATTAAGATTATGCAAAACCGCATGATCTTGATAATGTTTAGACACACCTTGAAATTCAATGATGTTTATAAAGTCAGTTTTAATTTGCTCTTGATTCATCTACAACATAACCCCAATTGAAAATATAACCACTACGATAAACAGCATCATCTTTGCGCGCCTAACTAAAGCTTTTGCTTGCAAAAGAGATTGATCATTAACACTATGAGAATCTAAACTTCCATATAACGCAAGATAGCCGCAGTTTTTAATATATTGTTGATTTTCTGAGACATCTGAAAATAAATGGTGACTCCAATAACTAAATACCGGAGGAAAATGTCCCGCTAAACCATACCCAAACCCCAATACTCTTGCTGCCGGCCATTCTAATAAATTATTTAAGGGGAAAAAATCAAGCCTTCTTAAAAAATCATATAGCAACACACCTAATGGCCCTAACAATAAAAACCACAATATCACTGTAAATGATCGCGTCAATGGTTTAGCAAAAATTTCTTCCTCTTGCGCTTGTAACGCACTCGGCAGCACTTCAACTTTTAGCTGATAGATACATCCATACCAAAGTACAACCGTACTTAATATGAATGAAATGATATATAAATGTTTCATTTTTAAAACATAGAATACTATTCCAAATAAACATATTGGAATAAGAATGATAATAACTTGATTGATTTTTTGATTTTTAATGAACCTGCTGAGTTGATAATTAAACAAGAAGGCATATTTTTCAAACCACGCTTCCTGTGGACATAAAGTAGGTTTGAAATAATGCAAGATTATCCAAACAAAAATAATACTTAATACGGGCGCCATAAATTCACCATTCTCGTGGCCATTAAAATTAAGTGAATAATAACGTGAAATGGATGAAATGGGTATGGCTAAATAACCTGAGTTTTATTTAAAAGCACATTCATACCTTATTACTGCCTTATTCTTTCCCATTCAAAAGCAGGCCCAGGGTCTGTTTTTCTGCCGGGCGCAATATCTGAATGCCCCACAATTCGATTGTCAGTAATATCAGGGTAAGTACTTTTCAGCAACATAATAATTTCGTTGAGTAGTTGATATTGAATGTCTTGATATGGCAAAGCATCCGTTCCTTCAAGCTCAATGCCGATTGAAAAGTCGTTGCAATTTTCCTCTCCCTCAAAAAATGACACGCCCGCATGCCAAGCTCTTAAATGAAAAGGAACAAACTGTAAAATTTCTCCTGTTCTTCGAATAAATAAATGCGCAGAAACTTTTAAATCTTTCATCGACTCCAATTGATTTAAAAATAGCTGCGTAACTTCTTCTGTGCCAAATTGACCTGGCGGCAAACTAATATTATGAATGACAATCATATTAATTCTCTTTCCATCGGGGCGTGTATTTACATTGGGAGAAGCGACAAATCTCGCCGGAATTAACAAACCATTTTGCGCATCGATATATAGACTCACTTCACACCTGGGCTTAATAGGACATATATTCAGATCATCATTTAGAATTCTGTTTTGTTTTTTTACCAAACGTTACAGGTGTTTGGTACTTTATAACAACCCAATAACACGATACAACAAACGTTATCATCGTTGTTGCTTGGATGAGATAAGATGTTTTGACGCTAATCATAGTTGGCATTAATCCATACGCCATCACTCCCAGCAAAATGGAAAACTCGCTTCCTTGGCCTAATCTCACACTGGCTTCATCAGCAACAATACTGCTTTCACCTGATTTCTTTAATAAAAATCTAAACAGCATAGGCTTTACAGCTACCATTAAAAAAGACAGTAGAACGGCGGGAAGCCAAATACTTCTTATAGCTTGTAAATCAAATTGCGCACCGATGGCGAAAAAAAACATCACTAGGCAAAAATCTCTGATAGGCGCCATGCGATGTGCAATGCTATGGGCTATTGGCCCTTCTGCGATGGCAACACCTGCGATAAATGCCCCAATTTCATAAGATAATCCGAATTGTGCTGCTAATTTTGCCAAGCCCAAGCACCATGCAATCGCCACTAAAAATATATATTCTTCTACACTTTGAAAACGACTTAATAATGGCCTTAATAAAAATCTCTCGCCTATACATCCAATAAACAGTAAAGCAGGAAGCGTAATCATTGCGATTCCAAAATCTTCCCAATATGGTGAAGGTGTACTCATACCATGTAAAAATAACATAACAAATATTGCAATTAAATCCTGCAATAATAAAATACTGATCATCACTTCACCAATTCGATGGTGGTGCAATGTTGTTACGGGCAAAAGTTTAAGCCCGATGATTGTACTTGAGAACATCATTGCAATACCAATAACCATACATTCAACGAAATTAAACCCAAAAAGCGCGGGAACAATTGCACCAATGGAAAAAAATACGATAGAACTTAATATGGAAATGATGCTGACCTTGGTTAACATATTCCACAAATCACGCGGGTCTAATTCTAATCCCAATAAGAACAACAAAAAGATAATACCAATATCGCCAATATCTTTAGCTAAATTCAAATCCGGAACTAATTTTAAACCCCACGGCCCAAAAAGAATGCCCAACAACATATATGCCACAAGCAGCGATTGACGAGACAACAAAACCATCGTCGACAATACAGCCGCGCCGCCAAAGATTAAAAATATATCAAGCAATATTTTATTTGTTTCCATCAATTTCACACTGATAGTAGTTAAAGTAGAGGTAATTGAGATTATAATATCATACTATGAACTATCAACACTTTTATCATGCGGGCGGCCATGCGGATGTATTCAAACATCTTGTTTTATGCTGTTTATTGGCTCACTTTAATCAAAAGCAAAAACCCTTTTGTTACATCGATACACACGCAGGCTCGGGGGAGTATTCTCTTATCGATGAAAAAAACGTGGATTATTTAAATGGTATCAATTTGTTAAAACAACGCTTGAACAATATTAATAACGATCTCATTAAACACTATTATACGCTTCAAGCTAATTTTCATCATTTCAAAGGCTCCCCCTTAATTGCACAAACTTATTTAAGAGAACAGGATGAAATGCTTTTAATTGAAAAAGCATTATCGCCTTATCAGCAACTTAAAAAGGTTGTTGGAAACGATAAACGTGTTCACTTACATCATATTGACGCACAGGTTGCTTTAAAAGGGCTTTTGCCGCCAAAAATTAAACGCGGATTAGTTTTAATTGACCCTATCTACGAACAACCTAACGAACACGAACTTTGGCTTCAAACAATAGAATTAGGTTTGAAAAAATTTCCAACGGCCTGTTATGCGCTTTGGTTTCCTATAAAATCAAAGAACACACTCCAATATTTTTATAATAAAATTAAAAAATCATTTTTATCGGTTCCAAAAATCATTCTGGAATTCTGCCCCTTACCCACAGATGTTCATTTAAGATTAAATGGCTCTGGTATGTTGGTTATTCAACCACCCTATCAATTTGAACAACATATTAAACCTCCATTAAACGATTTGCTACAATTACTCAAACAACACCCCACCGCAACTGTTAGCATTTATAATGTTTGATATAACCATTGTATGTTGACTCACTGGTTATTTTCTTTTTTTTAATTCGACCCATAAATAACCAAAAAACTTTATTTAAAATACCTGTCCAGGTCAGTATTAAGAAAATTTATATCTACCAGATCATTCTGCGCTGTATTTGTTTGATTTCCAATATTCGTATTCGTGGTATTACCAATATTATTAGCATTAGTTTGCTGCTGTGGTTGTGTATGTGTAAATGGTAAAATTGGTACTATAGTGCGAGTGATAATTGGAGTTACAATGGGTCTTTGCTGTATAGCTGAATTACCCGAAGAATTATTTAGATTATAGTTTACACCAAGAGTGTTGTAATTCGTTGGCATATTTGTCACATTTGAAGGATATCCGTATCCTGTTGACCTTTGTTGCTGAGGTTGCGAGTTAGCACTATTCAAATTATTCGAGTAATTCGTGCTCAAGTTAATATTCACAGGATACCTCGGAGCAAAAAGGCCGGGAGCAGAAACTGCAAATCCCGACGTTTGTTGCTGTTGAGGTTGTGCCTGAATTTGTTGTGGCCTAGATTGCTGAGCTTGCACATAAGTATTACTGTTATTATTTGAGTAATGATTAGCATTTGTATTGCCCATATTCATAATGCTCTCCTGAGATGCAAAAGTGTTTGCAGCAGGAACGGCAAATCTCGGGGTCTGACTTTGCTGAGATTGTTGCTGTAGTTGAACTTGTTGCCCACGGGGGGGCGGTTGCGAATAAAAAATAGTTGTCGCAATGCTTGCATTACTCGAATTAGCGCAACTAAATGAACCTGATGAATTTACTGAATTGACTTGGGTGCTTGACCGTGAAGACGAAGGAAGCGAAAAAAATGTATTCGACGAATTCACAGAATCAGGCACTTCTGTTATAGGAGCAAACAAAGTTTTTATGCGCGCTACAATAAGATCATCCAAACCTTTTGACATCTCTTTCAATTTTTCTGGCTGACCAATTAGCTTCAGAGGTATTTCAAACTTAGCAAAATTATTTCTGACAGAATACTGGCCTGGCATTCGAAGATTTGCATCTTCTGATGGTGTAATATCAAATTTATGCATAAAATTTATATTGTTCTTAAAATAATCATATTTCCTCTGACAATATTGACTATTTTCCACACCGCCAAAAACGCTATGTTTGATCAGGAATTCCAATGAGCTGACTTCCGGTGTTCCTGGTATATATTCAGTACTAACGTGCTTAACATTGCCCCCCGAAAAAGATAGATAATCGCCAACATATCTTCTGAATAAAGCACACAATTTCCCGCGCACTGTAACTTTAACATCGCCGTTTTCCACCTCTTCAAGAATAAATTGATTAGTCTGAGCTTCCTTTTTTTCATTTTTTTGCGGGTATAACGGTTGTACAGGATTAGGCGTTGCTATAAATTTCAACATTTCAATGTGCTTATTAATAGAGAGCACTTTGCTCGCTTCAATAAATCTCTTATACAGAGGATGATCTTTCGCTAATGCCCTATAAAATACATTTGACTCTTCTTCGTAATATCCTATTACCACATGTTGAATAAATCCTACTGCATCGCCCTCTTCTGTAAAACTTTGATTTGCTTTTACACCCGTTAACCCAATGATTCCTTCGGCCACCATTTTATTGTTTAACATGTCGTGATACGCTGAAGCATAACTTATATCTTGTTTATAATGATTAGCATGTACTGCAACAACAACCATATAGCATTTTGGGGGTTTTTCATAAAACCTTCCCGTGTTGTATTGAAGATGTTTTATATTATTGTACAAATCAATATTGGTAATGGGAGAAACATGCAAAGAATCTTTTAGCCTAACTTTAAATACTGATCGATTGAGTAAATTTATTGTAGGGTTATAATATAAATAATTATCAACATCCTTGTTATTCTCCAATGTGGCTTTGGTAGTTATCGGCTCCAAAATAGGTGGATGTATTAAATTTTTTGGAAGCGCATAAGCGTAGAATACAGGCGTTATATTTCCTTCAGAAGTTTTTTGATTATATTTGATTAATAACGGTGGAGTTTCTGTATTTGGTATTTGTAACAATTGCTCGTAAGTATCAACTGTTCTTGTAGCTACTGTAAAACCTGTAGGTATACTAATATCTGAAGGGAAGTGCCGTTGAAGACAAACCAACTCTGCACCATGTACCAACCGTATAAAACTAAGTGTATTATCAAATTCTTTATAATTCCAGTTATTAATTGATCCATATCTAGTTTTATTCTGCCATCGAGCAGTTTCTTCCTGGTTATTCGTCAGCTTTGTTAGTTTTGGATAATACACAACATTTTCTTTCCCTAATGCTGTTTTACTATCGCCATAAAAATAAATACATGAACGGTGAGCTATAATTGCGGGGATAACAACATATTCTAAGTTTTTCTCCGTCAACTCAAGCTTAGCAGAAAAATCTATTATTTTTAATGTAAATCCGCTTGCATCAATTTTCTCTGCGATGTTTTTCCGTCTCCACGCATCCGCTTTTAAGGCATTCTCCAAGCTTCCAACAAAAACTCCCATATTTATTTCATTTCCAGGGGGTGCCGTTCTGGGATTCCAATAAATTGGCGCATTTTCTAAAGCGTTTAAATTAGAAACTGTATTCACAGGCAGTTTAACAGGAACATCCAATGTCACTAGCACGTCTACTTGTGTTTCTGTATGAGTTTGCATTCGTAAGATATCATCCACAGTATTTTTACTATCATCCAATACCTGGCCGCCAACAGAAAAAATAAGCATGTCTGTTTCAGATACTTGTGACACAGTGACTGAATCAATTGCTATACAGCATTCTTTAGTTTTTTCGACCGCATATGCAAATTGTTTCATGATACTTTCCCCGTTCACGGCAATTACTTGTACATATTGTCGTTTAATCTCGAGCACCGTATCAGTATTTTTTACGTTCATTTTGGTACGTTTCACACCATCCGTTAAATATATCTCACAATAATTTTCATGAATCAGTTGCGGAATGGATTGTAAAGACTGTGAAAAAAGCTGTGCTTCCATTTGTGAAGTCGCTTGAATTTGTTTGTCGTTCATAGTTGTATGCCTTATTTTGTCTATCGTTAACCCATCTTTTAAATGCCTGTGAAAAATGAGGGTAAATGCGGGTTAAGAGAACCTTCATTTAACACTCCTTCTTCACGCTTGCTGAATTTTGCTGCGCAAGGTGAATTACTTATGTAAATAAATATCAAACCGAATCACTTTTCCTTTGTAAACAATATCAGGTTTAACAGATTCAGAAATCAGCGGTGAATGTAAAGCCCGCTTAATAACCACACGGTTTTTCGCGGCTTTTAAAGCCAGCAAAAATACTGCTTCACTGTCTTTATCATCGCCGGCAATATACTTCAACACGCGTGCATTTTTTTGTGCTAATGCTGTTTTTTTCTTTTCAGGAAAAATGGGATCAAAATAAATAACGTCCGGCAAATTTCCATTTTGAATAATTTTTTTTAAATAATGTTGTGCATCTGCGATCGTTAACGGGATATTGATATGATATCTTTTCAACCCATCTTCTAATAGTTTTCCTATTATTTCAGAGCGTTCTATGCATTCTACTTGGCAACCCAGTTGATAAAACACATAAGCATCTTGGCCAAACCCTGCTGAAATATCTAACACAAAGAGTTTTTGCCTTTTTGATGGTTTAATTCCAATGGCTTTTGCAATTAATATATTTTTTAATGAATGAATTTTTTTAAATTCAACCGAAATAGGATGTCCAAACTGCGGTAAATCTACTACTAATTTACTGTTTTGATAAAAGAGCATTCACAGCTTCCAATAAATTGGGATAATCTTTACCAATCCATATGCCATTTATTCCAATAGATTCTGCTGCAACCATATCTCGTTTGCTATCACCAATCATGACTGCTGCACTATAAGAAACATGCATATCAGCACAAATTTTTATTAACATACCAGGCTTGGGTTTTCGACATTCACACAGCTCATCAGGGTGATGAGGGCAAAATTCTAATTGATCAATATGTCCATCATATTTGGTTAATTCTTTAATCATTTTTTGATGAATTCGCAATAACGTGTCTAATGTGTAATACCCTCTTGCAACTCCTGATTGATTCGTTGCAACACCCACTTTAATATTCGCCTGGTTTAATTTCGCAATAGCTTCTAAACTCCCATCTATCGGACACCACTCGTCGGGAGATTTAATATAAGACGAGGAGTCATGATTGATGACGCCGTCTCTATCAAGTATCGCCAATTTGACTCGCTGCAGCATTATTTTTCTTCTTCAATGTCTTTGTCAAGATGAAACGCTGTATGCAACGCTCGAGCCGCCAATTCTAAATATTTTTCATCAATGACAACAGAAATTTTGATTTCAGATGTAGTAATTAATTTAATATAAATACCTTCTTTTGCCATCACATTAAACATGGTACTTGCAATTCCTGCATGTGATCGCATTCCAACACCAATGATAGAGAGTTTTGCGATTAATGGATCACCTGCTACTTCTTTTGCACCTAACGCTTTTCCAGTATTTTTTAATAAATCTAATGCACGCTGATAATCATCACGTTGAACCGTAAATGTAAAATCGATACATCCATCCACAGCAATATTTTGAACAATCATATCAATATCGATGTTAGCATTGGCTATCGGTTCTATAATTTTGGCAACTGAAGTTGCATCCTGAGGAACACCTTTTATGCTTAATTTAGCTTCGTGACGATTAAACGCAATTCCAGAGACAACAGGTTTTTCCATAAGAGAATCCTCATTTTCACACTTATTTTCAAATACAATTAATGTTCCAGGCCCTTCTTTAAAACTGGATAATACTCTTAAAGGTATGCGATATTTACCCACAAATTCAACTGATCGCGGTTGCAAAACTTTTGCCCCCAATCCTGCCATTTCCATCATTTCTTCAAACGTAATTTCAGATAATAATTTTGCTTTCGTCACCACTCTTGGATCAGCTGTATATACGCCATCGACATCCGTATAAATTTGGCATTCATGCGCTTTTAACGCAGATGCTAAAGCGACCGCACTGGTATCCGAACCGCCTCGACCCAATGTGGTAATATCTCCATTATTAGTGACACCTTGGAACCCTGTCATGATGACTATATGCCCGCCATCCAGATCATCGAATATGGGTTTTGTATCAATATCCAATATTCGCGCTTTCAAATGTTCTTGATCCGTATAAATTTTTATTTGCTGTGTATTGTAAGATCGTGCAGAACAATTCATGGCCTGTAGTGTAATTGCCAATAATGCCGCGGAAACTTGCTCGCCCGTTGTCACAAGAGCTGCATATTCTCTGGGATGAGGAAAATCTGTCACTTTTTTTGCTAATCCTATAAGTTTATCTGTTTCACCGTTCATCGCGGAAACAACGACCACGACGTCATGTCCTTTTGATCGAGTATCTTTGACGATGCGTGCAACGTGTGAAATCCTTTCCAAGGATCCTACAGATGTACCACCAAATTTTTGAACAATTAAAGGCATTTTTCCACCGCTTCTATCGCTAATATTAACTGTTCAGATTTATCCCCGCCTGCTTGAGCTAAGTCAGGCCTTCCACCGCCTTTACCACCAATAATTTCTGCCGCAGGTAAAATAAGTTTATTAGCGGCATATTGATTGGCTTGAAGCAACTCTTTTGTGACCGCAACAATAATATTTGCCTTTTGATTAAATACCGAACCCAAAACAATAATCCCAGATGAGATTTTTTGTTTGATGTAATCCGTCGCTTCACGTAATATTTTTCCATCTGCATTTTCAAGCACACCTGAAACAACTGTAACATGATTGATTGCCTTTCGTTGCAACAATAACTTTTCTAATTGGTTTCTTAATTGACCCGACTGAAAAACTTCAAGCTGTCTTTGCAGTTGTTTTTGTTGTTGTAATAAGTTTTCAATTTTTTCTGAGATACTTTCAACGGGAATTTTCAATTGATGTGAAAGTTGTTCCAGTATAGATTGTTGTTTATTGACATAATCCAGTGCTGCTTGCCCTGTGACAGCTTCAATCCGTCTAATACCTGCTGCAATACCTGTTTCTAAAATAATTTTGAACAGCCCAATATCGCCCGTTCTACTTACATGTGTACCACCACAGACTTCATATGAAAAATTACCTAATTTTAATGTTCTTACGGTATCACCATATTTTTCACCAAATAACGCCATAGCACCTGCTTGGATTGCTTTTTCAGGTGTTGTTGATGTTTTTTCCGCTGCAAAATTTTTTCGAATGATATCGTTGACACTTACTTCGAGCATTTTTAACTCATCTTGAGAAACGGGTTTATCATGAGAAAAATCAAACCGCAATTTATCTTGCGCGACTAATGAACCCTTTTGTTCAACATGTTTACCTAAAATATTTCTCAGTGCCGCATGTAATAAATGTGTTGCGGTATGATTTAACATTACCGCATTTCTAAATTTAGTATTAATTTTGGCGGTAACTTTATCCCCTACGTAAAATGATTGAGGCGGCACATTTCCTATGTGCACAATATGCTGCCCTAATTTTTGCGTATCTGTTACATTAAAAACACATTGATTATTGATATTTTGAATAATGCCTTGATCGCCAATTTGACCGCCCGATTCTGCATAAAAAGGTGTTTTATCCAAAAGCAATCCATTTTCTAACACTGCCGTGACAACAGCATGCGGCTCTTCTAAATGCTCATAACCCGTAAATTCGCCCGAATGCGTTAACGATTTCAATACTTCAGAATCTTCAACCCACCGTGTTTGATTCTGTGAAAACTTTTGATGTGCTTGAGATTGGTTTCTTTGTTTTTCCATTTCATCTTCAAAACTGCTTCTATCTATACTAAGATTTTTTTCACGTGCTATATCTTCTGTTAAATCAATAGGAAATCCATAAGTATCATATAATTTAAATGCTAAATCTCCTGGAATAATATTGTTCGCTAACCTTGGAATTTCTTGATCCAAAATCTTCATCCCCTGCTCTAAAGTACGAATGAATTGCATTTCTTCTCTTTCAAGAGTTTTATCAATCAGTGATTGATTCTTCCTTAATTCAGGATAAGCTTCTCCCATCACCTTAACCAGCGGTTCAACTAAATGATAGAAAAATGGACTTTTCATTCCCATTTGATAACCGTGCCTTACTGCTCTTCGAATAATTCTTCGCAGCACATAACCACGCCCTTCATTAGAAGGAATAACACCATCCGAAATGAGAAAACTACTTGATCGAATATGATCGGCTAAAACATAAAAACCTTGTAATTCATTATGTTTTGGTGCAAGTTTTTTGGCTGTATGAATTATAGGTTGGAATAAATCAGTCTCATAATTATTATGCACACCTTGCATGACGGCTGAAATTCTCTCCAATCCCATACCTGTGTCAACTGATGGTTTAGGAAGTGTTGTTAATGATCCATCAGAATGTCTTTCATATTGCATGAAAACCAAATTCCAGATTTCGATATAACGATCACCGTCAGCTTCTTTGGTTCCGGGCAACCCTCCCCAAATTGATTCTCCATGATCATAAAATATTTCACTACAGGGTCCGCAAGGCCCTGTCTCACCCATACTCCAAAAATTATCCTTTTCACCGCAGCGAATGATTCTGTTTTCAGGAAGCCCAATTTTCTCATGCCAAATTTTTTCAGATTCATCGTCTTTTTCATAAACGGTCACCCATAATTTTTCTTTGGGTAATTTCAAATGATTGATTAAAAAATCCCAGGCAAATTGTATTGCTTGCTCTTTAAAATAATCGCCGAAACTAAAATTGCCTAACATTTCAAAAAATGTATGATGCCTGGCTGTGTAACCTACATTTTCAAGATCGTTGTGTTTGCCTCCTGCTCTGACACATCGCTGTGAAGAAACCGCACGCAGGTATGATTTTTTTTCCAGCCCTAAAAATACATCTTTAAACTGCACCATTCCAGCATTGGTAAATAATAATGTTTCATCGTTGAATGGAATTAATGAACTGCTTTTAACAATAGTATGGGAAAGCATTTGTGTACGGAAATATTCCAGAAATTTTTGTCGTAATTCGTTGCTGTTCATGTTTTACATTGCTCTCGTTAAACTCTATAAATTTACATCAAGTTCTGTCACCCCGGAAAATTTTTGTTAATAGTTATGAATTAGTGATGCAAGCTTTCACAAAAATTTGTCCGGAGCCCAGAAACAACATTCTATAAATATCAAATGCGAAATATTCCAACTTGTCATTTGGGTCTCGGACAAATCTTTCTGTAAGCTTAGTTTTCTTTTATGTTTTATCTGAAAAAAATTTTCCGGGATGACAAACCATCATTCTTTATCATCACTCTTTATAATTTTACTAATTTCATTTAAACAATATCCTTTATACCGCAAAAAATTTATCCTTTTAACTTTATCTCTGTCATTACGTATAGGCGCTGTACCGAATTTTTTGTGGTATATTTTTTCTATATTTTGTCGGTCATGCAGTGCAACACTATTGATAATATCATTTGAAATGCCCCGCTGTTTCAATTCAGCTTGAATTCTTAAGCTTCCATACCCTTTATTTGCACGCATTCTTGCATAATTTTCTGCAAATCTACTATTACTCAAATAGTTTTTTTGTTCTAAAAATTCAATGACTTCATTTATTTTATTTTGATCAAAATTTTTATGTTGTAATTTTTGAATCAACTCCAAGGTGGAATGTTCGCGCCGCGCTAATATTCTTAGCGCGGCTTGATACACTGTTTTATCAACCTTCAACCGCTTCCTCATCCGCACTTTCAATCACAGGATGTATATTTTTTTTCAATAATTTTTCTCGTATTGCCTCGAAAAGTTCTTTTGCGATTTTTGGATTGTCTTTTAAGAACTGACGAACATTGTCTTTACCCTGACCAATACGATCACCTTTGTAACTATACCAAGCACCTGATTTATCAATCAGGCCAGCATTCACACCTAATTCAATGATTTCACCTTCTTGTGAAATACCTTCACCATATAATATATCAAAAAATGCTTCACGAAATGGAGGTGCAACTTTGTTTTTGACAACTTTGACTTTTGTTTCACTTCCAACGACTTCTTCACCTTTTTTGATTGCCCCCGTACGACGAATATCCAATCTCACCGATGCATAGAATTTTAATGCGTTTCCACCTGTGGTTGTTTCAGGGTTTCCAAACATAACGCCTATTTTCATTCGAATTTGATTAATAAAAATCACGAGTGTATTTGAACGTTTGATGTTTCCAGTAAGCTTTCTCAATGCTTGTGACATTAATCTTGCTTGTAATCCCATGTGAGAATCACCCATATCACCTTCAATTTCAGCTTTAGGTGTTAATGCCGCAACTGAGTCTATGACTACAACATCCACCGATCCTGAACGCACCAACATATCAGCAATTTCAAGCGCCTGCTCACCTGTATCGGGCTGAGAAACCAATAAATCATCAACAACCACACCCAATTTTTCTGCGTACGCAGGATCAAGCGCATGTTCTGCATCAATAAATGCTGTGGTTCCTCCAAGTTTTTGTGCTTCTGCAATAACTTGTAAAGTGAGCGTTGTTTTACCAGATGATTCGGGCCCGTAAATTTCGACGATACGCCCTCTTGGTAATCCACCAATTCCTAATGCGATATCCAAACTCAATGAGCCTGTGGGAATCACATCGACAATAATTGTTTCATTATCACCCAACCGCATGATAGATCCTTTACCAAATTGACGCTCAATTTGTCCAAGCGCAGCACTCAGTGCTTTCTTTCTGTTCTCATCAATATTGACAGCAGTTGCGACCATACTTTTCTCCCCTCAAAATCATAATTTATAAAAGAAATCATTATTTCACAAGTAGACAAAAAGTTCACTAATCTACTTAATTACTCATGTTACGCATCGATTAGTTAAAAGGAAAACAATCGAAAAACGAAAACGAACCCACGTCCGTGTGATCGTAAAAGACTTCCTTGTCTTTTACGGTTTTCTTTTTTCGATTGTTTTCCTTTTTAGAGAGAAAAAATTAAAGAGGACAAAGGAATCTATCGTGAAGACCGTAAAATATAGGGATATATTTTACGATCATAGGGATATGGGTTCGTC
>Ga0068855_100000774_pt1 | contig 39442 bp, 33 predicted proteins | sample KBSCornC52_FD_66592 | JGI IMG/M metagenome (GOLD analysis project Ga0068855, IMG submission 66592) | Corn rhizosphere microbial communities from Kellogg Biological Station, Michigan, USA - KBS Corn C5-2 | ecosystem: Host-associated > Plants > Roots > Rhizosphere > Soil ...
AGGTCTCTCCCTGCGGTCGAGATGACATGTGAAGGAGCGATATAACATAGATTTTAAAATATATAAAACAGTGAAGCAATTTTTGATTTTTGTTAAAAAGGAATGGCTCCATATCTGGAGGGACAGGCGCACGCTGTTTATCCTGATCTGGATGCCGGTGGTGCAGATCATTATATATGGCTTTGCGCTTACCAACGAGGTAAAAAACTCCAACATCGCCATCTTTGACCAATCGCGGGATATTGCCAGTACGCAGCTGTCACAAAAGATTGCCTCCAGCCGTTACTTCAACCTGGTAAAAAATATTTCATCTTATAAAGATATCGACGCTACTTTCCGCACCGGGAAGATCAGGATGGTGGTTGTGTTTCCGGAGAATTTCAGGAACGATTTATTGCACAGCAACAGCGCCCAGGTACAACTGATTGCCGATGCATCTGACCCAAACACTGCCAATACGCTCACCAATTACGCCACGGCCATTATTACCGACTACCAGCAGTCCATCAACCAAAACCAGCATTTGCCTTATACTATAAAAGCCCAAGTGCGAATGCTATATAATCCCGAACTGAAGGGCGCTTATAGCTTTGTGCCCGGCGTAATGGCTTTGGTATTGATGCTGGTTTGCGCTATGATGACTTCCATCGCTATTGTTCGAGAAAAAGAAATGGGGACCATGGAAGTTATATTGGTATCGCCGCTAAAGCCGTTCAGGATAATTATCGCGAAGACCATCCCCTACCTGTTTGTTTCGCTGCTGAACATCATCACCATTCTACTACTGAGCGTTTATGTGCTGGACGTACCCATTGTAGGCAGTTTGTGGTTGCTGATGGTGGAGAGCACTTTGTTCACCATCACCTCGCTTTCGGTGGGGATATTGATCTCTAACAGCGCCAAAACACAGCAAACGGCCATGTTTGTGTCGCTGATGAGTTTGTTTTTGCCTACGCTGCTGTTCAGCGGTTTTTTGTTCCCGATTGAAAATATGCCGCTTCCGCTGCAGGTGATCTCCAATGTGGTGCCATCCAAATGGTATTATATTATTGTAAAGGATATCATGATAAAAGGGCTTGGCTTTACATCCATCTGGAAAGAAACCCTGATACTGATGGGCATGACCACGGCGCTGCTGGGCATAAGTATTTATAAATTTAAGATCAGGCTGGCATGAGAATGTTAAAGTTTTTACTTCAGAAAGAATTAAAGCAGATATTCCGCGATCCGGGGATCATCCGGGTGTTGTTTATTATGCCCATTGTGCAACTGCTGATATTGCCCCTGGCCGCCGATTACGAGATAAAAAACATTAACCTGGGCGTTGTTGATCACGATCACAGCGAATACTCGCGCAAACTGGTTGAAAAAGTAATTGCGTCGGGTTATTTCAGGTTGAAGGATTATAGTCCATCCTTTAAGCAGGGGCTTAAAGCCATTGAGACAGACAAAACCGACCTGATACTGGAAATCCCCAGCCACTTTGAACGCGACCTGGTGAAAGACAATGAATCGACTTTGTTTATTGCCGTAGATGCCATTAACGGCGTAAAAGCCGGGTTGGGCGGCGCGTATATTCAGCAAATTATACAGGGATACAACCAGGATATCCGGATGCAGTGGATACAGCAGCCCCGCCTTAACCCGCAGCCTACTATTGATGTTACCAGTTCCGACTGGTACAACCCCAATATGAATTACAAGGTGTTTATGGTGCCCGGCATATTGGTGATGCTGGTAACCATGATAGGCTCGTCATTTGCGGCCAACAATATTGTGCGCGAAAAAGAAATGGGTACTATTGAGCAAATTAACGTAAGCCCGATAAAAAAATACCAGTTTATTTTAGGAAAGCTAATCCCCTTTTGGATGATGGCCATCAGCGTACTTACCATAGGGTTAATTATTGCGCGCGTAATTTATGGCATTGTGCCGCTGGGCAGCTATTTTACCATTTATGTTTTTGCTTCGATATATCTGGTTGCGGTATTGGGGCTGGGCCTGCTCCTATCCACGTACGCACAAACACAGCAGCAATCCATGCTGGTATCGTTTTTTGTGACGATGATTTTTAACCTGATGAGCGGGCTGTACACCCCAATTGAAAGTATGCCTGCCTGGGCGCAAATGGTCACCAAATTTAACCCGGTATCCTATTTTATTGAGGTGATGCGCATGGTGATGCTAAAAGGCAGTGGCCTGGCCGATATTCGGGTGCAGATATTTGCCATAATCGGCTTCGCCATATTTTTTAATGGCTGGGCGATATTAAATTATAGTAAGCGGACGGGGTAAAAAACCAGACGTCCGCACTATATAAAATTTTGAGGTTCGGATTTTACAAAAACGCCAAACCGAATAATATCACAATAATGGCGATGATGAAAAACATTACGGATATGCCATAAAAGGTAGTCCAGCGCAGCCAGTTTACAAATCCTTTGAACATTTGTACCAGCGGGTCATCCTGGTCATTTATGACGAGGTAACTATTTTTCTTGTTCAGCTCGGCATTAATCCTGTTTGTTTCTGTGTAATGAACGCGCTCAGGGTTTAGGTATTGGTGACAATGAGGGCATGTTTCATCCATTTTACCTGTCGATTTGCTCCATTCTCCACAAGAGAGGCACTTTACTTCGCTAACCTGGCTCATAATAGTATTTTCAATTAAAAGATGATCGTAACTAAATTATAATAACACCAAAACGTTGCAAATGGTTTAATTGGCGCAGGCGCGGCCATATTGGAAATTTTATCGCCCGCCGGCAATGCTATATTAAAGTTAAACAAAAAAGATTAAAACAAATAAAAACTGAAGTTTTTAATTTTGATGCCCGATGGGGCTGATTTTCAATGCACACAGGCATACAAATCGCGGATGATGGGTTGCTATTAAATATCCAAAACCATCAATTCAGCAATTGCTTTTTGAACTGATTGGGGCTAAGGCCTACTTCTCTTTTGAAGAGCCGTGAAAAATAGGGAAGGTTTTCGAAACCGAGGGTGTAGGCTATCTCTGATACGTTTTGATTTTCGGCTATCAACAGGTTTTTGGCTTCGCCGATGAGGTAGATATGGATGAGTTCCATAGCGGTTTTGCCGGTTTCCTGTTTCAGCATATCGCTTAAATAACGGGGAGACAAATTAAGCTGCGCGGCCATGGCGTTTACTGTGGGCAATCCTTTGGTTTGCAAAAGGCCGCCGCCAAAATAAACGGTTAATGCATCATTAAATCTTGAAATGGTTTTGCCTGCCAATTCCTTACGGTTTACAAACTGGCGCTTATAAAACCGCTGTGCATACTTTAAAATCGAATCGATATGCGTGAGCATAATATCGCGGCTGTACTCGTCGGTATTGCTGTTATACTCAGATTCAATTTTGTGGTAAAGGTCCCAAACTATTTGTTCTTCGCGTGGCGAGAGGTGCAGTCCTTCGTTTGTTTCATATTCAAAATAGCCGTACTTTTTAATTTCGTTGTGTAAAATGTGGCCGTTTAAAAAGTCTTCATGAATAAATAAAAGGAAGCCATCTTCGTCAAACTGCAGGTTTTTAAATTGGATTACCTGGCGCGGTTTTACAAACATCATCGAGCCAAGGTCATGATCGTATTTGGTACGGCCGTACATGATAACACCCGACTTCAGCTTTTTAAAACCGATCATGTAAAAATCGGTGGTGAACTCCCTGTCCCCCATGGTGCAGGCGTGGTTGCATCGGTACAGGCTGATAAGCGGGTTTTCGGGCGGCGGGAACCCATTATCACGATGCAGTTCGCTTAATGTTTTATAATGTTTCATGATCGTTATTAAAAACAAATCTACACCGATGCCGGTGCAGATTTGTCAGGATAAAACCATTATTAGTGACCGTGTGCAGCTGCAGCAACAGCGTTCCATTCATTCCATTCGGCAAAGCGGCCGTCATAAACCTGCTTAACCCATGGGTAGGCTACTTTGCCCAGGAAGAGGCGCAACGGCGGATTGGCACTGTCAACCAGTTTTAATACCGCATCCGTAGTAGCCTCGGGCTTACCAAAAATATCATCTGTTAAGCCAGCCTGGAAATCGGCTTTTACTTTATCGTAAACCGGCAAGCTTTCGGTATGGAAAGCCGAAGCGCCGGCCCAATCGGTACTAAAACCGTTAGGCTCAATCAAACTAACATTAATGCCGAAGCCCTTGACCTCTGCCGCTAATGTTTCGCTAAGCCCTTCAACTGCAAACTTCGAGGCATTGTAAAGCCCCAGCACAGGTAAGGTAACCAGGCCCAAAACGCTCGAAAGCTGGATAATATGACCATGTCCCTGTTCGCGCATTACCGGTATTACGGCCTGGGTGAGCCATAACAAACCGAAAAAGTTGGTTTCGATCTGGTCGCGCGCTTCCTTTTCGCTGGTTTCTTCAATACTGCCAAATAAGCCGTAGCCTGCGTTATTGATCAATACATCAATACTGCCGAAATGGTCCTTTGCTTTTTGCACAGCCGCAAAACCGGCTGCGCGGTCGTTCACATCCAGTTGGATGGGTAACAGGTTATTGCCGTATTGTTTCGCAAGCTCATCAAGCGTACCCAGGTCGCGGGCGGTTGCAACCACTTTATCGCCACGTTTTAAAAAAGCTTCTGCCCATATTTTACCGAACCCCCTTGAGGCCCCTGTAATAAAAATTATTTTTGCCATTGTTCTGTTTTTAAATGTCAGGACAAATCTATGGGCCTTCCGGCGGCAAAATTTATACAGAAGTAGGTAAGAATGATACAAATTGACGGGAGCCCCAACGCGTTTCTCCCCTTAAGCCAGGGGTACGGTAAAACTAAAGCAGGTTCCCCTGTCCAGCTCGCTTTCAATTTTTATGCTGCCGCCGTGTTGGGCAACAAAGTCCTTTACCAGCAACAGGCCCAGACCTGTGCCCTGTTCGAGCTCAGTGCCGGGCGACGATTTGGAACCACTGTGGCCCGCCAGCATTTCCCTGGTTTCCGGAGACATGCCGACGCCAAAATCCTGTACGCATATCTCCACCATGGCACCGGCCTCCATCGCCGTCACTTTAATAATGCCGCCACCATGCGGAGTAAATTTAATGGCATTGGTAACCAGGTTTTGCAGGATCGACCTCAGCATCAAAGGGTCGGCGTTTACATAAATATCGTTGGCAATCTCGTTTTCAAACCGGATTGACTTTTGGATGGCGCTGGCTTTTAAAAGCTCCAATGCCCCGTTGATTGCCTTAATCAGCTTTATTTTTTCGGGATTGAAGTTTGTTTTTTCGCGTTGTTTTTTGGCCCAGTCAACCAGTTCATTCAGCTGTTCCAATATTTTATTAGAGGTACGGTGGATGATGCCGGCAAAAATGCTTATCTCTTTTGGGCTGATGTTCTCGATATTGGTATTCAGGTTTTTGGATGATAACAACAGCGATGTAAGCGGGTTACGCAAATCATGCGATATGACTGATAAAAATTTATCTTTTGATAAATTAAGCGCCCGTAATTCCTGGTTCAGGTTTTCCAGTTCGATGGTACGTTCTATAACGCGGAGTTCGAGGTCCTGGTTCAGCAGCATCAAATCGTTGTTGATTATTTGCAGCCTTTCTTCCTGCTGGCGCAGCAATTGGTTTTTCTTTTGCAATTCTGCAAAAACGGCGACTTTAGACCGCAAAATTTCAGGTTTAAAGGGTTTCCTGATAAAGTCGACCGCGCCGGCGCGGTAACCTTTAAACATGGCCTCCTCCTCGTAATCGTGCGCCGTAATAAAAATAATGGGGATAGATTTCAGTTTATCGCGCTGGTAAATCAGTTCGGCGGTTTCATAGCCATCCATTATCGGCATCTTTACATCCAGCAGGATCAGCGAAAACTCTTCTTCCCTTAATAATATCCTGAGTGCTTCCCGGCCGGAAGTCGCCTTAAAAAAAACGTAATTTTCGTTCTCTAAAACAATCTCCATCGACAGGAGATTATTCTCGTTATCATCAACCAAAAGAATTTTAACAGCGCTGTCAGGAAGCATAAATGTTTTTCATATTGACAAAGTTGCAATCTATAAGTCATTTCTATCCGTTGAATAGCAAAGAGAAAACTTATATAGCGTACAATTCCAGTTATAGAACCGGGTAAACGGTTGTGTACGATAGTATAAGTTTTCTCACTTCGTTCGAAATGACATTTTTTTGCTTTTTTTCTCCACTTTATGTCATCCCGAGCGACAGCGAAAGAACTTCTACGGCTGAATACGACGGCTGTACATACGGTAATTCACGGTGGAAAAGTTTTCTCTCTTCGTTCGAAATAACACGGGTTGCTGTTTTTTGTGTTTTATTTTTCTACTTAATTAACCATACCCGCATCAGCGATAATAACTGATCAGTTTTTACAGGTTTGGTGATGTAATCGGATGCGCCGGATGCGATACATTTTTGCCTGTCGCCTATCATCGCCTTCGCGGTAACGGCTATTATCGGCAGGTTTTTATGTTTTGGCTCCTTACGGATGATCTGGATGGTTTCGTAGCCGTCCATTTCGGGCATCATGATGTCCATCAGCACAATATCAATTTTTTTGTCGCTGTTAAGTACTTCCAGCGCTTCCCTCCCGCTCTCGGCTGTGATAACTTCGATATTGGAACGTTCGAAAACTGCGGTGAGGGCAAACAAGTTGCGCACGTCGTCGTCAACAACCAATACCTTTTTCCCGTCGAGCACGTCGTTATTCACCCTGATGCTGCCTATCAGGTCCAGGTTTTCCGGGCTGACGAGTTTACTGTCGATGTGCAGCAGCGTCAGTATCTCTTCGAGCAGGTAGGCATGCGATATAGCTGTTTTGGTAATGATCTTATGATTTAAGCGCTTTAACAGGATAAGCTCATTTTGCGTAAAGTCGCGCGCCGAGTGCAGGATGATGGTGGTTTGCGCCTGCTTAAGGGAGTTTATCCTGTTGAGCAGATCGAGACCATTGGCATCAGGCAGTACAAAATCTAAGATAATACAGTCGAACGGCTCCTTTTTTAGGAATGCAAGCCCTTTTTTGGCGGTAGACGCAGTGAAAACTTCGATACTCTCGCTGCTCAGCATTTCCGAAAGGTGCTGCAGTTCGTGTTCGTTGTCCTCAATTACTAAAATCTTTTTGCGTTTTTGCTCATTAAAGCGAACGATGCCTGCAATTAATTCCTCCAGCGAGTTGTTTGAAAGTGGTTTCAGGCTGAAGCTTTTTGCGCCCCATTTTAACGCTATGGCCTTATTGTCTTCGCCCGAGATCAGGTGAATTGGGATATGTCGCAGGTTGATGTCGCCTTTCAGCAGCTTTAATATCTTCCAGCCGTTTGATTCGGGCATGTTTACATCCAGCGTTATGGCAATGGGGTTGTACTTCTGGATGCTGTCGAATATTTCGAGGTAGCTGATAGCTACCAGCACCTTCAACCCAAAATTGTGCGCTTTATCGATCAGGATCTTGGTGAACCTGATATCGTCTTCAATCACCAGCAGCACCTTGTCTTCAGATGCGATGTTATGGCGATCATCATCAATAACCAGCTCTGCAGTATCCAGTAAATTGGTCCTTAAGTGGGTTACCGGGTGACTCTCCTTGGCCGCATAATTTGTAATCGGTTTTACCTCTTCCTTATATTTCAAAGGTAAATACAGCGTGAACACGCTTCCTTTGCCCAACTCGCTGCCCACAGTAATGGTGCCGCCCAGTAACTCGGCAAAGCCCTTGCTGATTGACAAGCCCAAACCGGTACCGCCATATTTACGGCTGGTTGAACCTTCGGCCTGCTGGAATGCTTCGAAAATAATTCCCTGTGTGTTTTTGGAGATACCAATACCTGTATCCGTGATGGAAAATGCGATAACCGAATCGGTATTCGGCAAAACACTATCCATCTGATTATCCGGCCGGAAGATTTCGAGTTTTACGCCGCCTTTTTCGGTAAACTTAAAGGCATTTGACAGCAGGTTTTTCAGGATCTGGTTTAATCGCTGCATGTCGGTTTCCAGCACTTCAGGCAACCCATCTTCAATGATAATTTCGAATTTCAGGTTTTTGGCTTCCGATATCGGCTTAAAGGTCGATTCGGCAAAAGAGGCTATCTCCTTAAAGTTAACCGGCATCACATCTGCAAAAATCACACCTGATTCAATCTTACTCAAATCGAGGATATCATTGATCAGCTGAATAAGGTCATCGCCGCATGAATGGATGGTTTTGGCAAACATCCTTTGCTTTTCGGTTAGGTTACCCTCAGGGTTTTCAAAAAGCTGCTGCGCCAGTATCAACAAGCTGTTTAACGGCGTGCGCAACTCATGCGACATATTGGCCAGGAACTCCGACTTGTATTTAGATGTCAGCGTCAACTGTTCGGCTTTTTCTTCCAGTGAACGGCCCTTATCGTGCAATTCGTCATTGGCACGCCTTAACTCTTCCTGCTGTGCAGATAGCTCACCAGCCAGCGATTGCGATTGCTTTAACAGTTCCTCGGTACGGGTATTGGTTTCGATGTTATTTAATACGATACCGATTGATTCAGTCAACTGATCGAGGAAGTCGATGTGGGTATCGCTAAAGCTATCAAACGATGCCAGCTCAATTACCGCTTTAACGTTATTTTCGAAGAGTACCGGTAATATTACCAGGTCGATAGGCGCCGCGCTGCCAATGCCCGAACTGATTTGCAGGTACTCGGGCGGTACGTTGGACAGGCGGATACTTTCTTTATCCTTTGCGCACTGCCCAACCAGGCCTTCGCTCAATTCAAACTCCTGGTTAATCAGCTTGCGGCTTTTTTGTGCATAGCCGGCAAATAATTTAAGTTTTGGTTCCTCGGCAATATCCTGCTCCAAAATGTAGAATGCGCCATAGCGGGCGTTCACCAGTTCGGCCAGTTCCGATAGTACTTTGTTGGCCACGGCGTTCCTGTCGCGCTGGCCCTGCAGCATCTGGGCAAACTTGGCAAGGTTCGATTTAAGCCAATCCTGTTCGTGGTTCCTTAACGTGGTGCCCTTCAGGTTGGCAATCATTTGGTTAATGGTATCCTTTAAGGCTTCCAGCTCGCCTTTAGCATCCACACGAATGGTTCGGGTTAAGTCGCCCTTGGTTACTGCCGATGCTACTTCGGATATGGAACGTACCTGCACCGTTAAATTCTGCGCCAGCTGGTTTACGTTCTCCGTTAAGTCCTTCCAGGTACCGGATGCACCCGGCACGCTGGCCTGGCCGCCGAGACGGCCCTGTACACCCACCTCACGGGCAACTGTTGTTACCTGGTCGGCAAATACGGCCAGCGTATCAATCATTTCATTGATAGTATCCGTTAACTGCGCCACTTCGCCTAATGCGTTAATGGAGAGGCGCTGTTTAAGGTTTCCTTTGGCAATACCCGTTGCCACTTTTGCAATACCACGAATTTGCCCGGTTAAGTTTGATGCCATCTGGTTTACCGAGTCGGTCAAATCCTTCCAGGTACCACCCACACCTTTTACGTGCGCCTGGCCCCCCAGCTTACCATCGGTACCCACCTCACGTGCCACACGCGTTACTTCCGATGCAAAGGAGTTCAGCTGATCCACCATGGTGTTGATAGTGTTTTTCAAGTCCATCATCTCCCCTTTTACGTCGATGATTACCGTTTTGGAAAGGTCGCCGCTGGCCACCGCCTTGGTTACTTCGGCAATGTTACGCACCTGCGAGGTAAGGTTACTCGACATCTGGTTTACCGAGTCGGTTAAGTCTTTCCAGGTACCAGCAACGCCCGGCACAAAGGCCTGGCCACCCAGGTTACCATCGGTACCCACCTCACGTGCCACACGCGTTACTTCTGATGCGAAACCGCGCAGCTGGTCAACCATGGTATTAATGGTTTCTTTTAACTGCAGGATCTCGCCACGAACGTCAACCGTAATTTTTTTGGATAAGTCGCCGTTTGCCACCGCGATGGATACATCGGCAATGTTACGCAACTGGGCGGTAAGGTTACCAGCCATTTTATTTACCGAGTCGGTCAAATCCTTCCAGGTACCATCCACACCCGGCACATTGGCCTGGCCACCCAACTGCCCTTCCGAACCCACCTCACGTGCCACACGCGTTACTTCTGATGCGAAGCCACGCAGCTGGTCAACCATGGTATTGATGGTATCCTTAAGTTCCAACACCTCGCCTTTGGCGTTTACCGTAATCTTTCGCGAAAGGTCGCCTTTTGCTACCGCGGTAGTTACTTCGGCAATGTTACGCACCTGCGAGGTTAAGTTATCGGCCATTTTATTTACCGAGTCGGTTAAATCCTTCCAGGTACCGCCTACACCCGGCACATTTGCCTGTCCGCCCAGCTGACCTTCGGAACCTACCTCACGTGCCACACGCGTTACTTCGGAACCAAACGAGTTAAGCTGATCCACCATGGTGTTAATGGTGATTTTAAGCTCCAGCATCTCGCCCTGTACGTCAACCGTAATTTTTTTGGATAAGTCGCCTTTGGCCACCGCTGTGGTTACTTCGGCTATATTTCGCACCTGGCCCGTTAAGTTACCGGCCATCTGGTTTACAGAGTCCGTTAAGTCTTTCCAGGTACCACCTACGCCCGGCACGTTGGCCTGGCCGCCCAGCTGACCTTCGGAACCTACCTCACGTGCCACACGCGTTACTTCGAAAGAGAAGGAGTTCAGCTGATCCACCATGGTATTGATGGTGTTTTTTAACTCGAGCAACTCGCCCTTGGCATCAACCGTGATCTTCCGCGACAAGTCGCCTTTCGCCACGGCCGTTGTTACACCCGCTATATTACGCACCTGGTCGGTAAGGTTACTACCCATCTGGTTTACCGAGTCGGTCAAATCTTTCCATACACCACCTACTCCCTTCACACGCGCCTGGCCACCCAGCTTACCTTCGGTACCTACTTCAAGCGCCACACGCGTTACTTCTGATGCAAACGAGTTGAGCTGATCCACCATGGTATTGATGGTCTTTTTCAGCTCCAGCATTTCGCCCTTTACGTCAACAGTAATTTTTTTGGATAAGTCGCCGTTGGCCACCGCAGTGGTTACACCGGCTATATTACGCACCTGCGAGGTTAAGTTACCCGCCATGCGGTTTACAGAGTCCGTTAAATCCTTCCAGGTACCTGCCACGCCCGGCACTTTGGCCTGGCCGCCCAGCTTACCTTCGGTACCTACTTCCAGCGCTACACGGGTTACTTCGGACGAAAAAGAGTTGAGCTGATCCACCATGGTATTGATGGTGTTTTTAAGCTCCAGGATCTCGCCTTTTGCTTCCACGGTGATCTTTCGGGAAAGGTCGCCTTTGGCCACGGCGGTGGTTACTGCCGCCACGTTACGCACCTGCGCTGTAAGGTTACCGGCCATTTGGTTTACCGAATCGGTTAACTCGGCCCAAACACCGGCCACACTTTTAATTTTAGCCTGCTCGCCCAACTTGCCTTCGGAACCTACCTGCCGCGCTACCCGGGTTACTTCCATGGAAAATAACCGCAATTTAGAGAGCATCTGGTTTGATTCCTTAGCTATACGCAAAAACTCGCCTTTTAAGGGGTGACCGGCTATTTCAAGCGGGATATGTTTGGAAAGGTCGCCGTTGGCTACCGAGTTGATCATCCCGGCAATTTCGAGCGTGGGCGAAGTAAGATCGGATATGAGGTTATTGAGGGATGTTACGCCGCCGGCCCAATCGCCCCTGGCATCCGTCAGTTCAATACGTTTGCTGAGGTTTCCTTTTTTACCGATGGTTTTTTCGGCCGATGAAATTTCGGCTACCAAACGCTGATTCATATCGATGATATCGTTCAGCACTTCGCAAATTCTGCCGTTAATACCGGCCTGCGTAACCGGCATGCGGGTACTTAAGCTCCCGTTTTTTACGAGCGAAAGAACCCGTAAAAGCTCTTTCAAATCGAGGGAATCACCATCGGGGGGATTGGTAACTTCGGTACGCTCCAAAAGCTGTTCCAAAACGTCGTCTTTCATTTAGGGTTAAGTTTAAATTGTGATCAAATTTTTAGCCGATATATTTTGATTTGATAGCTACATTTTAACTCAAAAAATGTTTTGAAAAAAAATCAAAAAAAATTAATGGTTAATTTTATTTCTTAAAAATATTGTTTATTTCGGTAAAAACAAATAAAAGTACAAAATATTACTTAGAAAAACATGATATGCCAGGCTCTACCAAATCTCGGCATCAGTAAATTGTTATGGTGATAAAAAGGGCTTTGTGATAAGAATTTTACAATAGGGGTAGTTTTGTTCCGGAAAATCTTTTTTCCGGCTTTCCGCGCAGCGAAGATAGGAATGCCAAGTATAGTGATGGCATGCTGCGTAAATGACTATTGTTATACGATATCTACAGGTCATCAAATGAATCAAAGTCGCCGGACGGAAGCAGCCGCTTTATCAACACGGTTTTGGACCTTGGGAATTTATGCAGCAGCAGGGAAGAATGATACAAATTGATGGGGTAATGAATAAGATAGACTTTACCGGCGTTGCTAACGGCATCATGACGATGGACAATATATCGTGACAACTACAATGAAAAATCAACCGGTAGTTTAAAGCACCATGTAAAAGAGCAAATTCTGTTTATAAGTCGCGACTAAAATATATTAATCAACGCGAATCCGGCGCCAAAATATCTTCCTGAAAAAACCTTTTACCATCGTTACGTGTTAGCCCTTTACCACCCCATTTTTCGTAGAGCCTGGCCGTAATAGTACATTGCGAACGAAAAGGAATGCCGCGGTACCTCCTGCAACTCCAGCCTTTACATTTCAATAGTGCATTGACTAGCGCAGCTTTGTACTTAGGATCAACCTTATCCAATACTTCGACAGTTGAAACCCGCCCATCAAGCTCAATCACAAATGAAACGTGGGTTGAATCTAATCGCATTTTTTTTCCAAAAGAGTCGACCGGAGCAACATAATTGGATTTTATATCATCCCAAAAATCCATGAAGCCCCCATCATACTGCGGACTCTCCTGAAACACTTTAAATGTATAACTGTGGCCTTTTTTATCAGTACTTATACCGTCTTTTAAGTACCCCTTACTATAGGTAGCTATATAGTTTATCGTATCAAATAAAAAACCAGTTTCGTGCCAAACCCCCTCCCGAAAACCTTTTACAATTGGGCCTTGCTCCAAAATTTTTTTATAATCCGAATCATATTCTATCCATTGTCCATTGCCCTTGTTGCATATCTGTTGCCCCTTGTTATTAAAACATTCCCATAGCCGCGTTCCGCCGTAATAGGTTTCACGCCGGCTGCAATATAAATTACCATTTTCGTAGTAATCAAAAATCTCGGTTGTATCATTATGAAAATCCATGATTCGCCGCCGCTTCCCGCTTTCGTAAAAGCTCATAAACTGCTGCGCAAATGCTTTAATTTCTCCGTTATCCCAGTTAATGTTTTCCTTTGGGGCAAGCGTCACCGTTTTTAATTTGCCACTCCTGTAATACTCCTTTACATTAAATAGTTTTTGCCCGGGTTCCGGTGCATAAATCAACCTGAAAAAATCACAACTGTCGGCGGTAGAAACTTTAGCTTTGGCGTACGATACTGTTTTAAAATAATAAACCGGCGTATCTACCGCCATGCCATTTGCGGCCCCTGCAATAAAAAAGCTGATTACGATAAGAAAAAGGTTCTTTAGCATATTTTTTAAAAAAATTTCGGTAATCGAAATTAAAAAAAATCATGAAAAGATGTTTATTCAGTAAAAATAAACACGAAAGTTTTTAGTTAAATCAACATATACTTGCTAAACCACCTCATCCATTCAATAACCTATTTACCTTACAGAGGGAAACACCCAACTGTTCGCTGATCTGCCGTTGTGTATTGCCTTCGGCAGTTAGTTGCCTCATTTGCTCCGAGAGCTTTTCGCGTTCGACAGCAGCGGCATTGCGAAGCTGAAATTGCTCGGTACTGTTGCCTTCGAACCTGAAGCGCAAGCAATCCGATGGTTTTTCGAGCCGGCAGAGTGCCACATTATCTTCGCCATATACAGGTTGGGTGCTGCGCTGTTTTATTTGCTTAATATACCGCTGGCTATTATCGGTATTACTTACACCGATGGTGAAGGCGCTGTCGGCAAAATTAATCAGGAGTTTGCTCCCATGCAGATCATCTATTGTGACCGGCATCGGTTTATTATTACGTTTGGGCGTGTGTGCAAGCACCAGTATGGATAGCTTGTACTGCGCCCGAAGCGCATTGAGTTTATTTATTATTTTTAAAGCAGCTGCCGCGTTTGACGTGCCGCCTCCCAAACAACTTATATTGTCAATAATGAGCACCCTGGTTTTTAGCTGCCGGATGCGGTATTCGAGCCCGGCTATGAGCCAATCGTCAGTTGAATATTGATCGATACCCCGGATATTTGAAGTATCCGTAGCCGGGTTGAACTGTGCACGGATAAAATTATCATGAAACGCATATTCATTTGCCCCATCGCTATAGCGTTGGTGGAACTGTAAACTACTGAGCTCAAAATCGGCATACAGTACATTTGCGCCCTGCACCTCGCAGGCAAAGGGTCCGCCTTGTGCACCACGTGCAATAGCATCGCCTATCTGCACCGCCAAAACAGATTTACCGGTGTTGGAGTTGGCGAAAAGAAAACAAAGCTCGTGCTCATACCAAAGTTTACCGAAAAGCATTTTGGCGGCGGGTTCGCGTGCCCCTACCTCCATCCAGCGGTTGCCGGTATAAGCAGTAAAAAGATAACGGGCTTCATTGGGATCGAGCGGAGCAACTGAGTTGTTCTTTCGCCGTTTGGCGGGACGATAAGCGATGCCACGGGCTTCGGCCCGCAATTGCTCGATATACTCGGGGCGGTCGGATAGGGAGTAATCAATCATAGGTTTTGAATTAGTGAGTTGGTGAATGGGTGAATTGGTGAGTGGGTGAATTGGTGAGTGGGTGAATTATTGAATTAGTGAGTTGGTGAATTGGTGATGGGAGAAGTTTTGAGTTATTGAGTTATTGAATTAGTGAATTATTGAGTAGTTGGATGGTGAGGCGCGCAATTGGTGAATGAAAGTGTGGATTCGCGTGGCGGCCGGTTCAAATATAAATGATGAAAATGATGGTTTTGGTGACACTGTTTTGTCAGTAAATAGCATTTTTATAATAGAACAGAATGTCACAAAAAGTTAATAATCAACATTTTAAAAAAAGCGTGCGCAGTAAAAAAATAGAACACGAGAACAAACATTCTGCGTAAAACGGGCTGGTTGCTGTTAAATTCGAGGCGGGGATACGGGGTACCGGCGCCTATTTGCAGAACGTTTAATCTGCATATTCGGGAGGAATGTTAAGTGAGTTGTTATTTGCTGCCGAAATTTTTCGATATTCGCTGAAAATTGTGTTTTTTGGCTAAAAACGGGCTGTAATGCTTTTGTTACCCATAAAATTTAACAATTTTTAAGAATTGATTTGGATACTAACAGATACCTTTACACGTTTGCATAACCGAACGAACAGGTACATTTTAAAAAAACAAAAACAACATATACCCCCTGCAATTAAACATGAAAAAACACCTTACTATACTTTCCGCAATTTTAGTTACATTCATTTCGTTTAAAGCCAGCGCACAGGATGATAAGCCCCAGGCAAAAAGCTATCTTTCGTTTTTTGGCGGCCCATCCATCCCGACAGGGAGCTTTGCCTCAACAAGTTATAGCAACAACAGCTCCGGGTTCGCAAAAAAAGGTGTTACTTTCGGGCTTGATGCCGGTATTTATGTGTACAAAAACCTGGCTATAGGCGTAGCACTTGGATTCCAGGACCAGGGCGAGTTAACACAGGCTGATGCCCAAAACCTGGCAAACGGTTATAACAGCAGTTTTATAAAAGATCAGACTTCGGTTACTGCGGTTAACCGTTACCATAACTTTACATTAATGGCAGGGCCGCAATATTCGTTCCTTATTAAAAACTTCACTATTGATGTGCGTGCCGATGCGGGATTATTAAGAAGCACCAAGACACCGTCGCTCACCATCGTATTCGATTATTCGTCTAACTCGGGACAAACTTATTACCAGTTGAGCTCGGGCGCTATGGCATTTGCCTACGGCGGCAGCGCAGGTTTACGCTATGCACTTAGCGACTCATGGGACGTTGGCCTGAAATTTAATTATGTTGATTGCAGTGGCATAAAAATAAGCAATACCGGTGGCGACGCAGGTACTACCGGCAGATACCAGACAAACTTGCCCATCACCGTTTTTCAAACAACATTGGGCATGACGCTTAAATTTTAATAGCGATTAGCCCCTCTATAAAAAAAGGCGATCATTAGCGTGATCGCCCTTTTTGTTTGCGGCCGGGGATCAAAACCGCTACTTCTCGCAGGGCGGTTCGTCTTTAACTATTTTTCGTTCGATCCTTTTATCGGGGATGAACCAGATGCAGGCAACCACAATGTAGAGGATAAAACTAATGGTGGAGTTTAGCCAGGACATGGCGATGGCTGTGGCATAAATCAAAATAGATATATTTCCTTTCCAATCCTTACCGATAGCCTGGGCCAGCAATGAATTTTTACCGTGATGCCTTATCAGCGCCAGAATTAAAATGGTGTAGGCAATGGCGTTCATAATGAGTACTATGCCATAACAGGTTACCGGCCAGCGGGCAAAATCATTCTCGCCCATCCAGCCGGTGACAAACGGCACAAGCGAAAGCCAGAACAGCAGGTGCATGTTGGCCCAAAGGATAGCACCGTTAACCGACTCGACCGCCTGGAACGTGTGGTGATGGTTATTCCAGTAAATCCCTATGTAAATAAAGCTGAGCAGGTAACTGATGAAAACCGGATACAGCGGCAACAGCGATTTAATATCAGCGCCATGTACCCCACCGGGGATCTTTAACTCCAGCACCATAATGGTGATAATGATGGCTATTACACCATCGCTGAAAGCTTCTAAGCGGCCTTTTTCCATGGGATTAGTTAATTGGGTTCATTAAGTTGATTAAGTTCGGGTTCGTCCGGCCTACCTTTTACCTTTTACCTTTTACCTTTTACCTTTCGCCTTTCACCTCCCCCTACGGTAACGCAAAACAAACATAACTATCGCCTGATTTACTTCCAATTTTTCCGCCGCCGCAGGCAATTACTACATACTGTTTGCCATCAACCGAATAGGTAGCCGGGGTGGCATAGCCGGCAGCCGGCAGTTTCGCCTCCCAGACCTGTTTGCCGGTTTTTTTATCAAAGGCGCGTATTTTTTCGTCTTTGGTAGCAGCTACAAATACCAAACCGCCTTTGGTTACCAGCGGGCCGCCATATAATTCGGTGCCGGTAATGGGGATGCCCTTTTTGGTTAGCTCGGGGTATTCGCCCAGTGGTACTTTCCATAATAGTTTGCCGGATGTCAGGTCGACGGCATCCAGGGTGCCCCAGGGTGGTTTTATGCCCGGATAACCATCTTTACCGGTAAAGCGTTTATAACCATTCATCATATAAGGCACATCGTTAACTGTTGATGAGGGTGGCTCCTTTGCCAGCACTTTTGCATCCGATGCTTTTTCGGGCAGCTTCAAAACAAATGCCAGCAAGGCTTTCTTTTCGTCGGGCTGAATTTGTTTGAATGAGGGCATCATATTACGGCCGTTAGTAATGATCTGGCTTACCTGCATCTCATTGTATTTTTTGCCGATATTAAGCAGCGACGGATAAGCCGTGCCGTTACCCTTCAACTCAGCGCCGTGACAGCTGATGCAAAACTTGTTATAAATGGCGTGTCCAACACCCTGTAAGGTATGTTCGTAGGTGTTTTTGGGCACATCTATCATCACCTGTGCCCAGGGCATCTCGCTATTGCTGATGTACATGATTTTTGATTCCGGGTCGAGCGCTGCCCCGCCCCATTCGCCGCCACCATCAAACCCGGGAAAAATCCAGTCGCCGTCCTTGCTGGGCGGGGTAAACATCGCATTATATTTTACCTGCTTATATTTCGCTAGCATATCCTGATGTGTTTCGGGCGAAATATCGGTAACATCTTCGGGCCCGAAATGCTGCCGCGCAAATGGTTGCGGCAACGATGGGATAGGTTGTGTTGGCCAGGGCTCTTCGCCCGGTAGCGCGTTGGCTGTAGGCACCGGCGTTTCGTTTATCGGGAAAACCGGTTTACCATTGGTTCGATCAAACATAAAAATAAAACCATGCTTGGTTATCTGGGCAACAGCATCGATGGTTTTACCATTGATATTTAAGGTCACCAGGTTAGGATTGGCAGGTAAATCGCGATCCCACAGATCATGATGAACCACCTGGTAATGCCAGATGTATTTACCTGTGGCAGCATCCAGCGCCAGCAGGCAGTTGGCAAACAGATCAGGCCCCTTGCGGTGTGCACCATAAAAATCGCCGCCAATCGAGCCGGTCGGCACATAAACAATACCCCGTTTTTCATCCAGCGCCATACCCGACCAATTGTTTGCCGAACCAAGATGTTTCCAGGCGGCACTGTCGGGCCAGGTTTTAAAACCGTATTCGCCGGGCTCGGGGATGGTATGGAAAATCCAAACAAGCTTCCCGGTCATCACATCAAAAGCCCTGATATGCCCCGGGGCAGCATCCTCCGATTCATCAACACGGGCGCCCATGATCAGTAAGTTTTTATAAATGACGCCCGGTGTGGTCCCCGAAACGTAAGAGTTTACTTTGCGGCCCAGATTTTCTGTCAGGTCGATATAGCCGCCCTTCCCAAAGCTTTCTATGATCTGGCCGTTATCGGCATCAATGGCATATGTCTTTTGACCTACGCTGTAAAAAATGCGTTTATTGTCGCCGTTTTTATCTTCCCAATAAACCACACCACGACAAACTTTATAATAAGCCATCGGGTCGTTTTTCTTCGAGGTATCCTGCGAGGCAGGATCAAACAGCCATTTTTGCTCGCCTGTGGCAGCGTCCAGGGCAAATAGTTTGAGCTTGGGGCTGGTGCCATATAAAATACCGTCCACCATGATGGGGTTGCACTGGTTTTGGCTGCGGTTGGCGCTATCCTTATCGCCGCTGCTATATGTCCAGGCTACTTTTAGCTGACTGACATTCTGAAGATTTATCTGATCATTCGACGAATAGCGGTTACCTTCTTTACCGCCTGCATATGCCCCCCAGCCGGTATACCCGGTTGCACGCTCGTGTTTTTTGCAGGAAACTGCCAGGCAAAATAAGGCCAGAAAAAGTAGTGAAGATTGGGCTCTCATTAAATTGTGTTTAGCTTAACGTGGTTTGAGCGTTAAAGCTAATGAGATTTGGGGTGAAAAGGAAATACACGATGGCCAGTTCGCCAATAATATTTATTTCCTGCTCACTGTGATAAAAACACCCAGCGGTACACCCGACGCGGGCTCCTTTTGTAATTCGGGCGCAAAATACTGGCTCACAAAGCCATCTAAATACAAAGCATTATCGCAACCTAACCTGTCCGTGAATAGTTGTGAGAGTTCGTAAAAATTCACTTTGTCAACAGAAACAACGAACACAACCTGGTGTGTTTTAGTTATGCCCACGCCATTACGAATATTGAAGTTGACGGAGTTTTCCTTAAAATTACTATTAAAAACGCCGTCTATCACCAGCATGGGGCCCGATTGCGTAGCTATTTCCGGCTGGTAAGGGTGAGACGCAAAGGCTTCAGTGCTTACTATCGAGGGATCACCCTTACCGTCGATAAAAAAAACGCCATTGGGTTTGAGGTTGTAAAAGTTACCGCTGCCCTCTTTGATGTTTAATGGATTGATGGTTTTCCCTTTGGCAATAAATAAGCCAACCGGGCCTAAATCCGGCTCAAACATGCCGCCGTTCATGGCAAACAACAATTTTGTTCCTTTTTCTGCAGCTATTGTGGTAAAATCATAATTCCCTTTATTATCTGGAAGGCGGTTAAACAACTCTGTTTTATATTGATGCGGATCGACCCTGCAAACAAAATACTGTTTTCCCTTATAAGTAATTGCCTTAAACAAGCCACTTTTACCCAGCTGCTTTTCCGTGTCTTGTGGGGTTGGCTGCGATTTCGCTGTAAAAACCAGGCTAAACAGTAAGAGTAAGGGCAATAGCTTTTTTACCATACCCAAAGCTATCGATTTTAACAATACTGTAATTTATTAATTCTACTGGTTCGTAACAACCAGGTTGCTGAAAGCGCCTGCAGCACTATTTCCAAACCAATACCCCACCGAACCGAGAGGCAGGCTGCTATCCAGCGCCTTATAAACCATAGCTGGCTTAGGTTGGTTATTCACAAAAACAGTAAGGGTACTGCCTTTTACAATAAGTTTAACGTGAAACCAATCATGCAATGGCAGGCTGGCAACAGCCTGGTATTTATTGGCTTCGTAGTCCCACCAATTAAAATCAGCCTTCTTTTCGGGCATGTATTGGATGGCATTGATAGTACCCGAACTTTCGGGCCTGAAATAGATGCATTCGTAATGATGCGGGTCCTTTATCCGGAATGCCAGGCCTACGTAACCGCCCTTATCTCCCTGCCAGGCTATATCGGCTTCAATGGTACCGTCTTTAAAAACCAGGTTTTTGGCATAAACAGGTGTCCCTGCCTTATAGTTGCCTATTTTTCGGCTCATCAGCAATGCTTTGCGGCCTTTATAATCGCCAAATCTATAGTTAACGGTATCGTTTTTAGGGATGATCCATTGCGCCGGGTCTGCCGTTGGATAAGTATGCTTTTGTTGCGCGGTTGCCCCAAAACATATTGCTGTAGCAAGGGCCATGAGTAGCGTTTTCATATTTTTTGAATTATGCCATCCATCGGGCGCAGGGCATTGGCCCCGCGCCGACGTCAGCGTCTGTGTAATCAGTCCAAATTCATATCGCGGCCTTTTTGCAGGTCTGTGATAGCTAAATTCACAATGGCGATGTTGGGTCCGGTAGCAAAAGTGAGTGCTTTTTGTGCGTATCCCAGTGCAGTTTTATAATCTCCCTTGGCCGAGTAACCGCTTGCCATACCTATTTGCGTGTACAAATTATTAGGCTCTTTATCATAGTTCATTTTAAATCGTTCAAAGGCTTCCTTTACCTTCTTCTGCAGCACCAAGTCGTTTGCATAAATGTAAACCTGGAATATGGTGGCGAAAGGCAAACCTTTTTTCATGGCCTCAGCAGCTTCGTCCTTGCGGCCCATACTATCAAGCACTGCGGCTTTGGTTTTCCATGGCATAAAGGATTGGGCACCGCCAAAATTGGGACTCACGGCCTGGTTTGCCCATATTAATGCTTCGTCGAGGTTTACTTTATTTTGCGCACAGTATAGCGCAGCCTGGTTCCAGTTTTCCCAGGTAAAGCCCTTATTGCTGCGCAGTTCTCTCCTGAATGAGGCCAGCTGGTTAGCTACAACATCTACCTCAATTTTAAACGGGATAACCAGTTTTTCCCATTCCAGCTGAACTACAGCGCTTGCGGGGCCCTGGTCAACAAACTCATACCTGAGCCACTCTACGCTTTTATCGGCTGGCTGGGGTTTTACTTTAACGCGCAGTGCATCTTCACCGGGATTATAAAAAAAACTTCCCCACGAAGTGGAATTTTTCGAAAAGATCAATGTGCACTCATTAGGATCATAAGCCACCGAAAACCCATATCTCCCGGCTGCCAGGGGCTGGCCTTCTATCTTTACATCGGTAGAGAATTCGATAGTTGTATTTTCGTTAGCCCCGGCGCGCCATGGCGATGACTTGGAAGTCCCAAAACCCGGGTCCACAAAACCAACCGGCACCAGTTGGCCCCATATTTTGCCTTCTCTTTTGTTTACATGGGGTCGGTTATAGCGGATAGTGACATCGGCCAAACCAATTTGTTCGCCTACGAATGCCCTCTTATTGCCCCCGGCGGGCAAGGCCGTTAACTGCGCCTGGGCAAAAAATTGGATGCCCGCAGCCAGGATAATTGTGGTAAATAGTTTTTTCATGATATTAATATTTAGTTTATGGTGATTTATGTTGTGTTTGCTGATATCTTATTAATTCTTACTGATCACCAGGTTGGCAAAATCGCCGCTTAGAGCCGATGACCATAGCCCGATGAGGCCATCATTGCGGCTGTTTAGTTTCTTTACTTTTAGAGATGCTGTCGCCGAATGATTAACGTAAACCGTAATATCGTCGGTGCTTACCACAATGTGAGCGTGGAACCAGTCGTTGGGCATTGGCGCCGCTATTACGCCGCTTTCGTAAACCAGGGGGTGTTCCTTCCGGAGCCTGTCCCAGGGGTAATCCGGCTCGCTGTGGTATTGCAGCATGTGTTTCCGGCGCAGGGTATCGGTGGATTGGAAGTTAAAAGGACGGAAATAGATCTCGTCGTGGGTCACTGTATCAATACCATGGAATGTTATGCCTACAAAACTTTGCTGCAATACATCTTTGCCCCTGATATCCACATCAATGCTGCCGGTTGAAAAATTGACACCCTTTAACCAAACAATTCCTGTAACAGAAACACCCTGTGAGGTGTCTATGCTTAGCGGAACTATTTTTTGATGGGGAGGCACGGTAAATTTGTTATCTTTCAGCAATTCAGCCAGGTTATATCTTGTTGTTTGCTGCGCCCCTACTATCGATGAAGAAAGTATCATTAAAGGCAGGATACATCGCAATAAAAAACTATTCATGACTCTTTGGTTTAATTTTAAATCAAAACTCATGAATGTGTTGTTTAATGAATGTTTCAAACCTGTTTCAATTTTGTTCAATTTTTAGTTTAAACACATTTTAATTATTAACCCGGGGATAGTTTGATATCTGACACTGATGGAAAAAGAAAAACAATTGTTAATACTATGCAGGCAGCAAATAGAACAGGCGCTTAAATGGGGCGACAGCGAGGCATGGAGTAATGACGATTTTGAACAATTGAGCGAAAAAATATTCGAGAAAACCAAGGTACAGCTCAGCATATCAACCCTTAAAAGGATCTGGGGCAAGGTGCGCTACGAAAATTTCCCTACAACAGGCACTTTAAATGCCCTGGCAGGTTTTTTAGACTACGGAAACTGGCGCGAATTCAAGCAGAAAAATGAGCCGGAAGCAATACCACCCATTAAAGATCTGGAAACTGCTTTAACCGCGCCGGTCGATAATGGCAAGCCGATGTCGTTACCCTCGGGCACAAGAGTGTCGAAAATGGTATGGATCATGCTATTCACTGCGGCCCTGGTCATCATACTTACCATGACTTTTATATCGAGGAAAAAGGAGTTTATAAAAGTCGATCCATCCAGGGTAAAATTTGAATCGGTAAAAGTCTCTGATTCGTTGCCGAACTCGGTTATATTTAATTACGATGCATCGGCTTTTAAGTCGGATAGTGTTTACATCCAGCAATCATGGGATCCAACCCGGCGCGAAAAAGTTGATGGTAAAGGCAAGCAGTACACTTCCATTTATTATAATCCCGGTTATTTTATAGCAAAACTGGTTGTTGATAACCAGATAAAAAAGGAATGCGTGGTAAACATCCAAACCAAAGGATGGAAAGGCATTATTCAAACGCAACCCGTGCCGGTTTACCTTTCGCAAAAAGAGATAAATGTTAATGGGATGATGGGCGTGTCGGGGGAAACATTGAAGGAAAAAATCGGCTCTCCCGTTTTTAACAATGTTGCGGTAACATTTGCGAATGTCCGGGAGTTTAGGGGAATTGACGCCAACAATTTTACTTTAGAAACCACACTCAGAAATTCATCAGCGGTGGAAGCATCGATATGCCGGACCGTGAACATGGTGATTTTAGGTAAGGGCTCGGCTATTATTGTGCCGCTTGCTGAAAAGGGATGCATCTCACAAATTGGTGTTTTGGCTGGCATGGATTATATCAGTGGCAAAGACAATGACCTGAGCGCCTTCGGCTGCGATTTTAACAATTTCCAGAACTTAAAACTAACGGTTAAGGATAAACACCTGTTGATTTACCTGAACGGCAAACAAATAATGGACACCCCTGAAAAGTTAAGTTTAAAGGAGGTAGTAGGTTTGCGGTTTGAGTTTGAAGGTACAGGGTTGGTGAAAAACATCAAACTCTCCTCACCAGGTGGCGGAGTTTACGAGGAAGAGTTTGGTCATTAGTCAGTGATCTTTTTGTCATGTGAACAAAGTTAAGCAACCTCGCCGAAGGTCATCGGTGGCCATACATAGCGACGAGGTTGCTTCTTCGCTGCGCTCATCACAATGACATTTTTTCACTTTTTTTTACCAGTATAAATGACACCAAGTCCTCAATGACTAATGACCACTGACTAATGACTATTTTACCGCCGGCTGATCGATATGCACATCCCAAACGCGGGCTTCTTCGGTTATTTCAGGATCATGCGAGCAGATAAACAAACCCAGCAAGGCATCTTCGGGCATGTTGTTCATTTCGTGCGAGCCTACGGTTACCAGCGGTTCGCCTACATGGCCCACACGCATGATCAATCTTTTGCCTATGCGTTGCAGTTGGACAACATCAAAGGATTTCTCAGGAAAAAATATTTCGCCCTCGGGATCCTTCATGTTTTCGCCGGTTACCGATCGCCATTGCAATACGGTCAACCCGTCGCCATGTTCAACGGCACTTATATGAATGGATTTATCATCGGTGGATTGCCTTAACATCCAGCCAATTTTGCGGTGACCGTTACCGGTGGCACCAATAAAATTAAAATTTGCCGTGGCGGTAAAGTCGCCCTTTATTTTTTTGAAGAGAAACTGGAATTCATCGCGGTTGAACCAGATGTTATACCCCGACCCTTTTAAGTTGTAGGTATGCGTAACAGCATCATATTTGGCAGAGCCTGCATTTTTGGGATGCCCCACATCCGTGTGCGACTCAAATAAACCAAGGGTTGGCGTTTGCGCAGAAACACTATTAAACGCAATAACAAGAAGGATTAGGTATAAAGTTTTCATATTATGCTTTTTACAGTAATAATATGAAAACTTTTTGACGAAAAAAAGGGTGTGGTAAAGGCTGAAATAATAACCCCAAAATGTCATTTCGACCGCAGGGAGAAAACTTTTACATTAGTACACAACCGTTGTGCATATCCGCACTGCATAGCGTAAAAGCTCGGCGTATAGGTTTTCTCCCTGCGGTCGAAATGACAGGTTTTTTTTAACGCTATTCCCCTATTGCTTATACGTTTCCTTATGATTAAAATCAAACATCCTGGAAATGGTAAAACCTATCCGGTACTGGCCCCTGCCGTAATCAGAGCGGGTATCGCTCAGGTAATTGATCTCGGTATTTGCCCTTGAATTGGTAACATTTACGGTAAATACGTGACCACCGGTAACCATCTCGAGACCAAATCCCAACGGATCGCTAAACCTGCTGCTTGAATTCCTGAACGAGGAGAAAGGATGGGCATAATCAACAATAAAACCCATGTGTTTGGTCAATTTGAAGCGGGCAGCTGCAGAAAGCGTAACAAATTGCTGTTCAACACCCGCAATAGCTGGGTATTGGCTGTTATCCCTGAGGTACGAAGGCGCCAACTCCAGTGAAAAGCCTGGCGAAAACTGGCGGGCAAAAATGGCCTGCCCAAAATAGGACAGCCTGCTCCCAAAAGTAGGGAACGACGCAAAAGTGCGTACGCCTGATTCGCCCAAAACGGTAATGGCTATCGGGCTGCTGCCATCATTTGTCTGGTGTACTATAGCATACTTTAATTCCAGGTCTATCAGCCCGTAAATGGTACTTCTTTCCAGGTCGATGTTCAAATTATCCGTTAAACCATATTCAAACCTGAAATCAACATCCGAAACATCATCCAAACCATAGCCCAGCTTAGCGCCGCCGTTTGTTCCGGCAAAATCCCCAAAACGGTGAATGATCTCAAAATTAAAGTTCTTCTTTTTATCGGTCTCGGTTGATTGTGTTAAAACCAGCCGCGTTGATTTAAAAATAACCACAGGCTGATTTTTATCACCCGTATTCATCGAGTTTAAAAGTGAATCGGCCGAAGTCGTTTTGGTTGCCGGTTGGGTATTTTGCGCCATAATTGCTGTTCCTATCAACAAAAATGGCATCAGCATCATGTATTTTTTCATTGTGCGTGTGTTTGTGGGTTAATTAATTTTTATATGGACTGTAGGTTGCTGAAACATTGATCTTTAAACTTTCGGCAATATGATGAAACACAATAGCCGGTATTTCAATATGATGGTCGGCGCATTTCACCATGAACTCCGATGACATGCTGACCGTGCCGTTCCTTACTTCAACGGTGCCATTTATCGTTCGTTTCTGGGTAACGCCGTGTACCTGCAAATCGCCACTCACACTTACCGGGTAAGTCCCGTCACGACTTACATCTATGCGTTCAGCAATCTTCCCTTTAAAAATGGCTTTGGGGAATTTATCGCTCTCCATATAGTCGGAGTTAAAGTGTTCCTGCATCAGCGATTTTTCGAACTGAAAAGAGCGGATATTCACGCTAAAATCAAGTTCGCCGGTTGCCGCGTTGAAAACAGATGCTGCATTTGACGAAACGGCTCTTATGTCTTCTATTGGCGCGCTGGAATACAGGCTGATTTTTGCATTTTTACAGATATAAATATCCTGTCCCGCATGATTAATAATACTTAACCAGGCAAGTAAAACAATACTGATATATTTCATTTTTCTAGGGTTTTGACGACGAGTTTAAATTCCAATTGATCCCGATTGCCACACCGGTTGTTTGCAGCCGCACCTGGCTGTATCCAATATTAGTTAGCGGCAGTTTCATATAAGGCTGAACGCTAAATCCAACTTTTGAATTAACCTGGTGCTGAAAAGTGGCGTTTAGGTTAAGTACGCCAAAAAAATATTTATTGCTGTTTGGTACGGTATAGCTTGTCGGCCCGGTAGCATAAATGCTGCCACCGGCATAGTTAAACTTATAACTTTCATGCAGCATAATGTATGACGAAAGGCCAGTGCCTAAGGATAATGTATTTTGATGTTTACTATAAACCTGGTACCCTACATTAAGTGGAATATCCAGCATGCGGCAATCGGCGGTAACATTTATTGGCGAAACCGGAAAATGATAAGGCGTATGGTAGTCCTCGAAAGGGGTTATATACGGCTTTACGGAATATATAGCGCCCGTGCTGAAAGTCAACTTTTTAGATACACCGACCGAAAACAACAAACCTTCGTTAGTGCCGACTTTACTTTGCTGGAAAGACCCAACCCCATTTATATCTGGCGCGGCCAATATACTGATGGCGTATCGTGGCTGAAAACCGGTTTTAGCCTTTATTTTAACCTTATTACTGCCGGAAGTATTTGCCGGGTTGGCGCCATGAACCGCTGCTATTAAACCTTGTCGGTTAGCAGCCTTAACCTGCGCATTGAAAATCAGTTGCTCTTGTAACGATGATACCGGGCTGTAAGCTACCAATACCTCATCCGAACGGCTGCTGACGCCATCTTTTACAACAGGTGCCTGAGCTGCAGTAGCTACACTTGTCCTGTTTCCGGCGTTAGGGGTAGCCCCCGGTACGTAATTACCGCCCGACTTTGAATTTTTTGGAATAACGGCCACGCTCCCTGCCAGGATCAATGGTTTTGCACCCTGGCCCGCCGGTTTGTTTACCGACGCCGGGGGCAGAATTGTATCCGTTTTGGGTTTAACAATTGCCTGCTGGTTAGTTGCGCTATTTTTGGTAATGGTATCACTTTTTGAAGGGATAACTGCCTGCTGGCCATTTCCCGGTTTAACTACGGAAGCCGGGTGCCTTAAAACTAAATACCCAAAAAACAAAAGCAATAGCGCAGCAACGCTGCCCAACACAGGCAGCCAATACACAATACCCCTTTTTGAACGTTTTCCCAACATTTCTTCCAGGGCATCCCAGTCGGCCTCGTTATACCCAACCGGGTCAACAGGGTCCTCCAGTTTTTTTCTGAAAAGATCGTCTAAATCTTTGTCCTTTTCGATGCTCATTCTCTAATACCTTTATTTAAAAATACACCGTTCATATCTATGGTCCTGATGGCCACTATGGATGTATTATAATTTGCGCCACTATTATAATTGCCGCCTTTACGGCCGGCATCGGCATTTAATATCATTTGTTTAAGCTTGTGCCTGGCCTTGTGCAAATTTGATTTGGATGTGCCCGGGTTGATGTTCAGCATTTCGCCAATTTCTTCGTGCGAATACCCCTCAATTGCAAAAAGGTTAAACACGGTGCGGTAAGCCTGCGGCAATTGCTGCACCATTTTTATCAGATCTTCGTAATTCAGGTTTTTGTCTACCAGTTCGCCGTCGGTAACATGTTCGGCGTTATCGAGGTCTTCGGTATAGGCCATTTTTAGGTTAGCCCTGTAAAAATCAATGGATGCATTCATCATGATCTTTCCTAGCCACGCCTTAAAGGGCCGCGATTGATCAAACTTTTCAATATGCGTAAAAACTTTAAAAAAGCCCTGGTTCATTACCTCAGCAGCCTCGTCCCTGTTACCGGCATAACGCAAGCATATCCCCATGGAAAAACCATAGAAAGCCTTATACAGCATCTTCTGGCATTTCCTGTCCTGTTTTATACAGCCCCTGATCAGTTGATGTAACTCTTCTTCTCCCATATGGGTTATCTCACGGTACCTAAATTAATATATTTGTTTTCTTCCAACATCACGGTTTTTACGTGAAAAAGGTTGCCTGCCCCGTTTAAAAAATATTTAAGCTATCACAATTTACTAAATATCAGTTATATAAACTGCAATTAATTGCTAAAATATTTAATACATCCAGTCAGTAATAATATTTAATGTTTTCCCTTCGCGAATTTAAGGGAAGCCGGGTTAAGTAAATAGCGGACCGGGATATACCCACGGTCTTAATAACATATTATTGGCCAGCACCGCTACGATTATTAACCTACGGCATAAGCTTGAACATAGTAGTGTTGAAGTAATAAAACCGAAAATATTTTTCCCCTTAGGCAACCCTGTTAAATAAAGCTGTGGTATTACCAAATAAATAACGCAGCCCACAGCGGCTGATAAATAAGCATTAGATGGTTCCGGTTTCAATCGTTATAATTACTAAAAATGAGGCTGATATTATTGGCCGCTGTATTGAAAAAGCCAGGCAAATTACCGACGATATTGTGGTAATTGATAGCGGCAGCACCGACGACACAGCAAATATTGCCACAAACAATGGTTGCAGGGTATTCGAAAAAGTATGGGACGGATATGGCGCCAACAAAAACAAAGGCATCGCGTTAGCTAAATACGATTGGATATTAAGTATTGATGCGGATGAAATCCCGGATGATAAACTGATCCGGTCGCTCGGCCAGATAAAATTAACTGACCCTGCTATTGTATATGATATTAAATTCAGGTCCTGGTTTGGGGCCAAACTTATCCGCTATGGCAGTTGGGGCAGGGATCATCACATCCGCCTTTTTAATCGAAAGGTTGTAAAATGGTCCGAAACAGTGGTTCATGAAACGTTATTACTCCCGCCGCGTACCCGTGTAAAAAAACTGGCTGGCAGCCTGCATCATTTTTCAGTAAAAAACATCGAAGAGTATGACCGCAAAGGCATTTATTACGCCAAGCTCAGCGCAAAAAAATACTTTATCGATGGAAAAAGAGCCGGTTTAATTAAATTCTACCTTTCGCCGCTGTTTGGCTTTTTTAAAAATTATATAATACACCTGGGCTTCCTGGATGGCCGCGAAGGCTGGGAAATTGCCCGAACCACATTAAAGAATACCCGGCGCAAATATCAATTTTTAAGCCAGATGGAAAATTTGCCAACCACAAAAGAAGCAGTTAAAGAAAGCTTAGTGATTGAATATTGAATAGCAGCGGGATAGTTTATATATCATTTTTGTCAGCAGGAATTCCGGCATTGCATCGCTCAATACTTATCTTTAAGCAATGAAAGCGAAGCTGCTTCAAAACCTATCCGTTAATGCGATACAGTTAGTGGTGAACCAGTTATTGGGGCTGGGTATATTTTATGTACTTTCTACCGGACTCGATAAAAACACCTTCGGGCAAATTAACCTCGCACTGGCCATACTGATGGCGGCGTTTAACATCCTTTCCTGCGGTATCGACCAATTGGTCATCAAGAAAATAGCGGCCGGGGCCGATGTTCATACTACCGTTTCCCTATATGTTGTGCATGTTTTGGGGGCAGGACTGTTGTTTTACGGGATATTGCTTGGCGGTTATGCATTATTTCCTCATTTCAATGGCGTTTACAGTATCCTGTTGCTTATCGGTATTGGTAAAACGATGATCTTCTTTTCAACACCGTTCAAACAGGCAGCAAATGGTTTGGAACGTTTTAAATTGCTGGCTTATATGCTCGTGATCTCCAATATTGTTCGTTGCATGGGGCTTGTTATACTCGGCATATTGCATCACCTAAGCCTGGGAAATGTTATCATAATATTCATCGTCGGCGACGTTGCTGAGTTTCTGTTTTGTGTATTTTTATTCACCTTTTCAACCAAAACACGGCTAAGCATTAGCTGGAACCGCAGCCAGTATATGCTATTGCTGCGCGAAGCGCTGCCGCAAACCGGCGTTGTGCTAATCACTTCTGCCCTATCACGGTTCGACTGGGTCTTTATCGGCATTTTAGTTTCAGCCATAAAACTGGCCGAATACAGCTTTGCCTATAAATTATTCGAGATATCAACCCTGCCCCTGCTGGCAATCGCACCCTTGCTGATACCCCGTTTCACAAAAATGTTTAAGCAAGACCTGGTACCGGTTGATGAATTGAATTTGCTTGTGCGCGCCGAAATGATTGTGGCTGCCTTCACTATACTAATATTAAATATATGCTGGTCGCCGCTTATTGATGGGGTGACGTCAGGCAAATATGGCGCTGTAAATATTTATACCGTTTTTATTTTATCGTTGTGCATCCCATTCCTTTACCTCAATAACTTTTTTTGGACGATATATTTTGCACAGGGAAGGTTAAAAATGATCCTCGCTTCGTTTATCATCACGTTAGCAGTGAATGTAGCGGGCGACATCATCCTGATCCCACTTTATAAAAATGAAGGCGCGGCCGCAGCATTTTTGGCGGCTTGCCTGGTGCAATACGTTTATTATTTTAAACAAAACAAAACCCCGGAACTTCGAACTGTATGGCGGCCATTGGTTATGTGTATGGTGTGCGCCGTAATTGGAATATTTGCCGCCACACTCCTTTTCGACGGAAGTTGGACGAGAATGCTGACAGGCACCGGCATTTTTGTTTTGCTATTGATTCTTACTGCACAACTGAGGCTACAGGATCTAAAAACAATGGCATGGCCAACCCATATTAAGGGCACAAATCCGTAAAAAATTCCTTCCTTCGCTTAATCTGAATAGCAGGGATTTACGTACTTGCTACTAAACTCATCAACATGAAACATTTTACCATCGCACTTGCATTAGTTACCCTGTTGTTTTCCTGCAAAAATAATACGCCGCTTGTCGAAAAAACTTACGTCGATAGCCTGATCAATCATTATACGCCGCCACGCCAGGTTGCAGACAACGAAAAGGATATGCAATTCTGGAAAGCCAAAATTGACCCGAAAGTGGTGCGCCAGGTGCCGGAATCAAAATATGCTTCATGTCTCATAACGAGGTTTCATCAATTTGGCGATATTAATGACGTAAAGCAGGCAGAGGCAATATTGCACAGCGTTAATAAAGCTTATAACAATAGTTTAGCCGGGCCTTTTGTGGCATTAACAGGAACGGCAATGCTTCAGCATCACTTTTCGCGCGCGGATACACTGCTTCAAACCGCAAAAAAAATAGGGATTGATGGCTTCACCAACAATACCCTTTCATTTGATGTATCTTTTGAATTAGGCCGGTACAGTGAAGCCACTACATTTCTAAATCGACTGAAACCAGCTAAAAATTACAGCTATTATTTCCGCAGGTCGAAAATGGATCACCTAAATACCAATATCGATAGTGCTATAAGCGGTATGATAAAAGCAGCCGATCTGGAGAAAAATGTGCCGTATCTTAGGGGAATAGCTTTATCGAATGCGGGCGACCTGTACATCCATGCCGGTGATCTGCAAAAAGCCGCCGAGCTGTACAAACAGTGCATCAGCCTCAACAGCGCCGATTTTCATAGTATCCTTGGCCTGGGTTGGGTAGCTTTAATACATGACAAGAACGATACGCTGGCCGAAAAGCTCTTTAAGTTTGTTCAATCAAAAAATAAACTGCCTGATGCCGGCTTTAAGCTGTATCAAATGGCACAGACACGTGGCGATAAAGCCCTCGAGAAAAAATATGCTGAAGAATTTGTAGCAAAAGCTACCGATACCGTTTACGGGAAAATGTATAACAAATATGTTATTGAAATTTACACCGGCATTTTAAACCAACCAGCCAAAGCCGAAGAACTTGCAAAAAACGAACTAAACAACCGCGCTACGCCGCAAACTTATGCCTGGTATGCTTATACCCTGTTTGTAAATCACAAAAAGGATGAGGCTTACAAAGTATTTGAGCAAAACGTATCGGGCAGGCCGCTGGAGGGCTTGGAACTTTATTATATGGGGAAGTTAATGAAAGGCCTTGATAAAGGATACGATGCCAATGAATTTTTTAAAGCTGCCGAGAAAAATAAATATGATCTGAGCCCGGATATGGCAAAAGATTTGGCGGCTAATTTAGAAGAATAGTCTTTGTATAGTCCAGTAACAAGCAATAATGGCTATAATCACCGATAAAGGAATTACTATGTATTTGCGGTAATAGGGTTTATCGCCAAACCAGCGGGCCAGTAAAAAGTAGGCGGTTAATATTACCGTCAGCTGGCCTAATTCCACCCCAAGATTAAACATCACCAGGCAGGTTAAATAAGCGTCCTTCGGCAAACCCAGATGCCCCAGCGCCCCCGCGAATCCCATCCCATGAACCAGCCCGAACAGAAATACAACCCCAATCCGGGAGGTTTTTAGTTTTGGTGAGATGATATTTTCTAACGCCACATACATAATGGAAAGCGCGATAACTGGCTCTACAATTTTTGCCGGAGGTGTTATAACGTGGTACATGGCCAGTCCCAGCGTAACCGAGTGGGCTACAGTAAAGGCAGTTGCCTGCCATAAAACCGGCTTCAATTTTGGGCTAAGCAAAAACAAACTGAGGATAAACAAAATATGATCAAAACCCAGCGGCAGGATGTGTTTGTAACCCAGCCCAAGATAAACCAGCGCCGCGCCGGTTTTCGACATCTTTTCCAGCTCGCCAACAACCACGTGCGCCCACAGCGGCTGACTTGCCAGTAGCAGCATTAAAGTGATACCGGCTACGCGGCAATAACGACGGATAGTATTGTTGCTGGACTGAAACATTATGCAGAATTTTAAAATTGTAAAGGCTGGTTTTATCCAAACTTACGAAGTTTTAAAAACTTCGTAAGTTTTAACGGGTGTCGAGCAGAAACGAATCTTCAATCTCCACTCCCCATAACAAAAGCCGGGTACTAACCCGGCTTTCGCATTCATCATCAAACAATATACATCAATTTACCAGGGAGCTGCCTCGTACGGAAATGAAGTTAAAAAAGGCTTATCGTTATGATCAACATGATCTGATGTTAGTGTAGGATTTGAGCCGCCTGTGGGGCCGCCAAATATCAGTATAAGACTCACATCAATTACATCGTCGCTCAAATTCCGGCCGGTTAGCACATTTGTGCCATCGTAATAAGTAGTTTTACCGGTAGTCGATACGTTTAACACGTCTGTTGCCAATACCCCTGTAAAGCCTGCGGCATCAAGACCAAGGATATTCTTAGTATATGCGCCGCCGTTTAAAGCTTGCAGTTGCGTCTGAAACTTAGTTTGATACAGTGGACCCATTAACGATGGGATGGTAACGTTGAAGTTTTCTTTATCCGCTGCGCCAACAAAAACTGTAGCTATACCGGGGCGTCCTACCTGGTCGCCGGGGATCGAAAATACTTTACCTGTGTTAGGGTCGCTTGGGGTTGGCACAACTTTATTGTCGTTATGGCATGCGCCTAAGGCTACCGCAAGGGCACAAAGTGTAATTATGGTATAAAAATTCTTTTTCATGACTTAAAATTCTTGTTTGTTTTAGGATTAGTGATTTTGTTTTGTTTGTAACCAAACACCTAATTTACCGGTGCTGTTTAACATTGTTTTTGGCACTTCAACAACAACACTCATCACGTTAGTACCGGCAAATGAGTCGGTTCCGGGGCTGTTAAAACCGCTTGCTGTACCACCAACAATTTTGTGGAACTGATCAAGGTCGAAAAAGAAAGGATCGTCGCGGGGACCGGCAAACGCTTTAATCCCGGTTGATGATGTTGCAATAACCGGCGACGAACCATAAGGTGTAACAGGCACCACAACCGACGCTGTGCCAACTACTGTACTTGATAAACCTGTGCTGGCGGGCTTAACCGGACCATAGATGTACATTTTACCGGCTTTGTAAACGCACTGGATCACCAGGTCCTCTACGTTGTCGCCGGTGTTGTCAATCTTAAATTCAATCATGGTGTTTTCATCAAATGATGCTGTTGCCGTAGTAGTTGGGCTCATTAAACCCTGTACATTCCCCACAAAAACCATGTTGTCGGTATTGGCACCCTGGAAAACATACAGGTCGGTGATGTCGGTGCTTTTACCTTTTACGTTAGGCGCATCGGCATGATCCGAAGCCCACAGGATACCTCCGCCCAGCGCAAATACCATGGCAGCGGAAGCAATAATTAGTTTTGTTTTTTTCATTGTAAATTGATTTTAATAAAGTGCTTTTTTTAATTATCACGAAACTAGGTTAGTGTTTGATGGAAGATACGCAGCTATCTGCCGGGCGGTTTTTATTTTTGAAAAAATATTTTTAACATATTAGTTGTAAGTCATAGCCACATAATTTGCGCATAAAACTTAAAACACCTCAAAAAAATAATATTTTATTTTGTAAAATCCGTATCCGGCTCAACACCGTATATCAACGTAAGCATATTTTAAATTTTAACCATTGATTAAGTCACTATATAGATTTCTTTTTGTCGACGACCTGCTGGCAGGGCTTGCAAATGCAGCGCCCGTTTCGCCCGAGCCGTTGAAAAAGAAATTAATGAGGGATTTCGCGCGGTTAACTTTGATATCATACATACTGCTGGTTTTTAATCCGGTTATGCCGCTGATCGCCGATAAAATGGCACATACCTTTTGGCTCGAGTATCATCTGGTCTCTGTTCACCACGTTTATGGCAACACACACGTTAAAACAGAGCTTGCCGGCAATGCTAAACAGGCTGATAAAGACAAATCGACCAATAGTAATAAAACCGCTTCAGACGAATTTTCGCACGTTATTCCTGATATAACGTACTGCTTTTCCGCTGATCATTTTATCAGCAAAAGCTATCCCTCTTACCAAATAAATATTATCAACGCCCACACAGACGCGGCCTATCAACCGCCTAAGGCTTAAACCGGCTATTGTTTCATTTAGCTAAAATCCTTCGTGTAATCAGAATACCGCAATATTGCAAGTGGTTATTTCACCCAATACGCGATTAACTACCCAATGGGGGGATTTTGAGCTATTGACGACTTCCGGCCTCCCTAAATGCTTTTTAGATGTGACGGTGCATATCAACATACCGGTTTGCTTTGTCACCATAAAACATCTGTTATTACGACTATGATTTTTGTTCAATTGTATTATTGCCGGGCGTTGTCCGGGCATCTGAATTTGCGTAGTCAACTGGCTGTGCAATGTTGAATCGCATTTTAAATTTTGTTAAATGAAAACCACTTTATTTTTAAAAAATATATTTTCTATACTCATTGTCACGCTGTTAGGCAACGTCTCGCTTGCCCAGCAAACCGTGACGGGCAAAGTAGTTGATGCTGCCACCCGGGAGCCCGTGGAATCGGCCATCATAAAGGACATCCGCAGCGGCAATAAAGTCACTACCGATAAAAACGGCATATTTTTGTTAAAAAAGGCTATTGGCGACAGTCTCTCTGTGTCGTTCGTGGGTTACAAAACGCTCGCAATAAAAGCGATTTTCGGCAAACCGATGTTTATTGAACTTGAAAAAGGCGTTATATCGTTAAAAGATGTAACCATCACCAATAATCAATCGTCATTAAATACGTTTAATACACTTTCCAGGCTCGATCTGAACATACAGCCCGCCAAATCGGCCCAGGATTTATTACGGTTGGTTCCCGGATTGTTTATTGCGCAACACCAGGGCGGCGGTAAAGCCGAGCAGATATTTTTGCGTGGTTTTGATGCCGATCATGGTACCGATGTAAACGTTTCGGTTGATGGCTTGCCAGTAAATATGGTGTCGCATGCTCACGGACAAGGCTATGCCGATCTGCACTTTCTGATCCCCGAAACGGTACAATGTTATGATTTTGGCAAAGGGCCATACTACGCCGACAGAGGTGATTTTACCACGGCTGGCTATGTAGCTTACCATACTAAACAAGTGCTTGACCAGGACGAAATAAAAATAGAAGCCGGGCAATTTAATACCCTGAGGGTGCTGGCCATGATAAACCTGCTGAGCGATTCGGCGAAAAAGAGAGGGCAAAGCGCCTATATAGCGGCTGAGCGCCTTTACTCGGACGGAGGACCATTCACACTACCCGAGCATTTTACGCGCTATAACGTTTTTGGTAAGTTTAACAGTAATATCGGCGCATCCAGTAAACTGACCGCTGAATTTTCTACCTTAAAATCCGACTGGCGCTCGGCAGGCGAAATACCCGACAGAGCGGTTGCCGCAGGTTATATAGCCAACCGGTTCGGTGTAATTGACAGCGCACAGGGCGGAAGCACCGATCGTACGAATATCAGCTTGAAATTAACAACCAACCTGCACAGCAATTGGACTATGGAAAACCAGGCCTGGTACTCGCACTATTATTTTAACCTGGTGAGCAATTTTACCTTTTATTACTACTTCCCTACCACTGGCGATGAGTTCCGCCAGGTAGAAACACGAGATTTGGGCGGCTACAATTTCAAGATCAACAAAACCGCCACGGTTAACAACACCACTTATACCACAACCATCGGCGCCGCTTTGCGATACGACCATGTTTCGCCGAGCGAACTGGATCATACCGAAAACGGGCAATTCCTGGAATATCTTCAATACGGACGCATCAAAGAATTAAACACGAACGCCTATTTCGATGAGTCCATAACAACAGGTAAATGGCTGTTCAGCGCAGGCGGTCGGCTCGACTATTTTCATTTCAACTATATAAACATGGCTCCGGCGACTGATCCTTACGCCTCAGCGATATTTAACGGCATTAACCCGGACGCACAAAAGGTGGTTTTTAGTCCAAAATTATTTACCGAATACACCTTTAACAACAGCATACAACTATACTTTAAGGCAGGCAAAGGTTTTCACTCCAACGATGCCAGGGTTGCCATTGTCAACAAAGGCTCGGATGTAATACCCGCTGCCTATGGCGCCGACCTGGGCATCAACTGGAAGCCGCTGCCAAATTTATTCATCAACGCTGCCGCATGGTATTTATACCTGCAAACCGAATTTACCTTCGGGCAGGATTTGATTGATCAACCTGCGGGCCCGGTTGGTCCCACCGGCAGAACAGTGAGGGACGGCATTGATTTATCTGCCCGTTACCAGTTGGCGCCATGGTTGTTTACCAATCTCAATTTAAACTTTGCCCGTCCGCGCTACCTGGACAGCCTGAAGGGACATGATTACGTTGAACTTGCCCCTACTTTTACCAGCACCGCAGGGCTCGATTTCAGGTTTAAAAATGGCATTAACGGCGGCTTGAGTTACCGCTACCTGCATAACCGGGCTGCCATCAGCGATTATAGCCTCACCGCGCGTGGTTATTTTATAACCGACCTGGCTATAAACTACACGCAAAAACGATATGAAATTGGCCTGGCGATTGAAAACCTGTTCAACCGCCAATGGGACGAATCGCAGTTCGAATATACATCGCTGTTGAAAGGAGAAACCAAGCCGGCTGACCAGGTAAGCTTCACCCCTGGCGTTCCGTTTTTTGCTAAATTGAAGTTTACCTTGTTTTTCAGGTAGATCAATAACAACGAGGATGAATAAAAATTTGTCATCGCGAACGCAGTGAGAGAACTTATGCGGTTGTGCACAACCGCCAGTGCATACCCGCATTGCATTACGCAAAAGCCCGGCGCGAAAGATTTCTCGCTACGCTCGAAAAGACATTAAATGATGAGCGACGTTACTCCACCCCCTTCACATTCATTTTAACAATGTAAATTGCCGTAGATGCCGTAATAAACAACATATCCTTATTCGCCCCGCCGAAGCATAAATTGGCTGTCCATGGCTCTTTTATAGCAATATAGCCTATCTTTTCGCCAGCGGCATTATATATGGTAACACCATTTCCCGTGAGGTAAACATTGCCTTTTTCATCCAGCGTCATTCCGTCCGATCCTTGCTGAACAAACAGCTTCCGGTCGCTTAGGGTACCATCCTTGTTGATGGTGTATTTATAGGTTTTGTTATCGCCAATATCGGCAACATATAAAAACTTACCATCAGGGCTGCCCACTATGCCGTTGGGCTGTTTATTATCGGCATCAACAATAAATGGCTGCTTTGCACCTTTTGGCAGGTAATAAACCTTTTGCCCGTCAAGGTCGGATTTGGTACGCGTCCACCAGGGGCGCTGGTAATAGGGATCGGTCATGTAAATGCCGCCTTTATTGTCAATCCAGATATCATTGGGGCCATTCATGGGCTTGCCCTGGTAATCGCTTAATAACACTTTTACTTTTTTGTTTGGACTGATGGACCACAGCTGTTCATGTTCATCGGCACAGGTTACCAGGTTGCCTTTTTTATCAAAATACATCCCATTTGAGCGGCCTGCACTATCTAAAAACACTGTGAGCTTGCCATCGGCACTATACTCCCAAATCTTATTATTGGGCTGATCGGTAAAAAACACATTCCCTTTTTTATCGGTTGATGCACCTTCGGTAAAGCTAAATTGCCTGGATATCAATTGCGGTTTTGAAGTGGTATCGTACGGGGCATTTTGCGCTGCAGACCGAAGGAAAACCGTTAGCAACAACAACGTCATCGATATTTTAAATATATTTTTCATAGTCGAAGTTTTAAGCAATTCATTGTTCCCGTAAAAGTGTAACCGGGACAGTTTTTGCAGAAAAAAAATTTAATAAATATAGATTTATTTTACCTTGTGCCAATGTAAATGTTTTGCGATAGAAAGTGACTGCGCGAAGCATTTACTTTGCACCTTACAAAATGAAACATCGATTAAAACTACCATTCTTATTGCTGCTGCTGGCCCCTGTTATTTTACATGCCCAGGATAAATTTATCTACAAAAACC
>Ga0068855_100000777_pt1 | contig 39367 bp, 32 predicted proteins | sample KBSCornC52_FD_66592 | JGI IMG/M metagenome (GOLD analysis project Ga0068855, IMG submission 66592) | Corn rhizosphere microbial communities from Kellogg Biological Station, Michigan, USA - KBS Corn C5-2 | ecosystem: Host-associated > Plants > Roots > Rhizosphere > Soil ...
GCGCCGAGAAATGCGTAGCCCACCACCAGGCCCACCCCGCACATCAGGCTGAACGGACTCAGCCAATCGAACACCCCGCCGCCGAAATGATCGCCGGTGACATGGATCCCCTCGAGCAGCCCGCCCAACATCAAACCCTGACAGAAGGCAGCGACGGTCGAGCCCGCGGCGAAAGCCACATCCCACTGGTGGTGGTCAGGTTTCGCAACCCAGCGAAACTCGAAGGCAACACCCCGGAACACGAGTGCCAACAACATTGCGATGAGGGGGACGTAGAACGCCGGCATGATCACGGCATACGCGAACGGGAAACCCACCAGCAGGCCGGTGCCGCCGAGAACGAGCCAGGTCTCGTTACCGTCCCAGAAGGGCGCGACCGAGTTCATCGTCTGGTCGCGCTGCGGTTCCTCCGGGAAGCAGGGGAAGAGGATTCCGACGCCGAGATCGAAGCCGTCCAGGACAACGTACATCGCCACGGCCAGGCCGATCACGCCGGCCATGATGATGGGGAGCCAGTACTCGGCGCCGGTCAGCCCTGTTGGGTTCATGGCTGGCGGTCCTTGGTTGGGTCCGTCGAGGGGGCTGGGGGCGCCGTGGCCAGGCCGGGGGGATGGGGCGTCTGGCCGCGCGATTCGCGGGTGGGCGCATCGGCGGTCGCCAGGGGGCGGTTGGGCAAGCCCTCGGGAAAGGTGACTGGCTTGACGGCCGCGCCCTTCGGGCCGTTCCAGATCAGACGATGGATGTAGTAGATGCCGATCGAGAACAATACGCCGTAGATCAACACAAACAGGGCCAGCGAGACCGCGACGGTCGCCGCGCTCACCGGAGAGATCGCTTGATCGGTGCGGAGGATCCCGTACGCCACGTAAGGCTGGCGGCCGCTCTCGGTCGTCAGCCAACCCGCCAGAATGGCGACGAACCCCAACCACCAGGCGCGAGCGACGATGTGCAGATACCAGCCAGTGGTGCAGAGCTTCCCGCGCCACCACAACACCGCCCCGGCAAGGCCGATCGCGATCAGCGCCATGCCGATCGCAACCATGAGGCGAAAGGCAAAGAAAATCGACGTCACGGGCGGTCGCTGGTCGCGCGGGAAGTCTTTTATCCCTGCGAAGCGTCCCTCCCAGGAGTGAGTCAGAATCAAGCTGCCCAGATGCGGAATTGCGATTTCCGCACGATTTCTGGCCGCCGCTTCGTCCGGGAGCGCGAAGAGCACCAGATCGGCCGGGCCATCGTCGTCCCAATGTGCCTCGATCGCGGCAATCTTCGCCGGCTGGTGCTGCAAGGTGTTGAGCCCGTGCTGGTCTCCCAACAGCAACTGCAACGGCCCGAGCAGGGCCAGCATGCCAACTCCCATGCGCATCATGACGCGCCCTTCTGTCTCGAACTCGCGCCGGAGCAGATAGCGGGCGCCGGCCGCGAGAACCACGACCGAGGTCGTGAGGTACGCGGCGGTCATCATGTGAGCGAAACGATAAGGGAAGCTCGGGTTGAAGATCACCCGGAACCAACTCACCGGATAGGCAATGCCGGCGTGGAGCTCGTAGCCATCGGGCGTATGCATCCAACTGTTGGCGGACAATATCCAGAAGCCCGAGATGGCGGTGCCCAGGGCGACCAGAATTGCCGCGGTGACGTGGAGCCAGGCAGGCACACGCTGCCAGCCGAAGAGCATCACTCCCAGGAACGTGGCCTCGAGGAAGAAGGCCGTCATCACCTCATAGCCGATCAGCGGCCCAATGACGTTGCCGGCCACAAGGGAGAAGCGTGCCCAATTGGTACCGAACTCGTATGAGAGGGGAATTCCTGAGACCACGCCCATCGCGAAGGACACGGCGAAGATTTTCGTCCAGAAGCGGGCGAGACGGTGGAAGTGGTCGTGCCCGGTTCTCTTCCAGAGCACCAGAAGGGTGGCGACATAGGCGGATAGGCCAATGGAGAAGGCCGGAAAGATGATGTGGAAGCTGATCGTGAACGCGAACTGGAGTCTGGCAAGCAGCAGCGCGTGTGGGTCCACTTGATAGCTCCCGCAGTTTGGGAAATCCGCTGGGCGGGGCATTCTACAAAGGTACGGGAACCGGGCTGCTGGACTTTATGTCCACCCGGGGGCCGGTGGTCATAACGGCTCTGTGGCCGGCGAGGGCGCTAGAGCGCGGACTGAACAGCAGGGAGCGTCTTAGCGCAGGCGGCCCGCCAGAGGCCCGCGAAGACGACGGGCGCTTGGTGCGGGTCTAGCTGCCCAGCTCAGGTTCCTGTGTCCTGGCCGGGCTGGACCTAAGGGAGTCTTAAGGTAGGAGCTCTATCCTTGCGGCTCATAGGGTCCGCCCCCATCTAGCGCTGCCGCGGACGTCGCCGACGAGGGGCGGCGGAACATCCGATGAGACAGGCCGTTGCCCCTCTCGGAAGAGAGATTCCCACCGCACTTGGTTCGATCTAAGCTGTTGTCCTATAAGGCGAATTGCCTCGCTTGCCGGGAGCATCCCGGGAACTTCCGCACCCCTTAGCACTCTAAGGTTCCGAGTGCTAAAATGACCGCTCAAAGAATAGGAGAGCTCATGACCGCAAGTACCGCTTTGATCGCCCGTAACGGCGACTTCGCGCTCGCCGGTCCGATGGGAAGCCTGGATGCTTACTTGGACCGAGTCGGCAGAATTCCAGTGCTGACCCGCGAAGAAGAGCGAGACCTCGCTGAGAAATTCCGTTTCAGCGCGGATCTCAACGCTGCCCGGCAGCTGGTGTTGTCACATCTTCGGTTTGTCGTGCATATCGCTCGTGGCTACACCGGTTACGGTTTGCCGATCGGAGATCTGATCCAGGAAGGCAACGTCGGTCTGATGAAGGCCGTGAAGCGCTTCGACCCGTCGCAGAACGTCCGTCTGGTTTCGTTCGCGGTGCATTGGATCCGCGCCGAGATTCACGAGTATGTGTTGCGTAACTGGCGCTTAGTAAAAATCGCCACGACCAAGGCGCAGCGCAAATTGTTCTTCAACCTGCGTCGGATGAAGAAGAACCTCACTTGGCTGTCGGCCGAGGAGACGGCCGCGGTTGCTCGCGACCTGGGTGTGAGCGAGAGCGAAGTCACAGAGATGGAGAAGCGGCTCGCCGCACGTGACATGTCGTTCGACCCGGCGCCCGAGTCAGATGACGAGGAGATCTATAGTCCCGCGGCCTACCTGCCCGCGTCGGATGCCGATCCGGCGGAGAAGGTAGAAAACGCGGAGTGGGAAGACGATTCCTCGGAGCGTCTGCGTGGAGCTATGGCTCGCCTCGACGACCGCAGCCGCGACATCCTGCAGCGCCGTTGGATGACCGATGACAAGGCGACGTTGCACGATCTGGCTGACAAGTATGGTGTCTCGGCGGAACGCATCCGGCAGATTGAGTCCAACGCGCTAGGGAAACTGCGCGGGATGATGAGCCCCGAGGCCGCATAACGCCTCGCGCGCAGCTGGCGCCAGCCAGCCGCGCAAAGCGTATCCTCAGTGCGGGGCACGGACCCGAGAGTCGGACGGCGGGGGGCCGAAGGCTCAGAAGTCGGATGGCACGGGCCGGAGGGCTCAGCACATGCGAACCGTCACTGATTGGCTGGGCGATTACGGCGCCAGTCATACCCATCGCACCAACAAGCTGCTCCACTGGCTGTGTGTGCCGCCCATTGTGTTGTCGGTGATGGGGCTGCTGTGGTCGCTTCCCGTGCCGGAAGTGTTTGCGCAGCGCTCGCCCTGGTTGAATTGGGCGACGCTCGCAGCGGCGGCGGCGGTGGTTTATTACTTCGCACTGTCACCGGCATTGGCCCTCGGAGCGGCGCTGTCATTCCTCGTGTTGCTTTGGATCACGCAGTGGTTGACAGGTTTGCCGTGGCCGTTGTGGGTCACGTCGCTGATTATTTTCGGCATCGCCTGGATTGGGCAGTTCATCGGCCATGCGGTCGAAGGTAAACGGCCGTCCTTCTTCAAGGACGTGCAATTCCTGCTGATCGGCCCGCTGTGGCTGCTCGCCGCAGCCTACCGAAAGCTGAGTTTGCCGTACTGAGCCGAGGCAGGGCGGCGCCGCTACGCGATCCCCTGGGCCCTACCTTGGTCCGACGGTGCAGGCGCCACGGGCACGCCGCAGGCGGCGCGAACGGCGGTTGCGACCCGCTCGTGGACGCTCTTGTCCAGAGGGTCTGGAACCAACTCATCGGGCCGAGCTAGTTGCGCGATGGCATCGGCCGCGGCCATCAGCATGCGGTCGGAGAACAGGGTCACGCGGGCGGCCAGAGCGCCCTTGAACAAACCGGGGAATGCGAGCACGTTGTTGATGCCCTTGCCATCCGCCGCAAAAGCGGCGCCACGCTCGCGCGCGACCAGCGGATCGATCTCTGGATCGGGATTCGATAAAGCGAGTATTACCTGGCCCGGCCGCACCCACTCGGGCTTGATCAAACCCTTCACACCCGTGGTAGCGAGCACGATGTCCGCGCGCTGCATGATGGTTTCGAGCGAAGCGGCTTCGCCACCGAGTGACTTCAGCCGCTCGATGGCATTCGGACTACGATCCGCACCCAGAACCTTCTCTACGCCGTAGGCACGCAGCAGTCTCACGATACCGGTGCCAGCCGCACCCAAACCTATCTGACCAACAACACTGTCACGCAAACTCCGTCCCGCGTGTCGCGCGGCGTTGGTGAGCGCAGCAAGCGCGACCACCGCCGTGCCATGTTGATCATCATGCAGAACGGGCTTCTGTAACCGCGCCCGCAACTGCTCCTCGATCTCGAAACATTCAGGCGCCGCAAAATCCTCGAGCTGAATCGCTCCGAAAGACATTTCGATCGCTGCGATCGCCTCGACCACGCGGTCCGGGCGCGTCTCTTTCAACAGAATCGGCACGCCACTGATGCCCACCAGGTCGGCAAACAGTGCCGCCTTCCCTTCCATCACCGGAAGGCCGGCGAGCGCGCCGATGTTCCCCAGCCCCAGCACAGCCGTGCCATTGGTGACGATCGCAACTGTGTTGTCGATGCTCGTGAAGTCATGCACCGATTGCGGGTCGTCTTTGATCGCGAGACAGACTCGCGCGACGCCCGGGGTATAAACGTCGCGCAGCACCTGCAAGGTGTTGATGGGAATGCTGGCTACGGTGCGTATCTTTCCGCCACGATGCCGATTGAACACGCGGTCGGACTTGCCGAGAAAGCGCGCGGTGGGCAGTTGGCCAATCCGATCGTAGAGGCTACGGTCGGCCTCCTCGTCCATCTCGAGCGTGATTTCCCAGACGGTCCTGCCCTGATCACGCCTCAGTGCAGTCAAATGCTCGATGGTGAGTCCCGCGTCGGCGATTACCTGCAGCACTTTCGCAAGACTGCCAGGCTGATGAACGGTCTCGACAATGAGAATCTCCGGAATCTTCATGAGGAGCGAAGTGTCCTGGGTGTCGAAAACAGCACCGTAGAATACGACAGCCGGCACAGCTCAGGACGAGACCGGCTCCAGCATTTCGATCCGGTTACCAAACGGATCGTCCACGTAGATCCGGTAGTAGCCGGGCAGCGAATCGTCATCCTTCACGGCATAGCCGAGCCCGCGCAGTTTTTCCGCGAGCCCTGGCAGGTCCATGACATGCAGTGCGGGATGCGCTTTGCGGGCCGGGCGAAAGTCGGGCTCGACACCGAGATGGATCTTCAGCTCGCCGTGCTCAAACCAGCAGCCACCGCGCGCTGCGAGCGCGGCAGGCTTGGGAACTTCAGGAATTCCGAGGGCATCGCCGTAGAACGCACGAGCGCGTGCCTCGCCTCCCGGAGGCATCGCCAATTGAACGTGATCGAGCCGAAGGACGCGCATGTAAACCAAGCGTACTCCGCGCCCGCAGCAGCCGCGAGACAATCAACACCAACAGCCGCCGCCATCTTTTGCCACAATTAATCGGCGGATTGCCCGTTTGCCTGCCCCCGGAAGCGATCCGGCGCAGGCGAAATGCTCAGGTACGCAGGTATCGGAGCACGCTCATGCAACTGAAATCGGTGCAACTGAAATGGACAACGAGAACCGCAAGCGCGCTGAAGGCCGCGGCCCTCGAGCATCAGGAGCAGATCATCAACTGGCTGGGCGTGCTGGCGCTGTTGGCGGTGGGAGTGGTCTGGCTGTAGCCTTCGCACCATGAAACGCCAAGTCGCCATTGTCGAAGACGAGCCCGCAATCCGTGACAACTACGCAGCGGCCTTCACGCGCGAAGGCTATCTCGTACGGACGTACGGAAATCGAAAGCAGGCTATGGCCGCGTTCAGCACCCGTTTGCCGGATCTCGCCGTTATCGACATCTCCTTGGAGGAGGAGCCGGAGGGAGGCTTCGAGCTCTGCCGTCAGCTCCGTTCGCTCTCGCCGGAGTTGCCGATCATCTTTCTCACCGCGCGCGACAGCGAGCTGGATGCGGTATCGGGACTGCGCCTCGGCGCGGACGACTTTCTGACGAAGGATCTGAGTCTCCCGCACCTCATCGCACGCGTGAACGCACTCTTCCGCCGCGTCGATGCCCTGCGCAGGCCGCATGAGACCTCGCAAGTGATTCGGCGGGGACCGCTCATGATCGACGGCGAGCGCATGCAGGTGGAATGGGAAGGCAAGGTGGTGCTGCTGTCGCTGACCGAGTTCTGGATCGTTCACGCCCTGGCACGCAATCCGGGACACGTGAAAAACCGGCAGCAGCTGATGGACGCCGCCAATGTCGTGCTGGATGACAATACGATCACATCCCACATCAAACGCATCCGCCGCAAATTTCAAAGCATCGATCCAACGTTCGACGGGGTCCAGACCGTCTATGGCATGGGCTATCGCTGGGTCGAATAAAGATCCACGCGAGCGCCCCGCTCCATGTCCCTGCGTTTAAAGCTATTGCTGCTCGGCCTGCTGACCTTGGTGCTGCCCTGGGGCGGTTGCCGCTACGCGCGCCAGATGGAGGCGGCGCTTCGCGAAGGCGAGCGGAACTCGCTGCAAGCGGTCGCGCAGACGATCGCGGCTTCGCTGCAGGGACGCACCGATCTTTTGTACCGGGAGCGGGAGGATGCGGCGCAGTCACAACCGGCTCAGGAAACAGCCGAGAGCCAAATCCCCGCTTCGGGTGACCCAGGCGCGCCGGTGAATAGCCCGCCGGCAACCTCCGGCGAGGGGGAGCGCACATCTGGCGGGAGCCAGCCCGCCAGATCCGCTGAGGGCCAAACGGCCCAGGCCGCTCCCCCCGAATCGCAATCCACCCCTTATGACCTCCAGCCCGTGATGCTGAGCGCGCCGCCATTTCTCGACGGCTACGGAGATGAGTGGCCGCGAGCACCCGGCTCATGGCGGTACTACGTCAAGGACAAGCATCGGTTTGGAATTCTTACAGGCGTGTACGAGCGCAGTCTGTACACACTGCTAGAAGTGGAAGACGCGCACCTGGTCTATGACACCCCGGGCGCGAATCCTCTCGATCCGACTGCGATGGGCGATCGCATCTGGGTCGGAATGCAGGACCCGCAAGGGCACGAGCGCCAGGTTTTCCTTGCTCCGACCGGACCGGGGTCTGTAACGGCGCGCCGCATCGAGATCGGCGAATATGGCCAGCAATCGGCCGTCGACGAGCCGCGCATTGTGGGTGCGCTGCAGCCAACCACCCTAGGCTACCGCGTCGAGATACGGGTTCCATTGTCGATGATCGGACGATCTTTCGGCGTGTTGGTCGATGATCGCGAAATGCGCGGCGCGCAACCCGTCAGCTACGGCACGCTCCGAAGCGACGACTTGCATACCGTTGGTCGCCTGATCGTGTCCGCTCCCGAGCTCACGGGCTACCTCGCCCAATTCATGCAGCCGGGACTGCGCCTGGCGGTCACGACGGCTTCCGGGCGCCAGTTGGCTCGCGCGGACGCGCTTGCGCAGGTCACCGAGCTCAGTCGGCAGCAACGAGGGATTCTCGCCCGCTTCTACAGACGCTTCGTGGATCGCCCTGGAGATCGGACCCACATCGAATCCACGGCCCCCATCTACGATCGCGACCACCGCGAGATCATCGGCTACTTGCAGGCAACCGAGACCGGTGACCGCTGGTTCCTGCTGCGTGACCGCGCGCTGACACAGATGCTGAATTTCACTCTCATCACGAGCGCCGTCGCGGTGATCGCGATGTTCGCCTTCGCGGCGTGGCTCGCGTTGCGCCTCTCGCGCCTGCGGCGAGCCAGCGAGTCCGCTTTGACCCGCGAGGGTCTGGTGACGACTTTCCCGGAAACTGAGTCGCCCGATGAGTTGGGTGATGTAGCGCGCGGATTTTCGACCCTGCTGGGCCGGCTCAACGAATATACGGGCTATCTGAGAACCCTGGCCGGGAAGCTGGCCCACGAGATCCGCACGCCGCTCACCATCGTGCGCTCCTCGCTGGACAACCTCGAATCCGAACAAGTACCCACTGCCGCGCGCATCTATCTGGATCGCGCCCGTCAGGGCAGCGAGCGCCTCAACGCCATTCTGATCGCCATGGGAGCGGCGACCCGTGTCGAAGAAGCAATCAGTAATGCCGAGCGCTCACATTTCGATCTCATAGCAGTCATTGCCTCGGCAGCCGATGCCTATCGGATCGCCTTTCCAGAGCGCAACTTCGTGGCCGAGTTGCCTTCCGAACCCGTCATGATCGGCGGGGCTCCCGACCTGATCGTGCAAATGCTCGACAAGCTCATCGACAACGCAGTCGACTTCAGCCCGGCGGGAGCGAACATCGTGATCCGGCTCCGCCTGGAATCCTCGCACACAGCTGTACTGGAAGTGGACAACCCGGGCCCCGTGATCGCACCTGACATATTGGGGCGTCTTTTTGAGTCGTTGTGGCAGTCCCGCGCTGGCGGCACAGAGAGCGACAGCCGGCCGCACTTTGGCCTGGGGCTGTACATTGTCCGCCTGATCGCCGAATTTCACGGCGGCAGCGCCGCAGCTGCCAACCTGCCGGACGACACGGGCGCACGCTTCACGGTTCGGCTCGCCCGCCACTGAGCGCGCCGGTCATGGACGGCGACCCGGTGTTGCAATGTCGTCAAAATACTACATGGCATTTCCGCCGCGAAGCGATAGAATCCTGAGCATCGGGTTCCGGCGGATGATCGCAAGTCAATGTTCCGCTTGGGTATCCCAAGCACTGGCACTTGACTTGCTGGGCCCGGCGACAGATTGCGCTCACGATGTGATGCGTGCAAGCCAACAGTCGCGAGGCCTCGTTGGATGATCGCCGGCGCTGGTTGTGGTTTGGGAGGGAGCGGAATAGCACAAGAAACTCGGGTGATCGACGCGGGCACGGGTAACGGCAGCCACTAACTTACTGTGACTGTCAGGAACGGGTCGGCGCGTGTAGTGACACGCGGGCCTTCTGATTGGGCCGGAGCTGACAGCTCCAACGTTTCAGCCGGAAAGACATAGATGCTCGTGATGGCGCGACCCGCCGAAGTTGAGGCGTCAAATTGGCGACTTCACGCGGCGTGAGCTGACAGCGGTCCACTGGGACGTTCGATGGGATGAAGAAAACTCAAAACCCGCCTCACGGCGGGTTTTTTTTGGCCTGGACGAAAGTCGCTGCCGGGATCGAGCCCGGCCAATCCCGAGCCAACCGTTCTCAACCAACGTTCAGGTAGCTGAGAATTCCTTTCGCCGCTTCCCGCCCTTCAAACACGGCGGTCACCACCAGGTCCGAGCCGCGCACCATGTCGCCGCCGGCAAACACTTTGCCGTTGGTTGTCTGGAACGGCGTCTCGCGCGCGGCCGCCACGCGCACCCGGCCGTTCGGATGCAGGCGGATGCCGTGGCGGTCGAACCAACTCGGCGGGCTCGGCAGAAAGCCGAACGCGATGATCACGGTGTCCGCGGGGACGATGTGCTCCGAGCCCGGAATGGGCTCGGGCACGCGGCGGCCGCGCGCATCGGGCGCGCCCAGGCGCGTCTCGATGAGCTTCACGCCCTCGACCTGCTCGGAACCCACGATCTCGATCGGCTGGCGGTTGAAGAGGAATTCGACGCCCTCTTCCTTGCTGTTCTTGTAGTCGCGGCGCGAGCCCGGCATGTTGCGCTCGTCGCGGCGGTACGTGCAGGTCACGGACTTCGCGCCCTGGCGAATCGCAGTGCGGTTGCAGTCCATCCCGGTGTCGCCGCCACCCAACACAACCACCCGCTTACCGCGCATGCTGACGAGCGACTCCGCGCTGCCGGGCAACCCGAGCTCGTGATTGATGTTGGAAATCAAGTACGGCAGCGCTTCGTATACGCCTGGCAAATCCTCACCGGGGAAACCGCCCTTCACGTAACGGTAGGTACCCATGCCGAGAAACACAGCGTCGTACTCATCGAGGAGGCTCTCGAAAGTGACGTCTGTGCCGACGTCGACGCCGAGGCGGAACTGCACACCCATGCCTTCCATGATCTCGCGGCGCTTCTCGACGACTTCCTTCTCGAGCTTGAAAGGAGGAATGCCGAAGGTCAGCAGGCCGCCGATGCGCGTATACCGATCGAACACGACCGGCGTCACGCCACTGCGCACGAGAATGTCCGCGCACCCGAGCCCGGCCGGACCGGCCCCCACGATCGCGACGCGCTTCCCGTTGGGCTGCACGTTCGCCATGTCGGGCTTCCAACCGCGCTTGAAGGCCTCGTCGGTGATGTACTTTTCGATTGCACCTATGGTCACGGCGCCCAACCCGTCGTTGAGCGTGCAGGCACCTTCGCAAAGGCGATCCTGTGGACAGATCCGCCCACAGACCTCCGGCAGGGAGTTGGTCTTGTGGGACAACTCCGCCGCCTCGAACAGGTTGCCTTCCTGAATGAGCTTCAGCCAGTTGGGAATGTAATTATGAACCGGGCATTTCCACTCGCAGAACGGATTGCCGCAGGCGAGACAGCGGCCGGCCTGTTGTGCCGCGTTTTGCGGCTCGAACTGTGCATAGATCTCGTTGAAGTTGGCAACGCGCGTCTCTACCGCCGTCTTGGTGGGATCGGTGCGCGGGATGTCGAGAAATTGAAGGTTTTTATCAGCCATAGTCTTGTTTGTCGTCAGATTGGCCTTACGCCGCGCGCCGCAGGTTCTCGATGAGTGAGTCGATGGAGGCCGCCTTGGGCTTCACGACCCAGAACTTACCGATGAAGGAGCGCAGGTCGTTCACGATCTCCTCGGCCCAGGCGCTGCCGGTCTCGGCCACATGTTGCTCGAGCAGACTCTCCAGGTGCTGGAGGTGTGACTGCATCGATTCCGCGTGAATGCGGCTGATGTCGATGAGCTCGTGGTTGTAGCGGTCGACGAAGTCGCGATCGAGGTCGAGGACGTACGCGAAGCCGCCGGTGAATCCGGCGCCGAAGTTCACTCCCGTGCGGCCCAACACGCAGACAACCCCACCGGTCATGTACTCGCAACAGTGATCGCCCGCACCTTCGATGACGGCAACGGCCCCGGAGTTACGGACGGCGAAGCGCTCGCCAGCCACGCCAGCGGCAAACAGATGTCCTCCGGTAGCTCCGTAGAGACACGTGTTACCCATGATGATCGTGTCTTTTCCCTCGTAACGGGCACTGCGTGGGTGACGCAACACGATCTTGCCGGCGGCCATGCCTTTGCCGACGTAATCGTTCGCATCTCCCTCGAGATACAGGTGCAAGCCACCGGCATTCCACACGCCGAAGCTCTGCCCCACATTGCCCGTCAGGCGCACGACGAGCGGCGCGTCCTCCATGCCATAGTTACCCCAACGCCGGGCAATCTCCCCCGATAGCCGTGCACCTATCGAGCGATTGAAGTTGCGGACCTCGTAGCTCCAGGTACCGCCGCTCTTGCCCTCGATCGCCGGCAGCATGTCGCCGACCATGCGTTCCGCCAGCTCGCCCTTGTCGAAGGGCGCGTTGGAGGGAGTTGCACAGAACTGCGGCGCGTCCTGCGCCAAACCCGCCGTCGACAAGACTGGAGCGAGGTCCAGCTTGCGCTGCTTGGGCGTCTCGCCTGCGAGGATCTGCAGGTATTCGGTATGGCCGATCACGTCCTGCAACGTCCGCACGCCGAGGCTCGCCAGGATCTCGCGCACTTCCTGCGCGACGAACCGGAAGTAGTTCATCACCATTTCCGGCAGCCCGGTGAAGTATTTCGACCGTAACACGTTATGTTGGGTCGCCACGCCGGTCGCGCAGTTGTTGAGATGGCAGATGCGCAGATACTTGCACCCGAGCGCGACCATGGGCGCGGTGCCGAACCCAAAGCTCTCGGCCCCGATGATGGCCGCCTTCACTACATCGAGACCGGTTTTCAGTCCGCCGTCGGTCTGCAGGCGCACCCGATGCCGCAAATCGTTCAGGCGCAACGTTTGATGCGTTTCGGCGAGGCCCAACTCCCAGGGTGTACCCGCGTACTTGATGGACGACAGGGGACTTGCGCCCGTGCCACCGTCATAACCCGAAATGGTGATGAGATCCGCGTAGGCTTTCGCCACGCCCGCCGCAACGGTGCCCACGCCCGGCTCGGCAACGAGCTTCACCGACACCAATGCCTGCGGGTTGACTTGTTTCAGGTCGAAAATGAGCTGCGACAGGTCCTCGATCGAGTAGATGTCATGATGCGGCGGCGGCGAGATCAGACCGACGCCCGGGCGCGCGAAACGCAACGAGGCGATCATGTCGTTCACCTTGTGTCCCGGGAGCTGCCCGCCTTCACCGGGCTTGGCGCCCTGCGCGATCTTGATTTGCAGCACCTCCGCATTGATGAGGTACTCGGGGGTCACGCCGAAGCGGCCCGAGGCCACCTGCTTGATCTTCGAGTTCTTCTCGGTGCGATAGCGGGCCGGGTCCTCGCCGCCCTCGCCCGAGTTGGAGCGCGCGCCGAGTCGGTTCATGGCGATCGCGAGCGCCTCGTGCGCCTCCGGAGAAAGCGCGCCGAGGGACATTCCGGCACTATCGAAGCGCGCCAACACGGCCTCGACCGACTCCACCTCGCTCAACGGAATCGGCCGTGCCGCCGGTTTCACCGCCAGCAGGTCGCGAATCGTCGCAACCGGCCGGCTGTTCACGAGCTGGCAGAACAGCTTGTAGTGCGCGTAGTCGCCTGAGAGCACGGCGGCCTGCAGCGCCGCCACGACATCGGGGTTGTACATGTGGTACTCGCCACCGTGCATGTACTTGAGCAGTCCGCCCTGATCGATCGGATCGCGCGGATTCCACGCACGCGCGGCGAGCTGCTTCAGATCTCCTTCCAGATCCTCGAAGTCCGCGCCCTGTATCCGGCTCTCGGTGCCGGTAAAGCAGAGATTTACCACTTCGTCGGACAGGCCGACGATCTCGAACAACTGCGAGCTGCGGTAGCTCGCGATGGTCGAGATGCCCATCTTCGACATGATCTTGAACAGGCCCTTCCTGACACCCGCGCGGTAGCTGCGGCCCAGCTCCAAGCGGGTCGCGAAGTCGAGCTTCACGCGGCCCTTGCGCATCATCTCGAAGAGCACCTGGTATGCCATGTAGGGGTACACGGCCGTCGCGCCGTAGCCGATGAGGCAGGCGAAGTGATGCGGGTCGCGGGCGGTCCCGGTCTCAATCAACAGGTTGCACTTGCAACGCAGACCCGTCTTCACCAGGTGATGATGCACGGCTCCCGTGACCAACATCGCGTGGGCGGGCAGCCGCCCCTTCACCAGGTATCGATCCGAGAGCAGCAACACGAGCTTGCCCTCGCGAACCGCGTTCTCCGCCTGCTCGCACATGCGCACGATGGCGTTCTTCAAGCCTTCGCTCGGGTCGTACTGCAGATCGATGAATTCGTGCGTGACTTCCTTCAACGCCAGGATCTGCCGCAACTTGCGCTGCGACAGGATGGGCGAGCCGAGCACGATCTGCCGGGCATGCTCCGGCGCCGGCACGAAGATGTTGCACTCCGGCCCGATCTGGGTCTGAAGGGACATGACGATCGATTCCCGCAGCGGATCGATCGGCGGGTTGGTGACCTGCGCGAACTGCTGCCGGAAGTAGTCATAGAGCGAGCGCACTTTGTGCGACAGCACGGGCATGGGTGTGTCGTCGCCCATCGACCCGACCGCCTCGCTCTCATCTTCGGCGAGCACGCGGATGATCTCGTCGCGCTCTTCCGCAGTGACGTTGAACATCTTCTGATAAAGCGACAGCGTCTCGCGATCCATCGGCTCGGCCGCGAGCCTCGGATCGACCAGGTCGCTCTCGAGGTAGCGGACGCCCTTCTTGAGCCAGGTCTTGTAAGGATGGCGCGACTTCAGGATCTGATCGATATCCTCTGACTCGAGCAGGGTTCCGGTCTGCAAATCCAAGGCAATCATGTCGCCAGGGCCCAACTTGCCCTTGCGCACGACGTCTTCGGGCGCGTAGTCCCAAACACCCGTCTCGGAGGCGATGGTCAAAAAGCGGTTGCGGGTAATGACGAAACGCGCCGGGCGTAGTCCGTTACGGTCGAGGGTGCAGGCAGCATAACGGCCATCCGTGAGCACGATACCGGCCGGTCCATCCCACGGCTCCATGTGCACCGAGTAAAACTCGTAGAACGCTCGCAGGTCCGAATCGATCGAATCCAAGCCGTGCCAGGCCGGCGGCACCAGCAGCCGCATCGCCGTCAGGACATCGAGGCCGCCCATCAGCAGCACCTCGAGCATGTTGTCGAGGCTCTGCGAGTCCGAGCCCGTCATGGAGACGAGCGGCAGCGCTTCCTGCAGCTCGGGCAGCAGTGGTGAGCGGAAGAGCGGACCGCGAGCCAGCGCCCAATTGCGGTTGCCCTGCACGGTATTGATCTCGCCGTTATGGGCGAGGTAGCGGAACGGGTGCGCCAACCGCCACTGTGGCAGCGTGTTGGTCGAGAAGCGCTGATGGAAGACGGCCACGGACGCTTCGAGCCGCTCATCCTGCAGGTCGCGATAGAACTCCGTCAGGTACTGCGGCATCACCATGCCTTTGAAGACGATGGTGGTGGCGTTCAGGCTCGGGACGTAGAACACAGGGTCGGTTGCCTGTACCTGTTTCTCGGTCAGGCGCCGAGCCATATAGAGCTTGCGATTGAATGAGGCCTCGTCGATGTCCGAGAGGCGGCAGTTCACGAACACCTGCTCGATGTGGGGCAGTGTGCGTAGCGCCTGCGAGCCGCAAGCTTGCGGGTCGACCGGCACCTTACGCCAGCCGGCCAGCTCGAGGTCGGCGCGTTGCAACTCGGTCTCGAGGGCGGCCCGGGCTGCTTGCGCCAGCGCCGGATCGGGATTAAGGAAAATCAGGCCTGAGGCGAACTTCTCCGCCAGCGCGATCCCGGCCTCTTGCGCGACGGCACGCAGAAAGCCTTCGGGACGTTTCAGCAGCAGCCCGCAGCCGTCGCCCGTTTTCCCGTCACCGGCGATCGCACCGCGGTGCGTGAGGCGGTTGAGAGACGTAATAGCGGTGCGGACCAGCCAATGGCTCGGCTGGTCATCGAGGTTGGCAATTACACCGAACCCGCAACTGTCGCGTTCGTAGGCGTCTTTATAGAGTCCCTGGTGGGTGGCAGCGCTCATCTTTGTGGCCTCGAGTTTTACGGCCCGCTGTTTCGCAGGCGCACGTGGCCGCCAGCTGCTTCCTCGATAGGAAGAATCAGCTCGAGCGGCAATTTCTTGCGGTCAGGAGACCCGCGAGGACTTGGGACTTCGCGGGGATTAAGCAGTCGAGATCGCCCAGACTTTCGAGGCCTGTCGTCCGAGCGTGGATCGCCTGGCTATACCGTCACTATGCTCTCGATAATACCGGCCCGAGGGGCGCTTTCAAGCGCTTTGTTGTCGCCAGGCGGCTCGGATTCGGCCAGTTTGCCGCCCCCCTGGGGCGCCCGCCGGTCCGATGGCTGGTCGAGGGAGCGGCGGCCCCGGCATTGCCGGAGCTTGGTTAGGGCGTTTTGCATAGTGCGTGCATCGGCGCTGGGGACGCGCAGGGGTGCACGCTCGCACGGAGGCACGCTCGCGCAGAGGTGCGCGCTCGCACGGCGGAGACGCGCGCTCGCACGCGGACCGGTCGCCATGGGGGCAGCTGGGCTCCTGACACGGCTGGCGGGGAACATAAGCCAGGCGCCCATTTAATAATCGTGAGCCGGGCTGATCATTTTTTGACCAGTGGCGGCGGCGCGGGCCCGACGTTGGAGCGGACGTTGGACCGACGTTGGACTAGTGCAGCGCGTCGCATTCATGCGTCATTCAGCGTGAAGGCGCGCACACAACCGTGTAGGAAGAATCTTCGTCGCATTTTCTCATCAGAGGTATTGCATCGCGCGACCCCCTGCCTCAACATCGCGCCCGCGTTGCGAGGTGTGGTACCGCTTGCAACGTCCAGAGCATCTGGTCGTCCGGACCCATGGAGGTGTTGGAACTTCAGATGAAAAAAACCAAAGCGTCGACTGATAGCGACCCTGGACCCCGCCTGCAAGGCGTGACCCAGTATTTGGAAAGAAATTTCCCCGATTTCTTTGCCGAAGCGAAATTCCAGGTCGGGGATGACGATTACTTTCTTTATGCCCGTTTCGGGCAATACCTCGCCCGGAGCATCGAGCAGAACCGGGCCTCCCGAGAAAAGATCAACCGCGGTTTCACCGTCCTCAACAAGATGGCGCGTGCGTCCGCAAGGCATCCGCGCATCCGGCAGATGCTCGTTTCCGGCCCGCTCGAATACATCGTGGATGCTCCCAAAGCCCGTGCGCTCGCGCGCAAGCGACTTTCACCGGTCGCGCAGGGTTATATGGAGAGTCTCTGCGAGTGAAGTGGCGCGAGCCCGAGCGCTGCTAGCGCAGGGTTCGGGGCTCGCCGCGCGCACGTTGCATGCGGCACCGGCTGGCGCAAAGTTCGGGACTCGCTGCGCGGGCATTGCATTCAGCGCCTGCTGGCGCAAGCCTCGGAGCTCGCCGCGCGGGCGTTACGTTCGGCGCCGGCTGGCGCAAGGTTCGGCTCGTGGCGCGCGCGTTGCATTCGACGCCTGCTGGCGCAAGGCTCGGGCTCGCGGTGCGCGTGTTGCATTCGGCGGCCGCTGCCGCAAGGTTCGGCTCGTGGCGCGCACGTTGCATTCGGCTCCTGCTGGCGCAAAGTGCGGCTCGCGGCGCGGACGTTACGTTCGGCGCCGGGTACGGCTCGCGGCGCGCGCGTGCATTCAGCGCCTGCTGGCGCAAGGCTCGAGGCTCGTCGCGCGGGCGTTGCATTCGGCGCCGGCTGGCGCAAGGTTCGGGCTCGCTGCGCGCGCTTTGCGCGCTCGCGAGCGGCATAGGTGGCGTGAAGGCTATCCGGCTGGTTCGCGCGGCGTCAGCTTCACCTGCAAACTCCGAGTCCGCCGCACTACCTCGAGCGTCAGAGGCGAGCCGACCTGCCATCGGCTGAGCTGCCGATGCAGCGCGTCGACTCCATCGACGCTGGTCCCATTCACGCCGACGATGAGGTCGCCCGGACGTAAGTCGGACTCCACGGCTGGACCCGTGTCGTCGCGGCCGATCACTTCCACTCCGCGATTGACTGACAGCGACAGCGCCCGCACCAGCCGCAGATCGAGCGGCCTGTCCCGGACAGAGATGCCCAGATAGGCACGGCGCACGCGTCCTTGAGTCAGGATCTCCGTCAAGATCCACTGCGCCGTGGCAGCGGGGACCGAAAATCCGATGCCCTGGGCCATCGCGATGATGGCAGTGTTGATACCGACCACCCGTCCCTGCGCGTCCACCAGAGGGCCGCCGGAATTGCCCGGATTCAGTGCCGCAGTGTGTTGCACGATCCCTTCGATCAGTCTGCCCTGCCGACTGCGCAGCGAGCGTCCGAGCGCGCTGATCACGCCAGCGGACACGGTGGACTCGAACCCGAGTGGATTTCCGACAGCCACGACAAGCTGTCCTACGCGAGGTGCCTTTGTCGTCGCAAGCTGCGCATAAGGAAGCGCGGCTGCCTGCGCACGTAGCACCGCGAGATCGGTAGCGGGGTCGCGACCAACCACTATCGCAGGGACACTGCGGCCGTCGACGAATGTCACGCGAGCCTCATCGACTCGCTGCACGACGTGCTCGTTAGTCAGAACATAGCCATCCGGCGTCACGACGACGCCCGAACCGGCGCCACCGCGCTCACGGTTAGTCGCGTCGCCGCGGCCGGCGTCGGCCCCGACATAGATACTGACAACAGCCGGGCCGACCAGCTCCACGGCGCCAACGACTGCCTGAGAATAGGCGTCGAGCGCGTCATTGGCAGCGGAATCGCTCGGCGAGCTATCGGGTGAAGTAGAAGCTTCCAGCATGTGGGCAGGCATGGGGCCCGGCAACCACAAACTCAAGGGCTTCGATTCCTGCCAGAATCCGTGGCACCGCAGATGCGAACACGCAGGAGCCCGCCCCCGAACATGATCTCACTTGCCCAGACTGCCGTGCTCCTGGCTGCCGCCGTGCTGGCCGTATCGGTGTTCCGCCTTCTCAACCTGAGCTCGATTCTGGGCTACGTCGCCGCCGGATTGGTGATCGGCCCATGGGGTCTTCGCCTCGTCCAGAACACTGCCAGCATCTCGCACATCGCGGAGTTTGGCGTGGTGCTGCTGCTCTTCATCATCGGCCTGGAGCTGCAACCGACGCGCCTGTGGGTGATGCGCCGAAATGTCTTCGGGCTTGGTACTGCCCAGGTGGTCCTCTGCACGGCCTTGTTGGCCACGGCGGGTTTTTTGCTAGGGCTACCGCCAGTCCCGGCGGCGGTCGTTGGCTTCGGCCTGTCTCTTTCATCCACACCTCTGGTCCTGCAGGTGCTGGCTGAGCGCAATCAGCTGAAAAGTCAGCACGGCCGCTCTGCGTTCGGCATCCTTCTGTTCCAGGATCTCGCGGTCTTGCCAGTACTTGCGGTTCTCCCTCTCGTCTCGCATGCAACGCCATCCACGCAGACGGCCAACGGCGCGTTGTGGCCCATACTGGTCAAACTCCTCGCGGTAATTGCCATCGTCATTGTGGGCGGCCGGCTTCTGTTGCGCCCAGCGCTGCGCGTCGTGGCACGCATCCGTGTAACCGAGGTATTCACCGCCGCGGCGCTGCTGACAGTGATCGGGACCGCACTGCTCGCCAATCTGGCGGGCCTATCCATGTCGCTTGGGGCATTCCTGGCCGGCGTCCTGCTGGCAGACAGCGAGTTTCGCCACGAGCTGGAGGCGGACATCGAGCCGTTCAAGGGGCTACTGCTCGGTCTCTTCTTCATCGTGGTCGGTATGTCAGCCAACCTGGGGCTGTTTCTTTCCCAGCCCCTGAAGGTGCTCGGCATCACGCTCGGACTCATGTCGATCAAGCTACTGGTCGTAGCCTCGATCGGGCGTCTCACCCACCACAAAGGAATGTCGGCGTGGCGCCTCGGTTTCACACTCCCCGCAGGGGGCGAGTTTGCCTTTGTGCTCTTCACGCTCGCCAGTCGTCAGGCCATTCTCGAGCCTGAGACCGCTGACCTCCTCATCCTGGCGGTGACACTCTCCATGATGCTCGGGCCGCTCATATTGGTGTTGCAAGAAATGGTGAGCAGCAGGCTCGCTGCCCCCGCGGAGCCCTTCGACGACATCGACGAGCGCGATACTCCCGTCATCATCGCTGGGTTCGGCCGCGTCGGACAGATCGTCGCGCGTATCCTGCGCTTGCGGCACATTCCGTTTACCGCGCTCGACATCAACCAGACACACGTGGATTTCGTTCGTAGGTTCGGCAACAAGGTCTATTACGGGGACGCCTCACGCCTCGATCTCCTGCGTGCGGCGGGTGCCGAGACGGCCAAAATCTTTGTCCTGGCCATTGACGACGTGGATGCTTCCGTCCGCACAGCAGAGCTGGTCCGGATGCAATTTCCGAAGTTGAAGATCATCGCTCGCGTCCGTAACCGCCAGCACGCATTCGCGCTCATGGATGCCGGAGTAACCAACTTCATTCGCGAGACCTACTTCTCGAGCCTGGAGCTTGCGGTCTCGGTGCTGCAGGCGTTGGGTGAAAGCCAGGGGTCCGCGCGCAGCGTGGTCAAGCGATTCCGTCAACACGACGAGCAAACCCTGCTTGCGCAGTACGCGGTAAAGGAAGACGACGGCAAATTCCTCGCAACCTCGCGCGAAGCCGCGCAGCAGCTCGAGAAGCTGTTCGAGACAGACGAAGCGAAGTCAGAGTAGGCTCGACAGCATGGACGAGGCACGCCAGGTCCGCGATTTCTGGTTCGGCAAGCTGCCCATGACGGCGCAGGCGCTCGAGCAGCGAGTCAAGTTCTGGTTTCCCGGCAACGAGCCTGAGGAGTTGCAAGACAAACGCGATCAGGTGATCCGCTCGCGATTCGGTCGCTTACTGGAGCAGGCGGCCAGGGGAGAGCTCGCCAGCTGGGCAGATAGTCCACGGCGGAGCCTGAGTCTCATCCTCCTGTTTGATCAGTTTCCGCGCAACATCTATCGGCGCACGGCGAAAGCCTTCGCCTACGATGATCAAGCGCTCGCAGTGACGCTAGCCGGTATGCGATCGGCGGCCGACGGCGCATTGGACATCGTCGAGCGCCTGTTTTTCTACATGCCCTTGCAGCACTGTGAGGCGCGCGAGGTGCAGGAGGAATCGGTTGCCGCTTACCGCCGACTCGTCGGCGAAGCTCCGCAGGAATTCCGCAGCGTGTTCGAGGCTTCGCTCGAATCCGCGCTGGAGCATCGCTCCATCATTGAGCAGTTTGGACGCTTTCCCCACCGGAACGAGGCACTCGGCCGACCCAGCACCCCACAGGAGGAAACCTGGCTCAGTGAGAGCGGGAACCGGATGGGTCAGTAGACGCTTTTCACTGAGATAAACCCTGCGCGCCTTCTTCGTGCACGAGACGCTCCAGCCTGCGCAATCGCCGCTCGAGGTGGTGTTGGGCCTCGAGAAGCTCGACCGCCAACGCCGCTCCACTGACATTCAAGCCCAGATCGCGCATCAGGCGACCAGCCGTCCGTAGACGCGAGAGCTCGGTCGCGGGGAATTGCCAATCGTCCGGCGCGTACCCTCGTGGCGTGACGATGCCCAGGTCGGCCAGCTCCACGACCGTGGTGAGCTCGATTCGACAAAGCTGGCAAACCTCCGTGGCTGCGATCCAATCGCCTTCATTCAGCAAATGGGCGTGCAGCTCAGTCGCGTTGTTCATGGGTCACTCACCTCATCCGAATAGCTCGGCGCGCGGGTCGAACGCGAGCTTCTGCCGCATCTCCTCGTATAACGCCCGGGCATCGGGCGAGTTTGCCCGAGGCACCACGACTTTCAGCAGCACGTACTCGTCCCCCGGGGTCTGTCCCGGCAACCCACGTCCTCTCAGGCGCAACTTCTGTCCGGACTGTGCGCCCGCGGGAATGTTCATTTCAACGGGACCGGCCAGTGTTGGCACCTTCACGGGGCCACCCAATGCGGCCTCCCAGGGGGCAATGGGGAGCGTAAGCGTGACATCGCGACCGTCCAGCTGAAACAGGCGATGGGGCCGGATGTGCACTTCGAGATAGAGATCTCCAGCACGGCCGCCGTTAGGACCCGGCTCACCCTGGCCTGCCAAACGAATCAGCTGCCCTTCAGTCACGCCCGAGGGGATGGTCACCTTCACGGTGTGAGGTTTTAATTCGAGCGTGCCATCGTCCTTCAACTGAGGACGCTTGAGCTCGAGGGTGCGCGTCGTGCCGCCGAATGCCTCGTCGAGATCGATCTCGATGCGCGCATGATGATCACGTCCGGCACGGCTGCGGCGAGCGCCCGCCCCGGCAAAGGGTCCGGCACCTCCGGCACCTCCCCCACCGAACAGCGAGGAGAAGAAATCGCTGAATTGCTCGTCCTCGAAGACTTCTTCGCCCGAGCTGGCTCTTCGCTGGCGTGGTCCACCGCGGAACTCAAATCCGGACGCCCAATCCGGCGGTGGACGGAACTGTTCGCCGCTCTTCCAGTTGCTGCCCAGCTGGTCGTAGGCCGCGCGTTTCTCCGGGTCTTTGAGTACCTCATAGGCCTCCTGGACCTCCTTGAACCGGGCCTCCGCGTCCTTTTCCTTACTGACGTCGGGGTGGTATTTGCGAGCCAGGCGCCGGTACGACTTCTTGATATCGTCTGCCGTGGCCGTACGCTCCACGCCCAGAATCTTGTAGTAGTCGCGATATTCCATAGTTCCCGATTATTGCGCTGTTTTGCCTTGGAACAAGAGCGTTGAAACCGTGACCCGCGGCCCACATAACGGGGCCCATGAGCACCGCCGCCGCTGACACCTCCATTCTAGCCGCCTGCCCGCAGTGTCATGCGGTGGTGCGCGTCCCAGCAGACAGGGCCGGTCAGCATCCGAAATGCCCACGCTGCAAGGCTGAGCTGATGACGGGCGCAGTCGTGGCATTGGATAACGCGAGCTTTACGACTTACGTCGAGCGGACCAGTCTACCCGTCCTCATCGATTTCTGGGCCCCATGGTGCGGGCCGTGCAGGATGATGGCGCCGGTGCTCGAGCGCCTGGCGCATGATCGGGCTACCACGCTCCAAGTTGCAAAAATCAACACTGATGAGCAACAGGAGCTCGCCGCGCGGTTCGCTATTCGCAGCATTCCGACATTGATCCTGTTTCGCAACGGGCGCGAGATCGCGCGGCAAGCGGGCGCGGTAGACGGTAGTACGCTCGCGCGTTGGCTCGACTCGGCACGCCCCACGTGACGATGTTATGACAGATGCGCCGACTCGGTGCGGAAGCGAGTCGGACGCACCTAATAAGATGCAGCTCGCGCGGCGGGCGACAAAAAACCGCGGGAAAATGTGAGCCAGTTGGCAGTGGTACCCTCTTCAGGCGGGGGCACGGAATTTGCACCACCGGGGCATATGCTCGATACCGGCTCCACTACCTCCGTGATGCGCTTATCCCGACCCCCACCGCTGCGGAATCTCCGTGCGTTCTGCGTGGCTGCCCGGCATCGCAGCTTCAAGTTCGCGGCGGATGAGCTGTTCCTGACACCTTCGGCGGTCAGCCATCAGATGCGGGAGCTGGAGGACTCGCTGGGAGTCCGGCTGTTTGAGCGCAAGACACGCGCGCTGGAGTTGACGACTGCCGGCCACACTCTGCTGGACGAGGTCGAGCCGCTGCTCGAGGCGCTCGATCGCAGCCTGGCGCAGATTGCGCGCCGTAACGGCAGACAGACTCTGCGCGTGTTGTTACCGCCGTTCTTCGCCAGCGAGCTCTTCATTCCGCGCCTGACGAGTTTCTGTGCGGCGCATCCCGAAATCGATATGCAGATCGACACGAGCGATCCGCGGCCGTCGATCCATCCGCCCACCGCCGATGTATCGATTCTGCTGGCCGACACCGAGCCCCAGGGAGTAACGAGCCGCCGTTTGTTTTCACTGAGCCTGACTGCCGCGTGCTCCAAGGAGCATGCGGCGACGGTCGCGCGGCTCGGCAGCGAAGTGTTCAAGGAGCTGGCATTGATTATCCACAAGGCGCGCCCGTCAGCCTGGACGAGCTGGGCGGAGGAAGTCGGCCTTGCGACACCGGAACCCAAGAATGTGATCGAGCTCGACACCATGTCGGCGGTGGTGCGCGCCGCAGAGCGCGGTGTCGGCGTAGCGCTGGTGCCTTCGTTGTTATGTGACTCCTGGTTCCGCTCCGGCGCGCTGGTGCGGATTTTTTCCGTGGAAGTTGCGACGGCCGACACATATTTCCTGGTCAGCAGGCCTAAAGACTCGGAAAAACCCGAAGTGAAAGCCATCACACACTGGGCCTGCGCGCAGTTCAGCAATCATCCGCGCAACCGCTAGCTGCCATTTACCGGTTCGGCAGCGTGTTCCCACATAACTTTTTTTTCACGCGAGATAACCAGCGAGCCATCAGCGGCGCTGATGATGGTTATATTCCAGTATGTTTGTTCCAAGTGAGCGCGAATCATTCATCGGCCCAATTCTTTTCGTTTGTCGGCGGCTGTCGGAATTCCTAATCTGTCACCACCCGCTGCAATGGTGGCGGGACACGGAAATCTGACAGGAGCTTGCAACAATGTTTTCACACAGCCGTAACAGTCGGAAAGCGACCCGGGCAGTGCAGTTTGCCTTAGCGGCTGCGCTCATCGCCGGCCCCGCCGCCTATGCCGCGGAGCCTGCAACAGGCAAATTCGAGTTGACCGCGTTCAGCAATACCGCCGCAGGCGATTCGCTGATCCGTGGCGACTACGAACTCGCGGTTCAGCAACTCAGCACCGACGCGCGCTCGCTAGCACGCAACACGGTCAACACAAACCGTTGCGTCGCTCTCGCGCTGACACATCAGCTGCCCGCGGCCCACGAGGCCTGCGACACGGCGGTACGGGATGCGCAGCGAGAGCTCGCGAACGCGCCGGCCACCGAGCTGTGGTCTCGTTCCCAGTATCGCGATTATCTGGCCCTGGCCTACTCGAACCGTGCGGTAGTCAACTACCTGTCGCACAACGATGCCGCGGCGCAGTCGGACCTGGCGAAAGCGGCGGCCGTGGCCCCGAAAGCCGATTTCGTTGCCCGTAACCTGACGGCACTGCAGAGTCATACCGCCGTCGCGCAAGTATCAGTAGGCGCACAGCGCTGACGATCAACCAACACGCGCACACCCCCCTCGTGCGCCACGGTTGACTGGAGCGGGGGACGACAGCGGTACTTGACCCCCTCGAGTACGCGCCTAGTCCTCCGCTTCCGGTTTGGGAGCGCCGCCCCAACCCGGAAAGCGGCCGTCTAAGCCTCCAACTCCTCTACCGTCCGCGGCCAATCGTCCTTCAACAATCGCGACAGGGAGCGGTCGGCGAGAATGCGGCCCTCGGTCTGGCAACGCGGGCAATAGTTGGTTTCGTTTTCGGCGTAGCGGATGCGTTGTACGGCGGTCCCGCACACGGGACACGGTTGGCCGAATCGCCCGTGCACCGCCATTTGCGGCCGGAAGGCCGTAACCTTTTCAGGAAACGCTGCACCTGCCTCCTCGCGTAAACGACCAGTCCATTCCGTGAGCACCGCACGCGCCGCTTCATAGAGACGCCGGATCGCCTCGGGACTGAGTTTTTGCGTAAGCATGACCGGGGACAACTGCGCGCGATGGAGAATCTCGTCGGAGTAGGAATTGCCGATACCGCTGAATGTGCGCGGGTCGGTGAGCGAGCGCTTCAACGTGTGATTCCCGGCAAGCAGACGCGACCCGAACTCCTCCAGGGAAGCATCCAATACTTCGAGACCGCCGGGATCGACTGCGGCGAGCTGTTGGCTCGAGCCAAATACCGAGAGCGAGGCACGCCGCTTGGAACCGGCTTCCGTCAGAGTCAGCGTGCCGGTGTCGAAGACCAGGTACGCCAAGGCCCCGCGGCCCTTCTTGGCCGCGGGGCCCGGGTCGAGCCAATGCAATCGCCCGGCAATCATCAAATGCAACACCAGCCAGTGCTCGCCCTCGAAACCGATCGCGATCCGCTTTCCCAGGCGCCGCAAGCCCAGTACCCGCCGGCCAAACAGGCTGCTGAGCGGCGGATCGAAAGTCCGCAACAGAAAGGGATGGGAAATGCGGGCAGACTCGAGACGCGCGCCTCGCAGGCGTCTCTCCAGAGCTTCGATGTAGACCGTGATGTCCGGCAGCTCAGGCATGCGCACCGGCGGGGGCAAAAGCCGGCTGCGTCAGTGCCATCTCGGTCATGGCGCCGTAGCTTTCCGCCTGCCGACGTATGCGCGCCGCATCCCCAACAAGGACGATGGCGAGCGCCTCGGGTGACGGAAACGCCTCGTCGATGACCCGCCGCGTGTCGACCAGCGTGACCTCACGCAATGCCGGTCCGTATTGATCGATGTATTCGGGTCCGAGCCCGTACAGCTCCGTGTCACCCAAGGCCACGGCCCAATCAGCAGCCGTCTCGAAGTTGAGAGGGTACTGCCCCAGGACGTAGGCACGTGCCGATTCGAGCATCTCGAGATTCACCCCATCGCGCTTCAGCCGCGCCAGGGTCTCGAGAGTCAACTCGAGCGCCTTGCCGGTGTTGTCCGTCTCCGCGAAGGAGTGGATGGCAAACTCACCCGCGACACTGCCTCGCGCGAAGCCGGAGCGAGCGCCGTACGAGAGACCCGACTTGATACGCAGCTCGGTATTGATGATGGAGGTGAAGCGCCCGCCGTACAGGGTATTGACGAGATCCAGCGCCGCTCGCTGCGGATACCGGCGATCGACACCCACGTTTCCGACCCAGAAATGTGTCTGCACGGCGCCCGGGGAATCAATGAGCAGCACACTTCGCTCGCTTAGACGGGCGGCAGGCACGAGCCGCGGCGCGCGTTCGGCAGCCGGCTTCCAACGGCCAAAGACCTTGCCTACCATGCGTCGCAGCCATGCGGAATCCACATCGCCGGCAAACACCAAGGTCAGCCGGTCGGACCCGAAGTTCGTCGCGTAGTAATCCAACACGTCGCGGTGGGTGATGGCGGCGAGCGAAGACTCGCTACCAATCACCGGCCGGCCATACGGGTGTCCGCGGAACACGAAGGAGCGCCCATAGAGCCCGATCAGCTCGGAAGGATCGGCGTCCTTGGCCGCCTTGATCATCTCGATGTGCCGCGAGCGGAGTGTCTCGAGCTCCTCGTTATCCAGACGTGGCCGCAGCAAAGCATCAGCGAGCAGCTCGAGCATCAATTTCTGATCGCGAGCGAGAAAAGTGCCGCGCACACTCAGCGACTCGGTGTTGGCTCCAGCTCCGAAGCTGCCACCGGCCCCTTCGACTGCATCCGCAAAGGCAAAGGCGTCGCGTTTGCCGGCGCCCTTTTCGAGCAGCCCGGCTACCAACGAGGCCACACCCGGCTTGACCGCCTCGTCGCCGAGCGACCCACCGCGCAACACGGCATTGAAGGCAACGAGGGGAACCTCTCGGCGCGGCACGATGATGAGCGTTATGCCGTTGTCCAGCACGAAGCGCTCATGCGCCGGAACCCGCACTCCACCGCCAGCCTTTGCTGACACATGACCGGGGCCTCGCGGTGTTACTTTCGAGGTCGCCGCGGCCATTTTCAGGAGGAAGCGCCCGATCATGCGGCAACTTCCGCTTCCGGCAGCAGCACACCCACGGTGCGCCGCTTCGGATCGAGGACGTCACGCGCGACCGCATGAATATCCTCGCGCGTGACCTTCTCGAACTGCGCAGGCGCCGTAAACAACTTCGCCCAGTCGCCATGAAAAATCTCGAACTCGCCGAGCAGCTGCGCCTTGCCATCGATCGTGGCGAGCTTCTTCCAGAATCCGGTCGCCGCCAGATTTTTCGCGCGGGACAACTCCACGGCCGTTACGCCATTGCGCACGATTTCGGCGAGCTGCGCATCGATACACCGCCGTGCCTCAGCCGGATCAGCGCCCTCGGGTAGTGTCAGATACAGCCACAGCAGGCCAGGATCGAAACCTTCCTGCCAGTGCCCGCTGACCTCGATGGCCACCTGCTCGTCTTCGACCAATGAGCGATGCAGCCGTGAGGCATCGCCGTCGACGAGGATGGAAAGCAACAGATCGACCGCCGGGGCGCGCGGATCAGCAGCGGCAGGTGCCTTGTAGGCGTATTGCAGCAGAGGAGTCTGCGCCTTGCGGCGCACTACGACAACGCGCTCCTCGAGCTGTTCCGGCTCACGCGCGCGTACCGGGCTCGGCGGTAACTGGCGGGGAATGGGCTCGAAATAGCGCCGCGCCAACTCAAACACCTGTTCCGGCACCAGATCGCCTGCGAGCACCAGTGTCAGGTTGTTGGGGGCGTAGTAGGTTGTAAAGAAAGTCTGCAGATCCTCCATGCGCCACGCCTGGATATCCGCCGGCCAACCAATCGTGGGGAACTGGTACGGATGCGCGACAAAGGCGGTCGACTGGACCTGCTCGCCTAGAAAACCGGGATTGTTATCTTCCACGCGCAAGCGGCGCTCGGACGCGACGACGCCACGCTCACTCTCGATCACAGCCGGCACGAAGGCGAGGTTCGCCACTCGATCGGCCTCCAGGTCGAATACCAGATCGAGCGCGCCACGCGGAAACCAGTCCTGGTACACCGTGACATCGTCGCTGGTGAAGGCATTGTTGGCGCCGCCCTGTGCCTCCATGAGGCGGTCGAACTCGCCCGGCTGACGTCGCGTAGTGCCATTGAACATCATGTGCTCGAAGAAATGTGCGAGCCCGGTGATGCCCGGAGCCTCGTTACGGCTCCCGGCGCGTACCCAATTGTAGAGCGCCACGTTCGGAATATCGTGGACCGGCCATACGATCACCCGCATCCCATTGGCCAGGGTGGTAGCCCGTACAGCCTCCCGCCCCGGCACGCTGGAAAGCCCGGCCGCAGCCCCCCCTGGCGGCGTTGCAAGCCACCCTAAGCTCCTGAAAACGTTTGAAAAGATATCTCTCATGAACCTACGAGGTGCCCGCCCAAGACCAGACAATGGGTACAGCGATTGCTCAGTGCAAGGGCATGGTGGGGTCGTCGAAGTCTCTGTGCATAGCCCAAGTCGCGCCACTTTACGAAAGTGTGCCCCCGAAGCTTTACGGTGGTACGGAGCGGGTCGTCTCCTATCTGACCGAGGAGCTGGTGCGCCAGGGGCATCAGGTGACTCTCTTCGCCAGTGCCGACTCCTGTACGACGGCAGAGCTGGTCGCGGCCTGCGACCGGGCACTGCGCCTGGATCCCAAGCGACCTGCCGGGACTGCTCTGCATACTTTGTTGCTGGAGGAAGTGTTCAAGCGGGCGGACTCGTTTGACATCATTCACTGCCACACCGACTGCATTCATCTTCCGCTAGCACGCCGCAGTCCTGTCCCGGTCGTCACGACGTTGCATGGCCGCCTCGATCTGCCGGGTCTCGACCGGCTCTTCGAGGAATTCGCCGAGCTACCTCTGACCTCTATTTCCGATGCCCAGCGCCGTCCATTACCCGCCGTCAATTGGGCGGGCACCGTCTATCACGGCTTACCGCTCGAGCTTCATACGCCGACCTACACCGAGGGCCGCTACCTGGCCTTCCTGGGGCGCGCCTCGCCGGAGAAACGGATTGACCGCGCCATTGCTATAGCGCAGGCATGTGACATTCCGCTGAAGATTGCGGCGAAGGTAGATGCCGAGGATCGCGCCTATTTCACTGCTCAAATCGAGCCGCTCATCCAGCCACCCTTCATCGAGTACATCGGGGAGATCAACGAGCGCGAGAAAACCGCATTCCTGGGGGGCGCGCTCGCGTTGTTGTTTCCTATCGACTGGCCGGAGCCATTCGGACTTGCGATGATCGAGGCCATGGCCTGCGGCACACCGGTGATCGCCTTTCCGTGCGGCGCAGTGCCGGAAGTCGTGGACGAGGGCGTGACAGGCTTCATAGCCGGGAGCGTGGCCGAGGCGGTCGAGCGGGTGGCCAACATCCAACAGCTCGACCGGCGCCGCTGCCGCGAGGCGTTCGAGCGCAGGTTCAGCGCCACGCGCATGGCGAATGACTACTGCGATGTATACATGGCGTGCGGAGAGGAACCTTGTCAGCTGAGAGCATAGCCGTTCTGGAAGGCGAGCATTACATCCTGGCGCAGGAAGTGCCGGTGGCGGAGCGCACTCACGTCCTGAAGCAGGACGATACGTTCGGGCTGTTCAACGATTTCGGCGACATCGCGGCCGGCGCGCGTCACGAGGAAGGGCTCTATCACGAGGGCACTCGTTTTCTGTCGCGATTCGCGCTGCGCTTGGCGGGCGCACGCCCGCTGCTGCTTTCTTCCGCCGTGCGCCGCGATAATCTGATGCTCAGCGTAGACCTGACGAACCCGGATATCGACCTGGGGCATGGCCAGATCCTGCCGCGCGGCAGCCTGCATATCTACCGCTCCAAACTCATCTGGCACGGCGTTTGTCACGAGCGTATCCACGTGCGCAACTTCACGTTGAAGACCCTCAACATCAGCCTCGCACTGGAATTCGGCGCCGATTACACCGACATTTTCGAGGTTCGCGGGCAACAGCGGCAGCGCCGGGGAAAACTCCGGGAGCCGCGTTTCGGTAAAGATTTCGCCGAGCTCGAGTACCAAGGCCTCGACGGCGTCCTGCGTCGCACACGCGTGCAGTGTCAGCCGGCGCCGGAGAGCTTCTCGGGGAGCGAGCTGCGCCTGCGCGCCGAGCTGGATGGTCATAGCGAGCAGGTCTTCGAAATCACCATCATCTGCACCTCGGACACAGCGCAAGAGCATGCGATGTCCTACGACGCCGCAGTTGCCTTGTCCGAACGCTCCGTCCGGGAGGGAGAGCGCTTCAAGTGCGACATCGTCACGTCGCACGAGCGGCTCAATTCCTGGCTCGAGCGCTCCACCGCAGATATCAACATGTTGCTGACACACACGGCCACAGGAGTCTATCCGTCAGCCGGGGTGCCTTGGTTCGACACCACCTTCGGGCGTGATGGGATCATCACCGCCATGGAGTGTTTGTGGCTCTCCCCGAATATGGCCCGGGGGGTGCTGGCATTTCTCGCCGCGACGCAGGCCACCAAACTCGATATCGAGCGTGACGCCGAGCCGGGCAAGATCCTCCATGAAGCGCGCCGCGGAGAAATGGCCGCGTTGGGCGAGATCCCATTCGGACGCTACTACGGTAGTGTCGACGCCACACCGCTGTTCGTGATGCTTGCCGCGGCCTACTGGCATCGCACCGGCGATCTCGAGTTCATCGCCAGTATCTGGCGCAACCTGACTGCCGCACTCGAGTGGATGGACGACTACGGCGACCGGGACCGCGACGGCTTCATCGAATACCAACGCGCCTCGCAGCACGGACTGATCCAGCAAGGTTGGAAGGATTCACACGACTCGGTCTTCCATGCCGACGGCAGCTTTGCGGAAGGGTCCATAGCGCTGTGCGAGGTGCAAGGATACGCGTATGCGGCTCGCCGGGTTGCCTCGCAGCTGGCGCGCGCGCTCGGGCACGAACAGCTTGCCGAAGATCTCAATGAGAAGGCGCGGGAATTGCGCGAGCGCTTTGACGATCACTTCTGGTGCGAGGAGATGGGCCTCTACGCGCTCGCTCTGGATGGGAACAAACAGGCCTGCCGGGTCCGCACATCCAACGCGGGACATGCCCTTTTCACCGGAATTGCCAAACCGGAACGGGTGGCAACCGTCGTCAAGTCTCTCGGCGACGAGACATTTTTCACCGGTTGGGGCGTGCGCACGCTGGCGGACCGCGAGGTGCGCTACAACCCGATGGCCTATCACAATGGCTCCATCTGGCCGCATGACAACGCGTTGCTGGCCATGGGATGCGCGGACTCGCCAGGCAAGGACTTGCCGCTGCGCATCTTCAGCGCCCAACTCGACGCCTCGTCCTATTTCGAGTCGAGCCGCTTGCCGGAGTTGTTTTGCGGCTTCCGCCGCCGCGAGGGCAAGGCGCCCACGAGTTACCCGGTCGCCTGCTCGCCCCAGGCCTGGTCGGCGGGCGCCGTGTTCATGATGTTGCAAGCCTGCCTCGGACTGACGATCGACGCGCACCGGCAGCAGATCACTTTCCGCTATCCCCAGCTACCGCCCAGCATCGAGCGTCTCGCCATTCGCGGGCTCGCCATCGGCGCGGCCAGCGTGGATCTCACTCTGTATCGCTACTCAGGGGCGATCGGGCTCAACCTGGATAGGCGCAGCGGGAAGATCGATGTGTCGGTGTTGACTTGAGCTCACACCAATAGAAAATCCACGATTGCCCGCTGCTCATCGGTCAGCTGCTCGCGGGGCGTGATGAGCGCGTTGCGCAAGGCCTGCCGGCAGGGGCGCGATTCGTCTTCCGTGTACTCGGCGACGGCAGCCGCGATGAGCTGTTGGATGGTGGCGAGTTTCTGCTGGAACAGGGAGATGACCTGCTCGACCGAGACGTGTTGGCTGGGATCGTCGAGCCAGCAGTCGTAGTCGGTGGCCACGGCGATGGAACAGTAGCCGAGCTGGGCTTCGGCGGCGAGGAAGGCCTCGGGAACATTCGTCATGCCGACCAGGTCGGCGCCGGCGCCCCGCAGGAAGAAGCTCTCGGCGCGGGTACCCAGGCGAGGACCTTCGACGCAGGCGTAGGTTTTGTTCTCGTGCACGGCTATACCGGCGGAACGGCCCACGCGGGCGACGAGAGCGGAGGTCTTCCGGCAAATCGGTTGTGCGGTGGAGACATGCGCAACGATGCCACGGCCGAAGAAGCTCGCCGCCCGGATACCCTTGGTGAAATCGACATATTGTGCCGGCAGGGAGATATCGCCGGGACGGATCTCCTCACGCAGGCTTCCGACCGCCGAGACCCCGATGACGGTGCGGGCGCCGACACTCTTCAGCGCCCAGATGTTGGCACGGAAATTGATCTCGCCTGGCAGCAGGTCGTGGTGCAGTCCGTGCCGGGCAAGAAAGGCGACTTCGCGGCCCGCGAGCTCGCCCAGGACTATGGGGGAAGAAGCTGTACCGAACGGAGTACTGACCTCGCGCGTTTGTGTTACATGCAGGGCGTCCATGCGATACAGCCCTGTACCACCAATGATTCCGATCATGCGTCTCTCTCTTTCGGTAATTGCGCGCCTGGCCCGCGGGCCGGCAAGATGCTCCACCGCAGGAGCTCGTATCCTAAACATGGGCGGCCGTCAGCTGAACAAAAAATCAACGAGGGGGGCCCCTTGAACGGCCATAGCGTGACATGAGTAGATTCGGCATCGATCGCGTTTTCGAGCGGCGACTCGCCGCGCTGGTCAATGGCGGCCAGCCGCAGATTTTACAGGGCGGCCGCAAGGGCGTGGAAAAGGAGTCCCTGCGAGTCATGCCGGATGGCGCGCTGGCGCAAACCCGGCATCCCCACCCACTCGGGTCCGCGCTCACCAACGAGCACATCACTACGGACTATTCCGAGAGTCTCATCGAGCTCGTAACGCCCGCGTTCACGACCAGCTGGGAACTGCTGCAGTATCTGCTGGACCTGCACCAGTTCGTCTATCGCCATCTGGACGATGAGCTGCTGTGGGCTACGAGCATGCCCGGCTCGATCGCGCGCAACGAAGATATTCCGATCGCGCAGTTCGGCAACTCGCATGTCGGGCAGATGAAACACGTCTACCGCAAGGGATTGGGACTGCGCTACGGCCGCATGATGCAGGCCATCTCCGGAGTCCATTTCAACTACTCCTTTCCGCTGCCGTTCTGGGAGTTCTACGCCGACGCCCTGCAATCACATGACAGCGGCGCGCAGTTCGTCTCGGCACGTTATTTCGATTTGCTGCGCAATTACCGGCGCTACGGCTGGATCGTGTTGTATCTGTTCGGCGTCTCGCCGGTGGTTTGCAAGTCGTTTCTCAAGGGGCGCGATATCGTCCTGCCGGAGCTCACGAGCAATACCGCGTATGAGCCCTATGCGACCAGTCTGCGTATGAGCGATGTCGGCTATCGCAATCGCAACCAGGCCGGGTTGGCCGTATCGGTCAACAGTCTGGAGGACTACGTGCGCGACCTGACGCATGCGATCACCACGCCGCATCCGCCGTACCAGGCTCTCGGTGTGCAGACCCCGGATGGCGAATATCAGCAGTTGAATGCCAACATCCTGCAGATCGAGAACGAGTACTACAGCTTCATCCGGCCGAAACGGGTGGCACGCTCGGCGGAGCGCCCGACGAAGGCGCTGCGGCGCGCCGGCGTGGAGTATGTTGAAGTGCGCGCGCTCGATGTCAGCGCCTTCGATCCTGTTGGGGTGAATCAGAACAAGCTGCGCTTTCTGGAAGCCTTCCTCGCCTTGTGCCTCCTGAAGGAGAGCGCGCCCATCAGCGAAGCGGAGCAGGCTGCGCTCGACAGCAACCACGTGACGGTCGCCAGGCGCGGGCGTGAGCCGGGCCTGGAGCTTTGGCGCGAAGGATCCAGCGTTCCCATGCGGGAGTGGGCCCGGGAGCTGCTCGACTCCATGACCGGTATTTGCGAAATCCTCGATCGCGGCGATGCGGCTCGGCCGTACTCGCAGGCTCTGGCCACCCAGGCCGCGAAGGTGGCGGATGTAGCCCTTACGCCGTCAGCCCGCCTGATGGAGGAGCTGACGACCACGAGCGAATCCTTCTTTGACCTCGCCCTGCGTATGTCCGCCACCCATAAGGCATATTTCCTCGATCTGTATGCGCCGAACGAGGAGCGTCTGGCTGAGTTTGCCCACGAGGCGGACGAGTCACACGCCAAACAACGGCAAATCGAGGCGAGCGACCGGGGTTCCTTCGAAGAGTATCTAGCCCGCTATTTTGCGAACTAGCTCACAGGTGACATAAATACAACGCAAGGGTCACTTCCCTTTAACATGACCGCGACTAGAATGCGCCCCACACCGACGAGGAAAGTCGGCCGATCACACAACAATATTGAAGATGAAGGGTTGCAAAATGAAAACGTCACTGGAAGTGGAAGGCCTGCTGGCCCCTCCACAGCCACTGTCGGCCGCGGCTAATGAGGAGTTCGTGGCCACCCCCGCACAACGTTCCGCCGGTTGGGATCCCTTTGAAGTGTGGCGCACGCGCGTGAAGGCGGCGCAGAGCAATCCGAAGGCCGAGGCTGCCCTGTCCTGACCCGGCACGGATCATCTCCCCTGCAAGCGGCCTGACCGAAGTCCAAAACGATCGCCGCCGCGCGCGTCAATACCCCCGCTGAGGCATTGTCCAAAGCGCAGCGGCGCGCTCAAATACGCTGAACTGAACTTTTTGCGCGCGCCGCGCAGGTGGTGACTTGCGCCGTCGCGCCGCGAGGGCCAATCCTGCCGACTATGAACGCACTGTCAGCTCGCGGACTCACCAAGACCTACAAAAACGGTGTCCATGCCCTCAAGGGCATCGATCTCGATGTCGAGCAGGGCGATTTCTTCGCGCTGCTCGGGCCCAACGGCGCCGGCAAGACCACGCTCATCGGCATCGTCACCTCGCTGGTCAACAAAAGTGGCGGCCAGGTGAGCGTCTTCGGTCACGACATCGAGCGGGAGCTGGAGGCAGCCAAGGCTTGCATCGGTGTGGTCCCGCAAGAGCTCAACTTCAATCAGTTCGAGACCCCCTACACGATTGTCATCAACCAGGCGGGCTTCTACGGCATTCCGCGGGCCCTGGCACGTGAGCGCGCCGAGAAATACCTGAAGCAGCTGCAGCTCTGGGATCGCCGCGACAAGATGTCGCGTGGGCTTTCCGGAGGCATGAAGCGTCGGCTGATGATTGCCCGCGCGCTCGTGCACGAGCCACGGCTGCTCATTCTCGACGAGCCTACCGCCGGCGTGGACATCGAGATCCGTCGCTCCATGTGGGACTTCCTGCGCGAGATCAACGCGCAGGGCACTACGATCATCCTGACGACGCATTATCTGGAGGAAGCCGAGACTCTGTGCCGGAACATCGCCATCATCAACGGCGGACTCATTGCCGAGCGCGACCGGATGAGCAGCCTCTTGCGGCGACTCAACACCGAGACGTTCGTGCTCAACTTGCGCAGCTCCCTGGACGCCGCGCCCAAGCTCGAGGGCTACAGCCTGACCCTGGTCGATGATCACACACTCGAGGTCGAGACGGCCAAGGAGCAGAATCTCAACGATGTGTTCTCGCGGCTGTCCCAGCTCGGGATCGAGGTGTTGAGCATGCGCAACAAGGTGAACCGTCTCGAGGAGATCTTCATGCGGCTCATCGAGAAGGGCGGCGCGAATGGTGCAGCTCTCCAGGCCGCTCGAGGGAGCGCCCGATGAGCACGGTTGCACAAGATACCGCAGCTCCGCCGATCAACGTCGGCGTCATCCGTTGGGTTGGCTTCAAGACCATCGTCATTCGCGAGTACGGGCGCATCATCCGTATCTGGGGCCAAACCATCGTCCCCTCAGCGGTCACCGCGACGCTTTATTTCGTGATTTTCGGCAGCCTCATCGGCAGGCGGGTCGGAGCCATGGGCGGCTTCGATTACATGCAGTACATTGCTCCTGGCCTGATCATGATGGCGGTGATCACGAATTCATATGCGAACGTGGTGTCCTCCTTCTTCGGAGCGAAATTCGGCAAGCACCTGGAGGAGATGTTGGTTTCTCCGCTGCCGAGCTGGGTGATCGTATCCGGCTACGTGGCCGGCGGCGTCGTGCGCGGGATATTGGTGGGCTCGGGCGTGACCATCGTCTCGCTGTTGTTCACTCACCTCCACGTGCAGCACGTCTTTGTCGTGCTCGCCGCCGTGCTGCTGACCTCCATTACGTTTGCGCTGGGCGGGTTCCTCAACGCCCTGTATGCGAAAAATTTCGATCAGGTGAACTGGATTCCCACGTTCATTCTCACCCCGCTCACCTACTTCGGTGGCGTTTTCTACTCGGTGACGCTCCTGCCTGCTTGGGCCCGCACAGTGTCCTTCGCCAATCCCATCCTGCACATGGTGAACGCGTTCCGCTTCGGCTTTCTCGGCGTGTCGGATGTCGACATCCGGGTGGCCTTCTCCCTGATGATCGCGGCGGCCGTGGTGTTGTTCGCGACGGCGGTGATGCTGATGGAGCGCGGGAGCGGCATCCGCGAATGACATTGCGCGTCGCGCTCGTAACGGCCGGGGCAGCGCGCGAGCTCGATGAGGATTTACCGCCTCTCGAGGCGGCCATGCATGCCGCCGGCAACAAAGCGCGGGTAGTCGAGTGGGACGATCCGGATGTCGACTGGGCATCTTTCGATTTCGCCTTGCTGCGCTCGACCTGGGACTACATCGATCGATTGCCGGATTTCCTCACCTGGGTGGAGTCGGCCGCGAGGAGGACCACCGTACTCAACTCCCCCTCTGTCGTGCGTTGGAACACCGACAAGCACTATCTCGCCGAGCTCGCGAGGGCCGGAGCGCCCGTCGTTCCGAGCAGCTTCATCGATCCCGGCGAGGATCCGGAGCGGGCACTGAGCGCCTTCCTGGGCCGGCACGACTGTGTCGAGTACGTTGTGAAGCCCTCGGTCGGGGCAGGCTCCCGCGATACCCAACGGCACCGGCGCAATGAGCTCGGACCTGCGTTGGCGCAGGCCCAACGGCTGTTGCATGTCGGGCGCGGAGTCTTGTTGCAGCCCTATCTGGACAGTGTCGACCGGGATGGCGAAACCGCGCTCATCTATTTTCGTGGGCGCTTCAGCCATGCCATACGCAAGGGAGCGTTGCTGCTGCCGGGCGCGAAGGCCTCACCGGCGGTCGGCTTGTTCGTTCCCGAGAAGATCGCGGCGCGCACACCCGATTCTGACGAGCTGCATGTCGCGCAACGAGCGTTGCGCGCACTGCCATTCCCGTTGCCCCTGTATGCCCGCGTGGATCTCATCCGGGACGCAGCCGGACATCCTGTTTTGCTCGAGCTCGAGCTGACTGAGCCCTCACTTTTTTTCGCCTATGCGCCCGGAGCCGCGGAGCGGTTTACGGCAGCTCTTGTCGAGCTCGCCCGGGCCGGCTAGAAGTTGCGGAACCCCCGCCGGCTTCGCGCATTGCAGGTGGGCCGCTCATCGGACGGACCCTGTGGGGACGCCCATAATCCAAGCTGGAGCACCTGGTTCAACTCGATTTGTGAGGTGTGACACCTAAAACAGTTCCCAAACCCCTGTCGCAAAAAAACTTTCACAATTTCGTCACCCGGTTGACGTAGCCGGGGACCAGGCTACGCTCATGAAAGCAAGTGGGTTCAACACGTTCATGGCGCGGGTTGATGCCGCGGAATACGGTCTCTGCAGGAAGCTGAACCGCGGAGCGTCGTTCCCCTTCCCACGACGCTTGTTCCAGATCGCCAGCCGGTTGGGCGATGGGGTCATCTGGTACGTCGTGTTGGCGCTCTTGCCGATCCTGTACGGGTTGGCAGCTGTCAAACCCGCGATCATCATGGCTCTCACAGGCATTCTCGGTGTAGCGCTCTATAAGCTTCTGAAGCGGGTGTTCGTCCGGGAGCGGCCGTTCATCACCCACTCCAGCATCGACCTGGCAATGGCCCCCCTGGACCGTTATAGCTTCCCCTCCGGCCACACTCTGCATGCCGTGTCGTTCGCGTGGCAGGCGACCGTGCATTTCCCGGAGCTCGGTTGGGTGTTGGTGCCGCTTGCCGCCTTGATTGCCGGCTCACGCGTGGTGCTGGGCCTCCACTATCCCACGGATGTATTGGCCGGCGCGGCCATCGGGGCTTCCTTGGCGACACTCGGTTGCGCGCTCGTCTGAGCGGCGCTGTCTAATGCGTCTGCGCGTTCTTTTCATTTCGGACGTTTATTTCCCCAGGGTCAACGGCGTTTCGACCTCGATCAGGACTTTCCGCGAAGACCTGACCGCCTGCGGGGTGGAGACGGTCCTGGTTGCGCCCCGCTATTCCAGCGGAGGCGCGGATGAGGCCGGCTTGGTGCGCGTCGCCTCAGGTGGAGTTCCTCGAGATCCGGAGGATCGCCGCATGCACTGGGGCGCTCTCCAGCGGACTCTCGACAGCTTGCCCCGGAACGAGTTCGATCTGGTCCATATCCATACTCCCTTCATCGCGCACTACGCGGGAGCTCGCTTTGCGAAACGCGCCAAGCTGCCCTGTGTGGCTACCTACCATACGTTCTTCGAGGAATACGCCCATCACTACGTGCCAGCCATGCCGAAATGGCTCGGGCGATACCTGGCGCGCGCCTTCACTCGCTCCCAGTGCGACGACGTTCAGGCGTTGATTGCGCCATCGGACCCCATGCGGGACGTGCTCCTCGAGTACGGCGTCGCAACTCCCATCCACGTGCTGCCCACGGGATTGCCGGCCAACAGCTTTCTTCCCGGCCAGGGTGAGCGCTTCCGGAGGCAGTCGGGTTTGCCGCTGGACCGTCCATTGATGACCTACATCGGGCGCGTGGCGCACGAGAAGAACATCGAGTTCCTGGTGCAGGTCTTCCTCCAGGTGCGCCAGGCGGTTCCGGGAACCATGCTGGTCATCGCCGGCGAGGGCCCCGCGCGCGAGTCCCTGCGCCAACTCGTCACCGGGTTGGGGGTGGCCGCGGATGTTTTTTTCGCCGGCTATCTCGATCGCAACACCGCACTGCTCGATTGTTATGCCGCCGCGAACGTGTTTGCTTTTGCCTCGCGCACGGAGACCCAGGGTCTGGTGCTCCTCGAGGCGATGGCTCAGGGCACGCCGGTCGTCTCCACCGCCGAGCTCGGCACCCGCTCGATTCTCAAACCGGACTGCGGCGCGGTAATCGTGCCGGAGAAGCATGACGAGTTTGCCGCGGCCGTGGTGCGTGTGCTCCAGGACCGAAACCTGCAGAGGGAGCTGGGTGAGCGCGGGCGGGTCTACGCAAAGACCTGGTCGTCCGCTTCGATGGCGCGCCGCCTCGCGGATCTCTACGGCACCCTCCGAACCGCTCCCCGCGATTCCCGCGTAGCGGCTTGAGCCTATCTTCGTCGCGGCCTTGCGACATCGCGGGCTGCGGCACGTTTCTGCGTTAGACTCCCCCC
>Ga0068855_100000778_pt1 | contig 39348 bp, 32 predicted proteins | sample KBSCornC52_FD_66592 | JGI IMG/M metagenome (GOLD analysis project Ga0068855, IMG submission 66592) | Corn rhizosphere microbial communities from Kellogg Biological Station, Michigan, USA - KBS Corn C5-2 | ecosystem: Host-associated > Plants > Roots > Rhizosphere > Soil ...
GTTCCATTCGCCGATCCAGAAATCGAACGCGTGTGCGGCGGCGCCGGGGCAACCGAGTGCCGGCGCGGGCGCCGGCTTGACGTCCGCCGCCCGCGTGTTCGCGAGCAGTGCGAGGAGAGGGAGCGCGAGCAAGGCCTTGAAGGTTGTCATGATGTTTTCCGGCAGCCGCGAGTTCGCAATGCGACGATACGATCGGAGCGCGCACGCGCGCGCTCCGGCGGGCGTGCACCGGCAACGCCTCGTCGAAAAGACCGCTGCTGGCCCCGCTGCAGGCGAAATCGCCGAATCGCTGCTGAACGACCTGCTCGCGAACGTGCCGTCGTTCAGCAACGCGTGAGGATTCGCTCGCCAACATCGGTGCACGTCCACTGCCGGAGCTGGAACATGTCGCCGCAATTGATGTCGCCGGTCTTCCGCCTGTTCCGCCCGCGCCCGCTGCCGTTCATTCCGGTGCGTGCGCTCGCTCCGCTACCGGCGAAGACCGCGGCGTCGGTGGTGCCGCTGCTTCGACGCAAGTAGCGGCCTCGCCGGCTGAACCTCTACGGCAGTTCGAACCCATCCGCGAAAATGACGTCGCCGGTATCCGCCTGCTTCTCGTACGCGCCGATATCGGGGATTCCCACTTCGCGCGCGTAACCGTCGCCGCGCTGGTCGAACACGAGGCCGATGGCGTTGTTGCCCGCATCGAGCGCGGCGCTGCCGACGCCGAGGGCATGGGTCGGCGTGGTGCCGCCGTTGTTCGTCAAGGCAAGCAGGATCGGATCCGCGGTGATCGTGTCGGCCGGCATCTGTGCGGGGCCGCCCGCACTTGGCACGAGGTTGTTCGCGCCGCTGACCGAATCGGGGAAGGCCCACACGTTGTTCGCGTCCGCACCGGTCAGGTTGTTCGAGACGATTGTGCTCTGCAGTTCGACCTGGTAGGTGTATTCGCCGGCGCTGATGCCCGCGCCGCGCGTGCTCGCCGTGTTGAATGCGATCGTGCTGTTGCTGAAGCTCGCGTCGCCGCCGTCGAGCATGATGCCACCGCCTTCCTTCGCGCTCGTGTTGCCGCTGATCGTGCTGTTGATGATCTGCGTCGCCTGCGGCGCGTATTCGCCGTAGTGGATGAAGATGCCGCCGCCGTCGGCACCTGCGGTGTTGCCGCTGACCGTGCTGCTCTGCAGGACCACCGCGCAGCCGAGGCAGAGGATGCCGCCGCCACCTTCGTCGAGGCCCGCTTCGTTGCCGGAGCTGTTGCCGGTCACGAGGGTGGTGTCGACGCTGAGCACGCCGCTCTCCGGCCCGAACAGGCCGCCGCCGGCCGACGGCGCGTGGTTGCCCGCGATGGTCGAACCGATGACCTCGAAACTGGCCGCCTGGAATACGCGCACGCCGCCGCCGCCACCGTAGTGACCGGGCGAGTAGACCGTGTTGGAGAGGATCGTCGAATCGCGCAGGCGCGTCTCGCCGACTGCGGCGATGCCGCCGCCCTGCGGCGCGCACACGCCGCATTGGGTCGTCGTCGTGTTGTCGTGCACATGACCGCGCAGCACGTCGAGCGAGGCGATCGCGTGGTCCGGATGCGAGCCGACCGCGACGCCGCCACCGAACACTTCGTACGAATCCGATTTCACCGTATTGCCGGTGATGGTGCTGTCGGTCAGGTGGGTGTCGCCGAGCGCGAAGATCGCGCCGCCTTCGGCGACGTCGTCGTTCGGATTGCCGTCCTGGTGGCTCCACGCGATGTTGTTCGTGAACGAGGTGCCGGTCACGCTGAGCAGGTTGCCGACCGCGATCGCGCCGCCGCGCACGCGCGCGGTGCCGTCGACGCGGTTGCCGTCGAACGAGCCGCCGTTGATCGTTGCGTTGCCGACCACCGCGATCGCGCCGCCATTGATGCCGGCGACCGTCGCGTCGCCCGCGACGCAGGCGCTCGCGATGACGTCGTCGAGCGAAAGGTTGGTCGCGGCGCGCACGCAGCCGCCGTCGCCGCTGGCGCGACCGTGGGTCAGGGTCAGGCCGCGCAGGTCGAGCGTGCCGCCGCCGCTGTGGTCGAACACGCGGCTCGCATCATTGCCGCTGAGCGACAACGAGGCACTGCCCGGGCCCTGCACCGTCAGGTTCGCAACCGTCACCGACAGCGCACCGCCACTCAGCACGATCGCGCTGCAGCCGAGGCCCGCGAAGTCGATGGTGTCGCCGCTCCCGGCGTTCGCGATCGCGTCGCGCAGGCTGCCCGTGCCGCCGTCGTCGCAGTTCGTCACGGTCGCGGCAGGCGCGAGCGGCGCCGCCAGCGCGAGCGCAAGGCAAGCGGCGAGGTGATGCGGTCGCAGGGTGCGGGTCGGGGTCATGCACAACTCCAAGTTCGATCTGGAAAAGGGCGGCGGGCGCCGCGGCGAAACAGTCCGCGCGCAGCATCGCAGCTGCGGCCGCGACGTCCATGCCCGGTTTGTTCCATTCCCGTTCGGATTCCGTTCGGCGTCAGCCGCCCGATGGCACAAGTGCCTGCAGCGCATCGGGAATCGCGCGTTCGCCGGCGAGCGCTCGAGCGCGCTCGAGCGCGGCGCGCCACGGGCCCTCGCGGCCGAGCGCGCGATACAGGCGGACCTGCAGCAGCGCGCAACCGAAGTCCTGTTCGGCCGCGCGCGCGACGCGTCCCGCGATCACCGCGGCTGCGTCGAGGCGGCCTTCGCCGATCAGGAAATTGCCGTACGCGGTCGCGACCTCGGCGACGAGTTCGGCACGGCCGTCGGTGCCGGCGAGCGCGGCGTCGAACGCTGCCGTTGTCGCCGCCGCATCGCGCTTCGCGGCGGCCTCCTCGGCGCGCGCAACGTCGGCGCGCACACGCACGCGCGGATCCTTGCTGGAGGCTGCCCAGGCGGCGAACGCGGCGGCTTCCTGCGTGGCGCCGGTCGCATCGTCGACGCGCCCCGCGCGCAGCAGGGTCAACCAGGCGTCGGCGCGATCGGCCTCGTCGCCAGGTCCGGCAAGGCCATCGACGGCCTGCTTCGCCAGCACCGTGGCGGTGCCGGCCTCGCCCGCAGCAAGATCGAGGCGCGCCTCGATCGCACGCGCATGCGCCGCCTGGCCCGCATCCGCGGGTGGATCGGTGCGATGGATCGTCGCGTCGAGGAGGGTGCGCGCCTCGGCGATGCGACCGGTCGCGGCGAGCGAGTCCGCCCGCGCGACCTCGAACGCGTCGCGTACCTGCGGATCGGTGATGCGCCCGCGTTCCGTCCATGCGGCGTCGCCGGCCTTCAATGCCTCGACCGGTTGCAGCAGCTGCAGGTGCGCACCGATCTGGTTGACGACCGATACGACGAACTCGTTGATCATGCCGAAGCGACGGAACATCTCGCCGGCGCGATCGAGCGCAGGCAGCGCTTCGGCCGGCCGGCCCTGCGCCATCTGCACCGTGCTCTCGTTGCCGTCGAGCTGGGCCATCAGCAACGGATCGACGCCGAGCGTCAGCGCGACGCGCGAATGCGAGAAGTCGGCGAGCGCGGCGGCGGCGTTTCCTTCGCGCGCGTTGAGGATGCCGCGGTCGTTGTAGGCGCGTCCGAGCGCGATCGGTTCGGCGGCCCCTTCGAGCAGGCGGATCGCCTCGTCGCAGGCGCTGCGGGCATCCGGCAGTCGCCCCGAACGCAAATGCACGACGCAGAGGTTCTCCAGCAGGCGCGCATGCATGACCGGGTCCGTTTCCTTGCTGACCTCGGCCAGCAGCGTCTCGATCGCGCTGCGTGCCTGGTCGAAACGCCCGCTGCGCAGGTCGATGCGGATCGCGCGTTCGCGCACTTCCGGCAGCGCGCGCATCGACGCGGGCGCGTTCGCGATCAGCGATCGCGCAAGGTCGAGGTTCTCGGACAGGCGCGCGGCGTCGGTCCGCTGCAGGAGTTCGGTCAACGTGAGGTCGCGCGGCACGACCATCTCGGCGGGGGCGCGACCGAGCAGGGCGAGCAGGCGCTGCGCGACCTGCTCGGTCGCGCGAATCGGGTTGTCGGCCTCCGCCTGCACCGCGCGGCGCTGGCCGGTCGGCTCGACCAGCTCCGCGCGCACGATCCATGACGTTCCGCTGAGCCGTACGGCAGGAACGACCAGTCCGCGCGTGGCACCGGCTGCCGCGAGCGCCGCGATCGCTTCGTCGCTCGAGCGCATGCTCGAGGCGATGCGCACGACACTGTCGCTCGGCATCGCGGTGATGCCGCCGCTGCGCAGGCGCGTGGCGAGCAGATCCATGACGCCGAGCCGCAGCCAGTCGTCCGCCGCTTCGGAAACCACGTCGGCGGGAAGCACGGCGACGGTTTCCGGGGCGCGTGCCGCTCCCGCCTCGACCGCTGCACTCGGCACCGGCGCAACATGCCGCCACCACCTTGCACCAGCGCCGACGATCGCCGCGGCGACGAGCAGCACGATGACGGGCAGGTACCAGCGTCGACGGATCGTCGGCGCGGGCACCGGAGGCGTTGCGCGAGGGGCCTGCGCCGGAGTCGCTTCATCGGCACCTGTTTCGATCGTGCTCGCCACCCAGTGGTAGCCGAAGCGCGGAACCGTGCGCAGGAAGGCCTGGGCTTCCGCGGTATCGCCGACGGCGCGCCGGGCGGCGAGGATCGCCTTGCCGAGCATGGTGTCGCTGATCGTCGCCTTGGCCCATACCGCCGCGACGAGTTCGTCGCGGCCGACCGCGCGGTCGCGGTGTGCGACGAGGTAGGCGATGCAATCGAACACGACGGGCGGAAGGTCGACGCGCTCGCCGGCACGCCGCAGCTCGCGCGCGGCGATGTCGAGGGTGCAGTCGCCGAAGCGGAGCAGCAATCGGTTCATCGAGGCAGGGTAGCGGCGCGGCGGTCGCGGCGAAAGGCGCCGCGGCGGGATCGCGCGGTCAGTGCACGCCGGCCAGCGCTCGCGTGAGTGTCGCGGCACCGATCGCGCGGCAGCCGTGCGTGTTCTGCCCGGCCCACAGCGGCGAGAAATCGCCGCTGCCACGACGCTCCGCGTGCGCGCGCAGTGGCGCGACCGCGGCTGCCGCGAGCGGGAAGGCCGGCGCGAGCGTGTTGAGTGGACCGAGTTCGCGCATGAGCCGGTTGACGATCCCGCGCGCGGCACCGCCGCTGAACAGGTTGGTCAGCGCGGTGTGGCATGCCGCATCGCTCGCCAGCGCCGCGCGATGCACCGCATGCGTGGTCGCCTCCGTGCACAACAGGTAGGCGGTGCCGACCTGCACCGCGCTCGCACCGAGCGCGAACGCCGCAGCAACCCCGCGCGCATCGGCGATGCCGCCGGCCGCGATCACCGGTACGCGCAACGCGCGTGCGAGCTGCGGCAGCAGGGTGAACGTGCCGGACTGCAGGCTCAGGTCGTTCGACAGGAAATGGCCGCGATGGCCGCCCGCTTCGAGCCCCTGGGCGATCACCGCATCGACGCCGCGCGCTTCGAGCCAGTGCGCTTCGGCGAGTGTCGTCGCCGAGGCGATCACCTTGCTGCCCCAGGCGCGCACGCGTGCGACGAGCTCGGGTGCGGGCAGGCCGAAATGGAAACTGACCACCGCGGGCCGGTACGCTTCGACGAGGTTCGCGGTGACCGCATCGAACGGCACGCGCGCGGCGGCGCTCGGTACTTCCATCGGGTCGAGCCCGAATTCCGCGTAGTACGGTTGCAGCGCATCGCGCCAGGCGCGTTCGCGTGCCGCCTCCGGCGTCGGCGGCGCGTGGCAGAAGAAGTTGAGGTTGAAGGGGCGGCCGTCCGCGCGCAGGGCGTCGAGTTCGCGCCGCAACGCATCCGCCGCGAGCATCGCGCAGGGCAGCGAACCGAGCCCGCCGCCAGCGCCGACCGCGCGCGCGAGCGCGCTGGCCTGCACGCCCGCCATCGGTGCCTGGATCAGCGGCAATTCGGTGCCCAGCAGGTCGCGCACGGTGGATCCGCCCGGGTCGGAACGCGCAGGATAGCGCCGTACCCCGGTCGCGGCACCGCGTTTAAACCCGCCGGCCCGATCGCGCATCTAGGCCGTAGACCCACCACGGAGCCACCCCATGCGCCGTTTCGCCATCCTCCTGTTCGCCGTCGCGCCGGCCCTCGCCAGCGCCAACGACTGCAAGTTCATCGCGCATCGCGACTTCGACGTCGATGCCGCCGGCCTGAAGACCGTCGCGTTCTCGCTCGGATCGAGCGACCTCGTGGTCGAAGGCGTGCCGGGCCTGACCAAGGTCGAGGTGCGTGGCCGCGCCTGCGCGTCCGAGGAGGCCTGGCTGGCCGATCTCAAGGTCGACCAGCACGTCAGCGGCGACCGCCTGACCGTGACCCCGCAACAGGGACGTTCGAACTGGCAGTGGTTCGGATCGAGTTATGCATCAATCGACATCGAAGTGCGCGTACCGGCAGCGATGGCGATCGACATCAAGGCGTCGTCGGGCGATTCCAAGGTTCGCAATGTCGCCTCGCTCGCCTACGACGGCAGCTCCGGCGACCTCATCGTCGACAAGATCGCGGGCCTGCTCTCGCTCGAGCTCAGCTCCGGCGACGTGCAGGCGCGCGACGTCGGCAGCGCCGACGTGCGCAGCGTCTCGTCCGGCGACCTCACCCTGCGCGACGTGCGCGGCGACGTGCAGGTCGACCGCGTCGGCTCGGGCGACCTGCGCCTCGACAACGTCGGTGGTGGCGTGACGATCGGCAGCGTCGGTTCCGGCGACGTCACGATCAGTCACGTGGAGCGCAGCGTCGGCGTCGACTCGCTCGGTTCGGGTGACCTCGACGTGGCCGACGTGGGCGGTGATTTCACCTTGCGCCGCAAGGGCTCCGGCGACGCCCACGAGCACGGTGTGCGCGGCAAGGTCGACGTGCCGCGCGACGACGACTGAGACGCTCCGCGGGCGTACAATCGTGTGATGACTCCGTTCGACCCGGCGGCGCCGATCGGCGCCGTCGCTCACGCGCGCAGTCGCGAAGCATGCGGTGATTTCGACGCGCTGCTCGCGGCGATCCGCGCCTGCCGCGTCTGCGCGGCGCAGCTTCCGCTCGGTCCGCGGCCGATCGTGCAGGCCGGGCCGGATGCGCGTCTGCTCATCGTCGGCCAGGCACCTGGCGCGAAAGTGCACGCGAGCGGCGTGCCGTGGGACGACGCGAGCGGCGCGCGCCTGCGCGACTGGCTCGGTATCGGGCCGGCGCAGTTCCACGATGCGAAGCGGATCGCGATCGTGCCGATGGGCTACTGCTATCCGGGTCGCGGCGCCGGCGGCGACCTGCCGCCGCGGCGCGAATGCGCGTCGTTGTGGCTGGATCGCCTGCTCGCGCGCATGCCGCGGATCGAGCTCACGCTGTTGATCGGCACGCATGCGCAGCGCCATTTTCTCGGCGCCGCGGCGAAGGCGAGCCTGACCGAGACGGTCGCCGCGTACGCCGACTATGCACCGCGCGGCATTCCGCTGCCGCATCCGTCGCCGCGCAATACCGCGTGGTTCCAGCGGCATCCGTGGTTCGCGCGCGAGGTGGTGCCGATGCTGCGCGAGCGCGTGCAGGCATTGCTCGCAGGCGTCGGAGCGCCGGCATGACGGCGAAGAGAACGCCTGCGCGTCCCGCGATCGCGATCCAGCGCGCCTACGACGATCCGACGCCGCACGATGGCTATCGCGTGCTGGTCGACCGCTACTGGCCGCGCGGGCGCAGCAAGGCGGTGCTGGCGCTGGACGAATGGGCGCGCGATCTCGCGCCGAGCGCGGGCCTGATCGGCCGATTCCACCACGAGCACGCGCGTTGGGACGACTTCCGCACGCGCTACCATGCGGAACTCGCCGCGCCGGAGCAGCAGGAACGGCTGCAAGCCGTGCTTGCCGCTGCCGGCAAGCGACGCATCACGCTCGTGTACGGCGCGCGCAGCGACACCGAGAACCAGGCGGTCGTGCTGCGCGAGGCACTGCTGGCGATCGCTTCCGGCAGCTGAGGTCCGCCGCCGCGCGCGGCCAACCGGTGCCTCGTCGCTCTTCGGTGGGTGTGCGATCCGCATGGCCCTGCGTGGCCCGCACGAGGCGGTCCCTTCGCAGCACCCCCGATTGCGTTTAATGTCGGCGTTTCGCACCACCGAGGAAACGCCCGATGCCGTCGCGCCCGTCGCTGCTTCCGATCTTCGCCACCCTCGCTCTCGCCACGGGTAGTGCTTGCGCCGTCACGCCCCCGCTGGCGCCGGACATCCCGAAGAAGTTCGTGGTGCCGCAGGCAGACGCGGACTATGTGCGGCGCGAGGAGATGATCCCGATGCGCGACGGCGTCAAGCTGTACACGGTGATCCTCGTGCCGAAAGGCGCGCAGCATCTGCCGATCGTCCTGACGCGCACGCCGTACAACGCGGCCAAGCGCGCCGAGCGCAGCGTCAGCCCGCGCATGCCGGCGACCCTGCCGGTCGGCGACGAGGTGTTCGTCGGCGATGGCGGCTACATCCGCGTGTTCCAGGACGTGCGCGGCAAGCACAAGTCCGAAGGCGACTACGTGATGACGCGGCCGCTGCGCGGGCCGCTCAACGACAGCAAGGTCGACCATTCGACCGATGCATACGACACCATCGACTGGCTCGTGAAGCACGTCAAGGAGAGCAATGGCAAGGTCGGCATGATCGGTTCGTCGTATGAAGGTTTCACCGTGCTGATGGCGCTGGTCAATCCGCATCCGGCGCTGAAGGCGGCCGTGCCGATGAGCCCGATGGTCGACGGCTGGAAGGGCGACGACTGGTTCCACAACGGCGCGTTCCGCCAGACGAACTTCGACTACATCTACGGCCAGACCGCGGCGAAGGACGATAGCAAGGAAGTACCGCGCGGTGCGTTCGATGACTACGCGAATTTCCTCAAATACGGTTCGGCCGGGGACTACGCGAACCATTTCGGTTTCGACCAGCTCGGCTTCTGGAACAAGATTTCCGAGCACCCGGCCTACGATGCGTACTGGCAGGGCCAGGCGCTCGATCCGGTCATCGCCGCGCAGCCGCTGACGGTGCCGCGCATGATCGTCGCGAGCCTGTGGGACCAGGAGGACATGTACGGCGCGATCGCGACCTACGAGGCGACCGAGCCAAAGGACACCGCGAACGATCGCAACTTCCTCGTGCTCGGCCCGTGGCGGCACAGCGGCGTCAACTACGACGGCAGCATGCTCGGTGCGCTGAAGTTCAGCGGCGACACGGCCCTGCAGTTCCGCCGCGACGTGATGAAACCGTTCCTCGACACCTATCTCAAGGACGGCGCGCCGAAGGCGGACACGCCACCGGTATTCGTCTACGAGACCGGCACGAACCGCTGGCTGCGCGAGACGCACTGGCCGCTCGCCTGCGCGCAGGGTTGCGCCGCGACGTCCAGGCCGCTCTACCTGCACGCGGGCGGGCGCGTCGACTTCACGGCACCCGCGGCCGATGCAGCCGCGTTCGACGAGTACGTGTCCGATCCGGCCAAGCCGGTGCCGTACCAGCCGCGCCCCGTGCATTTCAGCGATGGCGATGCGTGGCGGCGCTGGCTCGTGGTCGACCAGCGCTTCGTCGACGGCCGCCCTGACGTATTGACGTACACCTCGGAAGCGCTGACCACGCCGATGAAGATCGCCGGTGCGCCGGTGGTGAACCTGTTCGCGTCGACCAGCGGCAGCGACAGCGACTGGGTGGTCAAGCTCGTCGACGTGTATCCGGACGAAGTGCCGGCGCAGGCCGATCTCGGCGGCTTCCAGCTCGGCGTCGCGATGGACATCTTCCGTGGCCGCTATCGCGACAGCCTCGAACATCCGAGCGCGATTCCGGCGAACGCGGTGCAGAAGTACCGGTTCGAATTGCCGAACGCGAACCATGTGTTCCTGCCCGGCCACCGCATCATGGTGCAGGTGCAGTCGAGCTGGTTCCCGTTGTACGACCGCAACCCGCAGACCTTCGTCGACAACATCTTCTTCGCCAAGCCGGGCGACTACCGCAAGGCGACGCAGCGCGTGTACACGGCGGGTGAGCAGGCGAGCCGGATCGATCTGCCGGTCGTGCCGGCGGACTGAGCGTCGCGCATGGGAATCCTGACGCGGTGGTTGAGCAAGACACCGCCTGCGGTCGCGCAGGTGGTGGTTCCGTTGCCGCCGCCGGCGATGGTCTGGCGCGCCGATGCGACCTTGCCCATTCCGGACTGGGAGGGTGTCGGCGCTGCGCTCCCGGCCGATGCCGACGACCGCACGCGGCATGCGTTCTGGGCATGCGCCGCGCGCGAATGGCTGCGCGAGCTCGGCGCGCAGCTCGGTTCCGCATACACGATCGAGGCATCGGATCATTTCCTGATGCTGTCGGCATTGCCGGCGCGAACGGCGGGCGTCACGCTCGGCGTCTGCGAGCGCATGCGCCATCGCATCCTGCGCCTGCTGGATGGCATCGCGCGCACGAGCGGACATGGTCCGCACGTGGTCGTCGTGTTCGACGACGACGACGCCTATTACCGCTACATCGACCACTACTACGCGGACGGCGGCGAGTACGCGCAATCGAGCGGCATGTTCCTGTCGTACGGCTACGGGCACTTCGTCTTCCGCGCCGACCACGTCGCGAGCATGGAGCCGATCATCGCGCACGAACTGACACACTGCCTGCTCACGCATCTGCCGCTGCCGGCGTGGCTCAACGAAGGCATCGCGGTCAACGTGGAGAAGAAGCTCGCGCCGGCATACGTCGATCCGCGGCACGCTTCGATCGATCGCCGCGAACGCGTCGCAAAGCGCGCGGCATTCTGGAACGCGACGACGATCCAGTCTTTCTGGAGCGGAAAATCCTACCTTGCCGCCGGTGACGGCAGTGCCTTGTCCTACGAACTCGGCGAGGATCTCGTCGCGCTGATGTCGCGCGAGTTCGAGCCGTTCGCCAGATTCGCGAATGCGGCACGCGGCGCGGACGCTGGTGCTGCGGCCGCCCACGCCTGTTTCGGCATCGGCCTCGACGACATCGTCCAGTCGATCCTCGGCGCCGGCGACTGGCGGCCACGCCCCGGAACGTGGCGTGACGGAATAGAGCACGGCCAGTTCGCACTGCACACCCTGAGTCGGGAGACATGATGGACGCCTTCAGTTACCTGTCGGTCCTGCTGTCGATCATCCTCGGCCTCGCGATCACCCAGGTGCTGAAGGGTTTTCGCGGCCTGATGCAGGCGCGTGCGCGCCTGCGCACGTACTGGCCGACGGTCGCGTGGTCGATCCTCGTGCTGGTGATGGCGGTGCAGTCGTGGTGGGCGATGTTCGGCCTGCGCCATCACGAGGACTGGACGTTCTTCGCGTTCTCGGTCGTGCTCGCGCAGACGATCGTCGTCTACCTGCTCGCCGCGCTGGTGCTGCCGGATTTCTTCGGCGACGCGGCGGTCGACCTGCGCGAGCACTACTACGGCCACCAGCGCTGGTTCTTCAGCCTGCTCGTGCTGCTGATCGTGATCAGCCTCGCCAAGGACGTCGTCCTCGATGGCCACATGACCGATGCGGTGAACCTCGGTTTCCAGCTCGTGTTCGCCGCGTTCGCCGCCGGCGGAGCGATCATCCGCAACACGCGTTACCACGAAGTGGCGACCGTGTTCGGCGCGATCGGCATCTCGGCCTATATCTCGCTGTTGTTCACCCACCTGCATTGAGCGGATCGCGCGTGCGGCCGGCCGCGATCGCTTGCGGCCGGTTGACCGCGGCGACCAGCGCATAGCTGACGATCAGCAACAGGAACCACGAACCGAGCTTGGCCGGCTTGACCGCGGACCAGCCGTGCGCCTGGTGCGGATAAAGCCAGGTGTGGGTGAGCGTGCCGAGGTTCTCGGCGATCCAGATGAACAGTGCGACCAGCAGCAGCCCGAGCAACAGCGGCATGCGCCGGTGCACGCGCCAGATGCGGTAGTGCACCCAGGTGCGCCGGAACAGCAGCGCGGTGATGGCGAACAATCCGGCGCGCACGTCGACGAACGCGTGATGCGTGTAGAAGTTCGCGTAGATCGCCGCGGCGAGTGCGCCGAGCATCCACATCGGCGGGTGCTGCTCGAACCGGAAATCGAACAGGCGCCAGCAGCGCGCGATGTAGCTGCCGATCGACGCGTACATGAAGCCGGAGAACAGCGGCACGCCACCGATGCGGAACAGCGCCAGCTCGGGATAGCTCCAGGAACCGACGTCGGTCTTGAACACTTCCATCGCGGTGCCGATCACGTGGTAGACGAGGATGACCTTGGCCTCGTCGATCGTCTCGAGGCGTCGCCACAGCAGCACGCCCTGGAGCGCCAGCGCGGCGAGGAACAGGAAGTCGTAGCGCGCGAGCCGTGCGTGTTGCGGATACCACAGGTGGGTCGCGACGATGAGCGCGACCATCGCGCCACCGAACACGCAGGCCCAGGCCTGCTTGCAGCCGAAGCGCAGGAACTCGTAGGCGAACGTCGTGGCACGCGTGCGCGCGAAACCGCGTGCAAAGCGCGCCTCCGCGTCGGCAAAACGCGCGACAAGCGGCCAGGTCGCGCGCGCGTCGGAGGTGCACGGGTGCTCGGCAGGCATTGCGGCAGCCGCAGGCGGAAACGGAGCGGTCATTGGAACGGGCGTTTGCGGCGGTTTCGGGGCGGCGCGGTGGCGCGCGGCGGATCTTGCGGAGTAGGCTGTCGGGCAGGTCTCCGGAGCAACGCCCGATGGCGACGCAATCGACCAAGCTCGCGGTGCTGATCGACGCCGACAACGCGCAACCGGCGGTCGTCGAAGGCCTTCTCGCCGAGATCGCCAAGTACGGCACGGCGACCGTCAAGCGCATCTACGGCGACTGGACCGGGCCGCAGCTGAAGGGCTGGAAGGAAGTACTGCTCACGCATGCGATCCAGCCGATCCAGCAGTTCCGCTACACCACCGGCAAGAACGCGACCGATTCGGCACTCATCATCGACGCGATGGACCTGCTCTACGGCGCCAAGCTCGGCGGATTCTGCATCGTCTCCAGCGACAGCGATTTCACCCGCCTCGCGGCGCGCGTGCGCGAAGCGGGACTGGTCGTGTACGGGTTCGGCGAGAAGAAGACGCCGGCCCCGTTCGTGTCCGCGTGCGACAAGTTCATCTACACCGAAATCCTCGTCGCGAAGGACGACGAAGCCGCGGCGCCACCACCGCGCAGCGGCGCGCAACTGAAGCAGGACACGCGCTTGGTGAACCTGCTGCGCAACGCGGTCGAGGCCGCGTCGGACGATTCGGGCTGGGCGTTCCTCGGCGCGATCGGCAACGTCATCGCCAAGCAGGCGCCGGAATTCGACGCGCGCAACTACGGCTACCAGAAGCTCAGCGAGCTCGTCGCCGCGAGCGGCCTGTTCGAGGTCGAGAAACGCAAGACCGGCGACGGCTCGACGACGTCGATCTACGTGCGCAGCGGCAGCAAGCGTGCGCGTCGTGGTGCGTGAGCCGGGGCCGGTCGCGCACGGGAAACGCAATGCTTCATCTTTTCGTAGGAGCCCACCCTGTGGGCGACCGTCGAAGCCGCAACGTTGCGTCGATGTGGATCGCGCACAGGGTGCGCTCCTACAGAATCCCCGCGATGTTCAGGTCACCGTGGGCGACCATTGAAGCCGCAATATGGCGTCGATGGCGCTCACGTGCTCCGGCACGGGGCCGCCGCGCCGCCTCGCGTTTCGTGCGCTCGATCGCGCCGCTTGCCCGCACACGCTGCAATGATGGGGCATCGGAATCTGCCAGGAGCCGTGTCATGCGCCTCGCCTGCATTGTCCTGTTGCTCGTCGTCGCGCGCGCCGCGATGGCGAACGAGTTCTACATCGATCCCGACCACGGCAGCGACGCCGGTGACGGCAGCGCGGCGCATCCGTGGCGTGCGCTGCAGAGCGTGTTCGATGATGGCCTGATCGAGACGCGTGACTGGCCGTCGTATCCGTACGTACCCGGCATGCAGCTGGTGCCGGTCAACCCGGGTGCTCCGGTGCGCGCGGGCGACACGCTGTGGCTGCGCAGCGGCTACCACGGCGACCTCGTGATCGCCGACGCGTACAACACGGCACCGATCACGATCGCGGCGCAGCCGGGACAGAGCCCGCGCATCCGCAGCCTGCTCGTGCGTTCGGCGCAGAACTGGATCCTGCGTGGCCTGACCGTCAGTCCGTCGTACGCAGCGGCCAATCAAGCGGTCACGATGCTGAGCGTCGAGAATCACGGCTGGACCGGACCGAGCTTCGACGTCGAAGTCGACCACTGCACGCTGTTCAGCGTCGCCGATGCGTCGGCGTGGAGCGCGGACGAGTGGATCAACCTCGCGTCAGACGGCATCTACGTCGGCGGCGATCGCGTCGACGTGCATGACTGCAGCGTGCGCAACGTGCGCTTCGGCATCGGCGTCGATGGCGGCGACGCGCGCATCCGGCGCAACGTCGTCGACGGCTTCTCCGCCGACGGCCTGCGTGGCCTCGGCGACAACGGGCTGTTCGAGTACAACACGGTCAAGAACGACTACATCGGCGACGACCTCGACGAGAACCACGACGACGGTTTCCAGAGCTGGTCGATCGGGTCGGACGGCGAGGTCGGCACCGGCGTCGTCAGTGGCGTGACCTTGCGCGGCAACCTGTTCGTCAACGCGGAGAACCCCGCCAATCCGCTGCGCGGCACGCTGCAGGGCATCGGCTGTTTCGACGGGTTGTTCGCGAACTGGGTGGTCGAGAACAACGTCGTCATCACCGACCACTGGCACGGCATCAGCTTCTACGGCCTGCGCGATTCGCGCATCGTCAACAACACCGTGATCGATCTCGCCGATGGCCAGCCGGGTCCGCCGTGGATCGGCGTGTTCCCGCACAAGGATGGACGCCACAGCCAGAACGTGGTCGTGCGCAACAATCTCGCGACCGACTACACGCTCGATGGCGACAATGTCGTCGATGACCACAACCTCGTCATCGAGGACGCTGCTCTGCTGTTCGTCGCGCCACCGTTCGACCTGCACCTGCGCGCAGGTGCGGCGGCGCTTGATGGGGGCAGCCCGACGCTGGCACCGCCGTTGGACATCGAGCAGCGCGTGCGCCCGCAAGGCGCAGGGTTCGACCTTGGCGCGTACGAACGCCCGGTCGATCTGATCTTCCGCAATGGATACGAGGCGCCGTAGGCGCCTTCGATCATTCGGTCGCGGCGAAGTGCAGGCCGCGCAGGTCCGGTTCGGCATTCGCGCTCGCCAGGCGCAGGCGTTCGATCTTCTCGCTGCTCGACGGCTGCAGCCGCGGCAGCAGGGAACGCACGCGCTCGAACAGGCCGGCCTTGCTGGCGGCCGCGTTCGCTGCTTGCTGGCGCTGCACGGAAAGCGGCAGTGTCTGTGCGGCGGCCTGCGGCAGCGGCAGCGAATAGCCGCCCGAATGCATGCGCAGGGCCCATTCCTCGACTTCGCGCTGGGCCGAGCCGAGCGAGTCGTGCAGCTCGAGCTCGCGCGCGGGCATCGGCCGTTCCCACCAGGTCAGCGCGTACTTGCCGGACCACGGGCCGGAAATGCCGGCGACCGCCTTGCCATCGATGTAGGCGACCGACACGAGGCCATCGTAGCGGCTGCGCCACTGCAGGGAACGGCGATTCACGCTTTCCGTCGTCGTGACGGGAAGAGTGTCGCCGCCGAGCGGCTCGAAGGAATCCACTATTGCAAGCATGTCGTGCGCTGTCGTCGTCGTTGTCGACGGAAACCACAAGCAAGCAACATGCCATTTTTTTCCGCGCGGACGATGGATTCCCCGCTCTGTGACGGCCGTCTCATTCTTGCGCGGTTTGCGGTTTGTGACGGCCGTCGCGAAATCGGTCTGCGGTCGCCCGGACGCCCCGCATCGACGTGGCTCCCCCGAGGACTTCGGCACGGAGTGTCAATCCGTGGCAATTTCGGCCCGGGCGGCCGCGGGGATACTGCGCCGTACGTGACGATCCGGCCATGCGATCCACCGGAATCCGGCTACGCTGCTCCTGCGCCGAACCGGCGTATCGCGGGAAGCCACGCATGACTCCGGCAGCATTGGCCCCGGCGGGATTCGCCGTACTGATCGCCCTGATGTACTACCGGCGCCTGCGCCGCCTGTTCGGCCGCCAGCCGGTGCAACCGATGCGGATGAAATTCCGCATCGCGATCCTGCTGGTGGTCGGGGCGTTGCTGCTGCTGCGCGGCGCGCTCGGCCCACAAGGCGGCCTCGCGGTGGTCGCGGGCCTCGGCGGCGGGATCGCACTCGCCTGGCTCGGCCTGCGCCTGACGACGTTCGAATCGACGCCGCAGGGCAATTTCTACACACCACACGGCGGCATCGGCCTCGCCTTGTCGGTACTGTTGCTCGGGCGCCTCGTCTACCGCTTCTTCGTGATCGCGCCCGTGGTGCAGGACGCGCACCAGGCGGGCATGGATCCGTTCGCCGCGTTCCAGCGCAGTCCGCTGACCCTGGCGATCTTCGCATTGCTGATCGGCTACTACGTGACCTACTACATCGCCATACTGCTGCGCACGGGAACGCGGTCGACCTGATCGCACCGCGGCACGCCGGGCGCCGCGATCCAGCCCGTCCAGCCGCCGTGCGGCGCATTTGCCCGTCGCGGCGGCGCGTGTTAGGGTGGATAGACGTCTATATGGCCGTACGGGCAGGGCCGCATCGCAGGCCAGGTCCGCTCCACCAGCGCCCATCGCCTCTCCCCTGGGGAACATCATGAAAGCATCCGCATCACGCGCCTGCCGCGTCGGACTGGTCGCCACCCTGCTGCCCCTGCTCGCGCTGGCGCAGGACGACACGCCGCCGCCCGCAGAGGCGAGCCAGCTCGAGCAGATCACGGTCACCGGCTCGCGCATCCCGCGCGCGCAGGTCGAGGGGCCGGCACCGGTCACCGTGATCAAGGGTTCCGACATCGACACCGGCGGTTTCCGTAACGTGTTCGACGTGCTGGCCCAGGTCACGCAGAACACGGGCAGCGTGCAGGGCGAGGATTTCGGCAGCACGTTCACCCCGGCGGCGAATGTGCTGAACCTGCGCGGACTCGGGCCGAACCACACCCTGGTGCTCGTCAACGGCCATCGCGTCGCCGACTATCCGATCGCCTACAACGGCTCGGTCAACGCGGTCGACCTCGCCAACATCCCGAGCGTGATGATCGATCGCATCGAGATCCTCAGCGGCAGCGCCTCGGCCGTGTACGGCTCCGATGCGATCGCCGGCGTCGTCAACATCGTGCTGAAGCAGAAGCACGAAGGACTCGACATCGGCGTGAAGGTCGGCGGCACCCAGCAGGGCGGCGGCGACAACCAGCGCGTGCAGCTGATCGGTGGCGGCCAGTGGGGCGATCTCGACGCCGTGTTCGGCCTCGAGCTGACCAATCGCGAACCGATCTTCTACGGCGATCGTGCCCTCACCGACACCTATACCCGCTACACGACGCCGGACGATGTGCCAGCGCCGATCCTCGCCATCCGCGATCCGGTCTCGCGCGACTACTACGACTTGCCCGGCGCGGGCTGCGACGCGCTCGGCCAGCTGATGAACGGCAGCCTGACCAGCTTCCAGAATCCGCGCTACGGCGGCAGCTATTGCAGCAGCGACCACTACTTCAGCAACCGCACGATCCAGACGCGCAAGAAACTCGCGAACGGCTACGCCAGCCTGCATTACGCGCTGAACGACACGACCGAGTTGTTCGCCGACGCGCTGTACGGTTTCTCGAAGATCGCAACCACGGTGCGCGCGCCCGCCTGGGCATCGCCGACCGCTTTCTGGAATGACGCGACCGGACGCCTGGAGACCTGGACGCGCGTGCTGACGCCGGAGGAAATCGGCGGGCGTGAACGCAGCGCGCGCACCTTCCTGCAGCATGCGACCGATCTCACGTTCGGCGCGCGCGGCACCTTTGGCGCCTCCGACTGGCACTACGAAGCGTCGGCGAACCGCTCCGACTATGCCAGCGACCAGGGTGTGTTCCGCTTCCTCAACAACGTCGACGACTATTTCCTCGGTGCGCAGACCGGCACGCACGAGTTCGAGGGCGACGAGTACCCGTCCTACAACGCCGATCCCGCGCGCTTCCTCACCGCGGTGACGCCGGAACAGTTCCGCAGCTTCAGCACGCAGACGATCGAGCACGACAAGGCATGGACCGAAAACCTCAGTTTCTCGGTCAACGGCGACCTGCTGCAGTTGCCGGCCGGGCCGCTCGGTTTCGCGGGTGTCGCCGAAGTGGGCCGGCAGGGCTACCGCAACACGCCCGATCCGCGCATCAACGCGGGCGACATCTGGCATGTCAGCGATGCCGAGATCAACAACGGCACGCGCGATCGCTATGCCGCCGGGTTCGAGCTGAACGTGCCGATCTTCTCGCAGCTGACCGGCACCGTCGCTGCGCGCCACGATGCCTACAGCTACGCCGACAAGAACATTTCCAAGAGCACCTACAATCTCGGCCTCGAGTACCGGCCGTTCGAGAGCCTGCTCGTGCGCAGCACCTACGCGACGTCGTTCCGCGCACCGGACATGAACTACCTGTTCGCGCGCAACACGGTCGGCTACATCCCGGGCGTGACGGATGCCTACCAATGCCGCCTGTCCGGCCAGCCGTACGACAGCTGCGACATCTTCTACAACATGAATTTCGCGCAGTCGGGCAGCACCGAACTGCTGCCGGAGCGCGGCAAGTCATTCACCTACGGCCTCGTGTGGTCGCCCGGCGGCGGCTTCGACGTCTCGCTCGACTACTACCGCATCCGCATCCGCGACGAGGTGACCAACCTCGACGAGAACCAGATCCTTGCGACCGAAGCCGATTGCCTGCTCGGTGAAACCCAGGACGGCAGTCCGGTCGACCGCAATTCGCAGATCTGCCGCGATGCGATCGCGCGCGTCGTGCGCAACCCGGCCGACGCGACCGTCGATCCGAACTTCGTTACGAACCTGTTGCTGAGTCCGGTCAACGCGGCGACCGAGCGCACCCACGGCATCGACCTCAGCGCGAACTACCGCATCGCGACCGACCGCTACGGCAAGTTCGCGTTGCATGCCGGCTACACGCACGTGCTCGGCCACGACTACCAGCAGTTTCCCGGCGATCCGGTGCGCGACTACCTCAACGACCTGGCCTACCAGAGCGACTGGCGCACCAAGGTCGACGGCTCGATCGGCTGGAGCCTCGGCAGCTGGAGCGCGACGCTCGACGGCACGCGCTGGGGCCGCGTCCCGAAGAACGACTACTCCGGCCTGCGCAGCGCCTACATGCTGTTCAACGGCAGTGTCGGCTACGACATCGGCGAGCGCACGCACGTGTTGCTCGCGGTGAACAACCTGCGCAACTCGAGTCCGGTCGACAAGAGCGCGGGCTGGCCGAACTACTCGGTCGGCTGGTACGACGCCTACGGCAGGCAGTGGTGGGTGCAGCTCGACTACCACTTCGGCGCGGGCAGGCACGGCATCTGACCGGCGCAAGGCGCGGGCGCGGCAACGCGCCCGTGCGGACGCAAGCAATTTCCCGCGGCGCCGGTCTGATCGGCGATCGACCGGAGACAACCATGCGTACCTTGCTGCTCGGCCTGTCGTTGCTGCTTTGCTCCACCGCCGTCGCTGCCGACGGCGCGCGTGCGCTGCCTTGGCAGGGCACGGGCGCCAACGGCGAGTCGATCCGCTTCGATCCGGACCATCTGCAGCGGCCGGCCGTACTGCTGTTCTGGGCGACGTGGTGCCCTTACTGCAAGGCGTTGATGCCGCACGTGCAGACGGTCTACGACGCGGCCGGCAAGGCCAGGCTCGACGTCTACGCGATCGACATCAAGGACGACGGCGATCCGGTCGCCGAGCTGCGCGAACGCGGGCAGACATTCACGCTCGTGCGCGACGGCGATGCGATCGCGGATCTCTACGGCATCAAGGGCACGCCCGGCCTGCTGCTGGTCGATCGCAGCGGCGCGGTCGTCTACCGCCGCGTCGGCGGCGACGCGGCGGAAGCGGTCGAGGCCGCGCTGCGCAAGCAGCTCGGATTGCCCGGTCGTTGAGCGGCGAGCAGGTCGGGCGATCGCGGACCGACCGGCGATCGCGTGCGCAGCCTGCCTGTCGCGCGGCGCACGTCCGGTCGATGCATCAGGCCGGCGATTCGACCCGGATCGCGGTCTTCACCGAGTTGGCGATGAAGCAACGTTCGTGCGCGGCCTCGTGCAGTGCCTCGATCGCGGCCGCATCCGCCTTGTCGCCGGCCGCGAAGACGATGCGCGGGCGCAGCACGACCTCGGTGATCGCCTGCCGCCCCGGCGCGATGCGCGCCATCGTGCCGACCGCTTCGTCGCTGTAGGACTCCACGACGTGGCCGCGCTCGGCCGCGAGCGAAAGGAACCAGAGCATGTGGCAGCTCGCGATCGCGGCGACATAGGCTTCTTCGGGATCGACCGCGCCCGCGTCCGACCACGGCGCCGGCACGACGTGCGGCGAGGGCGAGGCAGCGACGACCATGCCGCCGTCGAAGCGCCATTGGTGGCGGCGCGAATAGCGGCCGCCGGCGAAATCGGCGTCGCCGCGTTGCCAGTCGATGGTGGCGGTATGGGTGCTCATGCGCGCTCCGGCAGCGGGATCGGCCCATGCTACTGCCGCGTCTCGGTGCTCGCAGGTGCCAGTTGGGCCCTGCGCCCCGGGGCCATCGACCGAGGCGTCGCGGGGCGATTGCGTTGTCCGTGCGCTGCCGGTGTAATGCGCGGCTTTCCGGGCCGATTCCGCAGGAGTTTCCGATGTCCGTCGTGCGCATGAACGATCTCGACCTTGCCGGCAAGCGCGTGCTGATCCGCGAGGACCTCAACGTGCCGATCGACGCCGGTCGCATCACGTCCGAGACGCGTATTCTCGCCGCGCTGCCGACGCTCCAGCTTGCGCTCGACAAGGGCGCCGCGGTGATGGTCATGTCGCATCTCGGGCGGCCGAAGGAAGGGCAGTGGACGGCAGAGGATTCGCTCGCGCCGGTGGCGAAACGCCTCGGCGAACTGCTCGGTCGCGACGTGCCGCTGGTGCGCGACTGGATCGACGGCGTCGAGGTGAAGCCGGGCCAGCTCGTGCTGCTCGAGAACTGCCGCATGAATGTCGGCGAAGGCAAGGACGACGAGGCGTTGTCGAAGAAGTACGCGGCATTGTGCGATGTCTACGTGATGGATGCGTTCGGCACCGCGCATCGCGCGCAGGCCTCGACGCACGGTGCGATCCGCCACGCCAGGATCGCCGCCGGCGGGCCGCTGCTGATGGCCGAGCTCGATGCGCTGGCGAAGGCGCTCGAGCATCCGGCGCGGCCGTTGCTCGCGATCGTCGCGGGCTCGAAGGTGTCGACCAAGCTCACGCTGCTGGAGACCCTGATCGGCAAGGTCGACCAGCTCATCGTCGGCGGCGGCATCGCGAACACGTTCATCGCGGCGGCCGGCCACAAGGTCGGCAAATCGCTGGTCGAGATGGACCTCGTCGACACCGCGAAGAAGATCATCGCGGCTGCGAAGGCGCGCGGCGCCGAGGTGCCGGTGCCGACCGACGTCGTGGTCGCGCCCGCATTCGCCGCGGATGCGCCGGCGACCGTGAAGAAGGTCGACGCCGTCGCCGACGGCGACCTGATCCTCGACATCGGGCCGGAGACCGCGCGCGCCTATGCCGCATTGATCGCCAGGGCCGGCACCGTGGTATGGAACGGACCGGTCGGCGTGTTCGAGTTCGACGCGTTCGGCAAGGGCACCGAAACGCTGGCGCGCGCGATCGCGGCGTCGAGCGCGTTCTCGATCGCGGGCGGCGGCGATACGCTCGCGGCGATCGAGAAATACGGCGTCGCCGACCAGGTCTCCTACATCTCGACCGGCGGTGGCGCCTTCCTCGAATTCCTCGAAGGCAAGGAATTGCCCGCCGTAGCGGCGCTGGAAGCACGCGGATGACGGGATGTGCGCGCGGTCGCAGGTCGCGTGCGCGCAACTTGGTATGGTGCGCGTCCCGACACCGTGGCTGGAACGATTCGATGAAATCCCGTGTTCTCGCGGCGGCCACGCTGGCGCCGCTGCTCGGTTGCGCGCCGCTGCTGCAGGCACAGGCGCTCCAGCAGGGCACGCTCGAACTGCTGTGGGGCGACGCCGTGCCGGGTTCCGCGCAGGTCGCGCGCTTCGAGGCGAACCTCGTCGACGCGGTCGGCGAACGTCATGCGCTCGACACCGACAGCGCGCTGCACGCGGCCGGCGACCTGTACCGCCTGGCCGGGCACGAGGTCGCACTTGCGCTGAAGCCGGGCCCGGGGGTCGACGGGCGTCTCATGCCGGAAGCGATCGTCGACGCGGCGCCATCGACCGATGCGGCCGCAACGCCGCGCATCAGCGGCGCGCAGCCGTGGGTGACGCTCGCGTGCAAGTTCAGCGACGTCGCCGCACAGCCGCACGATCTCGCGTACTTCGGCACGATGCTGTCGAACCAGACCGGTCGCCTCGACCACTACTGGCGTGAAGTCTCCTACAACAAGGTCAACGTCGCCGGCAGCACCGCCTACGGCTGGTTCACCCTGCCGCATCCGCGCTCCTACTATGTGCCCGACAGCGGCTCCGCCAACCTCGCCAGCCTGTTCAACGACTGCACCGCGGTCGCCGACAGCACGGTGAACTTCGCGAACTTCGTCGGCATCAACACGTTCTACAACGACGATCTCGACGGCTATGCCTGGGGTGGCAACCGCTACGCCGCACTCGATGGCCCGTCGCGAAACTGGTACGTGACGTGGGAACCACCGTGGGGATACGCCAACGAGGCGCCGCTCGCGCACGAAATGGGGCATGGTTTCGGGCTGCCGCACGCGAACAATTCCGATCTCGATTCCGATCCCTACGACAACCCGTGGGACGTGATGAGCGACGCCTGGGACAACGCCGGCAGCGACGCGACCTACGGCGCGCAGCCCAAGCACATCGGCATCTGGTCGCGCGACCACCTCGGCTGGATCGACGCGGCGCGCAAGCTCACCATTTCGACCAATGGCGCGTTCAACGGCGTCGTGCTCGATCGCGCCAGCCTGATCGGTTCGACCCATGCGCAGATGATCGTCGTGACCCTGCCGGCACCCGAGCCCGCGACGCACTACTACGTGATCGAGGCGCGCAAGCGCGTCGGCTACTACGAAGCGAACCTCGCCGGCGACGCGGTGATCATTCACGAGGTGAAGACCGACCGCAACGAACCGGCGTGGAGCGTCGACGCGAGCGTGCCGCCGGCGAACACCGCGAACAACGAGGGTTCGATGTTCAAGGTTGGCGAAAGCTGGACGGCCCCGGGCAATGCCTTCAAGGTCACGGTGGCGAGCGCGACCACCGACGGCTTCGTGTTGAACCTGCAGCGCGGTGCGGTCGGCGACCTGATCTTCAAGAACGGTTTCAACGGATGAGGTTGGCGCTGTTCGATCTCGACGGCACCCTCATCGACTCCGAGGCAGGCATCGTCAACTCGATCGAATACGCACTCGCCAAGCTCGGTGCATCCAGCCCGCCTCGCGCGACATTGCGTGGCTGGATCGGCCCGCCGCTGCGCGCGACGTTCCCGCTCGTGCTCGGCGACGATCCCGCGCGGACCGAACAGGCCGTCGCGCATTACAGCGAACGCTTCAGCGCGGTGGGTTGGCGCGAGCACCGCGTCTACGACGGCATCGGCGACGTCGTCGACGATCTCGCCGCGCGCGGCGTCGCGCTCGCGGTCGTGACGACGAAGGTCGAACGGCATGCGGAGCCGATCGTGGGCAGCTTGCCTTTCGGCGCGCGCTTCGCACGCGTGTATGCGGCAGCCGCGGGTAGCCGTGACAGCGAAAAGGCCACGATGGTCGCACGTGCCCTGTCCGACTTCGGCGTGCGTGCGGAGAACGCCGTGATGATCGGCGATCGCCACTTCGACATCGAGGGCGCGCGGGCGAACGGCGTGCGCGCGATCGGCGTCGGATGGGGCTTCGGCAGCCATGAGGAGTTGCGCGAAGCCGGCGCCGACGCGATCGCAGCCACGCCGGCCGAATTGCCCGGCCTGCTGTCGTAGGGCGGTACGCGCAACGCGCGTGCCGCCTGCCTGGTGCGATGGTGGCGGGACTCGCGCGGCGCGTTCGATCCGCGCTACGGCCTGTCTGCGTCCGGCTCGTGCGTCATCGCGGTCGGCGGGTGTTCTCGAGTGCGTCGCGCAGCGGCTGCGGATCGGCAAGCGACAGCAGAATGCGCGTGCCGTCGTGCGCGCGCAGCAGGCTGACCCGTTGCGATGCGCCGGTCAGGATGCACAGCGCGCGTTCGCCGCTGCGCAACCGGAACCAGCCCGATGCGAGCCCGGGCAGGCCGATGCCCCAGGTGCGCAGCGCGGGGCGGAACTGCCGCTCCGCATCGAGGTCGAGCAGGCGCAGGCCGTTCGGCGCGAGTTCGGCCAGCGCGTAGTCGCGCCGGCTGAAACCGGTTTCGACGTGCAGGCGATCGCTCGCGATGCGCACGCCGATGCGGCCGAGCATGCGCCTCAGGCGCGCGTACATCGCGAGCGTGACCACAAACACGAGTGCCGGCGCGAGCAGCACGATCGGCGTCGTTCGCGCGAGCGACCAGGTCAGCGCGAGCGTGATGGCGACCAGCGCGAGCGGCAGTACCAGCGCGAGCGCGACCAGCCATCGGTGCGGCCGCTCCATCGATGCGGAGAGTGCGAGGTTCTTCACGCCGGTGTCGGTCATGTGCAATGCCTGCGGACACGGAGCCTGTGCTAGCTTAGCAAGCTTGCCATGACCCCCGGAGTCACGATGCAGGAGCAGCTTCGCCGCACCAAGATCATCGCCACGCTCGGTCCGGCGACCGACGCGCCGGGAGCGCTGAAGCGACTGATCGCCGAGGGCGTCAACGTCGTGCGCCTGAACCTGTCTCATGGCAGCGCCGACGACCACAAGCTGCGCGCCGCCGCGGTGCGCGCCGCGGCCGCCGAACTCGGCGTCGAGGTCGGCGTGCTGGCCGACCTGCAGGGTCCCAAGATCCGCATCGAGCGCTTCGCGAACGGTCCGATCGAGATCGAGCCGGGCCAGCCGTTCACGCTCGACTGCAGCGACGATGCGCCGGCGGGCGACGCGACCCGCGTCGGCGTCAGCTACCACGACCTCTGGCGCGACGTGAAGCCGGCCGACGTGCTGATGCTCGACGACGGTCTCGTCTCGCTCGAAGTCGTCGAAGTCGTCGGTCGCGAGGTGCGCTGCAGCGTGCTCATAGGCGGCCGCCTGTCCGATCGCAAGGGCATCAATCGCCTCGGTGGCGGCCTCACCGTCGCCGCGCTGTCGGACAAGGACCGCAACGACATCAAGCTCGCGGCCGAACTCGGCGCGGACTTCCTCGCGGTGTCGTTCGTGAAGACCGCCGACGACATCGAGCAGGCGCGCCGCCTGCTGCGCGAAGCCGGCGGCAGCGCCGCGCTGGTCGCGAAGATCGAGCGCGCCGAGGCGATCACGAACCTTTCCGAGATCGTCGACGCGTCCGACGCGGTGATGGTCGCGCGCGGTGACCTCGGCGTGGAGATCGGCGACGCCGAACTGCCGGGCCTGCAGAAGAAGATCATCCGCGAAGCGCTCGCGCAGAGCCGCGTGGTGATCACTGCGACGCAGATGATGCAGTCGATGGTCGAGTCGCCGATACCGACGCGCGCGGAAGTGCTCGACGTCGCGAACGCGGTCATCGACGGCACCGACGCGGTCATGCTGTCGCAGGAAACCGCGGCCGGGAAGCATCCGGACAAGGCGGTCGCGGCGATGCGGCGCGTCTGTCTCGGCGCCGAACGCCAGTTCGAGCCGACCGAGGACATGAGCCCCGGCATGCACCGGCTCGACCGCACCGACCAGGCGATCGCGCTCGGCGCGATGTTCCTCGCGAGCCAGGTCGGCGTGCGCGCGATCGTCGCGCTGACTGAAAGCGGCGCGACCGCGCAATGGTTGTCGCGCTACCGCTCGACCGTGCCGATCTACGCGCTCTCGCGCAATGCCGCGGCGCGCCGGCGCATGCTGCTGTATCGCGACGTGAATCCGGTCGAGTTCGACGCGCACGGCGCGGGGCCGACGCAGGCCTCGCGCGACGCGATCCAGCACCTGTTCCGCCTCGGCCACCTCGCGGTCGGCGATCGCGTGCTGATCACGAACGGCGACCATACCGGGCAGGGCGGCGGCACCAACACGCTCAAGCTCCTGCAGGTCGGCCACGAGGGTGTCGCCGAGGGGCTTGGGGATTTATAGGCGAAAGCCGTGGTCTCGTTGTGGGTGACTCGGGGCTTGAGACTCCATCAAGAAAGCTTCTGTAGGAGCCCACCCTGTGGGCGACCGGCCGGTCGCTGCGTGATCCCCGGTCGCGCACAGGGTGCGCTCCTACAACTAGCGTGATCGCGGCTGAGCGAAGAGAGGCCAGCGGATCGTGGATCGTCGTAGACTGCGCTCATGTCCTGCTCGGAGTCCGCCATGTTGCGTCGAATGATTGTCCTTCTGGCAATGACCGCCAGCACCACCGTATTCGCGCAGTCCGACGCGCCCCCGCGCGTCGTCGTCCCCGACAAGCTCGCCGGCTCGTGGGTACTGATCAATTCCTCGGTCGAGGCGGACGTGCCGAACATCGCGAAGAACATCAGCATGCCCGGCTGCGCCGCGGTCTCGTTCGTGGTCGAGAAGGACGGCAGCACGAGCGCGATCAAGGTGCAGCGCGTGGTGCCGCAGGGCGACCTCGCGAAGATCGCCGAGAGCATGGCGAAGAACATGCGCTTCGAGCCGTCCGTGTCGAATGCCGGCCGCGACCGCGTGTTCAGCTGGCTGATCTTCCCGTTCAACCTGCCGCAGGAAGCGGCGGCGCGCACCGCGGTCATGCAGCCGTGCCAGATCGACAAGCTCGGCTGGAACGATCACTGAAACGCGTCGTGTGACAGCCCGTCGCGCACGCATTGACGCGCGCGGACCGGGTCGACGACCATGGGCCGTCTCAAGGGGGACGGTCCTCTCATGGACTTCCGCATCTGCACGGCCTGCGGCCTCGCGATGGCCGCGGGCGCATCGCGCTGCACCCGCTGTGGCGGCACGCCGGAAGCGGCGGATGCACGCGCGTTCGTCGGCCAGATGTTCGGCAAGTACGAACTGCTCGACGTGATCGGGTCCGGCGGCATGGGGGTCGTGCTGAAGGGCCGCCACGCCGCGCTCGGGCAGCATGTCGCGGTGAAACTGTTGCAGCCCGGCCTGGGCGATCCGGCGTTCCGCGAACGCTTCCTGCGCGAAGCACGCCTGCTGGCCGGACTGCGCCATCCGAACATCGTCGAGGTGCACGACTTCGACGTTTCTTCCGGCGACGTGCCGTACTACGTGATGGACTATCTCGAAGGCGAGAGCCTCGCCGGCGAGCTCGCGCGCGCGCCGCGCGGATTGCCGTGGGCACGCTGTGCGGAAGTGCTGCGCGGCGTGGTTCCCGCACTGGCGTACGCGCACGCGCGCGGGGTCGTCCATCGTGACCTGAAGCCCGACAATATCTTCGTCACGCACGCCGCCGGGCGCGAGCAGGTCAGGTTGCTGGACTTCGGCATCGCGCGCTTCGTCGAAGACAGCGAGGAAGCGGCGACGCGCCTGACCCAGACCGGCCTCGTGATCGGTACGCCGCAATACTTCGCGCCCGAGCAGTTCTACGGCTATCCGGTCACGCTCGCGACCGATCAGTACGCGCTCGCCCTGATCGTTGCGGAGATGCTGCGCGGCCGGCCGCTGCGCAGCGGCCGGAGTTTCAGCGAGATCAGTCTCGAAGGCCTCGCGCGCGCGCCCGCGAGCATCACCGCGGAACTGCCGGCGTCGACGCCGATGCACGTCGCCGAGGCGCTCGGGCGTGCCCTCGCAGTGGACCCTGCGCAGCGTCATGCCGATGTGGCAGCGTTCGCGCGTGCGCTCGGCGTCGACGCCGACGCCATGCCATCGGTCGCGCCGGCGCCGGGCCTTGCCACCACGCGGCCGACGCCAGCGGCGCAGGAAGCGGCAGCGACGCGCCTGACCATCGCGCGTGCTCGGCCGCGTTGGCTCGCCTGGAGCGTTGCACTTCTGCTGCTCGCGCTCGCCGTTGCGTGGTGGTGGCGCGCGCCTGCACCCGAGCGCCCGGACGCGGCCGATGTGGCTTCCGATTCCACGTCACCAGTGGCGCCGTCCGCGTGGTTGCGTCTGCACGAGAGCTTTGCCGTCCCGGTCGATGCGCGCAGCCTGATCACTCGCCGCGACGACGTCGCGGTGCTGGCCTCGGCCGACGGCTGGTACCTGCAACCGTTGCGCGGTGGCGGCGAGGCCAGTCGCGTGACCTTGCCGCGCGAACAGCACCTGCTGGGGGCACTCGAAGACCAACGCCTCGCCTTGCTCGCGGCCGACACCCTGCAGGCGATCGACCCGCTCAAGGGTGACGTGGAAACGCTCGCCCGACTGCCCGCGGAGTTCGACCGCACCGGCGACGTTCGCATCGCGCCGGATGCGCGCAGCGTGCTGGTCGTGTCGCCGGCGCGCGCGGTGTTGTATCGCCGCGCCGGGGACGCGTTGCAGGTCGTCGCGCAATGGAAGGACGCGGGTGCTGCGCAGGCGATCGCGGTGTCGCGCGAATATCTCGCGGTCGCCAACGGCGCGCGCGTGCGCGTGTGGCGCACGACCGATGCGGCGTCGGTACTCGACCAGGTGTTCGACCTCGGCGCGGTGCGCGATCTCGCCCTGCTCGATGCGCCGGCGCGCCTCGCGATCGCGGAGCGCGGGCCGAATGTGCACGTCGTCGCGCTGGATGCGGGTGCAGCGCAACGCAGCGTGCCGTTGCAGGGAGGTGCAAACGCGCTGGCCTGGATCGCCGACGCGCCGAGCTTGCTGGCGGGCGGCGACAACGGGCTGGCGATCGTGCGGGACGGCGCATCGCCGATCGAGCATCGGGCCGAAGCGGCGATCGGCTCCCATGCCTTGTTCGCCGACGGCAATGGCGTGTTGCTGCTAGACACCGCAACGCATCGATTGAACTGGCTCGACTATGGCATGTTGCCGATCGCCCGCAGCTACCGGCTCGGCACCCGGGAAAGCTGGGCCGTGCACGTCGACGCGCAGCGCCAGGCCGTGTTCGTCGGTTCCAGCGACGGCACGCTGTACGCGCTCAGTGGCGGAGCCGTGCATCCGTACCCGCTGCATGCCGATGGCGTCACCGCCCTGGCCGGCGATGCGGATCACCTCGCCAGCGCGTCCGACGATCGCACCCTCGCGATCTGGAACCTGCCGAAGATGGACGTGCAATGGCGTTCGCGCGGGCATGCTTTCCTGGTCAACCAGATCGCGCTGGTCGGTGGAACGCTCTGGTCGAGTTCATCCGACGGCACGCTCAAGCGCTGGCGCTGGCCGACGCTGGAAGAAGAGGAAACACTCGATGTGCGCGCGCTCGCCGCGACGCCCGATCTGGACCTGCATGCATTCTGGATCGATGCGACCGCGACGCACGCACTGGTCGGCACCTGGAACCGGCGCCTCGTGGCGCTCGACCGCATCGACGAGCGCTGGGTTGCGCAAGCGGTGCCGATCGACAGTCTCGCCGGCTACCACGTGGTGGAGCTGCCCGACCTGCATGTCCTCGCCGTGCTCGGCTCGGAACCGACGCGCGTCTACGCATGGGACCTGGCCACGAAAACGCTGCTCCGAGTCCCTGATCTGGGCCAGTTGCTGTTCGCCCTGACGCCGGACGGACACGGCTCCGGGGCCTACGCCGCCGGACGTGGCGTGGTCCTTCACTACGGATTCTCGCGCGAGCCCGGTGGGCGCCTGCGCGTGCGTGTCGCGGCTGCGGCACGCAGCGAACTGCGTGAAGCGAGCGCCGCGGATTTCGATCCGGCGTCGGCGCTGTTGTGGCTCGCCAATGCCGAGGGGCAGTTGTTGGCGGTCGATACGAAGCAGTTGCCGCAGAGCGCCCTGGTCGAGGCGACGCTGGCGCCCGTACCGGCGGCACCCGCCCGCTGAACGGGCGACAGCACCTTGGGTCGAACTGACCTATAATCCCCGCCCCTGAAATCACCCGCCCCGGCCGAGCCCAACCTGCGGCCGCGGCGTCTTTTCGTTTCGTCACGGAGTCATTGATGAGCATCGAAGAGCTTGAAAGCATTGCCCAGGCGATGGTCGCACCGGGCAAGGGCATCATCGCGATCGACGAGTCCACCGCCACGATCAAGAAGCGCTTCGATTCGGTCAACGTGCCGAACACCGAGGAGAACCGTCGCGCCTACCGCGAGATGCTGCTGACCCCGACCAAGCTCGGCGAGCACATCTCCGGCGCAATTCTTTACGACGAGACGATCCGCCAGGCGACCAAGGCCGGCGTGCCGTTCACCAAGATCATGATGGACGCGGGCATCCTGCCGGGCATCAAGGTCGACCTCGGCGCGAAGCCGCTCGCGGGCTTCCCGGGTGAACTTGTCACCGAAGGCCTCGATGGCCTGCGCGAGCGCCTCGCCGAATACGCGCGCCTCGGCGCCAAGTTCGCCAAGTGGCGCGCGGTCATCACGATCGGCGAGGACACGCCGAGCGGTACCTGCATCGAGGCGAACTCGCATGCACTCGCACGCTACGCCGCGCTGTGCCAGGAAGCGGGCATCGTGCCGATGGTCGAACCCGAAGTGCTGATGGACGGCGACCATGACCTTGATGTCTGCTACGAAGTCACCGAAGCGACCCTGCGTTCGCTGTTCGGCGCACTGTACGAGCAGAACGTGCTTCTCGAAGGCACGATCCTGAAGGCGAGCATGGTCGTATCCGGCAAGGACTGCCCCGACCAGGCCGACGTCGACGAAGTCGCGGAAGCGACCGTGCGCTGCCTCAAGTCCGCGGTTCCGGCGACCCTGCCCGGCATCGTGTTCCTGTCCGGCGGTCAGAGCGACGAGCAGGCGACCGCGCACCTCAATGCGATGAACCAGATGGGCCCGCACCCCTGGCCGCTGTCGTTCTCCTACGGTCGCGCGATGCAAAGCGCCGCGCTGCAGTTGTGGGGCAAGGACATGCAGGCGAACTTCAAGTCCGCCCAGGACATGGTCGTGCTGCGTGCACGCCAGAATGGACTCGCCGCGCTGGGGCAATGGAAGAAGGGCGCCTGACGGCGCCGTTCTCCACGCACTTCCGCAACGGGCGCTTCGGCGCCCGTTCCTTTTGGTGCATGGCGCGCCGATGAAATCGGTATCCTGTTGCGGTCATTGAGAGACTTGCATGCAGATCACCAACCTTCCATTCGGCACTACCGACTGGTCGATGATCGTTCCCACCGAGCACAAGGGCGAACGCGGCTTCGCCTACTGGCGCACGCAGCGCTTCGGCGACATCCGCGTGCGCATGGTCGAGTACACGGCGGGCTATGTCGCCGATCACTGGTGCGTGAAGGGACATGTGCTGCTGTGCCTTTCCGGCGAGCTCCACACCGAGCTCGAGGACGGCCGCCGCTTCACCCTGGTCGCGGGCATGAGCTACCAGGTCGCCGACGATGCGGAGCCGCATCGGTCGCACACGGATACCGGCGCGACTTTGTTCATCGTCGACTGAACACGAGCGGAGAACGGCGATGAAGACGATCGGCCTGATCGGCGGCATGAGCTGGGAATCGACGCTCGGCTACTACAAGCTGATCAACGAAGCGGTCAGGCAGCGCCTCGGAGGACTGCACTCGGCCAGGCTCGTCCTGTACAGCGTCGATTTCCACGACATCGAGCGCCTGCAGCACGCCGGCGACTGGGATGCGACGGGCGAGCTGCTCGCCGATGCGGCGCGTTCGCTCGCCGCTGCCGGCGCCGACTTCATCGTGCTGTGCACGAATACGATGCACAAGGTCGCGCCTGCGATCGAATCGGCGGCGCGGATCCCGTTGCTGCACATCGCCGACCCGACCGCGGCGGAGATCGTGCGCGCAGGTCACGCGAAGGTCGGCCTGCTCGGCACGCGCTTCACGATGGAGCAGGCGTTCTATCGCGAACGATTGCACGAACGCCATGGCCTCGAGGTGATCGTCCCCGACGCAGCGGATCGCGACACCGTCCATCGCATCATCTACGACGAGTTGTGTCTCGGCGACGTGCGGCCGGAATCGCGCGAGGCGTATCGCAGGATCATGCGCGACCTGGTGGCACGCGGCGCGCAGGCGATCATCCTCGGCTGCACCGAGATCTCCCTGCTGGTCGGCGCCGCGGACGCGGACGTGCCGCTGTTCGACACGACTGCCCTGCATGCCGAGGCCGCGGTCGACGCGGCGATCGCCGGCGGAGATGCAGCGCCGCGGGCGCGACGCATACCATCAACCTGAGCGCAGCGCCGCAGGCGCGGAGTCGAAGGGCGCGTCCCGCCGGCGTTTCGACCGAGTCGCGTTCAATGCGAGCGGCGCAGAGAAATGCGCATCAACGAGCGCTCAGCCGAGCGATGCGAGCCAGTCGTCGTCGGAGCCCTCGTTGACGCCCTCGAGCAGGAACGTCGAAAGGTAGCGTTCGCCGGTGTCGGGCAGCATCGCGAGGAGCACGGAACCCTTCGCCGCGCTTTCGGCGACCTTCAATGCGGCGGCGAGCGTGGCGCCGGAGGAGATGCCGACGAAGATGCCTTCCTCCGCCGCAAGCCGTCGTGCGGTGTCGCGTGCGACGACATCGTCGACCGGTTCGATCGCGTGCGCGACCTTGCGGTCGAGCACCTCGGGCACGAAGTCCGGCGTCCAGCCCTGGATCTTGTGCGGCTTCCATTCGTTGCCGGACAGCAGCGCGGCACCGGCCGGTTCGCTCGCGATGATCTTCACCTCGGGGCGTGCGAGGCGCAGCACGTCGCCGACGCCGGTCAGCGTGCCGCCGGTACCCCAGCCGGTGACGAAGTAGTCGAGCCGCTTGCCGGCGAAGTCGCGCAGGATCTCCGCCGCCGTGGTCTGGCGGTGGTAAGCGGGATTGGCCGGATTCTGGAACTGCCGCGCGAGGAACCAGCCGTGCTTCTTGGCGAGTTCCTCGGCTTTCTTCACCATGCCGCTGCCGCGTTCGGCGGCCGCGGTCAGGATCACCTTCGCACCGTAGGCGCGCATGAGCTTGCGCCGTTCGACCGAGAACGTCTCGGTCATGATCGCGACGAACTTGTAGCCGCGCGCGGCGGCGACCATCGCGAGCGCGACGCCGGTGTTGCCCGACGTCGCCTCGATGATCGTGTCCCCCGGCTTGAGCAGGCCCTGACGTTCGGCATCGAGCACGATCGCGAGCGCGAGGCGGTCCTTAACCGACCCGCCGGGATTGAACGCTTCGACCTTCACGTAGAGGTCGACGTGCTTCGGCGCGATCCGTTGCAGCTTGACGATCGGGGTATGGCCGATCGTGTCGAGGATGGTGTCGTGGATCATGGTCGATGTCCTTGCGTGCGTGAAATCAGGCGGCGTGGCGCAGCGGTACGGTCGCCGGCGGCGGTGCGCCGAGCGGCGGCGCACCATGCCAGTGCAGGCGTTCGGCCAGCGCCGCGACCTCACCGAGGATCAGCAGCGCCGGGGAGCGTACTTTGTGCCCGTTCGCGCGCTCGGGCAACTGCGCCAGCGTGCCGGTCACGACGCGCTGCCCCGGCCGCGATCCGTTCTCGACCAGGGCGAATGGCGTCGACGCGGCACGCCCGTGCGCGAGCAGGTTGTCACGCAGGCCGGCGAGGTCGCCGACGCCCATGTAGACCGCGAGTGTCTGGCGCTCCTGCGCGAGCGCGCGCCAGTCGAGCGTGTCGAGCGAATCGCGGCAGTGCGCGGTGATGAAGCGCACCGATTGCGCGTGCTCGCGGTGGGTCAGCGGCACGCCGGCGTACGCGGCGCAGGCGAGCGCCGCGGTGATGCCCGGCACGACCTCGCAGGGGATCGCATGTGCATGCAGGAATTCGAGTTCCTCGCCGCCGCGGCCGAACACGAACGGATCGCCGCCCTTGAGGCGGACGACGCGGCGGCCGGCGCGCGCGTGCGCGAGCATCGCCGCGTGGATCGCATCCTGGCTGGTCGAATGGCCGCCGCCGGTCTTGCCGACTTCGATGAACTCCGCGTCGCGACGCGCGAGTGCGAGCACGTCCGCGCTGACCAGGCGGTCGTGCAGGATCACGTCGGCCTGGTTGAGCGCGCGCAGTGCCTTCAGGGTGAGCAGGCCGGGATCCCCCGGTCCCGCGCCGACCAGCGCGACGCTGCCGAGCCCCGGCGCCGCCGGCGCCTGCAAGGCGGCTTCGAGCACAGTCTCGGCGCGCAACGACTGGCCTGCGCGCAGGTACGCGCTGATCGTCCCGTCGAACAGTGCGTCGTACCAGCGCCGTCGTGCATCGAGCGCGGGCAGGCGTTCGCGGATGCGCGCGCGATGGCGTTCGAGCAGGCGCGCGAGCGCACCGAGGCCGGGATCGAGCAGGGTTTCGAGCCGCTCGCGCAGGCGGCGCGCGAGCATCGGCGCGACGCCGCCGGAAGAGATCGCGATGACGACGGGCGAGCGATCGATGATCGCCGGCACGTGGAAGCTCGACAGCTCCGCGTCGTCGACGACGTTCGCGAACAGGCGCCGGCGCGCGGCGTCGCGCGCGACGGTTGAATTGACCGTGCGATCCGCAGTGGCCGCGATCACCAGCCAGGCGCCGTCGAGCCAGTCCTCGCGGTATTCGCCTGCGGCATGGCGGATGCGCCGGTCGCCGGCGAGCCTGGCGAGCGACCGCCCGAGTCGCGGCGCGCCGACGGTCACGAGCGCGCCCGCGGCGAGCAGGCTCGCGACCTTGCGCGCGGCGACCTCGCCGCCGCCGACGACGAGTACCGGGCGCTGCTTCAGATCGGTGAACAACGGGAACATTTTCATGGGTTTGGACTTCGAGCTGGACGCGAAACCGGGCGGACCACCATCCTCGGCGCGCGCCGTCGCTGCGCGGAAATGACTTGTGGCGCCGCCGATATGCCGGCCGGTTATCGGCTCGCCCGCCGGGTGGCGCATCCGCACGGATGGACGTATGGACGTCCAAACACCGATCCGGTAGTCTCACCCGACCATGGGCGGCCAATCCGGCCGCCCAACCTGCAGGGGATCGCCATGAAATCCGTATCCGTCAAACGCATGTGCTGTTGCCGCTCCTTCATTCGCCACGTGACGACGAACCGATTGCGACTACCTGCGGACCCCACATCATGACGCTCACCCAGCTTCGTTATCTCATCGCCATCGCCGATTCCGGCCTCAACATCACCCTCGCCGCCGAGCGCGTCCACGCGACCCAGCCCGGGCTCAGCAAGCAGCTCAAGCAGCTCGAGGAAGAACTCGGTTTTTCGCTGTTCACCCGCCGCGGCAAGAGCCTCGAGGCGATTACCGCCGCCGGCGCGCAGGTGATCGAACGCGCGCGCATCATCCAGTCCGAAGCCGCGAACATCCGCGCGCTCGCCGCGAACCTGCGCAACGAGGCGCAGGGCGAGTTGCGCATCGCCACCACGCACACGCAGGCGCGCTACGCGCTTCCGTCGGCGATCGCCGGTCTGCGCAAGCGCTACCCCGAAGTCGGCGTGCACCTGCAGCCGGGCGGCGACGCGGAAATCCTCGACCTGCTCGAGCGCGGCCAGACCGACCTCGCGGTCGTGTCGACCGCCGGCACGCCGCCGCCGGCGGGGTTGGCCCTGCCGGTCTATCGCTGGGATCGCATCGCCCTCGTGCCGCGCGGCCACGCGCTGACGAAGATCGGGCGCGCGCCGACCCTGGCCGACCTGTCCGCGCATGCGCTGGTCAGCTACGAATCGTCGTTGAAGCCGGAGTCTTCGCTGCGCCGCGCATTCGACGAGGCGGGCCTGCCTTTGCGCCTCGCATTCACCGCGCGCGATGCCGACCTGATCCGCACCTACGTCGGTGCCGGTCTCGGCGTCGGCGTGCTCGCCGAGATGGCACTCGATGAATCCGACCGCGACGTCGTCGGACTCGACCTCGACGGTCTGCTGCCGTCGTGCACGACCTGGATCGTGTTGCGTCGCGATCGCGTGCTGCGCGAGTACGCGCTCGAGTTCATCGCGCGCTTCGCGCCGCACATCGACCGCCGCGACGTGCGTCGCGCGTTCGATCACGGCATCGCGACGGACGACTGGCCGGTACCGCCGCGCTGGCGCGACCTGGACCTGGCGCGCCTCGCGGCTTGAAGCAGCATTTCCTGACGCGGATCAGAGCGGAGCGGATACAGCACGGCAACCGGTTCGAGCCCTGCCTGAGGTTGCACTCCGGCACGGGTTCCTGCTCGATCCGCGTCGAGGCCGTTGCCCGGATCAGACTTCCAGGTGCAGGCCGCATTCGCGCTTGAGGCCGAAGAAGCGCGTGTCGTCGAAATCCATGCCCGGTTCGAGGCGGTGCGTCGTGTGCACGTCGCCGATCGAAACATAGCCTTCGTCCCACAGCGGGTGGTATGGCAGCGCGTGGCGGGCGAGGTAGCGACCCACATCGCGGTCGCTCCAGTCCGCGATCGGGTGCGCCTTCCAGCGGCCGTTGCGCAGTTCGACGAAATCGGTGCGCGCGCGGCTCGCCGACTGCGCGCGGCGCAGGCCCGTGAACCAGCTGCGCGCACCGAGCTCGTCGAGTGCACGCTGCATCGGTTCGACCTTGCGCAAGCGGTTGTAGCGCTCGATGCCGTCGAGCCCCTGTTCCCACAGCCGGCCCAGGCGCGCCTCCATCCAGGCGATGCCGATTTGCGGGCGATACACCTTGAGGTTGAGCCCGAGCCGGTCGGTCAATGTGTCGGCGAAGCGATAGGTTTCGGGAAACAGGTAGCCGGTGTCGATCAGGACCACCGGGATGTCGCGTCGCTGCTGCGTGACGAGGTGGAGCATCGCGGCGGCCTGCGCACCGAAGCTCGACGACAGCACGTGGTCGCCGGGCAGGGTGTCGAGCATCCAGGCGACGCGTTCGTGTGCTTCGAGCGCGGCGAGCCAGCGGTTGAGTTCGGCCAGCGTGCGCGCGTCCTCGGCGGCGCTGACCAGATCGGGTGGTGTCATGGCACGACCTCGGCGGCGATGCGCGGCGCCGGCGCGATCACGCCGGTGCGCAGCAGGAAGTCGCCGAAACCTTCGCCGGCCTCGCGTTCGCCTGCATACAGCGCGAACAACAGGTCGAGCGTTTCGAGGATCTCGGCCTCGGCGATGTTTTCACGGTGGATGCGGTTGAGGCGGCGTCCGGCGAAGTCCGCGCCGAGGCGCAGGTCGTAGCGCCCCGGCGCGCGACCAACCAGGGCGATCTCGCCGAGGTACGGGCGCGAGCAGCCGTTCGGGCAGCCGGACAGGCGCAGCAGGATCGGTGCATCGACGAGGCCGTGCGCGGCGAGGCGCTGTTCGATCTTCGCGAGGAAATCGGGCAGGTAGCGCTCGGCTTCGGCCATCGCGAGGCCGCAGGTCGGCAGTGCGACGCAGGCGATCGCGTGGCGGCGGATCGCGCTGCCGCGGCGCCAGCCGTCGAGGCCGTGGCGCACGACGAGGGCATCGATGAGTGCGCGCGCGCCGGGTTCGACATTCGCGATGATCAGGTTCTGGTTGCAGGTCAGGCGGAAATCCCCGCGATGCACGCCGGCGATCTCGCGCAACCCGCTCGACCACGCCTGGCCCGGCCGGTCCGCGATGCGGCCGGCTTCGACCTGCAGGGTCAGGTGCGCACGTCCGTCGCTGCCCTCGATCCAGCCGTAGCGGTCGCCGTTGTGGTCGAAGCGGAAGGCGCGCGCAGGTTGCAGCACGAAGCCGAGGCGCTGTTCGAGTTCGGCGACGAATGCGGCGAGACCGCGGTGATCGAGCGTGTACTTGAGGCGCGCGTGCTTGCGTTCGCTGCGGTTGCCCCAGTCGCGCTGCACGCCGATCACGTGCTCGGCGACCGCGAGCACCTGCTCCGGTGCAATGAAGCCGATCACGTCGCCGAGGCGCGGATAGGTGGTGGGATCCGCATGGGTGGCGCCCATGCCGCCGCCGATCGCGACGTTGAAGCCGACCAGCGCGCCGTGTTCGAGGATCGCGATGAGACCGAGGTCCTGCGCGAACACGTCGACGTCGTTGGTCGGCGGCACCGCGAGGCCGATCTTGAATTTGCGCGGCAGGTAGGTCGGGCCGTACAGCGGCTCGTGTTCTTCGCCGCCGGCGACCTTTTCCTCGTCGAGCCAGATCTCGTGGTAGGCGCGCGTCTTCGGCAGCAGGTGTTCGGACAATCGCCGTGCCCATGCGTACGCCTCGGCATGCGCGGACGATTCGACCGGATTCGCCGACGCGACCACGGTGCGGTTGACGTCGCCGCAGGCGGCGATCGTGTCGACCAGGCTCGCGTTGATCGCGGCGATCGTCGCCTTCAGCTCGCGCTTGATCACGCCGTGCCACTGGAACGTCTGGCGCGTGGTGATGCGCAAGGTGCCGTTCGCGTAGTCGCGCGCGATCGCATCGAATGCGAGCCACTGCGCCGGCGTGACCACGCCTCCCGGCAGGCGCGCGCGGATCATGAACGAGTACGCGGGTTCGAGCTTCTGCAGGCGGCGTTCGTCGCGCAGGTCGCGATCGTCCTGCTGGTAACTGCCGTGGAACTTCAGCAGCTTGTTGTCGGACTCGCCGATCGCGCCGGTCACGCCATCGGCGAGCCCGTCCTGGAGCGTGCCGCGCAGATGGCGGCTGTCGGCCTTGATGCGTTCGAGTTCGGAGAGGACGGTGGACATGGGCTGAGGTGCGGGACGGCTCTTGTTGAAATGTGCGGCCATGGACGGTCGCTGCGGACTTCAGGGCGGCATCGGTCGACACATTCGCGGATGCGGTGTCGAAGGGGCATTCAAGGACGAATGCACGCGTGAAACCCTAGTACACATCCCGCGCATAGCGCCCCTCCGAAACCAGTTGCGCCAGGCGTTCCTCGGCGCGTTCGCGATCGATACCGCCGTGTTCGACCAGCACGTCGAGCAGGGTGGCGTGCACGTCCTTCGCCATCCGCGTCGCGTCGCCGCACACGTACAGGTGCGCGCCATCGTCGAGCCATGCGTACAGCGCGCGACCGTGCTCGCGTAGCTTGTGCTGGACGTGGGTGCGCGGCGTGGCATCGCGCGAGAACGCGAGGTCGAGGCGATGCAGGGAGCCGTCGTGCAGCGCCTTCTGCCACTCGGCCTGGTAGAGGAATTCGCTGCGGAAGTGGCGGTTGCCGAACAGCAGCCAGTTGCGGCCGGATGCGCCGGTCTCGCGGCGTTCCTGCACGAAGCCGCGGAACGGCGCGACGCCGGTGCCGGGGCCGATCATGATGATGTCGCGCGCGCCATCGGCGGGCAGGCGGAAACGCTCGTTCGGTTCGACGTAGACCGACACGTGCGCGTCATCCGCGGCATCGGCGAGATGGCGCGAAGCGGCGCCGTGGTGGCGTAGGCCGAATGCCTCGTAGTCGACCACGCCGACGGTAAGATGCGCTTCATCGCCGACCGCGCTGCGGCTCG
>Ga0068855_100000781_pt1 | contig 39298 bp, 29 predicted proteins | sample KBSCornC52_FD_66592 | JGI IMG/M metagenome (GOLD analysis project Ga0068855, IMG submission 66592) | Corn rhizosphere microbial communities from Kellogg Biological Station, Michigan, USA - KBS Corn C5-2 | ecosystem: Host-associated > Plants > Roots > Rhizosphere > Soil ...
TACGTCAGCGGCTCTCCCACCAAGTTCGTTGAGCAAGTCGCGATCGGCTTGGAGAATACCATCTGGGCCAAGGTCCAATAGCCAGGCGCGTCCAGGCTAGACCCCCTCGGCGCGGAATCCTGAGTGACGTGGGGCGCCATCGTATCCGGAAGTCGTCGTGAGACGAGTTGCGGCCAAGCGCAGGGCCTCAGTGCTTTGCGACGACTGTAACGGTAGTGGTAAGGATCTGTTCGCCGCTCATCCGTTTACACATTTGAGAGGTCAAATGCGAGCTTCAGCGACTGGAGCGTGACGACGGTCGGTCTGGCTGTCGAGATGGACGCGAGGACAGCGGCGATGCTGCTCGACGGCATCGCCGCACCTGGTTCACAGATAGAGAATGGAGTTTGCGGCGAACGCCAGAATGTTCTGGCAATCTGAGACGACGATTTGTCCGGTGTAGACCAAAGTGTTGTCGTCTTCCCGCGACTCAGCCAATTGTTGACTCGAGTCTACCCTGTGGATGAGAAAGTAGGTCCCCGGCGTAACGCCGAGCGTGGAGATCGAGAATGCGAAGCTTGAAAAGCTCTGTCGCGCGGTGGTAGCGCTGGCCCATGAAAAGGTAGCGACTGGAGACGAGCCATCCGCGTCGTCGTCGAGCAGCACTTGCTGATCGTAGGTGACGTCCGTGCTGCCCGGGTTGACGACGGTGACCTGGGCCACGAACGAATTGCCGAGGCACACGGTTTCAACCGACTCATGGTTGTTGAAGGTTTTGAGTGCCTGCGCATCCCACCGTTGCCCGCTCGCGAAAATGTTCGTAAATGTCTTCGTACCGTACAGGCCCGCCACCCCGCTGATGTCGTCTGGATACGGCACGGGCCCAAGAGGCCCACCGGGCTTGTCGCCAGGCGTCGTCATGATGTTCATGTAGCTCGAGTCGTGGCCGAGCCCGAGCTGATGACCAATCTCATGAACCATCGTCGACCGCCCGACACCGATTCCTGCAGGAGAATCGGGGTACAAGTCGCTCGGGGCGCGCGCCGCGGTGTCAAGGTCGCTCGCGATGCGTGAATCGGACTCCCCCCAATTTCCCGAACCGGGCGGCGACAGACAGGCGTTTATATGCGCATAGGTTGTTTTTCCATTCCAGCCATCGATATCGCTACGTGCGACCCGCGCGATGTCGTTTTGCCAGTTCCCCAAGGTGACTGTACAAGCGGAATCGACATAGCTGGCAGTGACGGCTAAGTTGGAGACTTCACCCCAGCTGGATACGGCGTGAAAATAGGCATCAGCACCCCACGTACCGTCTGCAAGGCTACAGGTGTTCCGCGTTTCGCTGAGTGGCCCCGAATCCTTGTGATTCAAGCTCCAACAGCTGCCATTTGGATAAGTGTGAGCTCGTGCTGTCTCCGCGGACGCCCCGATCAGAAGAGCAACAACGCAGGCAGTTGAGGTCGCGTGCCGCAGAATGGAGGCGAGGGGGACCGTTGAGAATTTGATCATGCAATTCGCGATTTGCTGACTTGGAGGGCGGCTCCAGCGGCTTTACTCGTTAAAGAAGGTCGGAAAATTTGGCACAATACGCCGAACGGAGGTCTTCGTCGTTCACGAGAAGCGCCATCTCGGGAGACGCTGGGTCAGAATGCCCGTTCGCGATCACCCCAAGCAGTTCGGGTGGAACGAGACAAACAATGCTCAGCTGCGTGTGAAATTCCGCGGCGAGCCCTCCGGCAGCGTCGAACAGGCGGCCATGAAAGCGCGCGTGGTGGCCCGCTTCGTTGCGGCGCTCGAGCGTCAACCGAACCGATCTGGATTGAGAGACGAGTCCGCCGCGAACGAGTCGTTCGGAGGCGTCGGTGGGTTCGTCCAGCTGAGTTTGTAAAATTGCCGACTCGTTGACTGGAATGACGGCCTGCCAAGCGTCCGCCTGATTGGCGGCGCTCAGCTTCAGCGCGATGCGAGCTCGGCTAACTCCATAGACTATCTCGAGTTCCGCGTGACCCCGAACCAAGGTGCTGTCGTCGGCTAGGTGCACCGCGGTCTGCAGATAACTCGATTGAACGCGATCCCGAACCGCGAACTGCTGGGAAGCCGACGTTGCTGCCGGCGGTACCGGCGTCGCCACAGGCTCAATCGATGGCGCGCTGGCCGGGTCGACGGGCAGCGCGCCACCAGTGCAGCCGGCGGCGGCGTTCAGAAGCGTCAGCGGGAAGAGAAGCGTGAAAGCCTTCATGTGCACACCCCTTATTCTGCGCTCGGCGAGCTGGGAGTCACGCGCCAGTTCTCGTGGCGGATCGTAGGTTTGGCAGCGAAGTGCCTATTGGGTCCCACTCCCTCGGCGATTACCGCCTCCGCAAACAGCCGCTTGAAGTTACGGCGGTCGAGCGAGCCAGCAACCGAGAGCTGGTCCGCCTCTTTTCGCACTGAGGACTGCAGGCGTTCAACCGTAGGGTCGACGCCTGGACCCGATACGCTCGAAAACAGCTCTCGGCCGAAGCGCATGCCTTCCGGCGACAACCCGTTGAGGGGTTCCCCATCCGGGCTCACCAGCACTTCGCGCCCAAACGCGGCTTCCACGCGCAAGGCAGTCGTGGAGAGCGGTGAGTCGAACCACTCGTCATTCCTCAAGAAGAGAACGTAACGAGAACCAATGAGCAAATTCGTAGTCAATGACGAACCGACGAAATCCCCATCTGGAGCCGGACCACCGAACATCGATAACTGAACCTGCTTGCCCGGAGACTCTCCTGCGTACACTGATTCTACGGTTAATATCCAATTGGTACGAGGCCCGTTTTGCTCATCATATCCAAACGAGACGGCTTGAACAACGGCCTCAATCACGGCAGATGAACGCTGCAGGATGGCTTGTCCGCTACCGGGGTCTTCGACCTGCGGCTGGTCTCTGGCCTCCGGCGCAGGCAGAGGAGGCCGAACATCCGTAACGCTCGGCGCCGCGGGAGGCTCTTGCGCTCCGGGACCCGGCGCGTCGACCAGCTCCTTCCCTCCACACGACGCGCAGGAAAGGCCAATGCAAAGACAACACAGCGATCTAAACATGACGAGCTCATTTTCTGGTCAGCAGCGACGAATGCGGGCGAGCCTGCTGATTCGCCCGATTGGCTCCCGGGCTTCACAGTTCACGAAACTTATTTAGAACCGTCGAAGGCCGCATCAGCACGCGGCCCATTGGGCTACGGGGCGCGTCCGCGGAACGCTGCAAACATTCTGCGGGCTATTCGGAGCTCAAGCAGGCGTCGCAAAACCCGAGATTAGCCCGGGGTTTAGCACTTGCGTTGTCACGGCCCCGACAAACGTCTCGAAGCCGCTGGACGGCATCGTCGTGACTGAGTTGTTTGGGTAAGAGTAACCGAGCGCCCACATCGGGTTCTTCACCGTACAGCTGACGGTCATCGCGCCTTCGGTCAACCGCGAGGTATCGATCGCGGAACCCGTGGAGAGGCTCCCAGCCGTGCAGGCGGTCGTCACGTCAATGTCGTATTGGCGCCCGACGAGCTGTGTGAGCGGTTGCACCCCAGTGTTTCGAAAGAGTACGTTCTGGATACCCAGCACCGGATACAGCGCATTCATGCCGCCAATGTCCGAGTCGGACAAGTGACTGTACTGCCCGATAACGGCGCCTGGCGGAACAGTCACGATGGGATCGAAGGTAGTGCCCGCCTTGGCATAACCGAACTGATTATAGAGCATGACCGAATCGAAATCGAAGCCAGTTCGCGTGGCCTGATTCGAAGGCATATCGAAATTTCCATACTCGTAGCACTGATTTGCGTCGAAGAGCGCCCCAGTACAACACCCGTGGTTGATAGCATTCTGCCGCGGCGTGCTCGAGCCTACCTCGCAGACTGCTGGGCCGCAGTCGTTGACGCTCGTCGCGCTGCTCAAGCAGCCTTGGATGTTCTGCCAGTTCATTCTGATCGAGCTATCGCGATCGTTCCGCGATTGCTCGTGCCATACGCCGAGGGCGTGAGCAATCTCATGAGCAATAAACCCTTGCGATGCTTTCAGCAGAGTTCGAAGGTGCGTGTTCGGATCGATGATCCACTGGCTACCCATGATGGCAATGCCATTTACGCCGTTCGGGTTACGACCGATGCTGTCACTCGAAGTGTCGCCCGCGGTGGTGTGAAAATTGATGCAGTTGCCGGTGTTGGGGCAAGCACCCGACAGCTTGGTGAAGTGCAGCCCGGGAACTTTGGACGTCCACCAGGCAACCGAGGCGTCGACGGCTTGTTGGTCATTCTGCGTGTCCGTGTCGCCAGGCAACGAGTTCATCGGCGTCGTTTGAATGTTGACGACGCTGTAGGTCACATTGCCGTTCGGCCACTTTGAAGCAATGCCGGTTATTGAGGTGAGGGCGCTGGTGCTCGTTTTGACCTCTCCTCCGACTGAATCGTCATTGGCAGCGGGGTCCTTGTCGAGATCGGCCGCTGACAGCACGATGTCGCCTTCGATGATGAACTTGCCGTTTTTCGGCACGGCCATGTGCCGTTGGCCTTGATAGCTGACCATGAGCGGCACGCCGTCCTTCACGCCGCTGGGGGAAGATGGAGTGCTCCCGCAGCCGGCCACGCCCCAAGACACGAACGTGATGCCGAATAATCGCGCGGCGGTGAGCAGTGAATGTCTGAAACTGAATACATACATAGTGCATTTCCCTTCGTTAGGATGCAGGCTCGGTCGGTTTCGGGGTGCAGATTGTTCCGTTGAGTACTGCCGAGTGGCAGCGGCAACCTCGTCCCGTGCGACGCTTACGGAACGAGACCACCATGCTGCTGCAAGCGGATGCAACTCGACCAAGCAACTGCCAACCCTGGCGCGCTTTCTGCTAGATCGTCAGCTAGGCGAACACCTGGCGGACAATTTCCTTTTCAGGAGGTTGCGAGCTCCATGCGCCGGTTGTTGGATAGACAGCTTTCCCTCGCACGCGCGCGCAGCTCGCGTGATAGCCGCTCGTTAGTGAATTCGTGGCTAGTAAATGCTCGCGAGAATCGCGCCGGAAAGCGCCGCATACGACCCATTCGACTTTGTTACCACGGCGCTACCACTCCGACCGCGTCCGACAGGGTCACTGAATGAATAGGAGACCGTTGACGTGCCTGCGACCAGACCGCTAACCGAATAGGAGTAAGTGTCTGTCGACGTACCAGAAACGCGAAACGGGATGTTGAGCGATCCGCGCGCGATCCATTCCGACACGATTGAGCCATCATTCGACGTTAGTAGGCCGGAGCCGGTTGCAAAACAGCCCGAGCTGCAACTTAGTCCGTACACTCTCGGCGTAGAGTACATCATCTCCATGCCTAGCATGTCGCGCGGAGTTGGAATCGCGTCGATGCGCCCGTTCTCAGAGGCGCAGTAGTTCATGATGGATATCGAATCGTACGTCGTCAGCACGCGCCCATCGTTGATTGCAGAGCGATCGGACACGCGGCCCTGTGCATTCGGAAGATCCGCAGAAGAGACCTGAACCGTGCCAAGGCTCGGATTCCGACCGAAACACCCGAAGTACGAATCCGATGGCAGACAACTGCCACTCTCGCAACTCCCGATTGCACATGTCCCTTGTGCGCATGAGCGACATGCGGCTTTGCCCAACGCGAAGAGGTTGGCTGCTGTAGATTTATCCGAAGCCGTAACGACGATTGTGCTGGCGGCTGGTGCAGCGAACCAACACTCCGTAGCTTCCAGCGCCGTGCATGTCCCGGTGGAGCATTTCGTGCAGCCATCCAAGATGGTCTGCTCATACGCGCACAATGGCTGGGCATCCGGCCGCTGGTGCTCGTGGATCAGCCCCAACCCATGCCCCACTTCGTGAACGATCGTGATGTCGTTACTCGCAAGATCGTTTGGATCGATCGAGATCGCGCAGCCGGCGCCATTACCCAGTCCACAGTTGCCATAGCCTCCGCCCTTCGAGAGCTTGATGCTCATCGCAGGCGCAGCACATCCGCTTTGGAAGTGCATGTTCGGTACGTTCCCCCACGTGCTATTGAGAACGTCGACGACATGAGCACTCACGTTTGCAAACTCGCTTGCCGACAACGTGAATCTTGGGTCGCTCGTATCGGAAGCGAAACACAGTCGCAATATGCCGCCGCTTAGTGACCAGGGGACGAATCCCCCCACGAGAAACGCTGGTTGCGTCACCACGCCTAGGGAGCTTTCACAGCTGTCGCCAACACAAACCGCTTCACCGCTCGTACACCCCCCCATCAATAGAGGAATAAACGCGAGACCACTGGCCATCATCAGACGTTGAAATGTCATCATCGGCAGAACTCCGTTTTCAAGCGATGACATGCGCGACCCTGGCCGCCACCGACAACGCCGTTGGTTTTTACTTTGGTCGACATGCGTTGCTATGCGACCGGTCTGTTACACGATCGAACGATCTTGCTACGCGCGAATGAGCGACGTGAAATCGAATCACTGCGACGCTTGTCACAGCCTGTCAGGCGACGACTCTCACCTTGAGCGTAGCCGCCTTGCCAGTTTTCTCAAAATATCGTGAGGGCAGACAGGCGGCTCTGTAGCCCTCGCGACCGGTTCTCTCGACTTGCGGCCTACCTTGCCAGCCTATCGGCGGGGGGCCTCACACTCATACGCCGGGTCGAAGTTTCATTGCCTGAGGCCGACTGCCCACGCATGTTTGACCTTGGTGTTGCTGGGATCGCAAATATTGTAGGCCACGTGAATTTGCTTACCGGATAGTTCGGCAGACTGGGCCACGGACTGATAGGCCTTCAGTGCATCCGCTGGCTGGACCCATGCTTGGCACGGGGAAGGCGGGGCGACGCTATAGGCAGCGATGGTGACAACCACGCCAGTGGAGGCATCCTTGATATTCATTAGCAAAAGCCCCTGCTGGGCCTCCGTATACGTGACAGTGCCGTCGATGGTACCGGAGGTCGGAGGAGGAGGAGTCTGCGCAAGCACGGGAGAACTCGTCGCAGTGAGCATCAAGCCGGATGCCATAGCCAATAGTGCACCAATCTTCTTCGTCGCATTGAGGGTCAGGTTGATCATTTCGTTCTCCGGTTCGAGTGAAGCGCCACCGAGGGCGCACAAGCGACTACGTTTGACGATTACTGGCGCCGAATCGCACGTCGCGGATGATATTGAACGTACTCAGCAATCTCTGTGCCGAAGGGAGGAGCTGAACGCGTTTTGAGGGAAGAATGAATAGCGGCTGCGATTTGCGGCTCAGCTCGCACAATTCGTCCGTGGAACCGCGCAGCGACTCATCGTGTCCGGTCCTCATCGGACACGGCTCGAACAGTTTCTAGTGTCCGGTCTGTAGACGAGTCGTCGATTCACAACCATTTCGCCGGGCTGTGAACTTTGTTCCGGCCCTCGTAGCCCACCGCCCGCGACAGGGCGAGCTGGGACTCGCTCTACATTCTTGAGCGAAACTCGCACTCGAGCGCGCGTCGACTCACCGGGTTCGCGCAACCAATGTCTTGATGTAGTCGTTATGGCCGGCGCGTAAGGCGCCTGCTTGTAGTGCGCCCACTCGGGAAGTTGGGTCGACATTTCGCCAGGCGAGGCGAGCCGAACACGGGCGTGCGCGGTTTCCGCCGCTCAAGAGCGCTGATCGGCTCACCCGTCGACCTGCAAGGCTGGCGCGCCGGCGCCGGAATCAGAGCGAGCGCGAGCCATCGCCGTCCGGCACAGCCGAGCTTCTTTGCCGGCAGGGGTGTTGGCAGGACCCCCCGACCAAACCCGGAATCGCATATTTTGAGGAGGCCGTCGGCGTGCTATGCACTACCAGGCAGACGAGAAAATGCTGGCATCGCGGGACACAACCCAACGTGAGGACGAATCGGTTGCGGGCATGGGGCGGCCGCAAATCTGGCTATCGTGGGTCTTTCCGGCCGGGGGAACGATCGTCCCACTCGAGCACGGCACCATCATCGGACGGGACCCAGCCTGCGGGATTCAACTCGTTGGCAATGGGGTGTCGCGCAGGCACATGGAGGTCCATCGGCAGGGTCCGATCTTCGCGTTGAAGGACTTGGGCAGCACCAATGGTTCGTTCTTGAATGGGAGACGGATTCAGCACGGCCCAGTCGCGCCTGGCGGCGTTCTGCGAATTGGCGAACACGTCGGGGTCTTCCTAGAGTTGCTTGGAACACCAAGCAGCTTTCGTACCATCGCGGAGGGCCTGCTCGGTGGACATGAGCTCGGGGAAGCGCTCGTGCCGATGCAGAGAGCGGCGACGAGTGACATCCCAATTGTCGTCATTGGCGCCACTGGCACTGGCAAAGAGCGCGTGGCGCGCGCAATTCACGAGCTCAGCGGGCGAAAGGGCGCTTTTCAAGCCCTCAATTGCGCCGCCCTACCGAAGGATTTGGCTGAGGCCGAGCTGTTCGGTTACCGGAAAGGCGCTTTTACGGGTGCCGAGCGCGCCAACCTCGGGCATTTCCGCGCCGCCGATGGCGGAACGTTATTTCTAGACGAGATTGCCGACCTTCCCCTGAGCGTGCAAGCGAAGCTCTTACGCGTGCTCGAGGACCGGACGGTGACCCGACTCGGTGATACCGAACCGGTTCGCATCGACGTTCGCGTCATCGCGGCAGCCCAACGGCCTCTGGCGGAGCTGGTGGAAGCTCAGCAGTTTCGTGAGGACCTCCTGGCTAGGCTTGCCGGCCTGACCGTGACGTTGCCTGCGTTGCGCGAGCGGCCCGCCGACGTAGCTTTTCTGTTTCAGCATTTCCTCAACCATTACTCTGGCGGCCGGCCACCTCCGATAGAATCCAAACTGGTCGAGTGTCTATGTCTGCACGATTGGCCGAGCAATGTACGTGAGCTCGAGCAGCTCACGCGCCAATTGCTCGCGGTGCACGGCCTTGAACCCGTCTTGAAGCGTTCGATGCTCCCGCAGAATCTGTTGGCACGCATTCCGGTCGCGAGCGACTCTGGTGCTTACGCGAACGGCGAAGTCGTCGCGCGTCGCGATCACGACGCGCGTCAGCTCGCCGCGGCTTTGAAGAAGACATCCGGCAACGTGCGCGCTGCAGCCACGATGCTCGGCTTCTCCAGACAGCGCGCTTATCGGCTACTCGATGACAAGAATCACGCGGAAGCTGCCGCGCATCCTGAGCCTGACCCGGCCGCGGAGGGTGAAGAAGCGTGATCGACGCCGTCGACCTTGCCAGAACGGGACGCACATCCAGCGTCGGCTCGAGAGCGACACGGCGTGGTGAAGTACTGGCAGGCACGTATCGTCTCCTGGATCGGATCGGCGCTGGTGGCATGGGTGAGGTGTACGCGGCCGAGCACGCCCGATTGGGCCGGCGCGTTGCGGTCAAAATACTGCGCTCCGACGACTATCAGGCAGCGCGTGGCCGCTTTCATCGGGAGGTGAAAGCGATTGCCCGACTAGAAAGTGAGTACGTCGTCAACGTCATGGATTGCGGCGAGGCGGACGACGGCATGCCCTTTCTAGTCATGGACCTGCTGCGGGGTGAAGATCTGCGCTGCTTGCTCAAGCGAGACATCCAGTTACCCATTCCGCGCGCAGTAAACCTAATTTTGGATGCGTGTCGCGGCGTTGCCGCAGTCCACGATGCCGGGCTCGTTCACCGAGATTTGAAGCCGGGGAACCTGTTCGTGACCCGCCGTTCAACGGGTGAGGATTGGTGCAAGATCCTCGACTTCGGCGTCGCCAAGCTCGACACCTCGAGCTGGACTGCGGAGGGGGCCGTGGTCGGGACGATCAGGTACATGGCTCCGGAGCAACTCCGGGACGGCGCTTCTGCCGGGCCCAGCGTCGATGTCTACGCATTGGGCGCTATTCTTTATGAGTGCCTCAGCGGAACGCCGCCGTACTCGAGCACGAGCCTTCAAGAGCTCATGTTCAAGGTGATGAATGAGGCTCCCGCGCCGCTCCAGGAACTGAATCCGCGAGTTCCAGCGCCAATCAGCGAAGCCGTGCAGCGCGCGATGGCGAAATCTCCGAGTGAGCGTTTCACGACCATCCAGGAATTCGCGCGCGCTATCGCACCGTTCGCGTGCGCTCATCCGCGCAGCGAGCCTGCCGGCACCATCGAAACGCTGACCTTCGAGAGGGCAGAACCTCCCCGCGTACAAGCTTGGCGCAAGCCCTTCGGTGCATTCGTCGCCGGGCTGCTTTTGGGCGCAGGTGTTTGGGCGCTTCGACCTGCTTCGAGACTCAACAGTGCAGCGAGTGCGGCGCTGGCTTCCCCGACATTGCCAGCGCCGACTCAGGCGACGCCGATACCGTCGCCAACGCCGAGCGCGATTCCCACCAGATTGACCAGCGTTGCACCACCCGAAGCTCAGGTACTGACTGCCCCGTCGGTCAGTGGGACTGCTGCGCCGCTCGCTCCACACAAGAAAGCGCTGAGCGCTCCCCGCCCCGCGTTGTCTTTGGCAAACGCCAGGTTTGACCCCGACAACCCGTACCTTCATTAGTTTTCAGGAACACGCGTGCGCGTCAAGCTTTGCACTGAGCTGCTCTGTGTAGCTGTTCTGGTCTGCCGGTTGGCACTTCCAGACTCCGGACCCAGCGCACGCGACTTGTTCGCGAGTGGGCTCGAGTTTGCGCGGAACGGCGACTTTGACGCAGCAGCCGCCCAATTCGAAAAGGCGTACCGGGTCAGTCCAAACTACGCGGTATTGTATAACTTGGGACAGGCCTATGTCGCGCTCGGAAAGCCGGTGGAGGCGGTGCAAGCCCTGGAGAAGTTCCTGGAAGTCGGCGGCGCCGCCGTGAACCCGAGCAGGCGCAGCGAGGTTCAAGATCTCATCTCATTCAACAAGAAGCGAATCGGCTTTGCCTCACTTCTCGTTGAACCGCCGAATGCCGAAATCTCGATTGATGGGCGCCCGACCGCCAAGGGCACGGCACGCGAACACGTGGCGCTTTCAACCGGTACCCACAGTGTCACAGCAACAGCCGAAGGCTACCTGCCGTTCATCGGCACCCTCGAGGTCACACGCGAGAAAACGGCCACGTTGACCGTCGCGCTTCAAGCCGTGGAGCCGGTAGCGCCGTCTAGGATCGGCCTGCTAGCGATCGAATGCGCCGTGCCTGCGGCTAGTGTATCGGTAGACGGCGGCGCGCCACTGCCGCAAGCGACCGATCCCTTGCCGGTCACGAGCGGAGCGCACACGGTCACGTGCGAGCGCAACGGCTACTTACCCTTTCGCGCGCAGATCGAGATCAATCAGCTGCGGGTGACTCGCGTTGTTTGTGATCTCAGGATCGACCCACATGTACCGCCGTCGGACACCGGCATCGTCAGCTTGACGATCCCTGGACCGCACGCAGAGGTCTGGATCGACGGACGACGATCGGCGTTGACGGCGCGACTGCCGGCAGGGCCGCACCGCGTATACGTTGTGCGTACCGGGTTCGAGAGCTGGACTCGGATGGTAGCAGCCCGACCGGGATTTCCAGAGACGATAGCTGTCAAGCTTCGACCGACGCCGGAACATGCGCTCGAACTCCAACAGGCTGTACAGTCTCGACGCACCTGGGCGTATGTCATTGGGGGCACGGGGCTCGCGCTGCTCGGCTCGTCAGTTGCCCTGTATGCAAGCAACAGTCAGCGCTACACGAGCTGGCAAGAACAGCGTGATGCCCTAGCCCGCGACATCCAGAATCAGCGTTGGAGCCCGACGCTCAGCGACCGAGCCCAAACCCTACAGACCCAGGCGGCGTCTATCCAAAGTAGAGACGATTTTGCGATCGGGGGTACAATCTTGGGTGGGGCCTTGCTGAGCTACTCGATCGCATCGTGGTTTAGCGCTCAGCCGTGACTCCACGTTAGGTCAATATAGCTGGTGCCACGCGTCCCACAGGCCAGCAGTACGGCGGACAGTGAAAACGGCACCCGTGGCTGACAATCCTACCAGCTGTAGCGGGGCGCCACTGGCATAGGTCAAACCTGCTCCGGTAAGCGCAACCAGCTTTGCTGGTGGGGTGGGCCCATCCCAGTTCTTCCAGGCAGAGAATTCACCGATATCCTGCTGTTCGCGCTGCCAAATGAATCCCGAAGCGTCCAGCGCGAAGACCTCGAGCCGCGCGGCATGGACCGCTTCGATGTCGACCAATCCAGCGGGATACCCGGTTGCATCGAAATCGGCCCACTCGAGGAAGGGGGAGTCGAGCTCGGTCGCACTCTGCACGGCCGTGCGCGGCCGACCCACCTTGTCCAATGAGAAGACCTGTTGCCGGTGGTCAGCGCGCACTCCAGCCGACATGAGTTTGCTTGCACCCCCGGTAATTTCTTGCCAAGGGCCGTACGGCGCTGCCAAGCCGCTCTCCAGCTGGTGTCGGACGAAGACATGACCGCGGTCGGCAACGTAGACGTAGTGCGCGCTGTTGGCCGAGTAAGAGACCGCGATGTCCGTAACCGACGAGGTAGGTGCTGGCAGACCAAAGGAGGTCCAGCCGAGCCAGGCACTGGAGCCATTGAACATCACGGATTGCCGGCGGTACACTTGACCGCAGCGAGTGGTGACGAACGCTTCACCAAAGTCACCGGGCAAGGCAGCAAGCGCGACGCGGTCGGGGTGAGGTACGGAATCGAAGCACCACCACGGAGTCCACAGCGAATCACCGGCGGACTTCGTATAAGACATGGCGAGCATCGACGTCGACAACTTGGATGCACAGACGTTGAAGCCACCGCCGTAAGTCTCACTCGCGTAGATGCCAACGCCGTTCGCTTGAGGTAACGAGATCTGCGGGTAGTCCGCTTGGCTCGGACCGTACAGAAAGCATTCCGGCGCAATCAGCGGCTCGGGAGGGCAGCCAACCTCGCCGGCACTTGCTCCTGCTTCGCCGGCACTTGCTCCTGCTTCGCCGGCACTTGCTCCTGCTTCGCCGCCCCTCGCTCCTGCTTCGCCGCCCCTCGCTCCTACTTCGCCGACATTTGCTCCTGCTTCGCCGACACCCGCACCACCTACGCCAACGCGTGCCCCAGCACCGCCGGCGCTGCCGTTCGCGCCGCCGCCTTCGCTACCGGCATCGCTTCCACCCCCTGCAGGCTGAGCGCTCTTCTCCGTGGAACCATTGAACGCCCTACACGAACTCGCGAGGGTAAGGATCAGGGCAACTGCCGTTCGATAGCAGGTCATCGTCACTTTCCGGTAGCTTGGTAAGCGGGCGCGATCAATAGCCGGCGCGAAAGCCGCGCCGGCGCCTGCAGGTGGACGGGCCAGTGTAAGTCAATGCGGTCGTCCCATTGAAGTCCGGCATCGTCAGACGTGCGATTCCTGCGATCCGGTAGGGACGCTCCACGTGTCGCGGTTCAGACTGCCCACGGATCACCTTGTTTCTAGTAGACACCTTAGACCTGGGTCGGCGCGCCATTATTTCTGACGCGCCGAGCTGGTTAGCGATCAGAACACGACATCCGAAGCTACCCCAAAGGTCTCGACTACGTCGGCGCCGCCATTGGTTGGATGCACGTACCACTTGCCTTCGGAGGGCCGAAACACGGCAACATCCGCTTTCCCATCACCATCGTAGTCCTTCGGAACCAGACGGTCTGTCGCGACCCCAAACTGAGTGACCATGTCAGGGCCCCCGGTGCTCGGGTGGACGTACCAAGTTCCGTTCGAAGGCCGGAACACAGCAATGTCCACTTTCCCGTCTCCGTCATAATCGGCAGGGATGGGAATATCGGTTGCGGTGCCGAACTGCACGATCAGCTCGTTCGACGCACTTCGTAGGATGAACCAATTTCCCTGCGAAGGACGGTATAGGGCGATGTCCGTTTTCCCGTCGCCGTCGTAGTCACCCGGGACCATCACGTCAGACGAGGTTCCGTACGCGACCGACCAAGGCGGCCTTCCCCCAAAGGAAGGGCCGTATCCACGACTCGGGTCGATGTACCACGTGCCATTCGACGGTCTGAAAAGCACATAGTCGGCAAGGCCGTCCCCGTCAAAGTCTCCACTCAGGCGACGATCATTGTTGTCTCCCCACGCCGCGGTCATGTCGACGTCACCCGTGCTTCGACGAATGGTCCACGTGCCGCTGCCGAACACTACTGGATCTGCCCGACCGTCGTTGTCAAAGTCCTCGGGCAGCCCAGGTTGCTGCGTTCCCGAGAACGTGTAGAAGTATGCAGGAGCCCCTGATCGCGGCGCAATGTGCCAAGTGTTGGTCGAGGGGCGATACAACGCAAAATCTCCCAAACCGTCGCCGTCGAAATCGCCTTTCACGCGAACCCCGCGATCCTGCCGATGCCACAGCCCCCCGTTATCGCCGATAAAAAAAGCATCGATGCGCGCGGTGCCGAGCGCAACGGCTACGGGGCTCGACGTCAGGATGCCACCTAGGGGCAAGAAGGAGGCCCATCCTGTAGAAAAGTCCCAACGCTTCCACCACAGCCGATTGTCGGTACCTCGAACCAGAACATCGAGTCGATTCGGGTTCGGCTCGGCCACGGCGGGAGCGGATCCCGCCGCCAAGCAGCATGAGCCGTTGGGTACCGAAAACCAACTAGTCCACGTTGTACCAGTGGAGTTGATTTGCACTAGGTTGCCGCTCGCCGAGTTCGAAAAAATGTATAGCGTGTTTGCTACCGGCGAAACGACTGCAGGCGTACCGGCGAGTGCGCCACCGCGGGATACCCAAGCCGCCCAAGTTCCCCCGGTGCGCCGACGTTGCCACAGGGCGTTGTCACTTCCCCGCAGGAGCACATCCAACTGATCGGGCCCAGATGCGACGAGCACGGGGTCCGAGGCGACGCTTACGCTCGCAGGTTTACCGACGCTCGACCAAGCCCAGCCGCCAGCCTGTTCCGCGATATACACATTCCCATCCGTGCTGCGGACGGTCACCACGGATTGCCCGTTCAACGACGTCGCGCCTGGGTTCGAAGTCGCAACTCCGCCCAGGCTCGTCCACGCTCCCCAAACGGGTTTGCCGAGCGCGGAGCTCGCGCGACGGTATGTTTTATTGTCGCTACCGCGAACGAAGACGTCGATGGTCGTTGTCGAACGAGCCACCGCGGGAGACGAACCGGAGAAGATCGAGACACCGCTTGCCAGTGCGTTGCTTAGCGGCGCGGTCGAGCCGACATCGATACCCATGGGCACCGCGCGCTTCCAGAGGCTGAGCGAGCGGGAATAGAGCTCGACTACGCTTGCCGTGTCACGGACGCTTGGCACACCCATCCCTGTAGAGATGATGTCGCCATTGTCCCGCCTGGTCATATCCGGTGGACTGCCCGCCGAATTGTATTGCTCCGTGGAGTTGAGATCATACTCGCCCAAGTTGTTCCCGTCGTCCTCGGTTGGCACGCATGTCTTCCACTCGTCGTAGTCGCTACACACAGGCGCGGTTGCGTGAACAAACACGTATCGATCTCGATTGGCGCGCTGCTGCGCATGATACAGCCCGATGACGTGTCCGAGCTCGTGATAGAAAGAGCAACCGGGAGCCCAATCGACGTACTGCACGCCCGCCGTCGGATCCCACCCGGGTAGTCCCGAGGAGCAATCGTCGTCGTTTTTTACGATCACGCGTTCTGGATCCGCCGGACTCAGAACGAAATGAATCACGTTGTTACCGGCTCCGCTTTCCCACAGATTCATGGCCTGGCGGATGTCGTATTGCATCGTGCCCGCTTTCGTTTCGGGCCCGGGCACACTCACGTCATAGCTGTAAGGGATCGCACCGCTCGGCCAAAGCGTGACGCCGCAATATCCGGGGCCGGGCTGAGTACTGCATACGGCCTCGCCGACCGTGCCCACCGATTCCTGGCCTATCGAACCGCTCGAACACCCAAAAATCAACCATGATACCCCGAGCAAACTCAATATTCGGCTCATATGCGTACGTACTCGCTTTTCGATCCACGCCCACGCAAGTTCTGTGCCCGAGGTTGATGAGGGAACCTGCAGCGACATCGGGCCTGCCGAGAAAGGCGCATCAAACTTGGACGACCGCCAGCGCCTGACCAAAGCTCTAGAAGGGAAATCGCTGACTGATCAAGACCGTGCGGAACGAGACGCTGCGTACGTTCCGTGACGCCGGACGACTGCCGTTGCCGTTCGCCTTCGGAGGACACCAGCCTCTCGCTCAATCTTGCTCGCGACCATCGGACAACGCTCGAACAGCTTCCGGTGTCCGGTCTGGCGGCAATTCCGGCCACGGTCGGCGTTCAGGATGAGGGCCTAGTCGCGCCCGGCCGCGCTCGAGCGCGCAGAGAGCCGCATCGCTTGCTCGTGACAACGGTCCACGCGCCTGAAGACATTGCCGCGCCTAAGCGCTCGACAGCAGGCGGAATGTACTATTGCTGCCGGCGCCACGTCTCCCACGCTCCTGACGCGCGTCGGATAGTGTATACGCGCCCGCTCGAAGAGAGGCCGGCCAGCTGCACGGGTTGTCCAGTTGCCGCGCTCAGACCTGCGGCAGAGAGAGCCACCAATGCCTCCGGAGGCGCGGGACCAAGCCAGTTCTTCCAAGCCGACAAGTCGTCGGCGCCAGCCTCCTCCCGTCGCTCCCAAATTACTGAAGACGCATCGAGCGCGAACACCTCGAGGCTTGCTGCTCGCGTCGCTTCGATATCGACAAGCCGAACCCCACCAGGCGGCATACCGAAATCCATCCAGGCACCGAAACCATCGTCGAGAGCGGGCGAGCTCTGAAGTGACGTAAGTGCCTGGCCACGCGCGCTCAAAGTGAACACCTGTTGTCGCCCGTCGGCTCGCGCACCAGCCGTGACAAGGTTGCTCGTTGCGCCACGAATCTCCTGCCATGTTCCGTATGGCGCAGCGGGATCGGCACCTGTTTGATGCCGCACGAACACGCCTCCACGATCCGCGACGTACACGAAGTGCGCGCCATTTCCGTACGTTGATACGGTGACGTCGGTCACTGACGACGTCACGGCAGGCAAGCTGAATAGCGACCACGGCAGCCACACCGTTACACCATTGAACGGAACTTCCTGCCGTCGGTAGATTTGGCCGCATCGAGTGGTGACGAACGCTTCGCCCCATGAATCGCCGAACGTTCCTACCGCAATGCGGTCCGGGAGGGGAACTGGATCGAAACACGTCCATGCGGTCCAATTCGACTGGTTCGGGCCAGTGGAGTACGCAAAGGCGGCCATGGACGTCGACAGCTTCGTCGCGTAGATGTGAAAGAAGCCGCCATAAGCCTCGTTCGCGGAAACGGCTATTCCGCTCGCTTGTGGCATGTCAATCGGGGGGAAATTCTGACCCGGCCCATATAGCAAGCACTCAGGGGCGGTTTGCCGGGTAGCACAATCTTCGGCTGCTCCCCCCTCGACATCCCCATCCGTACCGGATGCACCCGACGCACCTGAACCCGATGCACCTGAGCCCGATGCACCCGACGCACCTGAACCCGATGCACCCGACGCACCTGAGCCCGACGCACCCGACGCACCCGAGCCCGATGCACCCGAGCCCGATGCACCCGACGCACCCGAGCCCGACGCACCGGAAGTATCGCCCCCGCCCGACGTATCCGAGCCGGATGCACCCACAGTGCCGCCCGCGCCTCCCGAACCGAGATCGCGCGTCGTGCCATTGAAGCTTCTGCACGCATTGCCGAGCACGAGCGCGATGGCAACTGCGTTCAATTTGGATGTGGAAATCATGTACGGCTTTCGGGCAGAAGCCTCCAGTAAAGATTTCTTTACCTAATCAGCCAGAATTTCGACTTCTGAAAGCATCAGGTGGCCGTTTTTACGTGCAGTAAAGCGGACGTAGCGCGCGCTCGTGCCTCGCGGCAGTGCTATTTCCCAGGGGTCGAACGCAGAGAATGGCTCCTCACGTCGCGCGACTGGCTGGAAACGTTTCCCGTCGGTCGACAGCTCCACCTCGAGCGGAATCGATTCGCCCTGACAGCAGTCGGTTCGACCATACGCGAGGATCCGCCCTATCCTTTGTTCGCGCCCAATATCGATGGAGAGCCAGGGGTTGCGCTCGTCGACGCTATGGTAACCGAGCTGGCCGTAGCGAAAGCCATCGATGACGCGTTCGGGGACCGTGCCGAACGCAGGTTGGCTGGCAGTCACCCGCGCGCCTCGAGCGAGATTTCGTGGCTCGAGGCGGTGATAGGCACCCGCGGAAAGCACGACGAAAACGACGAGCCCGACGAGTGATAGGGCTAGGTATGACCGGCGCGCGGATGCTCGCAACGTGAACACACGCTCGCTCTCGAGGGCGTGCCGGGCGAGGGCGACGAGCTCGATCAGGGCCTCATGCAGCCGCGTAGCGCGCTCATCGAGCTCGCCGTGAGGCAGCGCATCGAGTTTTTCCGGCGACGATGGGGCTACAGCTTCATCGAGGCACTCTCGGTCGAGTTCGTTCAAGCCGGCGCGGCGAGTGGCTCGTGCCCGCTCCGCCTCCAGCCAAAGTGGCCACAATGTTTTTGACGCTTCTCGCAACAGAGGACTAGCTGCGGACGCGTTGCCCGCGCGCAACAATTGGCCTCCTGTCCGCAGCTCGCGAGCGCAAGTCCGGATTGCCGCCTCCCAGCGCGCTCGCTCTTCCGCGGTACCCGCGAGTGGCTCCTCGCGACGCAAGTAGTCGAGCAGCATTGCGCGCGCGCTATGAATGCCTCGTCTAGTGAGTGCGCCTTCGGTCATGGGTCAAAAACTCGGCAGGATCGACAGCCCAAACCGGCAGTAAAATGTGTAGCTTGCGACAAGCACGAGCCCGGCCAACATAAAGCCGAGCAGCGGCCAACGACGAACGCGTTGACTGGCCCACTCCGCGGCCAACCCGAACAGCGCGTACATCGGGGCGGCGCCGAACGTCATATACGCGCCCTTCACGACACCAAAACTGTCGACGGGGTATTGCATCGCGAACTGTGCGGCCGCCGCTGTAGCCGCGCATGGTACGAGAACGAGGGTGAGCCGACCGAAATCACGCCGTCGAAATGTGGCACGAAGCGCGGCGAACCAGGCGACCACCGTTGCAATCAAGATTACCGTGCCGCCGACGAGTGCTTGGCGGGAGAGCTCGAGCACCTGGGGCGTGACCGGCCGAGGCAGCATGTTCATCGGGCTCGGCACTCCGGGCTTCGTGCCCGAGAAGCTATAGTTCCAATAATCCACGAAGGTCGACGCGAACGCGACGGGGAAGAAGTGCGAGTGCGACTCGTATCCCGCTGGACAGTACGGCCACTCGTAGATCTCACGGCTCCAGGAAAGCAAAAAACCGATGCTCCGCCGGTCCAATAGGGGCGTGCCGTCATACGCTGCTACCATCGAGTGCTGGGACTTCAGGTCGAAGGTCGTCACGAATGGCCGACCGTAGTCGCGCACGTTCCGCGCGAAGTACCAACCGCACACGGCCAGCACGAGCGCCAGGAGCGTTGCCCAGCCGAACGCTTCGCCGAAACGCGTGCGCCAGGGCCTCCCAGACAGAAGGAGCTCGAGCAGTGCGACGACGCCGATGGTTCCGATGGTGACCGCTGCCGAAATCTTGGTCAACATGGCGATCCCGAGGATCAAGCCGATCGCGAGACAGAAGCGCCAACGCGCGGCGAGTCCTCGCCGAAATGCGTACGGGACCAACACGAGCGCGGCAGCATTCAGCATTCCGCTCATCGGTTCGGGGTAGTTCATCCCGTCCAGGTGGATCGACGCTGGAATGATCGCTGCAAGTGTCAGCGCTACGACACGCGCCCAGCGCTTGCCGGGAAGATGCAGCTCGAGCGCTAGCCAAATAAGGGCCAGACGAGCGATGCCACAGGCGATCGAGAACCACACCATTTGGTCGCGGCTCACATGATGAAGATAGAGCCAGGTCGAGAGCGCGTAGTAGAGCGGCGGGTGTTGTGCCTGGAACACGGCTTCCACTGGAGGCACGCGACGGTGCTGCGCCATCCAGGTGACGACCTCCCAGTGCAAGTCCGAGTCGAACGACCAAGTCGCGTCGTACCGATACCGCATGGAGATGCGCAGCGCGGCTCCGATCCCAAACATGAGCAGCTCGAGAGCGCGGCCCTTGACTGCGACGAGTAGGAGACGTGCTGCGGCCACGACCCTCGCCAGCAATCCTCCGGTCGAGCCGAGCTCAGTAGTCAGCGTCATTTCCTGGTCCGCGTGAAACTTTCACCCTGAGCCCGGCCAGTTAGCACATCCGCCAGCGGAAGCTTTCGAAATGAGCGTTTGAGCAGGTGGACAGCGAGCGGCTGGTTGACGCTATGGCGCATCTTCGCTACGCGGAGGGACCAGCGTGCGCATTCGGTGCGAGATGAAAAGGGAACCAGAGGGAGCGCGTCAACTCGACTGCTGGATTCGGTCCGCCCGGTCCGCGAGCACCTCAGCCTGGCGCGCTGCGCGGAGTCTGATGGTGCTCCTGCTACCGGTGATGACGAGTTGCAAAATTCGGCCGCCTACTCCGTATTGGATCGAGACGCACGGACAAGCTGTCGGGGTGCGGATCGCAGGCTGGTCAAATGGCGTGCTGCTCGTTGACGGGAATCATCAGCTCTGGACCTATCCGGGGCATTGGAGTCAGCCGTGGCTCACACAGGGCACCACGCGAGGCCTCCGCATGGTTACTGCCTCGAAAGCGGTCGCCTATGGGGTCACCAACGAGGACAAGCTGTTCCGTTTCACGGGCAATCAGTGGTTATCGTACAAGGGAGCCGAAGGCGAAAGCATCTCGGAGATCGCCGTGACTGACGACGATCGCTTGTTGCTCTTGGTAGATGGCAAGCTAAAGGAGTTGCGCAGCCAAAACCTCGAAGGACTCGACTGCGACTCCATCTCCGGCGTTGCAGTCACCGGCGGAGCCGCGAACGAAGCATACGTCGTCGATCAGAACGGCGCTCTTTACCTCGACGCCATGGGGCGCTGCAGCCCCGTGCCGGCGCCCGCACGTTTGCGGCGAATTGCAGGCCGCCCGGACCGACTGCTCGCGGTTGGCGCGGATGGCTCGATCTGGCGTCGACGCGCAAACACCTGGGCGCGGCTACCAGCGCCGACGAAATACCGCGCTGGCCATACTGCGCGCGAGACCCGCGCCGACGACATAGCGCTGAGCGCGTACACGACCTGGCTGCTCGACGACGAGGGTTCCGTTTTCGTGCTGTCGGATGAGACGTAAATGGAAGCCTCGGCAAGCGTCCTTCCCTGGGAAACCGCGGTAACACGCAGCGTGCGAAAGCTCGCGCTCACGTGTACTGCTGTGCTTTCCCTGACCTCTGTAGTCTGGCAAACGAAATATCGAGATCTGCTCTACGACTTCGTATTCCGCCCCGATTCGATCGCGAGTAATTCGATCGTCGCTCGTCGTGCTTTTTTTCCGATGCTGGCGGTCGGCGCGGTCATCGCCGCGTTCCTATGTATTCGAGTCTTGCTTCGAGCGCGCCGCGCCAAAACATTGTCGTTGCACTGGGAGGCTCTCGCGACGAGCTGCGCCGTTCTCCCTCTGCTCACGGTTCCGGCGGTCGAATTCGAACACGCGCTGTTCACCTCGATTTGCACCGTGCTCTTCGGCACGGCAGTCGCGTGGGTCGTGTATCGAGAGGGTCCGCGCATTCGCGACTTGCCCGATCTCTCGCCACGTCAGGCGCAGATCTTGGTCGCCGTCGGCTACGCGATCTTCGCTGGCGGCATGGGCTTCCTCTCTTATTGGCGTTACCTAACGTTCCGCGGCGAAGTTTGCGACACCTCTTTCGAGGTCAACGCGATCGCAGGCATCGTCCGCCATGGCTTTCCGACGATATCGGTCGCGGCGTTTTTCTATGACGGGAAACCGCTGCCACAGCCGTATTTCAACAACCACATTCCGCTCATCTACTATTTATATGCGCCCATTTTCGCGCTGTTCCCTCGGCCAGGCACGGTGTTTTGGCTACAGGCTGCGTTCATGGGCTCGGGGACGTTCGGCGGGTATCTAATCGGACGGAAATGGCTCGAGAGTCGGCTCGGCGGCGTGCTGTTCGCGTGGCTTTATCTCTTATGCCCCAACATACAGGGGTTCTGTCTACACGATATCCACGCCAACGTGATGACGATTCCGCTGCTCGTGCTCGCGGTCGGCTTCATGGCCACCGACAGGATCAAGGCAGCATGCGTTTGCGCCTTCTTGACGGCTATTTGTCGCGAGGAGGCCCCCATCTATGCGATCGGGCTCGGCATGTACTGGCTATTTTCAGCCGAGGATCGCAGACAATCGCGCATTGGGATCGCGGTCGTGGTTTTTTCCGCAGCGCTGCAGGTGTTCTTTTCCGCTTACGTGATGCCGCACTTTGGCGGACAACCGCGGATGGATCACTTCAACCTGTTCTTCTTGCCCGAGCGCTCAACGGGTAGCTTGGTGGCAGCGATTCTGCTCAACCCGCTGGGAGCGCTCTTCTCATCGAGTAGCGATGTGAAGCTCGACTACGCGGCCATCTCGCTGCTGTCGATGGGTGGGCTAGCACTGACGGGTTGGAGAGCGGGCTGGCTCGCGTTGCCGGCTCTGTTGTTGCTGGTGCCCGCGGGCGACCCTGGTTTCTTCGTCCTCGGCAGCAACTACAGCGCGCCCATAGTGCCTGGCGCTCTGCTCATGGGCTTTGCGGGGATTCGCCAACTTTGGCAGCAACCGGTCGCCGGAACCTTGGCTCGACGGCTCGCGATAGGCGGGTATGTGCTGACCACGGCGCTAATTGCGAACTATCTCTACGGAGACATTGGTTCGAAGTCCGTCAAATTGGAGTACGGGCAATCGCCGCTCCGCCGCGACAACCAGCGCAACTACAAAGACATCGTCGCCTACGATGACATCTTGCCACCGTTCGGCCCCGCTGAAAAAGCGCTCTGGGACGTGGTCGCCCACGTGCCGAAGAACGTTCCGATCGCAACCAGCTGGGTCGTCAACCCTGCGCTGTCGCACTACGATGTCGCGCTATCACTCGACTTTTCGGGCGGCAATCCGCCCCCGGAACGACGCGCACGCTACATCGTCATCGACAAGCTACCGATGTTCGAGATCCCGACCGAGCCGTACGTTACGCGGTTTCGTCAGGATACGAAGACCTGGCGGGTGTTCTACGAGAATACCTCCGGCGTCATCTTCGAGCGCCGCTAACAACGGGCTGCCGCACTCGACCCACCAGAGCTCGACCTTCGCGGCGCCCCGCGCGCAGGTTTCACTTTGCGCGTAACTGATAGACCGAGAAAACTTCGTCGGGGATGATGGATGGCTCACTCGTGAATAGCCAGCTCATCGTGGTGTTGGCCGGAGCGCGCGGTAGCAATTGGTTGGATACCACGAGCACAGGGCTATGCGTTTCACGCGAGACCGCCGCTGCCCGGTCGAGCAACGCTCCGGTCGAGAAACCACGTCGTCGGCTGTGGAAGACCACGGTTTCGTGAAATTCATCCGTCTCGACGCGAGTGAAGGGTCGCTCGAGGTAGCCCGCCACCGTCAGCACGAACCAATCCGGCCCGGCAATCAACGGCAAATCTTGCAGCCCTTTCTTGCGGATGAATTCCGCGGTCTGCTTGCCACCGGAAAATACCCAGCGTGTGTCGCCGACGACCGCGGAAAGATAGCTCGGTACGCTGACCGCGAGCGAGACCATGAACAGCGCGGTCGAGAACACGAAGCTGCGCTTCGGATTCGTCCTTCTCGCAAGCCAAGTGGCAGCCACCAAAAACAGAAAATAGTGACCCCAGTGACGGGGATACCCGGTATGGCGGATCTGCTGAAAGACACTCATTGCGACCGCGAACACCAGGTAGGCAAGCAGAGCGCGCCATGCCGGCAGCAGCGATAGAACGGCTGCGAGCATCAACCCGATGCCGACATAGAGCGTCCAAGCAGGGTTTTGCCACAACATCATCTCGGAACTCCAAAAGTGGAGACCCGATCTGAAGAGCGGCAAGAAGCCCACGACCACGCGTGTGCTCATCTCTGGCAGGGCGTCGAGAGTCAGTGAGGCCGGGTGCCAGTCCGGAGAAAATGGATTGGGATCGGGAGGCTCGGTCGTGGCGAGGCAAAAAACCATGCCGGCGCCTGCAAACAGCACGCTCACCAGCAATTGCGGTCGAATGGTGAGCGACCAGAGCTTCGGAAAGCCCGCTGAGCGCGACAGATTGATGTTGTCCAAGACCAAGAACAACGCCAGCGCGCCCGACATCAACAGACCGTAAGCGCTGCTCAGCGCCAGCAGCCCGAGCAACACGCCGCAGGCGATGATCCGCCTACGTTTGGGCTCGTAGCACGCACAAAACAGGCAGACGAGTAGCCAACCGAGCACGTAGTCTCGCGCCATCACGCTGTACTCGTAGCCAATGAAGTACGAGCACAGCACCAGGATTTTGAGGAAGCGCGGGAACGGCGCAAAGCGCAAGAACACGAATGTGGCAAGGCTTGCGGCGAGTACTGTCGCGGCTTGGATGCCCCAAGGTGACTTGGTGACGAAAGTCCACGCGTACAGGTACCAGTACCAAAGCGGCGGATGACCGTCGTAGACCCGGTCGCCAGTGATGATGCCGACGAACCCGCCCGCCTGCCGCGCGACGGTCCAAATGTGGATCTCATCGCGCCACATTTCGTGATGCGCGTGCATCCAGATCAAGAACGCGACGTACAGCGAGCCGACAAGCACGCTGAAGCGCCAATTCTGCTCGTGAGCTCTCGTCAGCAGCCGGAGTACGGATCGCACTTTCATTCGCCGTAGATGGAGACTTTATTCAAATGCAATATCCCGGAGCCGGGCAACCGCACACGCACGAGCCGAGCTCGCACAGGCGCGACGTCGCGGCTCCAGCTCTTGAACGGCGATCGGCGCTCGGCGATCAGTCGCCAGGAGTTGCCGTCCGGCACCAGCACATCGATAGGAACGGCACGCATTTGACAGCAGTCGGTCCGGTTGACGAGCGTCACGGATCGGATCAAGTGCTCTCCGTCAAGCTCGATTTCGAGCCACGGGCGATCGGTGTCCTGGGTATGAAAGAAGATCGGTGCAGCGCTGGAAGGGCCGATGCCCTGAGTTCGGTAGCCGTTCCAGGAGCTACTCACGCGCCAAGGACGGCCCGCGGCGAGATCCGGTGGAAACCAGTGACGCCGCAAGCGAGGTGAAGCACCGCACGCAATCGCCGCCGCGAACACCACCACGAGCGCGCCCGCGGCGAGCAGCTGCATCAAATTCAGCCACGCGGCACGGAACGGCGCGTGCGACAGACGCAGCGCTCGATGAGCTCTATCCGCGTCGCAAGCGTCCGAAGTCGGCACTTCTTCGTTCAGGCCGAGCAGCGCAGGCGCCAGCAGATTACACGCGCGGCGGTAGAGCCGCGAAGCACGGCGCTGACCGTCCCTTTCTCCGCGAACTAGAAGCGCGTCCGCCCACTCGAGCGAAATACGCGCGGCGCGCAGGCTTGCGCCGTGCGCGCGCCAAAAACCGAGCCCACCGCTCACGGTGCGTAGTCGCCCTGCGATCACGTGGGGCAAGACGCCTTTCCTCATGCTCTCGTCCACTCACGTATCCATGAGGATGCTAGAATGCCGCCTGGCCCGACGCAACGCTTACGCGCGTTGTCGCAGGGGCGTAACGTTATGATGTACGCCGCTCCGCGCCGCTGCGTCGCTCACCACGAAGTCGACGTCAGGGGTACTCTCTGCTTCGATGAAGATTTGATACGAGAAGAGCGACTTGCTGAGCGCGATCAGGGCCAAATTTGCGTTTAATGCTGCCCGGCCCAAGATCCCGTTACCGAGCACCTTCGGGAACGGCGCGGGCACGCCTTTGACGGTCTTGACTCGGAACCCTGCGTCACGAAGCAAATGCTGGATCGCGCGGAACGTGAACAAACGAGTGTGCGTGCGATCCAAAATGCCGGCTTTGCCGTAGTTGAACTGGCCAGCCAGTAGCATCAAGCGCTGCACGAGGAACGCGACGTTCGGCGTCGTGAGCACGAGCTTTTTCGGTTCATAGCCGAACTGCGCGCGCAGGCGCTCAATGAATTGCTCCGGGTCCTTCAGATGTTCGATCACGTCGAGCAGCAACAGATACTCATAATCCCCAGCGTCGAACTTCGGTGGCTCGTCGATGTCTTGCACGATCACCTTCACATCGGTGCTCGTCACGGACGGCGCGTGCTGATCGACGACCGTGACGTCGCAATCGAGCTTCCGCAGCTCCCGCGCAATACCGCCGGGGCCGGCGCCAATATCGAGCACCTTGGCCCCACGCCTAACCGCTTCGAGAGCGTAGGAATGACTGCTCGCGTAGCCGAGCTTCAAATCATAGTGCTCGTTCGCATCCGAACGTGGGTCGAAGCGGCGCTGATACAAAAGACCCGAGCGGTGCGCGACATTTTGCAGAGTCGCGCTCAATACGTCCTTGGCGTACTTCATGCCGTTCACCCGACAAATCTCGTCACCGTAATAGGTCGGGATCGGGCGTTCGGAGATGCGCGCTCCGGCGTTGAACAGCTGAATGATGATCTCGGTGTCGAAATGGAAGTCGTTCGAATTGAGCCGGAACTGGATACCTTCCAGGGCTTTCACGCGGTAGATCCGGTAGCCGCTGTGGAACTCGGACAGATTCGTGCCCAGCATTGCGTTCTGTAGCCGCGTGAGGACCTTGTTGCCCACGTACTTGTAAAACGGCATCCCGCCCTTGAGCGCGCCGAAGCGTTGCAGCATGCGACTGCCGAAGACGGCGTCCGCTTCGCCCGAGCGCAGCGGCTCGAGTAGGCGCGGCAATTCTTCGGGCGCGTACTGGCCGTCACCGTGAACCATGGCCACGAAATCGAGACCGTTCGCGATCGCGTACGTATAGCCGACCTTTTGGTTGCCACCGTAGCCCTGGTTGAACTCGTTCCGAAGCACGGTCATCCGAATCTCCGGATGGCTCTGCTGATATTCGCGTCCGATTTCGAAAGTCCGATCCTTCGAAGCGTCGTCGACGACGAGGACTTCGCACTCGTACTCCTCGAAAACCGCGAAGGGAATGCGCTCCAGCACGCGGCGCAGCGTGCTCTCCGCATAGTACGCGATGACGAAGACGAGCAGTTTGGGCTTGTTCGCGGGGAGGGCCGGCATTTCGGGAGGACAGATTAGCGCACCAAGCCCAGCCCCGCAGCCCATCGTGCTCATTTCTGGCGATGTCGCTGTCGGAACGCGGCGCTCAGCGCAGGACGCGAACCTGTGCGAGGTGGAAAAACGCGCGCTTTTCGAGTTTCAACCTGACCCACCGAGCCTGTGTGGGCGCAAATTCTCCAAGCCAGGTGCTGAACGTCGCGTCGCGTCGGGCAACGAGCTTCCAAGTTTTGCCGTCGATGCTCACCTCGACGAGGAGAGGCACGGCCCGCTCCGCACAGCAATCCTTACGGTTGACGACTCGTATCGCCGAGATGCGCTGAATCGAGCCGAGATCCAGCTCTAGCCACGGATTTTGCTCTTCGTCGGTGTGGAAGAAATAGTCGGTGCCGTCGGGGCACTCCTGGAGCGGTGACTTGCAACCAGCGGCTAGGGCATACGAACTGCTGGCGTGCCATGGGCGACGGTGAGCCAAATCTCGAGCCTGCTCTCGAGAATCTCGGATCCAACCAAGCGCCAGCGCCCCAACAATGAGCGTTGCCAGCAACAATCCCAGCCGGAATACTCGCCTGACCCAGAGGGCTTCTATCGCGCGCTGCGGGAGGTCGACCTCCGCTAGCAACGCGAGCGCCAGTCGCTTCAAAGTGTCGGCGAGCTTGGCTCGCTCATCGGCGGGCAGATTCGCTAGCTCGTGAAAGGTCAACGAATCGACCGCATGCTGCGCTGCCGTGAGGTCGCCGGGAGCCGGAATGGCCCTTGCCAAGACAGCGCCGTCGACTAAGCGCCAATCATGGACGAAGCTCGGGGCCGGAATCTCAGCACCAGATTCAGATCGAGCGGCAGCCTCGAGCGCGAGCAACGACCAATGAATGGATTGGCGATAAAGCTCGGCCACCGGCCCCAGGATCGAGTCCGCGAACGGCTCCGAAGATTCGAGTGTACGACGAGCGATCTCAGCTGATACGTGCGCGCGTCGAGCCAACGCGGGCTCAACCTGGCGCGCACGCGCGCGCGCTGCCTTCTCTTCGCCAGCCGCCCAAAACCACCGCCAGATGCGCGCCATTCCCGCTCGCCTTGGCGGCGATATCGCCGCGCTCGGCTCGGGCCGCCCGTTCCTCTCGAGCTCAGCGTTGTTCGTCGACACGCTCGGGAACGAAGCAGATACCCCCTGAGCAGTCAAGCGGCGGCCCAGGCAACGCGACGCCGCATCCCCAAGCTAGCGGCACACTACGAGGCAGCCTGGACGATTGCCAGACACCGCGGCCGAGCTACTCGTCGGCACTCGGGACTTCACGCGCTACGTCGCAATTGATCCGCTCTGATGTCACGTAAAGCGGGCGCCGCTTGATCTCTTCGTAGATCCTGCCGACGTACTCGCCCAAAACGCCAATCATCAGGAGTTGGGCCGAGGACCCAAGCGCGACCGCCAGCATGATCGTCGTCCAACCCTGGACGACGTTGCCCAGCAGGCGCTCGTACAACGCGAAGCCAGCTTCGACTACCGCCACTAGCCCAGCGAGCAGGCCCAGCCACGTCGCGAAGCGCAGCGGGATGATCGAGAAAGACGTGATCGCGTCGATGGCAAACCGCAGCATCTTGACGAATGGGTACTTGGTCTCGCCTGCAAACCGGGCTTCACGATCGTAGTAGAGCGCGCTTTGCTTGAAGCCGATCCAAGCCACCATACCGCGAACGAAACGATGCTTCTCTTTGAGCGCGCGCAGCGTGAGCACCGCCGGCCGACCCATCAGGCGAAAGTCACCGGCGTCCACGGGGATCGAAATACCGCCCAGCATGATCTTCAACGTTCGGTAGAAAAGGCTCGCCGTCGCCTTCTTGAAGAAGGTTTCGCCAGCTCGACTCCGGCGCACCCCGTAGACCACGTCGAACCCCTCCCGCCAACGCGTGACCATCTCTTGCACGACCTCGGGGGGATCTTGCAAGTCCGCATCCATGATTACGACCGCATCACCATCGGCATAATCAATGCCGGCCGTGATCGCCAACTGATGGCCGAAATTTCGCGAGAACGACAGGACCTTGAAGCGCCGTTCATTGGCTGCCAGCTCGCGGAGCATCGGCAGTGACTTGTCCTTCGACCCATCGTCGATGAAGACGACCTCCCAGCTTCTGACGACGGTCTCGAGCTTGCCCATGACCTCACGCAAGCGCCGGCTCAGCTCCGGAATGACCTGTTCTTCGTTGAAGATCGGGATAATGAGTGACAGCTCGGGCCGCGCCATGGGTCAGGCACTATAGCCCGCCCAGATAGGACGTTCGACCACTAACGCAGGCGATTGAGCACGGCGGCGTTAGCTGCCTTCGAGTGGCCGCGTTGGGCTAAAACGAACGGCCCGGCCGTCGCCACCACGCCGAAATCGCTCTCCAGCGCTTGGCGTACGAAGCGCCGTTCGTCGTCTCGGGCCGGCATCTGGAACAACAGGTACGCGGCGTCGTAGATACCCTGCCGCAGAGTGTATGAATCTGGACGACTCGATACATGCGGCACGACCAACTCGGAGCTCGAGATCTTGGCCAGCGGCGGCACCCGCGCGATCAGCGAGTAGAGATTGTCGTAATCGGCGCGCGCCGCCGGACTTCGACCAAACTCGTACGGACCGAAGCCGCCGCGCGCGGTGTGCTGCTGAAAAATTGCTCCGTATTGGTAGCTGGTGATCACGGTCAACGCGCACAGCGTGATCAGCCAAGCACGCTGGCGCAACCAGCCCTGCTCGTCGCCGGGAAATTTCGGCGCGCGAATCCACTCCAAGTTCGCCACCAGCGCGATGAAGAGAAAAGCTGTCCAATGCGCAGTATATTGAAACGAAATTTGGACCAGCGGAAGGTAATGAGTACCGAGCAGCGTGAAGAAAAAACCGGGGATCGACAGCAAATAGCCAATGGGACGGCGCCAGGGAAAGAACGCCAATGGAGCACCCAGCTGCACGAGGTATAGAAATTTTTCCGGCTCGAGCAGACTTGTCAGGGTAAATACCGGATTCGCGATCACGGTCTCCATCACGCCGGCGTAGCCGTGGGTTCCACGGCCGACGAGGCCCTCCCACTGGTTCAGAAACGATTCTCCACCGCCCGAGAAACGGGGCATGATCACCAATTTAATGACCAGAAAGTAGGCGCCCGCGACGGCGGTGATCACGGCACCCGCACGCGCTCGCCGGCTAAATAATAAGAACAAACCCATCACCGCCAAATCGGCCGCGATGTCTTCGCGAATCGACAGCGTGAGCATGACGCTCAGAATTGCCCAGCGCGTTCGGCCCGAGTCCACCAGATAGACCGTCAGCCAGAGGAAGGCCACTCCGAGCGGTGGGTAGTGGAAATCGTACAGGTTCGCGCCGTGCACCGGCGGATAGAGCAAGTAAGCCAAGGCGACCAGGCAGGCGGACCAGCGACCGATGTGGCGCGACGCATAGAAGAAGAGTGGGAACGCCGCTGCGGCGATGACCACCGCCTGAAAGACGAGCAGCGCTTCGGGCTTCTGGTAGAGAGCGTAAAATGGCGCAATGACATAGGCGAACAAGGTCGCGTGATTGCCGAAGTGCCCGCCGACTGGCCCGACGAGCGGGGACATCTTCATGAACGATCCGCCGTGGACGAGATTCCACAGCAGGTTGTTCTCGAGCCCCAGATCGAAGCTCATGGAGAGCACGCTGCGGTGGTGCAAAATCGTCTGGTACGCGAAGAAATATGCGTAGCCCGCAGCGCCAAACGTAACCAACACGAGTGGTAGCCAGCTCGCGCTGCGCGCCAAGGCAGCGTCCAATAGCCGTTGCCCTGCTGCGCGCATCGCACTCGGGCGCGTCGCGGCTTGAGCCTTGAGCGAAGCGAGAACGGCCGCGTGCAGACCGAAGCCACAAACGCACACGAACACCCCGAAGGTGAGCTCGCGCGTGGCCCAAATCTCCCACCGGAACAGGAACGGCAGCAGGCCAGAAAAGATCAGAGGTGAGCAACGCGCGGCGCCCAGCATCAGCCGCTCGGCAGCGCGCTCACGCGCGCGAATGAGAAACACTAGGCCCGCTAACGAGGTGACGAACCCTGTGCCAAGCATCACCAGGAGGAGAAACTTCCGCGCCTCGGGCGTGATGTCGTTGTTCAAGGAGTACTGTCGGACCGTTCCAGAGACGATGGCCCAGACACACAAACCGAGTGAGCCGCCCTCTGCAAACAGTAGAGCAAACGTGCGCACCGCGTCGGGCAGTGGCAGCATTTTGTCGAGCAATTCGCGAATTCCCCGACTCACTGGATTTGGCACATGCGCCGCGCTCGTCGGCGACGAACTGCGATTCGGATCGGGGAAGACGGGGGTCACGTCGGGCGGTACGGTTAGCAGACTTTGATGGGTGACCCAAGGGCCCGTGACGGCGGGAAAACTGGTGACGGCTTGACCCGCGAGCGGTGCCCTGCTTCCGTCCGCGCCGTGCGAAGCATCACGATCTGGGTTCGCGGGCAACAATGACTTCCGAGCCGTCGTTGTCGACCCGGGTTCTTTCCACCCTATGGACCCACGCGCCGCGACTCGTTGCGTCCCTGGTCATCGCCGGGGGCTTCGTCTGGCTGTTTCATCGGGGCGGCCTGCCGTTGATCCCGGAGCGCAAGGCATTCTCGACTCTCCGGCCGTGGGCGGTCCCCACGTACGCTGCGCTCACCTGCGTGGGAATGCTATTTCGCACTCATCGCTGGCTTTACCTGCTGCGGCCGATCGCGCCGAACCTCTCGGAGAAGCGGGTCATTGGCATTGGCATGGTAGGGATCGCAGCGATCCTGTTTGCCCCGTTGCGTATGGGGGAGGCCGCTCGGCCGTATCTGCTCGCGCGCGACGGGAAGGTGAGCTTCTTTCAGGCGCTCGGTGCTGCGGGCGCGGAACGCGTCGTCGACGGCCTCGTCCTCACCTCGGTCACCGCTGCCGCACTTCTGCTGTCCACGCCCATCTCTCCGCTGCCTAATCATCTGGGAGAGATGCCGTTGCCGGTATCGGCCATCCCTCGGGCAGTCTACCTCGCTGTCACGATCTTCTCGTCAGCCTTCGTGGCTATGACCGTCTTCTTTATCGCGCGCGGGTTTGCGCATCGCGTGACGCACAGCATCTTCGGTGTCGTTTCCGAGCGGCTGGCAAATTTCGTCACGGTCACACTGGAGCGTCTTTCCGACGGTCTCACATTCCTCTCCTCGCGCGAGAACAGGCTCGGATTTTTCGGCGAAACGGCCATCTATTGGGGCTCGACGCTACTTGCCCAGTGGGCGTTGATGCGCGGCGTGGGTATCCCCGGATCCTTCGCGGAAGCCTGTGTCTCGCTGGGCGTGTTGGGGCTCGGCGCCATTGTCCCCGCCGGCCCCGGCTTCTTCGGCGCTTATCAGATCGCCGTTTATTCTGGGCTAGCGTTGTATTTCCAGCAAACGACCCTGCTATCGGCCGGCGCCGCCATGGTGTTCATCAGCTACGCATCGCAGCTCGTGCTCACGGCGCTCGGCTGCGGGCTCGGTTTCTGGCTCCTCCGTGCAGGAGCCGAATCGGCGCCCGTTGCGGCAAACCCCGTCCGGGCGACGATCGATCCGACTGCGCGAGATTAACGGCGACGGCCGTAGTTCTCGTCGATCCATTCGCGATACGCACCGCTCTTCACGCGCTCCACCCACTCGGGGTGCTCGAGGTACCAGTTTACGGTAGCGCGCAGACCGCTCTCAATGTCGTGGCGCTGGGACCAGCCGATTTCACGCTTCAGTTTACCGCAGTCAATGGCGTAGCGCGCGTCGTGTCCTGGCCGGTCGGCGACGAAGGTGATGTGCTTGCGCAAAGCTTCCGGGTCGCGCTCGGTTGCCTGCGCGACCACGTCTATCAGTTTGTACAATAGCGCAAGGTTCGTCCATTCGGCTTCGCCCCCTACGTTGTAGGTTTCGCCGCGCTTGCCGCTGCAGACAATGGTCCAGATCGCTTCGGCGTGATCATCCACGTATAGCCAATCGCGAACATTCGCGCCGGTGCCGTAGACCGGCAGCGGCTTGCCCTCGAGCAAATTCAAAATCATGAGCGGGATCAGCTTCTCCGGAAACTGGTACGGCCCGTAATTATTGCTGCAATTCGAGAGCGTCGTCGAAATGCCGTAGGTGCGGGCGTAGGCGCGAACCAAGTGATCGGAAGCAGCCTTTGATGCCGAATAGGGCGAGCTGGGATCGTAAGGCGTGGTCTCCACGAATAGGCCGGTCGCGCCGAGCGAGCCGTACACCTCGTCGGTGGAGACGTGATGAAAATGGATCCGGCTCTGCGCGCGTACCACCTCGAGCAACTGGTAGGTGCCAACGATGTTGGCCTGGATGAACGCGCCCGGTCCGCTGATGCTTCGATCGACGTGGCTCTCGGCGGCAAAGTGCACCACGGTGTCGACTTCATGCTCACGGCACAAACGAGCGACGAGCTCAGCATCTAAAATGTCGCCTTGTACGAAGGCGTAGCGGGCCGCATCCACCGACCCGAGCACATTGTCCGGATTGGCGGCGTATGTGAGCAGATCGAGGTTCAGCAACTTCCCGGTGAACGCGGGCAGTCGGAACAGGTAGCGGATGAACGCCGAGCCGATGAACCCACAGCCGCCGGTGACCAGAACACTTTGTGGTTGCCTAAGAAATGACATCTAAGAGCTCGAAGCCTTCTTGATACGGGTGAGGTATTCGTGCAGGGCGTCACTCCAGGCGCGGGGCGGCGCGGTCAGGCAAGCCTCGGCGCGCGTGGTGGAGAGCACGGAGTATGCGGGGCGACGCGCCGGGCGCGGAAATTCGGAGCTCGGAATTGCCTGCACCGCCGCTGCTCGCATGGGAAAACCAAGTGCACGCGCCTGCTCTAAGATACCGCTCGCAAAGCCATGCCAGCTGGTTGCGCCCGCGTTGGCGAAGTGTAGCGTTTCTGGGCCGACCGCGCGGCGACTCGACGTTAAGCCCGCCAATGACAACGCTGCCTCTGCCAAATCGCGCGTGTACGTCGGGCGGCCAAACTGATCGGCGACCACCTTCACGAGTTCGCGCTCGGCCATCAGCTTCAACATCGTCGCGACGAAGTTCGGCCCGCCCTCGCCAAATAACCACGACGTGCGCACGACTAGCACGTGGCGCGCGCGGTTCGCTTCAGCGGTCGCAAGCAAGCGCTGCTCACCCAGCCGCTTGCTTCGCCCATACGCCCCGGTTGGAGCGCACGGCGCGTCCTCGGGGTACGGAGTACTGGCCGCGCCACTGAACACGTAGTCGGTCGAAAAGTGGAGCACGCTCGCGCCCACACGCCGCGCCAGCACACCGAGATTCTCGGGACCTGCAGCATTCACCAGAGTCGCGAGCTCCTCGTGCATTTCGGCGTCGTCTACGCGCGTGTACGCGGCACAGTTGACGATGTGGCTCACGTGCGCCGCTTCTCCGAAACGCTGCACGGCTACCGCGTCGCCGATGTCGACTTCCGCGTCCGTACCGACCCAATCGATCCCGGCGTTCGTCAATGCTTCGCCGATCGCGCGCGCTAGCATACCGCGGCTACCGGTGACCCAAACGTTCACCTTTCGCTCCGCGCGCGGAAGTTGGCAAAAGACTCGGCTTGTTGGTCGCGAGCCGACAAGAGTGGCTGCTCCACCGGCCAGCGCACGGCAAGCTCAGGATCCGCATAGAAAATGCTACTCTCGGTCTTCGCGTCGTACAGAGCGCTACATTTGTATTGCACCTCGGCCACGTCGCTCAGCACGCAAAATCCGTGGGCAAAGCCGATCGGAATGAAGATCTGCTCCCGCTTCTCGGCGTCCAGCTCGACGCCTTGCCACCGTCCGAACGACTCCGAGCTGGGCCGGATGTCGACCGCCACGTCCCAGATCCGACCCAGGGTCACCCGTACGAGCTTTGCTTGTCCAGGATGCGACTGATAGTGCAAACCACGCAACGTCCCTTTTACCGAGCGCGAATGGTTGTCCTGCACAAAGGTTTCATGGATGCCCGCTTCGGCGTAGCGCGCGAGATTGTAGGTCTCCAGAAAAAAACCACGGTCGTCACCAAATATGGTGGGGCGAATCAGCTTGAGCCCTGCGAGCTCCAGATCGATGACTTCCACGACGTGTGTTCCTATTCTCCGGTCTCTTCGAGAGCGCGCCGCATGTAGAGGCCGTAGTGACTCTTGCCGCACTTATCAGCCAACCGCGTGAGCTGTGCGGCGTCGATGTAGCCCATGCGATAAGCGATCTCCTCGAGGCAAGCGATCGAGGTCCCTTGGCGCCGCTCGAGCGTTGCGACGAAATGGCTGGCGTCGAGTAGGCTCTCTTGTGTTCCGGTATCGAGCCAGGCTTGGCCGCGGCCCATAATCTCGAGCCGTGCTCGTCCCTTAGCGATATAGACATTGTTTACGTCGGTAATTTCGAGCTCACCGCGCGCGGACGGCTTCATGCTCGCCGCAATGTCCAACACCTGATTGTCGAAAAAATACAGGCCCGTTACGGCGATCTTGCTCTTCGGCCGCTTTGGTTTTTCCTCGATACCGCGGAGCTCGCCCTGCGGACCGACCTCCGCGACACCGTAGCGCTCGGGATCTTCGACCCGGTACCCGAACAGCGTTGCCCCATCAAGCTCGGCGCGCGCCTTGCGCAGCTGCTGGCCAAAACCCGAACCGTAGAAAATGTTGTCGCCTAAAATCAGGCACACTGAGTCCGCCTGCACGAAGTCACGACCGATGATGAACGCCTCGGCCAGGCCGTTCGGGGCAGCCTGCACCGCATAGCTGAAACGAACGCCGAGATCCTCGCCCGTTCCCAGCAAGCGTTCGAACAACGGCAGATCTTGGGGCGTCGAGATGACCAGGATCTCTCGAATGCCAGACAGCATCAGCACCGAGAGCGGGTAGTACACCATCGGCTTGTCGTACACTGGCAAGAGCTGCTTCGAGACCACGCGCGTCAACGGATCGAGCCGAGTACCACTGCCGCCGGCGAGAACGATGCCCTTCATTTGCATTTCCTGGTCACGCGCCCGCACGATAGCACTGTGGACGGGGTGGTCATCAAGGGCGTCGGGTGACGGGTCAGACAGCGAGAATTGCGCCTGCGAAGGGGCAGATCGAGCGCGCAAACAGGTGCTAATGTGCCGGCCATGGCTCTTTCGCTCGACGAGCAATTGGCAAAACTTCCACCAGACGTGCAGGCGACCCTTGCCCATCACCGTTTCGACGCGGAGCGGTTCAAACAGCTGGCGAGTCGCCTAGCGCACGAGAGCGCCGAGGACAATTTCGTCAAAGGCAACATCCGTCCGCCTCGGCCGGAGGATTTGCAAACATTGCCGAAGTGGGACGACCCCGAGTACGAGCGCTTGCGCGATCTCGGCGCGCGAGCGCTCGAAGCAGGCCATGTGGCTCTGCTCGTGTTGGCCGGCGGCATGGCGACTCGCATGGGCGGCGTGATCAAGGCGCTGGTCGAGGCGGTACCCGGCTACAGCTTTTTGGATCTGCGGCGCGCCGAGGTGCGTGCGCTCGAGCGACGCTACCAAGCCGTACCGCCGCTGTGGCTCATGACCAGTCACTCGACGGACGCGGGCATTCGCGCGGCCCTGGGCGACGACCTCGACGGGCACACCATCGCCACCTTTACGCAGCACCTGTCCTTGCGCGTGACGCCGAAAGGAGACGTCTTCTTCGACGAAAAAGGCCGTCCGAGCGAGCATGCGCCGGGCCACGGTGATTTGCCGGACGCGCTCCGCGAGAGCGGGCTACTCGAAGCATTCGTCAAGCGCGGCGGCAAGACAATCCTGGTGACCAACATCGACAACATGGGCGGCACGCTCGATCCGGTCGTGATTGGCTTTCACTTGGCACACGGAAAGCCCGTGACCTCGGAGGTCGTCGACAAGCTCCCCAGCGACCGCGGCGGCATCCCGGCCTATGTGGACGACACGCTGTGCGTGCTCGAAGAGTTCCGCATTCCGCCGAGCTTCGATCCGAGCACCGTGCGCGTCTTCAACACCAACGTCTTCCAATTCGACGCGCGCGCGATGCTGGATCTGAACATCCCTTGGACCTACTTCACCGTAAAGAAGAAGGTCGGCGATCAGTCGGTCATCCAGTTCGAGCGACTGGTCAATGAAGTGACCAGCTACTTGCCAACGGCTTACCTCCACATGCCCCGCGACGGCGTTCTGTCTCGCTTTTTGCCCGTGAAAGACAACGAGGAATTGGCCCTGCGAGCGCCGGAGATTCTCGCTGTCGCGCGCGCGCGAGGAATTCTTCCATGAGGCGATTTTTCGAGCAGCCGCGAGCTTCTTGGCTCCTCGGCTCCGCGTTGCTGCTAGCGGCTCGTACGGCATCGGCCCAGTTTCCGAACGATCAACCGACGCGCTTGCCCGCGCTCGGGCGCAGCGCCGTAAGCGACGAGGATTCGACGGCGCTGGTCGTGAACCCGGCAAACTTGGCGTTCATGAGCGGATCGGAACTGCGCTGGACTGGGATGTTCCTGAACGAGGATGCCGCCGCCGCCTATCAAGGTCACGCGTTCGCCTTTGCGTTTCCGATCCCGTTCCTCTCGCTGTCCACCGGTCTCCGCCTCGACATCGTCTCGCCGCCGCGCGCCACGTCGGAGGTGATGTTCGGCAACGATCACGCCCGCTACGAGTGGCTGACCTGGGGCCTGGCCATGCATCCGTCGGACGCGTTTGGGCTCGGCTTCTCACTGCAACGGTCGTATTCGAACCAAGCTTCGGCGCACGATCTTGCGTCCTGGTCGCTCGGCTTCACGTCACGCCCGAGTGATTACTTCGGCTTCGCGGTGGTCGGTCAAAACCTGAACGCGCCCTCGACCAGGGCCGGGGGCTACGTCGACCGCACGTACAACTTCGCGGTCGCGATCCGCCCGGCGCGCAGCCGCGCACTCGAGCTCGGCCTGGAAGCGATGTACGTGAGTCACGGCGATGGTTACTGGGTGCCGCGCGCCACGCTCGGCGTGGATGTGCCCGAACTCGGCCGCTTGCGCGGCGATTTCGCATACTCCGATCCCGGCAACGAGGTCGGCGAAAAACAGTGGCTCGCTTCGGCCAACTTCGCGTTCAACTTCAATGGCAGCTCTGGCTCGGCCGAGGTGGCCGGCGGAAGCATGTTCGGCAATGCGCTCGGTGCAGCGAAGGGCCGAGCCGCGGATAACGTCGGCGTCGAAATAGCCGCCCGCGGTTTCCGCGAGAGCGCGGCGGCCGAAGCCCCGCGCTACGCGCTCAGCCTGCGCATCGAGGACACGCCGAACACACGCGGACATACCGCGCTCCTACGAAAGCTCTGGGACATCGCGGACAACGAGCCCACGGTCGCGGCGATCGTGCTCGAGCTGCGCACGGCGCCCGCCGATTCGATGGCGCACGCGCAAGAGCTGCGCGACGCCGTATTTCACCTGCGGCAAGCCGGCAAGAAGGTGCTCTGCCACCTCGAGGACGCAGACGGCACGTCGCTCTACTTGTGCTCGGCCGCAGATCGCATCCTGCTCAATCCGGCCGGGGGCATTCGCTTCGCCGGCTTGAAATCGCGCTACATGTATTTTGCGAGCTTGCTCGACAAGCTCGGGATCCGCGCAGATTTCGTGCGCATTGGCGCACACAAGAGCGCGCCCGAATCGTTCATGCGTGACGGCTCGACCGAAACTTCGCGCGCCGACAAGATCGACCTTCTGCAACAAGTCGAGAAGAATTTCACGCTCGCGGTCGCGACCGGGCGTCACATCGACGCGCTCGAGCTGCGGGCACGCATCGCCAAAGGGCCCTTCGTCGCTTCGGAGGCCAAGTTCGCCGGCCTGGTCGACGGCTTTGCCTTCGATGACCAACTCGAAGAAGCCACCTCGCGGCTCGTCGGCTACCCGATCATGCTGCACGACGACCACCGAGCTCCACGCACGCCCGACTACTTCGGCGAGGATCCGGGCGTCGCCATCGTGTACGTCGACGGCGACATGGTCGACGGTCGGAGCCAGACCATCCCACTTTTGGGCACGCGCCTGGTCGGCTCGTACACGATCGCCGAAACGCTCAAGAAAGCCCGAGAGAATCCCAAGATCGGCGCGGTCGTTTTGCGCGTCGAGACCGGCGGCGGCTCGGCCATGGCCGCCGACGTGATCTATCGCGAGGTCCAGCTCACGGCCGCGGTAAAACCCGTGATCGTGAGCATGGGCAGCGCGGCCGCCAGCGGCGGCTACTACATTTCTGCCCCCGGTACGCACGTGTTCGCCAACCCGAGCAGCATCACCGGCAGCATCGGCATCTTCTACGGCAAGGC
>Ga0068855_100000783_pt1 | contig 39276 bp, 30 predicted proteins | sample KBSCornC52_FD_66592 | JGI IMG/M metagenome (GOLD analysis project Ga0068855, IMG submission 66592) | Corn rhizosphere microbial communities from Kellogg Biological Station, Michigan, USA - KBS Corn C5-2 | ecosystem: Host-associated > Plants > Roots > Rhizosphere > Soil ...
CTGCGACGTTGATCGAATCACGGTGCCTTCGTTACTCAATACGAGGGCATAACCGCGCTCCAGCACAGCCAGCGGAGATAACGATCGCAACCGTGCTTCCAGGCCATCCACTCGTGCCGATGCGCTTCGGATCGTTCGCTCCACTGAACGCTCCATCCGTGTCTGGCTCACAGCCACTTGCTCTCGAACTCGAGCCAGTCTCTGCCTGGGCTCATAATGCAAAACGTCGGCGGCCAACTCTGCAACCTCGCGCTGCCGAGCGCGGATCAACCCGGTCACGCTCTCTTCCATCCGAAAAACCACATCATCGAACCGTTGGGTGAGCCTGTGCAGATTTCCCGAAATCCTCCGCTCGGCACGATCCAGAGGAACGCTGTCGACCTTCTGTCGCGCATGCATCACCTGGAATCGCGCCGCCCGCTCCAGCCTGCTTGTCTGGTTTGCAACTCGCTCGCCAATTTGATCCTGTGCCTCCGTAATCAGCTCTGCCGCTGCCGACGGCGTCGGCGCCCGCAGATCCGCCACAAAATCGGCAATGGTGAAATCTGTCTCATGCCCAACCGCCGAGACGACCGGCAACCGCGATGCCGCAATCGAACGAGCAACGCGTTCGCTGTTGAATGCGTTCAGATCCTCTGCCGATCCTCCACCACGCGCGACCACGATCACATCCACAAGCCCCGAAGCATTCAGGTGTGCCAGCGCTGTTTCGACCTCGCTGATGGCCTGCTCGCCCTGCACAGCCGCCGGGCACAGCACCACGTTGAGTCCGGCATGACGTCGTCCAACAATGTTCAAGAAATCGCGTATCACCGCCCCAGTCGGCGAAGTCACAATGCCCACTGTTCGCGGAAACGTCGGCAGCGGTCTCTTGCGCGCTGAATCAAACAACCCCTCAGCCTTCAGCTTCTCCTTCAGCTGTTCGAAAGCCAGTTGCAGTGACCCCGCTCCGACCGGCTCAATCGTCTCTCCCACCAGCTGCAACTGCCCGCGCTGCGCATAAACGCTCACTCGTCCGCGTACCAGAACGTGCAGACCATCTTCCGGCTTGAACCGCAACAGCAACGCCTGTCGCCGAAACAGCACCACCGGCAATTGCGCATCCGCGTCTTTCAAAGTGAAATACAAGTGCCCCGACGGGGCCGGGCGGAAGTTCGAAATCTCGCCTTCAACCCAGATATCGCCGTACTCCTGTTCCACTTGCTCGCAGACATGCGATACGAGTTCGCGCACCGGCCAGATGCGGCGCACGCTCTTCGGCTCTTCAAAAGTGAAATCAAGCTGACGCGTAGATGTCTCGGGCCGAATCACAAGCTACAGTGTAATTGTTTCTCGATTTCCACGATTTGCCGCCATGGCCGCCTGCATCAGCGGCGGCCCGCAATGATCGCCCTCAACTGCTCCGCAATCGCAGTCAGTCGCGCTGCCGTTTCCGGTTCCGGATCCAGCGCACCGCCGTACAGGCCCTCAGCTTCGCGTGCCAGCTCGGTTCCTTCGTTCAGTCCGAAGGTCCCCAGCACGCCAGCCAGCTTGTGTGCATCAGCGCCGGCCTTGTTCTGTTCGTCTGTACTGAGAGCGCTCCCGCTCGCTAGCCGTGCAGCGGCGCTCTGCAAAGTCCCAACACGCTCGTGCATCTGCGGCAGAAATTTTTCCCAAAGACGATTCATTGCCTCGGAAAGCTGCGATGCGGCCCCGCTGCCCATGGCCTGCCTAGCTCCAGCCCAGAATGTCGGCCACCTGCTGCGACAGCGTGATCGGATCAAACGGCTTCACCAGCACCGCCTTCACCCCCAGGTCGGCAAATCGCGACCGGTCCGTCGCCTGCACCTTCGCCGTGAGCAGCATTACCGGAATGTGCGCTGTCGCCGGATTTTTCTGCAACTCGCGAAATGTCGCTGGCCCGTCCATTCCCGGCATCATCACATCCAGCAGAATGGCATCCGGCTGGTAGGTCGCGGCCCTTGCAAGCCCCTGCGCCCCTGAACTGGCTACCATTACTTCCCAGCCAGCCACAGTCTCCAGGCTCAGCGCTGCTACTTCGCGAATATCGTCTTCGTCGTCAATGATAAGAATGCGGTGCATTACTTCTCCCAGAAACCCTAAGACTCCTGCCCTGCAGAAACTTCAGAAATCGTCTCCTCGGCTTCCTGGGGGCTGCGCAGCATTGTCAACACCAGCGCCTCCAGCTGCTCCGGCTCAACGCTTGCTTTGGCCAGGAAGTGGCTTAGGCCGAGCACAAGCTGCATCCGCTCCGCCTGTGTCAATCCGTGTGCGGAGTAGGCCACCAGCGGCGACTTGCTTAGATCTTCGTGCTGGCGCAGCCAATCTACAACATTGAATCCATCTCCGTTCGGCATGCCGATGTCCAGAACAACCAAATGCGGCTGGAAGCTGAGGCACTCGTCCAGCGCTGCCTGGCGCGAATGAGATACGTGCACGGCTGTGTTCTCACGGCGGAAGATCTCCCCAATCACCTGGCCGAGGTCCTCATCGTCTTCCACCACCAGGATGCGCGCCTGCTCACCGGGAACGCACAGCACCTTTACCAGCTCTTCCAGCAGAACATCATCGCTGGGACGCGGGAACAGCCTGTCAGACTTCTTTTTGTGGTTCGGCTCTGGTGGATGCTGCGGATTGGCAACCCCCAGCAGGACCACCGGTGTGTTCGCCTCCGGCTCCTCCCGACGAAGCAGCGGCAAGATCTCCCATCCGTTGATGCCATCAAGGGTCGTATCCAGCACAATCGCCGAGACGCCATCGTGCGCCACCGCAACCGCCTGGTCCACCGTGGTCGCTTCCACCACCCGATACCCAAACCGTGCCAGCTGGTCGGCAATGAGGGGCCGCGTTGTTCCATTTGTATCGGCAATCAGCACCGCGCCATGCATGGCTGGACTGGTCTCGTTCTCTTGATGCTTTGCCACTGCAACCGGCTGGTACGGCAAGAACACCCTGAACGTCGAGCCGCGCACCGGATTGCGCTCTGCCCAGATGCGCCCGCTGTGCTGCAGCACAATCGCCCGGCAAATTGCCAACCCAAGTCCGCTGCCGCCCTTCTGCCGCGAATCTGATGCATCCACCTGCTGGAATCGCCCGAAGATCGCCTCCAGCTTGTCGGCCGGGATGCCGCGCCCCTGATCGATGACCGACAGGGTCACTCCGCTCGCCCCGGATCGAAGCATTACGGAAATCGCCGAGTTCGCCGGCGAAAACTTGATCGCATTCGAAAGCAGGTTGGTAATTACCTGCAGCAACCGGTCCGCGTCTGCCGTCACCTCTACCTGCGTCTTGTCGTGGATCAGCAGAACACCGGCCTCGTCCGCCATTGGCTGCACGCCGTCGATCGCCTGACGCACAATTTCGCCCAGTTGTATCTGCCGGAAGGCGAGCGGCTCACGACCGCTCTGCGTGCGCTCCAGGTCGAGGATGTCATTGATCAGCCGCACCAGCCGCTCCGAGTTGTTCAACGCAATCCGGAGCAGGTTGGCAGCCTTCTCATTGATCACGCCCAGCATTCCCGACGACAACAGCCCAAGCGCTCCGCGAATTGAGGTCAGCGGTGTTCGCAGCTCATGGCTCACTGTCGACACGAATTCATCCTTCATTCGATCGAGTGCATAGCGCTGGCTGATATCTCTGAAGCTCAACACCGAACCAGAAAACCGTCCCTGGTCCAGGATGGGATTGAGGAAGAACTCCGCCGGAAATCCGGTCCCATTGCTGCGGAATATGGTGCCTTCGCCTGTTACCGATTTCCGTTGACCTGTCGCGCGGCGCAGGGGGCAATCTTCTGGACATTTCTTGTCTGCCGGCGCAGAGCCGTGTACAAGCTGGTGTACAGGCTTGCCAATCAAGTTTTGTGGCCGCGCACCCAGCAATCGTGCCGCCGCCGGATTTGCAAACCGCACCAGTCCATTGCGATCAATTCCGCAGATACCATCGGCAACGGATCCCAGCAGAATTTCCTGTTGTCTGCTCAGCTCTTCTGCGCGCTCCCGCTCCTTGGTTCGTGCCAGCATTTGTGCCAGCGACCCCGCCACAGTCTCCATTGCCGCAGTGGTTTCCCGGTCTTCGCGAATGCGCGAGTGGCAATAAAACTCCAGCACGGCCAGCACATGATTACCAACCTGCACAGGTGCAGCCCAGCCCGAAATCATTCTGCCGCGCAGAGCGGTCTGCACACGCGGACTGGCTGTTAACACCGACAGGTCCGATGCCCATACCAGCCGGCCTTCCTTCCACGCCCGGCCCGGCAGGCTGCCACCAGGTGCCAGCGTGATTCCCATGCTCTCCTGGATCAGCGCTTCAGCACTCTTTCCCGGCACTCCCCACGCCGTGCTGAACTCCAGCCGGTTTTCTTCGACGTTCACGTCCCACTTCACCGCGACGTCCCATCCCTGCGAGATGCACAGCGCCTCCAACACGCGCTTTGTTGCAACTTCGGCGGAGATGTTCTCCCCCACAATCTGGCTCACCACCAGTTGCAATGCCAGCCGGTGTTCGCGCTGCTTCTGCTGGGTAACGTCATGCAGCAGGCACTGGATCGCCACCGGCTTGCCGGCCCTGCGCCGCTGGTGCAGGCTCATCTCCAGTTCCAACATTCGTCCGTCGCCGGTCTCGGTGCGCAGCGGAGCGCGATCAACCGTGATTCCATCCTGCGCCTTCTTCAACAGCGCAGCGGCTTCCTCGCGGGCTCCCGGCCCGAACACATCCGCGAACGATTCGGTCTCGAGTGGAGCACTCCGGTCCAGCCTAAATGTGACCCGCCAGGCCGGATTGGCATAAAGAAACTTGCCATCGAGATCCAGCGTCGCGATCATCTCGCTCGAATTCTCGAAGAGATCCCGGTACCGATCGCGCGGTATTTTCAGCCCCTCGCCCGGTGTCCCCGCTCCTGACTGATCGAGGGCTACGGCAACCAGACCAATCGGCAAGCCATCTCGATTGCGCAGCGTGGAGATGTGGAGGCGAACAGGGAAGAGCGACCCATCTTTGCGCCGCAGATGGGTCTCAAAACTCGGAACCTGGCTGGGAGCCAGCGAATGTACCACCTCTGCGTAAGTCGCGAGCGATCCCTCCTGCCCGACTTCGGCGGCCTTGTTGAGTCCATATAGCCGGCGCACCTCAGAAACCAGGCGATTCTCTTCGCCGGTGGCCAGCAGTTTCTCCGTGCTCTCCTGGTCGATGAGTTCCGAAGCGTGATAACCGAGCAGTCGCTCCGCTGCGGGATTCACATACTTCAGCCTGCCATCAAGGCCGATGGAAATGACCATCGTTCCCGCTGAATCGACAATGTCTTTGAGAGGATCTCCCGCATATCGGGCTGCCGCTTCGCTTTCAGCGGCATTGTCGGCCAGCACACGCATCAGCACCGCGGCCGTCAGCCCCATTGCCGTCATCAGCAGCAGCCAGTCGTAGCTGGGGCCCGCCTCGACTCGAGCCAGGATGGCGCCAGCTGCCATGGCGACAGCCAGAATAGACAGGGACGACCAGATCGGGGGAGATTGGTTCTCCGCTTCCTGTCTCGACTGCCTGGCTTCCCGTGAATCCATCCGTTTGCCGCGCTCCTGCAACCATGCCGGTTTACGTCGGCTTCCTCATTTGCGGAAGCTGGCGCTTACACCGGTGTAACACCTTCGCCGCGCGACAGGCCATCGATCGCACGGGCGTTCTCGGGGCAGAAGGAACCTACCCCACCCCTTGCTCGCACCGTTTCAGCGAGAATACATCCATGCGGCCTCGACTGTCCTGATCGTCGGTGGGACACCAGTCAGCCGGAATAGTACAAACGCAAGAAGGCTTATCTTGCACCCTCCCACAATCACTTAAGGTTTTCAAGCGTATGTTACTGAACCAGCGAGACGTCGTACCCAAAACGGTACCGTTTTTTCGAACAGGGAACTCCGACCTCGTTTCGCACAGCCATCCCCCAGACGCCAACCACTCCAGTCGTATACTTGCTTCCATGTTCCAGAGGCACATGCGAAACCCGCTCTACTTACCCGTCTTTATTCTCGTTGCAAGCATCTTCTTGCATGCACCTTTCGCACATGCATGGGGTAACGAAGGTCATCGCATTATCAATCATTTGGCGGCTATTAACCTGCCACAGGATGCGCCTTCTTTTCTGCGCTGGGCAGGCTCCGTTTCAGAGATCGAATACCTCGGCCCCGAGCCCGATCGCTGGCGTTCCCCGGCCGAGCCGGAACTGCTGGCGGTTCAGGCGCCGGAGCACTTCATCGATCTGGAACTGGCCGATGCCCTGGGCCCCCTCCCTCATCGCCGTTTCGACTTCGAGGCCTCCGTCTTCGCCTCCGGTCAACGCCCGGAAAAGATGGGCCTTCAACCGTGGCAGGCGTTCGAGGTATGGCAGCGCCTCAAAGCCGCTCTGCGCGAGTACCGTCGCCTCTCAGCCGCCCATCAGGACACACATGACGTCGAGCAGGTCGTCATCTTCTACGCGGGTTGGCTCGGCCACTACGTTGGTGATGCAGCCCAGCCCCTCCACACTACTGTCCAATACAACGGCTGGACTGGTCCTAACCCCAACGGATACACCACGGAACACAAGATTCACTGGAAGTTTGAAGGCCCGTTCGTCGGCGCAAACATCCACGGTTCTGACGTCGAGCCCCGCATGACGGCCGTCCAGGCCCTCCAAGGCGATGTCTTCGATGACTACGTTGCCTACCTGCGGCAAAGCTCGAAATACATCGAAAAGGTCTATCAGCTCGAAAAGACCGGCGGCTTCGATGGCTCAGGCAGCAAAGAGTCACGCGAATTCACAGCCGATCGCCTTGCGGCAGGGGCTAGCATGCTCCGCGACATGATCTACTCCGCCTGGCTGCAAAGCGCCGAACCGGAGCCGCAGCGCCCAGGCTCACAAAACTAGCCGCGCAGACGACATCGGCCGGAACTCTGGCAGCTGTCTCGCTCGTTCACATAACGTAAAGTTAAGGGCGACAGCATCGGTTTGCAGCAAGCGACCACGCTGCGATCTATGGCTGGAATCTGTTTTAGCGGAGTTTAATAACTTGCTTCTGCCTTGGCCAGCACCGGCACCCTGCGCAAGAGCGCTGTCAAAATTAGGGTCATGAGCAGCACCATCGGAACCGCCGTCACAAACCAGGCGCCAAGTGCCCGGCCCGCAAGGCTTCCCGAGGCCAGCATCAGTTTCAGCGGCGAACCGTGCGCGAGCAATCCCGCCTTCAAGAGCGGCTGTCCACCGGAAGCAAACATCCAGTTCCCCAGCCGCACAAACGGGAAAATCAGGGCCACCTGCAGGGGCATGGCAGCGTAGTTCGCCACCTGAATAGCCGGAAGATTCAGCCGGAGGCTCACGGCCACGATCATGCAAAGCGCGGTCGGAATGCCGATCATCGGCAGGCATCCGATCGCAAACCCAAGAGCGAGCGTCAGGGCGAGCCGCTGCGGCGAGACACCCTGGCTTAGCCAGTTCTCTACCTGCTTCCGCATCGCTCTCACTGATCTGCTCATTTCACTTCCTACGCTATTGCTATGAGTTCTGTTCCGCTTCAGGGTTACGTGAATTTCCGTTGAACCGCAACCAATAGTGCACCGGGTATCCGGACCGTTTCAAGTTAATGATTCCCGATCCTTACGAACCAGCGTAGGACGGATGTCACCGATGTGGACCACCACTTTAGGCGCAGAAATGCCTTCCAAAGTGTCAGAACCGGGAAATTCGGAGATCCCTCGTCATCCCGGCAAGCGGAGCAGCCCCCGTTTTCGCATCTCAGCGAGGACCTGTTCCACCTTCCAATCCAGCGCGGCCGTTCCATCGATGGTCAGATCAGCATGAACGGCAGAGGGACGGACATAGCTGATGCTGGATGGCCGGACGGTCTTCTCGTACTGCACCCGAACCGATTCCGCAGACCGCCCGCGCTCCACCGTGTCTCGCTTCATCCGGCGTTCAAAGCAGAGGTCATCGGGCGTATCGACATAGACTCGAAACTGGTACAGGGGCAGGAGTTCCGGAAAGTAGAGGGCGAATAGCCCTTCCACCAGCACAAAGGATCCCGCGCAGATCCGCTCGGTGCGACCCAGCACGCGGGTGTGCGTGGAGAAATCATAGAGGGGCCGTTTGATCATCTCCCCGCGCGACAGGGCCGCCACATCCTTCGCCAGAAGAGAGCTCTCGATCAGCGCGGGATCATCGAAGTTCTGCTTGACTCGCTCGGAGAAGGGCATATGCCCGAGATCGAGATAGTAGTTGTCGATTGGGAAGTAAATGCCGTCGAGCTCTCTTGCCAGTTCCGCCGCAAGCGTCGTCTTGCCCGAACCGGACGCCCCGGCAATTCCCATCACAACTGGAGGAAAAGGCAGTCTGGGCGTTGATGCTGAATCAATCTGTTCGTCGTCGCTCACGACTCTGCATCCACCAGCGCTGCCATCCACATTGCGAGCCGCTCCAGCAGATCTGCAAGCTTCCGCTCCACCTGGCGTCCAGCCTCAAACACCTCCGAGTGGCTCAAAGGCGTGGCGCTCAGGCCGGAAGCAAGGTTCGTTACGCATGAAATGCCCAGCACCTCGATCCCCATGTGCCGAGCGACGATCGTCTCCGGCACTGTCGACATACCCACCAGCGTAGCGCCAAGCGTGCGGTAGGCGCGGATTTCGGCTGGCGTCTCAAAGCTTGGACCACTTACCGCGAGGTAGATGCCCTCTTCAAGCTTCTCTCCCTCCAGCTCCGTTGCACGCATCGCCAGTTCGCGCAGTCTCCTGGAGTAGGCCTCGGACATGTCGAAGAAGCGCAGCCCGCAGTTAGGCCGATTGAACGCGAACCGGGGTTCATTGGTTCCGACCAGCGGGTTCCATCCCATCATGTTGATGTGGTCCGCAATCAGCACCAGCTGTCCGATCCGGTACTTGTCAGAGATTCCGCCGGCCGCATTGGTCAGAATCACGGCCCGGATTCCCAGGGCCCCCATCACGCGCATCGGAAACGTGATGTCCTTGACCGAATACCCTTCATAGAAGTGAACCCGCCCTTGCATGACAACTACCGGAGAGCCTCCCAGAGTTCCTGCAATCAGGCGGCCCGAGTGCCCCTCTACTGTCGATTTTGGGAAATTGGAAATCGCTTCATAGGGAATAACTATTGGGTTCATTATTGATTCGGCTGCTGCGCCGAGACCCGATCCAAGTACGATTCCGAGGTGTGGCCGGAGCCTTCCAAATTTTCCACGAAGAAACTGCGCCGCGGCTATAACGTCGTCAAAATAACTCATATTGTGCGGATACATCCGTTGCTGCGATTCTACAACTGGCAAAGCAAGATCACTTGCTATCAGATTCGAGGTCAACCGCCATGTGCCGGAACATCAAACCGCTTTTCAATTTCAATCCGCCCGTAACCGATGAGGAGATTCGTGCCGCATCACTACAGTTCGTGCGCAAGATCACCGGCTTCAACAAACCTTCCAAGGCTAACGAGGCCGCATTCCTCACGGCAATCGACGAGATAGCCGCATCATCAGCACGGCTTCTTGGTTCGCTCGAAACCGCCTCGCCTTCCCGTAACCGCGAAGAAGAAGCGGCTAAGGCCCGCCTGCGGAATGAACAAAGATTCCCTGGGAACGTAATCCAATGAAAGAGATCGTGGCAGTCATTTTCGGACTGGGCCTCCTGGGGAATGCGGTGCTCTTTGTCCCTCAGGTTATCGCCGTGTGGCGTAAGAAGAGCGACGAGGGGATCTCCCTGGTCACCTTCGGGGGATTCAGCATCCTCCAGGTAATTGGAATCATTCACGGCATCTACCAGCGGGACCCATCCCTGATCATCGGGATGGCAGCAAGTCTTCTCACCTGCGGCTCAGTTACGGGCCTCACGCTCTTTTACCGCATGCGACGGCTAGGCGCCCCCGCGCCATCCTAAGAACGGTACCGTCAGACTGCGAAATGGCGAAGAACCCTATTGGGGCGGGCACAGCATCTAAGTCATTGTCTGTGAGGCTCCCCGGAGGTTCTCCGTGATCCGGACCCGACCAATTCTTGCGTTAGCTGTCATTCTGACGGCAACGTCCGCGTCTGCTCAGAATCCCCGCGATCTCGTCAGGCAGGCTGTCCAGACAGAACTCGTCTCCGCCCGCAACGACCACTCCCACTGGCTCTACTTCGAGTTCGATCGCCAGCCGGACAAGACCGTGAAACAGTGGGTTGCCGAGGCACGCTCGGTGAGTCTGAATAGAGTAATCGAGCGAAATGGACAGCCCCTACCCGACGAGCAGCAGCGCCAGGAGATGAGTGCCTTCATCAACGATCCGCGCGCTCAAAGCAAACAGCACAAAAGTAGTCAACACGACGACGAGCAGGCGGCAGAGTTGCTGAACATCCTGCCTGATGCCTTCATCTGGAACATTGAAGGAGAGAAGGGGAGCCAAATCCTGCTTCACTTCAAGCCTGATCCGCAGTTCCACCCGCCAGATCTTGAAGCGCGTGTCTTCGCAGCGATGGAAGGAGACATGGCGATTGATCGCGAGCAGCATCGCATCGCGAGTCTCAAAGGTCGTCTGATCAAGGACGTATTAATAGGATTCGGATTGCTTGGACAATTGAAAGCCGGTGGGACATTCGACGTCGAGCGGCGCGAACTTACTCCCCAAGTTTGGGAAATCACCGAAACCCACGTGCACATCCAGGGGCATGCCCTGATTTTCAAAACGATTTCAGAGAATGAGGACGACGTGAAATCGCACTTCAAGCAAATTGATCAGGAAACCTCATTACAACAGGCCAGGCAGGAACTCATGCAATTGAATCCCGACCAGGCAAAACAAGAGACACGCGCGTCAATTGCCCGGCACTGAATCCAACGTAGCAGCTATCGAATTGCTGCCAGTGAAGAGGATGATGGGTTAGAGCGTCTAGGCACGGTCAGTCTGGGGCGGCCGCACGCCGCCGGCACATTACGCATCTGTTTCACAAATACCGCATTACCGGGCCAGCCGGGCCGCAGAGTCGACCAATAACTCGACGTCGAGAACAGCGGCTTCTTCTGAATCGTGAGCTGATTGTCCAGAATGCTTACGCCGCATAGAAGGTTCTTGTCGGGCTGCAGGATCGTCTTTCTGGGATCGTGCGGCCGCAAATGTCTGTCTGCCTTCCAGTCGAAATCACAGCCGTAACGGCTAGAGTCCTCATACGTGAGTTGAAGAAGTCCTGACGCGCGGACCATGCGGTGGCTCACTCCATCAACGACCGCAACCTGGGGTTCCGTGTGCTGCACATCTGCGGTTGCCTTCAGGCCGGCTTCTGCACCCGCGAGTGCTTGAAAAAAGTATGCCCAGAAGGCGCGTCGATCCGCTTCGCTCATAGTGCCAAACCGCGGGCAAAACTGTGCTACTTTGTGGCCGATCTTTGGCGACAGCAACTCATCCGGCAAAGCTTTTTCGATCGTCGCGTCCCACTCCGGACGCCAGGTTTCATCATCCCCGAGCACAGCTTTCTGTTCGGCAATCGGAGTGGAGGGCGCGGGCTTCAACTCAGGAGTTGGTGAAGCGGGAGCGGCAACGGGAATTAGGTCGCGCGGTTCGGGATTGCTTCGAAATGCCACAAGACCAGAGGCTAATCCGATCGAGATCAGGCATATAGCAATCCGTAATTTCCGTGGTATCGCCAACTCGCAGCAGCCTCCTGCAAGGTCTGATGCCTGTGGCTGAAACAGCGGTTGGTCCCGGCGGTCGATTTGTGACGAACGTCAGTGATTCCAACACCTTAGGAGAAGCTGATCGACTATTTATTGTGCGCAACGTTCTGCGAAACACTATAGTGGCCCGGCAACCCGGTCACGGCTATCGAAATTACGGCACCGGCGTTCTTCTTCTTGAAAAATGGTGCCAGCGGTTTCAGCAGGAATGATTTGAACCCTGTAGCGGCATGCGAGATGTCGGTATCCATCTTCAGCTTGCCTGTCAGATGCGCCGCCTCGTCATGGAATCGAAACGTCCCCGCCAACGTCGCTTCCGCTCCAGGAACGCGAAACGTTATATCCGGAGTGTAGACAACGCCGTCTTTCAGGCTGACAGGCCCTTCAAGCGAGGATAGGACGTCAGTCCCGGGCGGCGGAGCCTTCGGAACGGATTCGAGGCCGGTATTCTTCTGCTTTCCTTGTGCACGCTCGCTGAAAGCGGAGAGACTCTTCTCGGTCTTCTCGTCCGTAAGCTTTTCACGAGGTACATCCAAGCTGCCTGTCATGCGGAGCCTCGCTATGAAGCCGTCGCCAGGCGGGCCAAGATAGGCGTGCGATTTCAGCGACACCGAGCCACTGATCGGGACCTCGTCGTGCACGAAGGGCCGCATAAGATCCTCTGCCCGGCCATGATCGACGGTAATGTCCAGATTGGTGGCATTGTTCTGGCCGTTGATCGTGCCGGCAGCATGAACATCAGTATCCCGAACCTTGAGATCGATCGATCGAACGTCCAGAGACCCGTTTGATGAGTGAACTGTGGCCTGAATTGCGCCGTCTACAGGGGTCGGCTTCCCGTCAGTAACGGTGAAATCCTTGGTGACGGCGCTTGCTTCCACATTCAATGATTGCAGCGTCCCTTTGAAGACACCGCGGCTGTCTAGCGTGCCCCCGATCTCGCCGACATCGTGCAATTTGACCTGGGTGAAGGCGAAGTTTCCTGTCAAAGGAGTTGCAATGAATTTTGCCCCCTCGATCGGTCCCATGCTGCCGCGCGCGAGAATGTGGCCATGCGGGATTGCGTTCTGCATGTCGACGGCGAAGGTCATCGCCTCGCCATGGTGCAGGTTGCGAATTTCAAGCTGCTTTATCGGGAAGGAATATCGCTGGCCATTGGTCCGCATGATGTCCAGCAGGCTCTTGTGCATCATCAGGCGTTCGACCATCGTTTCAGGGCCGTCAAAATCCTTGCTGCTGCCCGGAGGAAAATCCTGACGGTTCTCCTTGCTTCCGATTGCCGGAACGACAATGTGCAGTCCGGTGACATCCACGAGCTGCACACGGCGGCGGAGCAGGACAAGGTCTGGCCAGCGGCCCTCAACCACTAATGTGTCGATGTGGCCGAGAGGCGGCAGGTTCAGAGCTGATTTGCGGCGCATCGTGATCCCAGTTGCCACGAATCCGGGGTTGGGCCAATAGGTTCGATGGTATCCAGAGAACGTGACCTCGCTCGCGAGCATATCCTCGAGCATCGGTCTGATCTTGCTGTGCCGATATGGCCAGTTCGCGCTTATGAACACGGCGGCGATGGCAAGCAGAGCGCCGGCAGCTACGACCGACACATGCACCCACAGTGGCGCCTCCTGCCAGATGCTTCGCACCTTATGCCGAATCCTTTTTCTACGCGCCGGGAGACCGTGATCTGCCGTCGGTCCAGAGTCGTTGTGGACCGGGCGGGATATAGATGTATCAGCCATAATCTATGAAGTCGCAACACAAGGAACTCAAGTCGAGCAATTCGCAACGAGAAGGATCAAAGCGGAGAGAGCACCGGCGCGTGTGACGCTCGATGTATCGGCCCCTAAGAGCCTGCTACTTTGAAGCGTGAAGCTACAGCGTCGTTGCCCTGTTGATGCAGGGCGCGCCCAGGTACCGGAGGTAGGAAGCTATCCGAGGAAGATCCCGGCAATCGAAGCTGATATGAGATTGGCCATCGTCCCGGCGAGCATGGCCCGCACACCCAACCGAGCGAGATCGTTTCGCCTCTCCGGCACCAGCGCGCCTATGCCGCCGATCTGCATTCCGATGGAGCCGAGGTTCGCGAAACCGCAAAGCGCAAAAGTAGCGATCGTGAACGAGCGCGGCAGAATCATCGCCTTGTGCGTACCGAGAGCGATGTAGGCGATCACCTCGTTCAACGCCATGCGCGTGCCCAGCAGGTTGCCGATCAAGCTGCAGTCCTGTGCAGGAACTCCAATGAGCCACGCAACCGGCCAGAAAACATATCCAAGGATCTCCCCAAGGCTGCCGGGAACCCAGTGGAGTCCCGCATGAATGTGTATCCAGCCCAGCAGCATATCGAGAAGAGCAACGAGCGCAAGAAAACTAATGAGCATGATGGCAACATTGAGCGCCAGCTTGCCGCCGTCGATAGTTCCGCGCGCGATCGCGCCAATGAGGTTTTCTTCGGTATGCTCCTCGCTCTTGGGAATAACAACTTTTCCCTCAGTGGCGGGGACTTCGGTCTCAGGCACCAGCATCTTCGCCACCAAAATCGTGCCCGGCGACGTCATGATCACAGCCGACAACAAGTGGCGCGCTTCGATGCCCTGCGAGATGTACATCGCCATAATCCCACCGGAGACATGAGCCATACCGCTGGTCATGATTGTCATCAATTCGCTGCGCGTCGCACGAGACAGGAACGGCCGAATGGTGAGCGGAGCCTCGGTCTGCCCCATGAAGATGGATGCCGCCACGTTCATGCTCTCCGCGCCCGAAATGCGCATGGTCTTCAGCATGACCCATGCCAGTGCGCGAATGATGATCTGCATCAACCCGATGTGATACATGACGGCGAAGAATGCCGAGATGAAGATAATCGTTGGAAGAACCTGGAACGCGAAGATTGATCCCATTGACGTATCGGGCGTTCCAAGTTTGCCGAACAGGACGGCAGTGCCGGCTGTTGTAGCACTCAGCATCTTCGTTACAACGCCGCCTGCCCAGAACATCGTACGCTGTCCAAAATCGAAGCGAAGGACCAAAAAAGCAAACACAAGCTGCAGGCTTAGTCCCCACGCCACGGTGCGCCAGCGAATTCTTCGTCTGTCAGTTGAGAACAACCAGGCGGCCAAAAGAACGGCCAGAATCCCCAGCACACCGGTAAATCGTTGCAATCAGCGCTCCTTGGAAAGCAAGCTTTACGCTCTCAGCTTTTCTCGCATCTCGACGCGCAGTTGGCCAGTGACGCCAGATACATGGCACACCGTTCTGGCAAATGAAAAGCTCACAAGTCAGCCTGTTTCCCTTACGTTACTGCATCTCGCAGGTAGGCTTCTGCATTTTCCCTGGCAAAGACATGGCTCACCAGCGGCACCGCTTCTGGAGGTTCATTAGAGAAAAAAATGGCCTCTTTGATTCGGGCGATCGGCTCTGCAAGCAAGCCTTCGTTCGTCGCGTAAAGCGTAGCGAAGGGCTGGCCTCTTTCGACGTGCGCTCCGCGACGCGCATGGAATTCGATGCCGGCGTGTGGATCGACCGGCTCTCCTGCCTTTACGCGGCCAGCCCCGAGGCGCTGCACGGCCCAACCTAGCTCCATCGTATCCATCCCGGCGATGTAGCCCGTCTTCCAGGATTTGAGGACGAAGGTTGCACCCGGCTTGTGCGCAGCCGTGAGATCGTCGAAAACCGAGATGTCGCCGCCTTGAGCCTCGATCATTTCGAGAAAAATCTTAAGCGCAGTTCCATCGGCGAGAGCGCCTGTCGCGGCCCAGTATCCCTGCTCGGCGGTTTCGGTTTTTCCACCCAGATGGATCATCCAACCGGCAAGGCGCAGAGAGAGTTCACGCAAATCGGCATTGTCCCGGAGCGGCTCTCCTCGTAACAGTTCTACGCACTCTGCCACTTCGATCCAGTTTCCAGCTGTACAGCCCAGCGGCTGGCCCATGTCAGTCATAAGTGCGATGGTCCTGGTTCCTGCGGATTCGGCAGTTGCGACCATCAGCGCTGCAAGGAATTCCGCATCCGCGCGCGTCCGCAGAAATGCTCCGGATCCTGTCTTCACATCAAGCACAAGGGCATTCAGACCTGCGGCGAGCTTCTTGCTCAAAATCGACGCACAAATCAGCCCCGGGCTCTCCACTGTCGCAGTGCGATCGCGCAACCCATACAGCACACGATCCGCCGGGACCAGGGTTGGGGTCTGGCTGACAATCGCAGCCCCACATTTCTTCACGGCCGCTTCGAATTCGGCAAGTGAGAGTGCAGAGCGGAATCCGGGAATTGAATCCAACTTGTCGAGCGTTCCACCGGTGTGACCGAGCGCTCGTCCGCTGATCATCGGCACGGCAACTCCGCAGGCCGCAGCCAAAGGAGCGACCAGAAAGCTGGTCTTATCGCCGACACCGCCAGTTGAATGCTTGTCGACCGCAGACTTGCCCAGCCGCGACGAATCGAACTTCTCGCCCGAGTCGCGCATGGCGATAGCAAGAGCACGTGTTTCGTCGATGCTCAGTCCATTCAGCCAGGTCGCCATGAGCCAAGCCGATACCTGCTCAAGAGGAGTGGATTCCGTGGCCGCTCCTCCAACAATAAACTCGATCTCCGGCTTCTCCAACGCATAGCCATCCCGCTTTTTACGGATCAGATCGATCATGTGAAGCTGCGGCTTAGCCGCCTTGCCTACACTTGCTTTTGTACGCATAAAGCAACCTTAACTTCAGACAGAAGAGATTATCGCAGGCGTGATAACGGTCGATTGCGCTGCTGCCGCTAAAGCTTCTTCAAGGTGAGATCAAATCCGAGCGGCAGTACTTCTCCAAAGCGCATGGTCCGCAAACCTGATGCGGCAGGGAACACCACCGGAGTTTCGACGTCGGAGAATTCTGCCAGCATCTGTCGGCACGCCCCGCATGGTGGGCTCGCCGCGCCATTCAGATTCATCACAGCAATGGCTTCAATCCGGATGTCCGGTCCGAACTCACTCACAGCACGGACCAGGGCCGATCGCTCAGCGCAAATCGTCAATCCGAAGCTGATGTTCTCCACGTTTGTGCCGGTCACCACAGATCCGTTGCTAAGCCGCAGCGCAGCACCCACCCGGAAATGGGAATAGGGAGAATAGGATTTCTCCGCTGCTTTCTCAGCCTGTTCAAGCAAATCATCCAGTGCCGCCTGCGAAAGGCTTGTCATCGGTGTAGCCATCGTTCCTTTGAGACTGATCTGAGCCTAAAGGAACCCAAACTTGATGTATATATCGACGGTCACGAACCGGTGCGATCGAATCCCCGCAAGCACATGCTGAATTCAAAGCCCATGCGTAATGCGGTGAACCATTACCAGTCCTGCGATGCAGCACCCCAAAACAAATGAGGACGCGACAAAGGCTCTTCGAAGCCTGCTCGACGGGCAAAACCGGCGGTGGCTCCGGAACGTAACTGCAATATCGCGCTCGAGATACGGAGTGTGCCAGCCGGCGAGTCCACGCCGTATTTCCGCCACCATGGCCACCTCAAGCAGGCAACAGCAGCCCGCGCTTACCAGACTGGCCGCGGCCAGGATCTCAGTCAGCAGGAGTATCGACACAGCAACCTCGTAACAATTCGCCGTATGCTCCAACAATCAGGTTCAACGGTCGGGATAATTCCTATTATCTGATAATTTCTGCTATCTAAGGTACCCTGATTCGTCTATCTCTGAAGCCTAGAGGTTGTACCAAAGTAACGGCAAGGGATACCACAAAGGTGGTATTTTCGGGAGTAAGATGTGTGTTGTGCGGCATCGAACTCAGTAGGGCCGCCATGTTGAAATTGTCCGTTTCTGCCTTTGTTCCCAGTATGTTGCGCCGCTCGACTTCTCCGAGGATCACATGACGAACCCTGCATCCCGATTCGATGGACAACCAACCGGGCAAACCCGGCGCGCAGAACGGCGTAGCTCGCCCTCCTTGGCCGCCTACCACTGGAAGGGTCCTCTTCCGCGCCTGAATTCCGTTCGCGACATCAGCTCGACAGGAGCCTTTCTGCTTACACAGGAGCGCTGGGAACCGGGCGAAGTCCTCTCTCTCACCCTTCAGCGGAGCGGCCCTCCCGAGAGAGAAAACAGCTTCCCCATCCAAGCCAAGGCTGTGCGCTGGGATGATGAGGGTGTCGCCGTTTCATTTATGCTGCCGAACGGTGCCGATCTGCGGCTGTGGCAAAGCCCCTTGAAGAGCGCCGATCTGCAGAACGAGCCAGAAGATATCCTTCACGAATTCCGCGTTGCGCAGACAATAGCCTTCCTTACCCGCATTTCTCCGGACACGCATGGCCCCGCAAGCAGGCTGCTCCACGAAGAACTGAGCAATTACCGCCTGGACAATGCCATCGAAATCACGCTTAAAGCCGAGAAGATGCTTGGCGCAGCCGTGGAGGAGGATCATCTTCGAGCGATGCCCGAGGTCGTGATGCGCATCATCGAGGCCGGGTCGTGGTCTTCAGACGACAAATGGATGCTTCAATTCTGGGCTGGCTTGCTTGCCGCATCGTGCAGTTCCACCGGCGATGACCAATCCACACTCGCCTTCGCAGATCTTCTTGACCAACTGAAGGCTCTCCACATGCGTATTCTCTCCGCGGCGTGTGGAAAGTCCACAAAGGTCTCCGGCGGAGCGGGCAGCATGTATTCCCGCCCGCTTAAATGGAAAGCCGCCGATCTGATGAAATATTCCGGATCTGGCGACCTGATCAAACTCGACCGTGAGCTCAATTACATGGCTGACATCGGGGTGATCGCTCCACGGGAGAAGTCTGCTTTCTTTCAGCAGATGACCGACACCACCATCGCCCCCACAAACCTCGGACTGCAACTTTACGCCAGGTGCAACGGTCATCGCGGAACGGCCCACAAGTTCTACGGAGTACCCGTAACTTCGCCTGCTGTTGCTGCCATTGAAAAATAGCGATTCCTATCGGATTGGTCGCCTGACTCTAAAATGAGCGCGGATTACGCGCACGGCTATCTGTGAAGCCCCCGCTGTCTGTCAATGTTTTCTCAGGCAAGATCAATCTCGCGGCTATATTTCATGCGCAGACGTGACACGCGACACAAGAACAGGAGCTCCGTCCTTCATAAAATGCTGACCATCGAGGCGTTCGCCACGGTGGGCCTGCCAGCAAAATCCTGCCGATGAACGCAGCGAAAACTTCATCGCTGCACTCGGAGGGGTTTGTTGAGTTCGTCCAGGAATTGGTTCCGCCTGCCCTTTATCTACCGTCCTCGCGCTGAACGTCGTGAGTCACCCTCCCTGGTCGCCACCCATTGGGATGGACAGACTCCCAGGCAGAACAGCGTGGCCAATCTCAGCAACAGCGGTGCGTACGTTCTCACCGATGAGAAATGGAATCCCGGCGAAATCATCTCTCTCACGCTGCAACGGAGGGAAGGCCTCGAAAAGTCCACTCGCCTCAGGTTTACTGTTCAGGTCAAGGCAGTCCGGCGAGATGACGATGGAGTTGGCGTTTCCTTCCTCTTGCCGAGGGGCACCGAACTGCGTCTGTGGGAGAGTTCGCTGAAAGCCAACATCCCGCAGACCGAACCCGAAGATGTTGTGCGTGAATTCCGGACTGCTGCTGCGATTGCTTTCCTTAATCGCATCTCTCCCGAAGCAACCGAACGGGCAACATGGTTGCTTCGCTGCGGACTCAGCAGCCATCGTCTAGAGAGCGCGCTTGAGGTGGTACTGCACGCCCAGGATCTGCTCGCCCTCACTCCAAACGGCACGCAGAGCAGAGCGCATCCGGATGTCGTTCTGCGAATTCTTGAAGACGGATCATGGCCCGAGGTTGACTGGATTCAGCACTACTGGTCCGGTCTTCTGGTCAGTTCTTGCACTCAGGATATGCCCGCCTCGGCCAATCTTGAGCCCGCGCAGTTATTAAGCCAATTCACCACAATCCAAGCGCGTATCTTCGCCGCAGCCTGCGATGGCGCGCGTAAGTATGTCGATTCATACGGGAAGATCTGCGCAAAGCGATTGGCGCATTCGGCCGACGAATTGATCCGTATATCCGGCACGCATGATCGTACGCACATTGAGCGTGATGTTCAGCATTTGTCTTGGCTTGGGTTGATAGAACAAACCGTCAAGTGGAAGTTCTTCGCACTGCTTGATGAGGTGGACATCACACCTACCCCCCTGGCGCTTAACCTTTACGCGCTTTGTCATGCCCATTGCGGGGATCCAGCCTCGTTCTATGGAATTGGCGCCGGTGTTTCTACATCCTGCTTTGCCGATTGACCCTGTTCGCTCGCTCATGGCCGCCAGTCTGCCTCGAATGAGTCAGATGGCGCCAATGGGTCAGGCCATCCGGCTGCTGCTGCCAAAGTAATTACCTCCCCATTACGAAGCGGCGATTGCGGGAGTAGCATGCACTCAGGAACAATTCTCGGTTGGATTTGGCACGGGGGCTCCACGCAGGATTGCGCGCAATCCTTCCGCACTGCTGCAAATCCCAGGAGGGTAGGGTGATGTCACTGAGGAGCTGGTTCGAAAAGGCCTTTCCCCAGGAAGAGACGAAGCATCCGCGTGCTGAGCGGCGCGAGATTTCCGGTCTCGAAGCCATCCATTGGACCGGTTCATCTCCGGGCCTCGACATCGTGAAGAACATCAGCTCAACCGGCATGTATCTAGTCACCCGGGAGCGTTGGCCCGAAGGCGAGGTCAACCCGGTTCGTCTCGTCTACCCTGAGCTGGCCGATGATTCTCCGGATAACCAGGTCACGATCGAGACCAGAGCCGCGCGCTGGGGAGAGGATGGCATGGGGCTTTCCTTCGTGCTTCCCGAATATATGGACCTGTGGCTGTGGAAGACGGACGGCTTGATCGAGCCGGAAGATATCTTGAGTGAATTTCGACTTTCACGCGCTCTTGCGTTCCTGCGCCGTATCTGTCCGTCGGCCTCACAGCCGCTCAAGCTTCTGTTCCGTGAAGGGCTTGGAAACCTTCGCGCCGGGCATGCAATCGCAATCGCACATCGTGCCGAAATCATGCTTGCGGCCCAGCCAAACTTCGATCAAATGCGTGCGCCAGAGAGCGTGGTGCTGCGCGTCATCAAAGAGGGCTCCTGGGCGGATGATACCGCCACCCAACACCTTTGGGCGGGCATTCTCGTCACCGCCTGTACGCTGACGGGCGATGATGAATCGAATCTGCCTTATATGGATCTTCTAGCCGAAATGGCTACAGTCGATACCCGCCTCTACATAGAGGCATGTTCAAAGGCACCCAAAATATTCTCGACCAATGGGGGCGTGTCTGCAAACGCGCTGATGCGCAGTGCGGACGAGATGGTTACGCTCACCGGCACAAAGGATCTGTCAAAGATCGACCGCAATATTCTCCAGCTTTCGATCCTTGGCCTGCTGGAGCCGCGGGAAAAAGCCAAATATTTTTCGTTCGCTCAGGTCGCGAATCTCACTCCTACCGCCCTTGGGCTTGAACTGTATGCACGGTGTCAGGGACATCGGGGGGCACCATTCGAGTACTACGCGGCTCAGCAGAATCAATCTACATCTCCTGACCCTAAAGCAGATTCTGAGAAGCCGTAGAAGCGAGCCATCACTGATCGCTCTTTAGCAGCGACAATACCGCTGAGTGCAGTTTCTCGGTGATTGCAGCTTCTGTGCCGAGCGGGCCGAATTGTATCGGCTCTCCTACGCGGACTTCGATTTTTCCAGAACGGAACCAGCCGCGACCTTTTGCTTTCAATTCACCCAGTCCGATCAACGCGACCGGCAGCACGGGCGCGTGTGCCTGCTTTGCCAGCATTCCAATGCCTGGCCGGAATGGCGCAAGTTCGCCGGCTGGGGACCGCGTCCCTTCAGGGAAAACCAGCACGTTGTATCCGCGATCAAGCGCCTCACCCGCGTGCGCAAAGCTGCGCTGAAAATCGCGCCTGCGCGGTAGCGGGAACACGTTGTAAAGCGCCGTCACAAGCCAGTAGGCAGCAGGGCCAAAGAGCATAAACCTGCCCGTATCGGGATTCCGGAAGTGCCGAAAATCTTCGAGCATCTCTCCCAGCATGGCCACCGCGACGTGCCGCCGCATGTGGCCGGGCAATGCGTATTCAATCAGCGCACCGTCGTACGCGGTGACGTGATTGCAGATGATGAGCATGGGCTCGTCCGACTTCAGTTCACGCGGCCTGACCACCCGCGGATTACCGAGGAACCAAACGAAAGGTTGTGCGATCAGTTCGAGGAATGCAGAGCGGATCCACTGGATGGGACGCCACCACGGCCAGTGCGGATAAATGAAATCTACTTTATTGGTTGCAATTGGCGGGTTTTGGACAGGAACCGGATCTTCAGACGCTTTGCGTTCAGAACCGTTTTTGTCTGCACGTGATTCGTCTATGCTCGTCCTTTGTTCTTGTGAATTGCTTTTAAACGTATCTGGACGCGCCGTCAACATATGCTCCGTGGCGGTGCCTACGGGCTCTACCCGCTCTGCGATACCCGCCGAAGCAACCAGCTTTCGCAAATCTCCAAGTGTTCGCGCCGCATCGATAGAGCCTTCTCTTGGAGAGTCTGTCATTCTCTCCTCCAGGGCTGCCGCGAGCTGCACACGTCCGAGGCTGTCGAGGTGAAAATCTTCGCTCAATCGAGGATCGTCTGCACGCTCAGGATGTTCGCCCGCAATCTCCGCAACCAGTGCATAAAGCCAATCGCCGCGAACGGCTCCCAATCTGCCCGCGCCATCTCCGGCGGTCGCCGCCTCCGATCTATTCGCCACCCACTCGGCAACCACCTTGCGGCGCACCTTACCGGTGGAAGTTCGCGGTAGATCCGGCTCCGGCCACACCAGCCACCTGCGAATGACCTGATACTCCGCGAGGCGTTTGTTGGCGCGATCCACTGCTTCGGCTGCTTGCTTTTCACCACCTCGGACTGCGAGCACCGCGCAAGGCTCGGGGCCCGTCGCCGTCTCCACTGCAACAACTGCACTCGCAGCAATCTCGGGCTGTTCCTCAAGCGCAGCTTCCAGATCCTCAGGATGAACATTCACGCCCGCTGCCGTAACAATGGTTTCGCTCTTGCGACCCATGAAGCGAAACTCTCCGGTCGATTGTGTTTCAGCGAGATCGCCCGTTGCCAGCCACTCATCTTCCCGCTGGCGCAACTGGCCGCCGCTCCAAGTGGACGTTGAGATCATCGGCCCCTTCACCAGGACCTCGCCATCCGGTCCGATCTTCACCTGGCGCCCTGGCAGTGGTTTGCCAATGGTTCCACTCGCCACGTGAAAGGGATGATTCAGGGTGATCAGCGCAGTCGTTTCCGTCATTCCGTAGCCCTGCACAACCACGAACCCGAGAGCGTTCCAGAACTGCTCGAGCGGTCCGGCCAGTGCTCCTCCGCCCGAGATCAGCGCCCAGAATTTGAATCCCAATGCACGATGAACGTCGCGGAACACCCACCACCGCTTCCAGGCCTTCATGCCCTTCGAAGCTGCAACCCGCTCCGTCAGACCGGGCCTCGAGCTCTCAAGATGAGCTTTCAGCAAAGCCATCACTCGCGGCACGGCCGCCAGCACTGAAATCCGTTCGCGCTTCACCGTCTCCACCAGCCGGGAAGCGACGAGCCGCGTCTCAAAGTGCACCTCTGCGGCGAATATAGGTGGAATCCAAAGCCCCATCGTCTGCCCGAACACATGGCTCAGCGGCAAAGTGTGCAGAAACCGCAGAGGGTGAATGTACTTTTCGTAGCGAAGATATTTCTGCGCAGCCTGTTCTATCGGACCCACGCTGGCCAGAACATTCCCATGCGTGTGGACAATGCCCTTGGGGTCGCCCGTCGTGCCCGAAGTGAAAAGGATCTGCAGTGGTGTGTCCCGCGAAAGTCCTTCTACCGCCCCAGCCTCGCGCTGGGGCAGGGAACTGGACCAGTCCTCAAATGCCATGGTCGGAAACTGATGAGAGTCTCCTCCATTCTGAGATTTGGGATTCAGCTTCGCCATAAGTACGGCATCACCAACAGCCAGCTTCGGCTTCACATCCGCGGCAACACGAGCCGCGAACTCCGCGCTGCCGAATGCATCCAGCGGGACGACCATCACGCCGCGAAGCATGCATCCGTAAAACGCAGCCACCCATTCCGCGCCATTCTCGGCCAACAACAACACGCGATCGCCCAAACCGATTCCACGATCTTCAAGCAGCGCAGCGAAGCGTCGAGCAAGCCGCGCAAGTTCGCCATAAGTTGTCACGCGCCGGCGAACTCCCACGTAGCGCACAATTGCAATTTCGCTCTCGTGCCTTGTGAAATCGTCCAGCAGCGTGGCCAGGTGCTCGCGCACGTATCTCACTCCTGCTTCGAATCCTAGCAGCGCACAGCAAGAGCCGGGTTCACGGTTGTGGTACTTTGCCAAGTGGCACAAACATCATTCGCAGAACGCTCTGAGTTTTCAGATCGAGACTGAGCATCTCTCCAGATGTCCTGTCGGACAATTTGAAATCCTAAACACATACAGTTCATCTCATCCCTGAGAGGTGCACGAACGTACATGAATTACCCATGGACCGCCATTCCCGACACGAGCATTCCGAGGCATGGGAGCCCGCTGTTCCAGCATCTGCTCGACACCTACGTCAGCGAATCCAACAAGGTTGCCTCGACGTGGAAGCACTTCACCGATGCCGATTTGGCTTACAAGCCACATCCTCGTGCCAGCAGCGTCGGCGAGATTCTGCAGCATCAATTGTTGTCAGAGCGCCGCTTCTTCGGTGAATTCCTCGGAACTCCCGAACCATCTCCCGAGCGAGTTCTGCCGGAACCCTTCTCAGCAGACTCGGCAACTACTCGCTTCATCGAACTCGTCGTGCGCAGGCTCGATTTCTTTGCCGCCCAATCTGAAAGCTGGTGGATGGAAACCGTCCCGTTCTTCGACGTGAAACGCCAGCGCATCTGGATCTTCTGGCGCCGGATATTGCACACCGCTCACCACCGAACACAACTCACAGTCTTTCTGCGGTTGCTGGATCGAGATGTGCCCTCCACCTATGGACCCACCGCCGACGTGAGCTGGACCGGAGCCGATCCGACTAATTCGGTGGACGCTGCGGGACGTCGATAGCGAGAGCGCGACCGAATTTCCTTTCGCCTTTTCTTTCCCTCCCGCACGCGATATGCTCTAGGAGCGTCAAAGCAGAAGATGTCCGCGTCCCCTCCCAAGCCGACCTGCGAAACCGACCCCTTTGCCTGCTTTCACCCCGTAACGGCTGAGTGGTTCAAGGCCGTTTTTGACGAGCCTACTTCGCCTCAGCGTCTCGGGTGGCCAGTGATTGCCCGAGGCGAGAGCGCCTTGATCCTCGCTCCAACGGGAACCGGCAAAACTCTCGCCGCCTTTCTTTGGTGTCTCGATCGCCTCATGCTGCACGAGGTGGATGCCCCGGCCGTTTCGCAACCTCGCCAGAAATCTGACACGAAAGGGAAGCAGGCCACAGCTTCTGCCGAGCGGCACAGCAAGGGCTGCCGGATTGTGTACGTCTCTCCTCTCAAGGCACTAGCGGTGGATGTGGAGCGCAATCTTCGCTCGCCTCTCGCAGGCATCGCCAACATGGCACGCCGAAGGGGCGTTCCATTTCATGACCCGCTCATCAGCGTCCGCACCGGCGATACTCCCCAACAGGAGCGTGCTCGCTTCCGCCGCGACCCCGCCGAAATTCTCATCACCACTCCGGAGTCCCTCTACCTGCTGCTTACCTCCCAGTCAGCCGACGCTCTCCGCACGGCCGACACCGTCATCATCGACGAGATCCATGCCCTCGTGCCTACGAAGCGCGGCGCGCACCTGGCGCTTACCCTTGAGCGGCTCGAAGCACTCACCGGGCGTCGCCTGCAGCGCATTGGGCTCTCCGCAACCCAGAGACCCCTTGAAGAAGTTGCTCGGTTCCTGGGTGGAGTGGAAGTCGCCACGACAGTTCCCTTGCTGGTGAAGCACAAAGCCGCAGATTATGAAAGCAGCACTTTAACTACTGATTCGACTGCACTCCAACATCGCTCATCCACGCCAATTGAACTCGCGGACCCGATCTCTCCGCCCGTCGCCATCGCGGCGTCACTCGATCCTGTCGATTGCGTCGACGGGAACTTTGACTCCGATGCTCCCCTGCGGTTCCGTCCAGTCACGATCGTTAACGCTTCTGCTCTCAAGCGGTTGAGCTTGCGAATTGAAGTTCCAGTTGAAGACATGGCGCGCCTCCAAACCATGGAAGAGATCCCCATCGGAGCTGCCTCGCAGGCTCCGCGCCGGGTGTCCATCTGGAACGCGATTCACCCTCGCCTGCTCGAGATCATTCGGGAGCGCCACTCGACCATTCTGTTCGTCAACAGTCGCCAAGTTGCCGAGAGACTGGCGGGCGCTCTCAACGAACTGGCCGGCGAAGAAATCGCCCGGGCCCACCATGGCTCGCTCGCCGCTTACCAACGATCAGTAATTGAAGAGCAGCTCAAGGCTGGGCAGATCAAAGCACTTTGCGCAACGTCCACCCTCGAGCTCGGCATCGATATGGGAGCGGTCGACCTCGTCATCCAGATTGAAGCTCCGCCCTCCGTTGCCAGTGGCATGCAGCGGATCGGCCGCGCCGGACACTCGGTCGATGCTGTGAGCGAGGGCGTTCTTTTCCCGAAATACCGAGCAGACCTCGTCGCCTGCGCCGCCGTGACCCGAGCCATGCACGATGGGCACATCGAGTCGACCCGCTTCCCGCGCAATCCGCTTGACGTGCTCTGTCAGCAACTCGTAGCCATTGTTGCCCACCCGCCGGGGTACCGGGTTCCGAAAAAGGCGAAGCAGCTCAGGAGAGTCCATCGCTCAAATGTTTCTGGTCCTCGGCGATACACGAACGGCTCTCCAGGAGACGACAAGGCCAAACCCATTTCAGCCTACCAAACTGTTGAGCAGGATCCCAAACCGGAGGTCAATGTCGATGCTCTGTACCACCTGTTACGGCGCGCGGCTCCATTCGGCGCGCTGACGCGTTCCGCTTTCGATGGTGTCCTTGACCTGCTCAGTGGCCGCTACCCTTCCGATGAATTCGCCGAACTTCGCCCGCGGCTCACATGGGACCGCATCCGCAACGTGGTGACTGCCCGGGAGGGTGCCGGGCGCCTCGCCATCCTCAATGCCGGAACAATCCCGGATCGCGGCCTCTATGGCGTCTTCCTGGCACACAGCGAAGGAAAATCCATTCGCGTCGGCGAACTCGATGAAGAAATGGTCTTCGAGTCCCACCCAAATGAGACTTTCATTCTCGGCGCCTCCACCTGGCGTATCGAAGACATTACCCATGACCGGGTGCTGGTTGTCCCCGCCCCGGGCGAACCAGGCAAGATGCCCTTCTGGAAAGGGGACGGTCCCGGCCGACCTTTGGAATTCGGTCGCCGCATCGGCGCGCTCATTCGCGAGCTTCGCGCGTTGCCCAAACCTGCCGCGCTTACTCGGCTGATCACTGAGCATGACCTCGACCCTGGTGCAGCCCAGAACTTGCTGCAGTTCCTCGCCGACCAGGAAGCAGCCACCGGGCAAGTTCCCGACGATCGAACTATTGTTATCGAACGCACCCGCGACGAACTTGGCGACTGGCGTGTCTGCGTCCTCACACCCTTCGGAAGCCGAATCCATATCCCCTGGGCTATGGCGATCAGCGCCCGTATTCGCGCCGCCGGAGGTCCTGAAGTCGAGACGCTCTGGGGCGACGACGGTTTCGTTCTCCGATTCCCGGACACCGACGATCCGCCTGACCCCGATTGGATTCTCGTTGAGTCCGCCGAAGCCATGCAGATGGTGCTTCGCCAGCTCGGCTCAACGGCTCTATTTGCCGGGCGTTTCCGTGAGGCCGCCGGGCGCGCGCTTCTTCTTCCACGTCGGCGTGCCGATCAGCGATCGCCGTTATGGCAGCTACGCAAGCGCTCCTACGATCTGCTCAGCGTGGCTTCGCGCTATCCATCTTTCCCGCTCCTTCTCGAGGCATATCGCGAATGCCTGCGGGATGTATTCGATATGCCTGCGCTCATCGAGACACTGCGCGCAATCGAGCAGCGCCAGCTTCGGGTGCATGTGGTGGAAACGCACAAGCCCTCTCCCTTCGCCTCGTCTCTGCTCTTCAGCTATGTGGCCAATTTCGTGTATGACGGCGATGCGCCACTCGCCGAACGCCGCGCCCAGGCCCTCACCATCGATCAGGACCAGCTTCGCGAGCTGCTTGGAGAAGCGGATCTACGTGAACTGCTGGATGCCGATGCCATTGCGGAAGTGGAAGAAACAGCTCAGTGCCTTGTCGAGTCGTACCGCGCCCACTCGGCCGATGGCATCCACGACTTGCTCCTCCGACTCGGCGATCTTTCCCGCGAAGAACTTACCCGCCGAGTAATCAATCCCGCACTGCTGGAATCCGTTGACCGCCTGCTTCGTGCGCGTCGTCTCCTCGTACTCCGCATTGCCGGCGAACGCCGCCTGATCGCGGTTGAAGATGCCGCCCGTTATCGTGACGCCCTCGGAATTCCATTGCCCCCCGGCCTTCCCGCAGCGCTCATTGACCCCGTGGCGCAACCAGTGCTCGAACTCGTTCGACGCTATGCTCGCACACACGGCCCATTCACCCAGCGCGAAGTCGCCGATCGCTTCGCTCTTGATGCGGCCATTGTCGAAAATACACTGCGTCAACTCACGATTGAAGGCAAAGCGCTCGAAGGCGGGTTCCGCCCCGGCGGACTTCATCGCGAGTGGTGTGATACCGAGATCCTGCGCCAGATCCGTCGTAAATCCCTCGCGAAGCTGCGCCGCGAAGTTGAGCCAGTCGAACAGCACACGCTGGCCCGGCTCTTCGCTCACTGGCAGGGCTTGCTCACCCCTCGGCGTAGTTCACACACGCACCTCGACGCCTTGCTTGATGCCATCGAGAGTCTGCAGGGTGCGCCTGTCCCTGCATCGTTGCTTGAAACCGCGATCCTCCCTGCACGTGTGGCGGGCTACGAACCTGCTGGCCTCGATACCCTCATCGCCGCGGGGGAAGTCACCTGGGCCGGGATCGACCCCATTGGCGAACGCGACGGCCGCATCGCTCTCTTCCTCGCGGACAAACTCCCACTGCTCGCCCAGCAGCGCCCCCTCATCGAGCCTCTGACCGAGCGCGAAGAAAAGATCGTTGCCGTGCTCGAGTCCACGGGCGCCAGCTTTTTTGACCCGCTTCATCAGGCTGTCGGGGGCGGCTACCCCGGCGAGTCGATAGACGCTCTCTGGAGCCTCGTCTGGCGTGGTCTCGTCACAAATGATTCACTCCACGCTCTTCGCGCCTATATCGTACGACCAGATTCGGCGCGCCCACAGCGGCGTACCCACACTGGAATGGTCTTTCGCTCTCGCCGCACCACCCCTCCAAACGCGCAAGGCCGCTGGTCGTTGCTGCCGCTGCCTTCGCGCGATTCAGCCGAAACCGCACCCACCCGAACCGAAGCCAGCCACGCGCTTGCGCTTCAGTTGCTCAACCGTTACGGCGTTCTAACCCGCGAAGCCGTCGCAGCCGAAAACGTGCCCGGCGGATTCAGCGCTGTATACGACGTTCTCAAAGCACTAGAAGAAAGCGGACGCATCCGCCGCGGCTACTTCGTTGCCGGGCTCGGCGCGACGCAATTCGCGCTACCCTCCGCTGTGGATCTGCTTCGCCAGCTTCGCACCGCGCCCCCGTTGGAAAAGCCCGAATTTGTACAACTCGCCGCATCCGATCCGGCAAATCCGTACGGCTCGGTTCTTCGCTGGCCAGATCTGCCCGTAATGGATGACGACGCGGAGTCCGCGCCCCGAGTTCTAACTCGCGCCGCTTACGCCGAGGTAGTACTCCGTAACGGCCAACTTGTGGCATGGCTGCGGCGCAACAATCCGCACCTGCTGATCTTTCTTCCTGCCGACGAACCGGAGCGCTCGCAGGTCGGCTCAGGCCTCGCGCATTTCCTCTCAGCCCGCGGGCAAGATCGCATGCGTGCCGGCAGTCATCATGGCGTGCTCATCACAACCATTAACGGACAGCCTGTTGCGGCACATCCCATGGCGCGCTTCCTCATGGATGCAGGATTCCATCCGGGGCCACTCGGTCTGCACCTGCGTCGAATTCCGAATCCAATTCATCACGATGCCCAACACGCCGATCCTGCCGGTGAGGAACTGCAATAGACGATGCCCGAAGGCGATACCATCTTTCGCACCGCGCGCTCGATGGGACGCGCTCTGGTCGGCAAGCCGATCACCGGCTTTCGCTCCAACTACCCTCTGCTCACGCGGTTCCACGACGACACCCCAATTACCGGGCAGACCGTCGAGAGCGTGGAATCCCGCGGCAAATGGCTGTTGATCCACTTCTCAGGCGGTGCGACGCTTGCAACCCACATGCTGATGAACGGCTCATGGCATCTCTACCCGAGCGGTGAACGCTGGCGGCGACCGTCCAGGGACATGCGCATCGTGCTCGAAAACCGCGAGTATCAGGCCGTCGCGTTTACCGTGCCTGTAGCCCGGATCTACACCGCGCAGGCTCTTGCCCGTGAGAAGCGCATCCCACCTTCCGGTTCAGACGTTCTCAACGAGAACTTCGACGCGGCATCCGCCGTCCTTCGCGTCCGATCATGTGCTGGCGAAGAGATTGGCGATGTGCTCCTTCACCAGCATGTATTGGCTGGGGTCGGGAACGTCTTCAAGTCTGAGCTTTGTTTCGTCGAACGCGTAAACCCATTCTGTCTCGTTGCGGCACTCACCGATCAGCAGGTCCAGGCACTCATCCTCTCTGCGCAGCGCCTCGTTGCAGCCAATGTACTTGAAGACTCCGGAAACCTGATCGTCACCTATCGCGGGCAGCAACGGCGTACCACCCATAGCGCGAGCCCGCAGGACAGCCTGTGGGTCTACGGACGTTCCGGCAATCCCTGCCGGCGCTGCGGCACTGCTATCCGTCATCGCCTGCAGGGACGCGACGCGCGTGTCACCTTCTGGTGCCCGACTTGCCAACCGATGCCGGACGGCAGAGAAGTCGATGGTTTCTAATTACTCCACCGGTGTTGCCGCAGGTGCAGGCGGCTCCACGTGATAATCGGATCTGATTGCAGTGCTTGTCTTCAGCATGTTCCATACCGGACAAAGACGCTCCTCAGATAGCTGAAGTGCCCGGCTCACTGCGGCCGGATCAACGTCTTCTCCCTTCACAAAGAATCGGAGCGTTATCTCCTTCAGCACTGTGGGATGTTCGGTGCTGCGTAATCCATGAGCTTCTATTTCAAGCCCTGTAACCGGCTGCTGCATCCTCTTCAGAACGGCCATGACGGAATTCGCACTGCATGCTGCCAGGCTGGCCAGCAACATCGTCAACGGAGTGGGTCCGATCACCGGATCGCCAGACTCCATCGCATAATCCATCAGCACGTGGAACTCCCCATCGCTTGCACGGACACGCATTCCGCCGTCGTGTATAGCGCGAACCATCAGCTCTGTCTGCATATTCCGCTCCTGTCAGGACGACAGAAGTGTATTGATCAGAAGACCCCATAGCATGTGCCGGCGCTCACGCTTCGGAGTTCAGTGCAACACTTATTGACCAGTCTTCGAGCCAACGCCAAAGATCTTCTGCAGGATGTTCCGATGATCGGCCGGATGATCGCACGTATCCGTCGGTGCCGTTCCCATCAGAAACGCCGCCTGGTAGCTATCGGGGCACGCATCATCGCTCAGCAGATTCGTCGCTCTATCGATCTTCACCACTTCAACTCCATCCGGTGGAGTGAATTCGTGAGTGTCTGAGTACTGCGGCAGCTTCACCGCTTGCTTCATGAAATCTGCCCAGATAGGTGCGGCTGCGTCTGCGCCCTCAATCTTGATGTCAGTGTAGTCGTCATTCCCGACCCAAACCACGCACAGCAGATTCGTGGTAAAACCAGCGAACCATGCGTCATGACTGGTGCCGGTTTTTCCGGCAGCTGGCGATACGAAACCCATGTTGCGAACGCCGGCGCCTGTTCCGCAGTAGACCTTGCCGTTAACTCTGCAGCCTTCCTTTCCATTGCCTTGCAGGACCGCCTGCATCATGGACGTGGTGAGAAAGGCTACCCGGGGGTCCAGCACTTGACGCGAACTCGGCGGGTAGTCGTCGATTACATCGCCATTTGGGACGCGCACGCTGGCCAGCGTCCAGGGATCGATGTGGACGCCGCCGTTGGAGAAGACGGTGTAGGCTCCGGCCATGTCAAGCGGCGTGGCATCGTAAGAACCGATTGCCATGGAGGGCGTGCCCTTCGCGCTCTTAATGCCCGAGTCGCGGGCCAGTGCGGCAACCTGGTCAAAGCCAACCATGCTTGCGAGACTGATGGTGGCGTTGTTATCGGACCGCAAGAGTGCGAAACGCGCGGTGATATCGCCATAGAACGCACCCTCGAAGTTACGCGGGGTGTACTCGTTCTCCGTACCCTCGTTATAGGTCTGCTGCGAGTCGTTCAGGATCGTCAACGGCGAGAATAGAGCGGTTTGCCCCGGCAGCACCGTACCCTGAACCGCGGTTTGAAAGGCAGCCGCGTAAACAAACGGCTTGAAGATGGAGCCGGTGGGCCGATGCGCGATGGCGTGGTTTACCTGGCTCGCGCCATAGTTTCTGCCGCCAACCAGAGCCAACACCTGGCCTGTATGAGGATCGAGCGCAACGAGCGCTACCTGGGGATGAGCGTACTCCTTGCCGAGCTTGCGATCGCGGGCATGCTTTCTGTCGACTGCGGCATCGACGATGTGCTGAGTCTCATCGACGGAGGTAGTTGCTAGGCGCTGCAGATCGGGATCAAGGGATGTGTAGATGCGCAATCCTTCACGATTGAAATCACGATCGCCGAGTTTCTGTACGAGCTGATCGCGAACCAGGTCGACAAAATAGGGAGCTTCACTGGCATCTACGCTTCCGGGGACCAGATGCAACTGCTCTGCTTTAGCCCTTTCCGCCATGCTCTTGCTGATTGCGCCCGTCTCCACCATCGAATCGAGCACCAGGTTCCGTCGCTCGATCGTGCGATCCTGGTGCCGGAAGGGATTGAAGTAGTTCGGCCTTTGGATGATGCCGGCGAGCATCGCACATTCCGCCAAATCGAGCTGCCGCACATCTTTTCCAAAATAAACCTGCGAAGCCTCCCCAAATCCCTGAATTGAAAAGCTGCCGCGCTGTCCTAAATTGATCTGGTTCGCGTACGCCTCAAAGATCTGCTTCTTCGTAAAGCGATGCTCCAGGTGAAATGCCACCAGGATCTGCGTGACCTTGTACTTAATCGTTCCGGTATCAGCGACGAATAGCAGCTTGGCCAATTGCATGGTGAGCGTAGATGCGCCACCGCGGTGCTTGCGGTCGCCAATGATGTCGTGCCATGCCCAGCCCATCATGCTGACATAGTTCACCCCGCCATGCTCGAAGAATTTGCGATCCTCAATCGCGAGTACCGCCTGCACCAGGTTCGCAGGGATTTCGTCGTAGGTCAGCAGTCGGCGTTTCGTACGGTTGGCATCCTCGCTCAGTCCAGTAATTAGAAGCGGTTCCAACTCATAGCTTGCCAGCGACTGTCCCTTGTTGTCGGTAATCGATTCGACCTCACCTTTGCTGAAATGGATCGTCGCTGGATCCGGGGCGTGATACGACTGTGCTCCAGGCCGAACGGTGATCTCATCACCCGTATCGGTATAGGTGCCCATCTCCGACGGATGCGAGAGCCCGTCTACTGTATACCCGGCCGCGCGAAGTTCTGTGACAATCAGCTTTGCCGTGAGCTTCTGGCCCGGTCGTACCTCACGCGGCGCCGCAAAGATCTTTGCCGTCTCGGCAAACAGAGGCTGCTTCAGACGGTCGTCTACAATCCGAGCGTATTTGTTGTAGTAGTAGGTGAATACACTGAAGCCGACGATGCCGGCGAGCAGAATCACTCCAACAACTCCGCGAACCAGCCAGGACGAAAACGAGAGCTTCGGCCAGGAGATTTTCAGTTTTGGTTTCTCGAGCCTGACCTTGATCGCCATTAATGTCCCTTCGATTCCGCTTCGCGAAATCCGTGCAGTTCGTTCTCGTTACTCGCTTTCAGCCAGAAGCTTCTCTTCCTGCACGCGCTCTTTCACCTGCGCCACAACATCTGCAAGTGCAACGTCCACACTGGTCGCATTGCCGCGCGTGACCAGTTCCACCTGTCCACTCGCGGTCTTCTTGCCCACATTGATCCGGTAGGGAATGCCCACAAGGTCGGCGTCTTTGAATTTGACGCCCGCGCGCTCGTCTCTGTCATCAAGCAGCACATCCAGTCCCGCTGCCTCCAACTCCGCCGCCAACTTCTCGCCAGCGTCCTTCAGCGCCGCATCTGCCACATTCGTAATCGTCACCACCACCGTGAACGGAGCAATCGACGCCGGCAGCCAGAACCCATTCGCATCATTCGACTGCTCAATCGATGCCGTGAGAATTCGCTCGATGCCGATCCCGTAGCTTCCCATAATTGGCATTACTTCTTTGCCGTTGGGATCGAGCACGCGCGCACCCATCGAGTCCGTGTATTTATAGCCAAGCTTGAAGATGTGTCCGATCTCAACAGCCTTGCCTACAACGAGTTTGCCCCTACATTGATCGACGGGGCACGCTTCGCCCTCGTTCACGCTTCGAATATCGGCACTGATGGTCCAAGTAAAGTCGCGTCCCGGCCCCACGTTGCGCAGGTGATAATCCAGCTTGTTCGCGCCACAAACCATGTTCTTGCGGCCTTCGAGCGACTTGTCCACCACAACTGTCAGCCCATCGCCGAGCGGCTTGTCACCGTGGTTCAATCCCACCGGTCCCAGATACCCCGCCGGACCGTTAAAGAACTGCTGCAACTCCTCAGCCTGCATGGTGCGCAGCTCCGCTCCTCCTACCGCGCCCAGTAGCTTCGTCTCATTCACCTGGTGATCGCCGCGCAGGAAAGTCGCAACTCCGTGCCACGTGTCCTTCACGCCGCCCCCTCCGCGCTTCAACACCATATATGCCACGCACTTGATATCCGAGGCCGGCGAAATCTTAAAGAACGCCGCCACATCCGAAATCGCCGCGCAACCCGGAGTATGCACCAGCTCCGGTGTGCCGTCGCCAGTCGCCTCCATCTCCGTGACCGGTTCAAGCTTCGAAGTTGCCTTCTCGAGGTTTGCCGCATATCCACACACCGGACAGCTCGCGATCAGATCCTCGCCCGCGTCGGTATACACCATGAACTCCTGCGACTGCGACCCGCCCATCGCGCCAGAATCGGCCTCCACCGCAACGAACTTGAGTCCGCACCGCTTGAAGATCCTCCGGTAGACCGCGTCATGCAGGTCGAAACTCTTGTCCAGCCCCTCCTTGTTCAGGTCGAAGCTGTAGCTGTCCTTCATGATGAACTGGCGTACCCGCAGCAACCCTCCTTTGGGCCGCGGTTCATCGCGAAACTTGGTCTGGATCTGGTACCAGATCTGCGGCAACTGCTTATAGCTGCGCAGCTCATTCCGCGCGATCATGGTCATGATTTCTTCGTGCGTCATGCCCAGGCACAGATCGGCGCCCTTCCGGTCCTTCAATCGGAACATGTTGTCGCCCATGCCCGTCCAGCGGCCGCTCTCTTCCCACGGTTCTTTGGGCAGAATACTCGGCAAGTAAAACTCCTGGCCGATCTTGTCCATCTCTTCGCGAACGATCGCAATGATCTTGTTCAGCGACCGCTGCCCGAGGAAGAGATAGTTGTAAAGGCCCGCGCCGAGCTGCCGAATATACCCGGACCGCAGCAGGAACTTGTGGCTGGCCACCTCGGCATCTGACGGGGCCTCACGAAGAGTAGGGACAAAGAGCTTTGACCAACGATGCATATGTAAGGACTTGCTAGCTTTCCCGTCCGCCTTTTGGGAGCGCTCCGGAACTTCGGGCAGCCGATCGCTATGCGGACGCAGGACGTTTGGATGGACCAGAACCCATTCTAAATGTTCGCGCTCTTCGGGCCGGACGTCCTGATCCAGCGCGGTTCTTCCTAAAGCCTGCCAGGTCGCAACAGAACATACCATCTTCTCTGGCCCTCCTCGTATGCCTCTGCCAAACCGAAATGCAGATCGAGGACCAAACCCAAATGCTGAAAACAAATGACCTATGCCCGTACGAAAGAATTGCCGCCGTGTCAGCAGCAACACGCCTGTGAACTCGTTGACACGCTGATGCGCGGCAGCTGCTCTATTGGTCCATGCCGGAGATCTTCACGATGATGCGCTCCCAGAGTCTTTCGGGCAGGATTTTCCGCGCCAGCAAAGCTTTATGCGCGTCGGTACCTATCACGTAACGCAACTTGGGCCGGGGATTCTCGAGAACGCGGGCAATGAGGTCGGCTACGGCCTGCGGATCAGGGCGTTTGCCAAGATCGCGCTTTACACCTGATTGGAAGTGCGCCACACGTGCGGCGTTGGGCGAGTCGGGGTCTTTCATTCCGTCGGAGATCTGGGCGTTGCGGGTCCAGATATCGGTTTCGAATTTTCCGGGCTCGATCAATACGATACGGATGCCTCTCGTGCCCATTTCGTAGCGCAGCGACTCCGTCCAGCCATCCAGCGCGAATTTGGAGGCTACGTAGCTGCTGATTCCGGGAAAGCCGACCCGACCGGAGATCGACGACAGCATGACGATATAGCCGAAGCCCTGTTTCCGCATCCTCGGCAGCAGAGCCCGCGTGACAGCGGCTGTGCCGAAGAAGTTTGTTTCAAACTGATCGCGCAGCTCCGCGTCTGTGACCTCTTCCGCAAACCCTGACACTGCGAATCCGGCATTGTTGACGAGTGCATGGAGAGGCTCGGGCCGGCTCGAAACGAGATCGGCGATTGCCGCAGTCTGCTGCGCGTTCGTGACATCGAGCGCGTGGCACTCGATTCTTTCCAGCACGCCGGCATCGCGTGCGGCCGATTCGAGCTTGTCGCGCCTACTCAGATCGCGCATCGTCGCCAGGACACGCCAGCCGCGCCTCGCCAGCGTGACGCAGGTCAGTAATCCGAAGCCGCTTGATGCACCCGTGATAACAGCCGTCTTGACCAAATCTTCTCGCTCTACTCGCTCGTTAGTCCCTACTCCCTACTCCCTGTTCTCTAATCCCTGTTCCTAAATCAGTTCCACTCCCCACAAATCATGGAGGTGTACTACGCCTTCCACCTTGCCCGTCCCATCCGTCACCACGAGCGAAGTAATCTTCCGCTCCTCCAGTATCGCCAGCGCCCGCGCCGCAAGCTCCCCAGCCGCAATCGTCCGCGGATTGGCATTCATCGCCTCGCCGGCCGTCTTGCTCAGCGCGGCCCCGCCTTCGCGCTCCAGCAATCGTCGCAAGTCGCCATCGCTGATCACGCCCCGCAGCTTGCCGTCCTCCTGCACCGTTGTCATGCCGAGTTTCTTGGATGACATCTCGTAGATCACATCCGTCATGGGCGTTCTGGTCGCAACTACCGGAACGTCCTCGCCCGCATGCATCAGGTCGCTCACCTTCGCGAGCTGCTTGCCGAGTTTGCCGCCTGGATGCAACTCGGCAAAATCCTCCGCCTTAAAGCCCTTGCGCAGGCTCACCGCTACCGCCAGTGCATCCCCCAGCGCCAGCATCGCAGTCGTGCTCGCCGTCGGCGCCAGGTTCAGCCCGCACGCCTCGCGCTCCACACTGCAATCCAGCGCCACATCGCTCGCCTGTGCCAGGGTTGATTGCAAATTGCAGCAAAAACTCACCAGAGCATCGCCCTTGCGCTTCAGAGTCGCAAGCAGACGGAGGATCTCCTCCGTTTCCCCGCTAGCCGATAAAGCGATCACCACATCCCCGGGCATCAGCACGCCCAGATCGCCATGAACAGCCTCCGCCGGATGCAAAAAAAGCGCTGGGCTGCCAGTCGAGCTAAGCGTGGCTGCAATCTTCTGCGCAATTACGCCGCTTTTGCCCATGCCGGTGACCACCACACGCCCATTGCCTTCGCCGCACCGGACCACCAGCTCCACCGCCCTATCGAAGTCGGCCAGCATCGGCCCATCCAGCCGCTTCGCAAGCGCTTCCAGCGCAGCAGCCTCTGTGCGCACCAGTTCCGCGGGCGTCAGGCAGTCCTGCTTATTGTTCCGGTTCATCGGTTTCTGATGGTACCACTATGGTGGTCAGGGATCAGTGTCAGTACCCAGGCGAAACAGATGGTCGGGAGCCGGGTCTTGCTTACACTCCGATGACAAATGACCCACCGGCTCACTCGTACAATAGAACCTGAGAGGTCCCGATCCCTTGAAGCGGAACACCATCGTTATCGGCATCACCTTCGTCATCCTCGCCACCTTCGCCTGGGCAGGCTGGGCCAACTGGATGTATCGCAAGCAGGCCGCCGAACATGCTCTCGCCTCTGCCTCCCGTGCCGAACTCATCCCCGTAACCCCCGGCGACGTCCCCGACGGTGGCGCATCGCTGACCGGCAAGCCCGCGCCTAACTTCACTCTCGAAGATCTCAGCGGCAAAAAAGTCTCACTCTCGAGCTTCAAAGGCAAGCCGCTCCTTATCAACTTCTGGGCCACGTGGTGCGGCCCCTGCAAAATCGAGACGCCTTGGCTGGTGGAGATTCAAAACGAATACGGCCCCAAAGGCCTTCAAATTATCGGCATCTCCACCGAGGGCGACGACCTTAAACCCGACGACAAAGAAGGTTGGGCGCACGATAAGACAGCCATCGCAAAGTTCGTCAAAGAGGAACACATGCAGTACACCGTGCTCATCAACGGCGATAGCCTCGCCACGGAGTACGGCGGGCTCGATGCAATGCCTACCTCCGTCTACGTCGATAAAGACGGAAAAGTCGTAGCCATGCAACTTGGCATCAGTTCAAAAGAAGACATGGAAGCCCACATTCGCAAGGCCATGGGAGAAGGGCAATGAGAGCAGCACGCAAAGCAGGAGAGTTCCTTCTCATCTGTACGTTCGTCACCATCGCTTGCGCCAACTCGCTCTGCCAGGAATCTCTAAATACCTCTCCTGGTCGCTCCCTAGTGAAGACAGAGGCTGTTGAGTACCTCTTCCCGGAACAAGTCTCAATTCCCGCAGGCAAGCCGAGTCCCGTGGCGCTTCACTTCCGAATCCATCAGAACCTTCACATCAACTCCCATACGCCGCGCGCGGAGTATCTCATCCCCACCGTCTTTTCCGTTCCCGAGGCCTCTGGAGTGAAACTCGCTGGCGCTGCGTATCCCGCCGGCACGGATTTCACGTTGCCTGCCGATCCTGACGAAAAGCTCTCCGTCTATACCGGCGACTTCACCATCCAGGCGAAGATGGTAGCCACCCCGGGTAACCACCTCGTCGAAGCAAAGCTCCGCTACCAGGCCTGCGACCAGACCCAGTGCCTGCCGCCCAAGACAATCACGGTTCCGATTGATGTAATTGGGAAATAGTCCATGCTCCGGGTACCCCTGGTCTCGATTTTGAGACCTGGGTTGAGAAGCCACCCTCTCACGGAAGCGCCTAACTTACCGCCTTCTTCTCAATCTTCGCCCACGCGTCCTTTAGCGAAAGCGTCCGGTTGAACACCAGCTTGCCGGCGGTCGAATCGGA